>Ga0126377_10003099_pt1 | contig 11659 bp, 10 predicted proteins | sample PanSoiMetPlot_22_FD_92647 | JGI IMG/M metagenome (GOLD analysis project Ga0126377, IMG submission 92647) | Tropical forest soil microbial communities from Panama - MetaG Plot_22 | ecosystem: Environmental > Terrestrial > Soil > Tropical forest > Bulk soil | place: Panama | collected 2016-02-17
TTGACGAGAACGTGAGCGCTGAGCACAAGTACCCAAATCGGAAAAACGAGAAAACTCCACTCCACATAAAGATTTCCAAACAGAAGGAACAATGCCAGTCCGTAACCAAGGAAGCCGATGTAGCGGGGCGCGAACCCGGTATAGATGGTGACCGTCGAGATCGAAAACATGAACACGCCTGCCATTTTGACGGCATAGATGTTCATGAGATCGGATATCAATGTTCGCGCGAAGGCAAACATGCGAAGATCAGGCTCCTGATTTGACGCGGAACTGTACACAGTAAGAGTCGCAGATGCGACTGCCGCAGCCGAAAAGAGCATGGCAAGGAACAAGAGTCCGCTTCCAAGAAACACCGTAGCAAGAAGTCGATCTTCGCGTTGACCCAGGCGGTCACGTAACACGCCGATCAGCCACAGGAACGCAATCCCACTAAACGGAACAAGGCTCAATGCGACCGTAATGACCCTGGCGTGATCGGCAAGTCGCACATTCGATCCCGATGCCTCGATTGGACTTGACACTCGCAGCAGCCAGAACGTTAGAAACAACATGATCGAGAAAATAATTCCCGCCACGGCGGCGGCTCTCGGTGTCCTCAGAGTGCTCTTCGTCAAGTTGTCCTGGCGCGACATCAGCCGTCTCTCATGAACCTGCGCCGGGGGGAGCGGACGCATACTCCCGTTACTTGCCGGCTACAATTTCCGCCAACGCCTGGGTCGAGAATTCTTCCATCATCCGCCGGATCTCGTCGCCATGCACAATAATGTCTCTCCTGGCAAAATCCGCGCTAACCCGCTCAAACACGCTATCTGAACCGGGATTGTCGAGATCCGTCGTCACCAGCTCTCTGGCATAGGACTCAGCGTCGGTTCCAGCAAATCCCATTTTACTTGCGGCCCACAATCCCAGGAATCGGTTACGCCGTGCATTGGCCTTGAATCTCAGCTCCTCATCCTGAGCGAACCTCATTTCGAACGCCCGTTCACGCTGGTCGAACGTGGTGGTCATCATCACCTCCCATCTGCACAGCACCAACACCTCGGGTCAGCGCTGTATGCGCCTGCGGCGAGGAAGGGCGATGAAGCCACTGCCCGGAGCATCGCGATCGCGGGCGTAGTCTGCTGGCACACCGCGCCGTTCAACGCACGCGCTTGAGGTTCTCCTGCAAGCCAGGTTCATTCGGCCATTGTGCGTTCGCTGCAACGGGAGCCAATGTCGATGCGGCTCCATCCTGCGCGCTGATGATCTCCGGCATTGTTCGGCCGGGACCGCGCGCCGACAGCAGAGCAAGGGTGTGTCGGGCAATCATCAGCTCCTCGTCAGTTGGCACGACGAAGAGCTTGATCAGGCTCCCCTGGGCCGAGATCACGGATCTTCCTGCCGCGTTGGCTGCGGGATCGAGCACCGCGCCCAGCCATTCGAGCTTGTTCGAGATCCGGGCACGCATTTCAGCAGAGTTTTCACCAATACCGGCGGTGAAGACGAAGGCGTCAAGCCCTCCGAGCGCGGCCGCCAACATGCCGGCGTGTAGCGCAACCCGATAGACAAAATAGTCGATCGCGAATGCAGCACGCGGATCCCTGCTATCGAGGAGTTCCCGCACGTCGTTGCTGATGCCGGACAGGCCCTTCAGGCCGCTGCGCCGATAAAACAGATCCTCGACCTCCGTGGCCGTCATGTTCCTCTCGGAGATCAGGTGAAGGACCACCCCAGGATCAATCTGCCCGGGTCTGGTACCCATCGGAAGTCCATCAAGCGCGGTGAACGACATCGTACTCTCGACACTGCGAAAGTTGAAAAGCGCGCACAGGGACGCACCGCTTCCGAGGTGAGCAACGATGACTCGCTTGGCCGCCACCTCGGGCGCGACTTGCCGCAGCTGGTCGGAAACATACTCGTATGAGAGTCCATGAAATCCGTAGCGGCGGATCCCGTCCCGATAGAATTGCTCGGGAATCGCGAAATGATCGGCAAGCGCACTGTGACAGCGGTGGAAGGCTGTATCAAAGCAGGCGACCTGGGGAAGGTCTGGAGATCTCGTCAACAGCGAGCGAATCGGCGCGAGATTGTTCGGCTGATGCAGCGGCGCAAGACTCACATATGCTTCCAAGACCGCGAGCACGGCCCGATCTACCAGGACCGGTCGATCGTAATCGGGTCCACCGTGAACCACACGATGGCCGACGGCGACCATGTTGAATTGCTGATTCTGGCGCAGCCAGCTCCCTGTTTCGGCGATCGCAGCAGCGACGTCAGGCACCTTGTCGCGCGCATACTGTTTGTTGATCAGGACAGTTTTGTCGTTAGCCTCGGCGCGCAAACGCGGCCGGGCACCGACGCCATCCATCTGTCCCTTGACGAGCCGCGTCAGGCCTGCATCTCGGTCAATCCCGAAGACTTGAAATTTGACACTGGACGAACCGGCGTTGATGACAAGTATTGCGTCCATGGCACATCATACCGCCGGTACTGCCACCGCGCGACGGCGAGCGTCGGCACAAAGGACTGCAGCCGCGCAAGATGCCATACGGCTGCGAACTGAATCCGCACGTGACGTCAGAATGATCGGGACGCGCGCGCCCAGAACGATCCCGGCCGAATCCGCCTTGGCCAGGAAAATGAGATTCTTGGCGAGCATGTTGCCCGCCTCCAGGTCCGGCACGACAAGAATCTGCGCGCGCCCGGCCACCTGCGATCTGATTCCCTTGATCTTTGCGGCCTCGGCGTCGATCGCATTGTCGAAGGCAAGTGGTCCATCAAGGAGACCTCCGGTAATCTGACCGCGCTCCGCCATCTTGCACAGCGCTGCCGCCTCGATTGTCGACGGGATCTTCGTCGTGACGGTCTCAACGGCAGAGAGGATTGCAACTCTCGGCGTGCCAAGCCCCACCTGAGTGAAAAGATCGATTGCGTTTTGGATGATGTCGCGCTTCGCATCGAGATCCGGGAAGATATTGATGGCCGCATCAGTAATGAAGAGCGCTTCCGCATGGCTCGGCACGTCAACAACGAAAACGTGACTTATCCGCCGAGCGGTTCGCAACCCGCTCCCAGAGCTCGTCACCGCCCGCATGAGTTCATCGGTGTGCAAGCTGCCTTTCATCAACAGCTCGCCCTTTCCTTCATGCACCAACTGAACAGCCTTGGCGGCCGCCGCCTCACCGTGGTGCACGTCCACAATGTCGATTTGGTCAATATCGAGACCGTGCTCGCGCGCGACCGCCGTGATCCGTGCCGCTGGCCCGACAAGAATCGGAACGATAATACCCTCTTCCGCAGTCTCGACCGCGCCACGCAACGAGGACTCATCGCAGGGATACACGACCAGTGTTGCGGCGGGTGGCACCTTCTTGGCACGAGCGAGCAAGCGATCATATTTGCTCGGCGGCGGCTCGACCGCGCTGACCTGAGACATGACCATCAATGTCTCCTTTGATTGGAGAAAAACAATGTCACGCGCCGCTACGACACTTTTCTGCTTTCCTTCGTCGTTGCCGCCGGGGCAATCGTCGGGCTCGCGACCGCCACCAGATCTCTTTCGGCACGAAACAATCGCTCAATTCGCTTCAGCCGCTCCGCCGCCTCGCCCGCAATTTCACCGGGCGCACTCAGAACCTGCTTCACGAGATCCAGCGTTTGCAGACGAATCTCGGGATCGGCCGGAAGCATCGACGGAATGGCCGCCACTGAAGCCTCCGGATCAATCAGCAACATCAGATATTGCTCGCGGACCAGAGCCTTGAAATCAGCCAATGGCAGTTGGGGCATACCGCTTTGACTGCGGCGAATCCGCCGCACCATTTCGAATCCGCGCTCATCCACCGCATTTCGGGACATGCCAACATAGAGCACCGAGCGGACCAGCGCCTCACGCAGTCCGCCAATCGGAATGCGCGTCCTCAGATCGGCAATGCGGGCCTGCAAAAGCTCATTGTGCAACCAACTCTTCGGCGCCTTCCGCATTGGACGCGTGGCCGCAGCCTCAACCCCGGCCATGGCCTGCACCGGCGGCGAGCCATAGACCGAGAAGAAAAGCTGTTCGTACCAGGCATCCCGCGCGTCACGCCAAGCGTCGAGCATGGTCACAATCTGGCGAGACACTGCCTCCTGTAGGCCAATGAATGGGTTGTCACTGGCGGCCGGATTGCGATGATCCTGCAGCCATCTGCTCAAATGGCCGATACTCGCCATGAGCGGATTGGCATCTGAGAACAGCTCATACTGCAGACGCAACGGATGGATCTTTTTCATCCACTCGGCGGCTGGCGCGCTTGCGAGAGCGCGTACCGCCGGCTGAACGAACGCACGATAGAGTGAGAGGTTGGTCTCGGATATGCGCGCAGCGGTCGCAAAGCAGCGATCATCTATGGGGTCGTTTGCGCCCATTCGGCGGATGTCTTCCAGTGTTCTAGCCTCGCATCGCATCGTCCAGTCGCCCAATATCAGATCGGGGCTCGCGCTATCCGCGGCCTTGCGTTCAAATACCGCCTCGTAGAGACCCGGCGGAAGCGTATCGATCAGGTCGATGTTGCTCGAGAACTCGTCATGCTCTTTGCGAGCCACGCCGGAGGAAACGAAGATTCCCAAATGACCGACGGTTTCGTGGACCGTGTAGACGATTGTTTGTCCGAACGAGCGGATCTCGTTGACATCCTGATAGAGATCGAGAATCCAACCGAGCGCCTGCGCGGGCGGCGTGATGTTGTCACCCTTGGAGCAGAACACCAAAATCGGCGATCGAATGTTGCGCAGGTCAACGGTCATGCCATTCCTGGCCTGTATTCGACCCGCCGCGAGCTTGTTACCTACGAACAGCTCATCGACGATGAACTGGACCTCCTCAGCATTCAGATTGACGTGGCCACCCCACCAGCGCTCGAAGCCAAGATAACGCGGAGCTTCCGCGTCGATCTTCGCATAGAGATTGTATTGCTTGCTCCATAGAGTGTTGGATGGATTGAGATTCTCGAAATTCTGCACCAGCCAGGCGCCGTCAAATCGCCCATGGCCAAGATCGCTGGTAAGCGCAGTCAACCAGCTGCCGCCCACGAGCCCTCCCGTGTAGCGCATCGGATTCTGACCGCGCACACCTGCCCAGTAGGAAAGCGGCGAACCTGCAACGATGATGGGCCCGAACAATTCGGGCCGAATGGCCGCAAGCATCATGACAGCCCACCCGGCCTGGCAATTCCCAATGACACAGGGTTTGCCTTCCGCGTCGGGATGCAGGTTGATGACTCGTTCGAGAAAGATTGCCTCCGCGCGGGCCACATCTTCAATGGTCTGTCCCGGCATTGGCTCCGGCAGGAATCCGATGAAGTAGCATGGGTGCCCAGCCTTGAACGCCACGCCGATCTCGCTGTCGGCCTTGAATCCACCAATGCCCGGCCCATGGCCCGCGCGCGGATCGACGACAACGAAAGGACGACGGGTCGGATCGAGTCGAGCCGCCTTTGGCGGAACGATCCGGACCAGCGCATAATTAACTGGCCGCTCCAGCGTGCGCCCGTCGGCGATCAGTTCGACATCAAAGTCCAGGACATGGGGCGCGGTCTGGGCCAGGTACTCGCGAAATTGATTCCCGCGCTGGCGCATCACATCCAGGAAGAGCACGCTGCGCTGTGCGGCATCAACCAGATATTCCAAGGCTGGCGCACAGATGCCCAGGGTCGGCGCGAACTCGCTTTTCGGACTCTGGCTCGCTGGCATTCCGTTCGGTCTCCCCTTACGAGCTGTCTCACACCTCGACGCGGATCACTTTCTTCACCCCCACTTCAATGACATGGCAATATCGCCGGGAACTCCGCCACTGAAGTCGACGACCTGAACGCGCAACCTGTAACCGAGGGACCGCAATCGACGGTCCCAGAATTCGTAGATCTCCTTGGGAATCCCGGTGAGCGTCGTTTCCCAGCCGGGCTCCTGTTGATTGACCGCACGTCCTCGATCCGTGCAAAGCGAATTGGGGAAGCGATAGACCTGAACCTCCGTCAATCCGTTCTTGGCTGCACGTTCGATGATAACCGCAGCCTTCTTCATGACTTCATCATCGGACAAGCCGGACGGTTGCGTCAGTCGCTTGATCAACGCTTTTTTCTCTGCCTCTTCATTCGCCCGCCGACGCATTTCCTCCGAGGACTTTTCTGCTTCTGCCAGAGCAATTTTTTCCATCAACGCCTTGGCGCTCGGCACCAACGTCGATAGCTCTTCGGTCGCTGTCATGCTCTTGTCTCCACTGTGGCCGCAGCCAGCACGGCCTCAACAGCGAGCCCTATGGATGTGTCTTAAGCTCTTTGGCTGAGGTCTTGCGGGCCTTCGCCCTCTTTGTTTCCAATCTCTCCGAACACGTCGATTGCTAGCACTTCGTGTATATTCGCCCGTAGACATCGACGGTCTGTGCGCACTCGGAAGAGTAATAGGCCGCCGCACTGCCTGCGGCGGCGCCAGCAACGGCGCGACGAGTCGTTCGACGCGCCACGCCGGCATAGCTCATGGGTGTTGCTGGCCTGCCGATTACTGCATGCGCCTCCGAAATCATTGCAGATTCGCCATTCATGACGACTTCGCCACTCCAGAAAAGGCCCACAGCGAACACGATACCTGCGGACGACAGTCGGAGAGCCGATACGGTCGAGAAGCTCATGGTCTGCCTCCACTCGGAACGACTCCGAATGGAACCTCGTCAATTGATTCCATAGCCTCCAGCGGCAGCTTCATTGCGCCCTCCGGGGCCTGGAACTCAAATGACTCGGCAAGGATGCCGACATTCGACGTCCAATCCTTGATTCGAAGGGTATATTGAGGAGCTCCGGCGACAGCCTTGCTGGTGATCACGTATTTGCGGGGAACAGGCCGGTCGCCAAGCTCAACCCAAATCTGCCAATCAGACTCTGCATTTCGAAACGCGAGGTGCTCGCACTCGACGCCATCGATCACGCCGCGGCCAATATACTTGGCTTCCATCACGTCTTCGATCAGCTCGTCATACACGTTCGACAAGAGAAAATCGGAACCTGGGGCGCCCACATTGTGGTCATCGCGCAGTCGAGCAATGATTTCATCGACCGTTCCAGGGGACTCGAACTGGGCATAGGACTGAAGGTTCTTTCCATAGACCGTGAGAGTCTTGCCATCAAATGTGACATCGATATCCGCATAACCGCCAGTCCGACTGAAACGCAGCTTGTCCGGCCTCCTGAGCAAGAGCTTACCCGAGCTTGCGAATTGAATTTTTTGGAGATCAGGCGTGATGACTTCGATATCACTATCGAAGGTTACCATCATGGCTCTCTGGCTTGTCAGATAGTCCGACATGGCTTTGAGAATTCGCTCTGCATCAGCAGCTTGCGCGCCCGCATTGCCGGGCATGGCGGCCATGAAAAGCAAAAAGGCGCCGCAGCCCAAGATGCCATTGCGCAGCAATCCTGCCGCAGCCTTCGTCATGCCGGACTCCTAGCCAAGCCTGTGGGTGTGCCAGTTAACGACCGAAAGTAGCTTGCCGCCATTGTCCGGAGGGAGACCTTGAATATCGATACAGGCAGCTGCGATATCCTTTGGTTTAGGCCTCACATCCCACTTGCATCGCCTCAGCCTCACGAGAGTTCCACCTCGCGCTTGCGCGTTAATATTCGATCGCTCACATATTTCTATTTGTTATTTACCATTTTCAAGATCGCATCGAATTGCCGTGACCAAACCGCAAATGCGTACGGTGAACCGTAGATGATGGTAGTGAAGTGCGGAAAACGACAGGACCTTCTTGGCTGATGTCCTTTTGACTTTCAGCAATTGACCATGATTTTAACTTGACAGCACCCCATTTGCCGCAATCACCACTATGGCGTAGTGTTCTATCTCTTCGTGAGTATGCGTAGTTGTCTCATACGCATATGCGCACTTTGTCTCTCAGGAGATGCACAACTGACGGCGGTCCACGCGCAACCTGCATGCGAGTAACAAACGTGTCAGCTTTGCACCCCAACACCTTTGGTTCGGGTAAAGCGGCCATCCTGATCCGCTATGTTTGCTCGTGCTTGGCCGCCGGGCTCATCTTTACCCTGGCGATGCCCTCTGCAAACGCAGATTCTCGTGTCGAGCAGATTGCACCACGTTCGGTTCTGGTCCTTGATCAGTCGACTTCATTTCGACCATGGCCGACCGCCATCATTGCGGGCATGAGATCTGTCTTTCGCGACAATCCCGGATCGCCCGTAGCATTCTATGTGGAGCATCTTGATCTCCACCGATTCAGAGGCTCTGAATATCTCGAGACTCTACAACGGCATTTCAGCGACAAGTATCACAACCGGCCGATAGACGTCATTGTCACCATCGGTCCGCGCGCGTTCGAGTATGGCATGCGGCTACGCGCGAGCCTGTGGCCAACCGTTCCGGTCGTCTTTGCTGCAGTTCCCGAGGACATGACACCAAATCCGTCAGCCGGCGTGACTGGCACGACCGTACAGATGACGCTTGCCAACCTGATCAAGGCCTCGCGAATGTTGGATCCAAATCTCAAACGATTTGCGATTGTCGGCGACCGCCTGGATACGCACCCCCACTATTACCCGTACAGCAAGGAACTCCCAATTGTGTCGCAAGACCTCGAATTCATTGACTTGACGGGCCTTCCTGTCCGCCAAGTCAGAGAACGGGTCGCCATGCTTCCGGATCACACCACCATCCTCTACATCGGCATCAATGCTGATTCGGAAGGAGAGTATCTGGCGACAGAGCTCCTCCCGCTCATTGCCGAGACCGCTAATCGCCCCATCGTCGTCGACGCGGAAACTTATTTTGGCACCGGCGCTACCGGTGGCTTCCTGATCAGCCCCGAACAGATTGGCCAAACAGCTGGACGCCTGGCGCTGCGAATCATTCATGGAGAAAGCCCGTCGAACATTCCGGTGACTCGGGGCGATCTGCCGAGACCTGTCTTCGATTGGCGGCAACTCCAAAAGTGGAATATCAGCGAAGATCGCTTGCCGCCAGGAAGTGACGTGCGATTTCGTCACCCCGGCGCATGGCAGCAATATCGATCGCATGTTCTTGCGGCGGCCGCTCTCGTTCTCTTTCAATTCGGTTTGATCGTACTCCTGCTGGGTGAGCACCGGCGCCGGCACAGGGCAGAGATCGCAACGCGGAGCACTATGTCCCAGCTCGCTCAAGTGAACCGCCTGGCGACCGCGGGCGAGCTCTCAGCCTCGATTGCACATGAAGTCAATCAACCATTGACGGGCATTGTGACGAAGGCAAATGCAGCATTGCGCTGGCTCGCGGCCGACAAACCCGATCTCGAAAAGGCGCAAGCCGCTTTAAGCCAGATTGTGAGTGCCGGTCATCGGGCAAGCAACATCATAACGAGTGTCAGATCGATGTTGCGAAAGGATACGCAGGAAAAGTCACTGGTCGATATCAACAAGCTGATCTGGACGGTCTTGGGGCTGGTCTGGATCGACTTGCGGAAACATGAAATAGACCTTGATACGAAACTCAATGAGCAGATGCCGTCCGTGCACGGAAACGATATCCAGTTGCAACAGGTCATCTTGAATCTCATCACCAATGCCATCGAGTCGATGCATTCGGTTGAGCGCCGCGTGCTGCGCGTAACGTCTGAAACAGCCGGGCCAGACGTCATTCATGTATCGATTGAAGACACGGGAACGGGAGTTGATCACTCCAATCTCGACAGCATTTTCAAGCCGATGTTCACGACCAAAGCCACCGGAATGGGGATGGGCCTCGCCATCTGCCGATCCATTGTCGAGGGCCACAGCGGTCGAATTTGGATATCGCAGGGCAGCGAAAAAGGCTCGATCTTTCACTTCTCGCTGCCGACGCAGCATTAAGGTTTATTTTGTGGCTCTTAGGGTTATTATGAGCTTCTAACCTTGATGCTCTCCCATATATCCCGAATTCATGGCTAGTATCTTGGCTACCGCCGAGCAAGCAGCCATGCCCAGTCCATCACAGAGCGGTCCGATCATTTACATCGTCGATGACGATGCCGATGTTCGCGATGGATTGCGGAACCTCCTTCTGTCCGTTGGCTTGAGGAGCGAAACCTTCAGCTCGACGACGGCCCTTCTCAAGAGCAAGCTCGCTGACGAGGCAAGTTGCCTCATATTGGACGTTCGACTGCCTGGCCTGAGTGGCCTCGATTTCCAGGCCGAAGTCAGCAAGGAACAAATCAAGGTTCCCATCATTTTTATCACCGGCTATGCCGACGTCCCCATGTCCGTCAAAGCCATGAAGGCTGGTGCGGTGGAATTCCTGACCAAGCCGATACGCGAACAGGATCTCCTGGACGCTGTTCGCGTAGCGCTCGAACGCGATCGCGCGCGGCGCCAACAGGAAAATGACATGCAAGAGCTGCGTGCTGACTACGGTTCACTCAGCCTGCGCGAGCGTGAGGTCATGCGCCTGGTCGTCGCCGGCTTGATGAATAAGCAAGCCGCCGCCGAAATTGGAATAAGTGAAGTGACTCTGAAGGTGCATCGCCACAACATCATGAAGAAGCTTCGTGCTCGATCGCTGGCTGACCTGGTGCGAATGGCCGATAGTCTGGGAATTCCGCGTTGGAAATCAAAACACTGAACGAAAGCATATCCATGATGCCCATTATCTTGTTGCAAGCCACCGAGGACGCGCATAGAAAGCAAACGGGCGCAGGGGGACAGTGACTTGTCGAGCGACCCCGTGATCTCAATTATCGACGACGACCCGCTCGTGAGAGACGGCATCGGAGATTTGGTGGCTTCGCTGGGCTATCGATGCCTCACCTTTTCTTCTTCGGAAGAATTCCTGGAATCCCGTCAGCTGGGCAATACTATTTGCCTGATCACCGACTTGCATATGCCCGGACTAAACGGGCTCGATTTGCAGCAGCATTTGCTGCAGAAGGGATATTGTACGCCGGTCATTTTCGTTACCGCCTTCCCCGACGGTAAGAGCCGAGAACGCGCGTTGAAAGCCGGGGCAGTCGCATATTTGAGCAAGCCCTTTGAGGAGAGTTCCTTGATCAGCGCCGTTGGCTCAGCCTTAGGAGCTTGACAAGCCAGGACACCGAACGTTTCTTGGCTACCCTTGGGCCGGAGCTGTAACGTAGGCAGCAATCGAAATCTGAAATTGACCCAGGGCATTCAGCCTAAGAGCCCCTTCGCGAGACCAGAGGTGAATTCACGATTGCCCTGTCGGACAGGCGGTGCCCGCCTGGAGAACCTTAATCGACTTACCGCCAGGGTCAGCATCAAAAGGGGGGCGTTTTTACCCTCAAGAATAAACCAAGATATGCATCGTTAATATGTTTCGACAATAGCGCAATTGCTGGCTGCCAGTTCTGACTGACATTGAGGGCGCGCTTCCAACGAATTGGCCGGATGTCTGACTGCGAACCGCAAGGATCAGCAATGGAACCAGCCGCATCACAACAGGTCCAATCCGACGATAACCCAATTATCCTTGTGATTGATGATGATCCTGATGTCCGCGAGGGCTTAAAGGCTCTGTTCCAGTCCGTCAACTTGGAGAGTCGGGCCTACAGATCCGCTCCGGAATTCTTTCGGAGCAAGCTACCCGATCAAGTCAGTTGCCTGATTTTGGACGTCCGATTGCCGGGATTGAGCGGGCTCGATTTTCAAGCCGAACTCGCCAA
>Ga0126377_10003100_pt1 | contig 11659 bp, 9 predicted proteins | sample PanSoiMetPlot_22_FD_92647 | JGI IMG/M metagenome (GOLD analysis project Ga0126377, IMG submission 92647) | Tropical forest soil microbial communities from Panama - MetaG Plot_22 | ecosystem: Environmental > Terrestrial > Soil > Tropical forest > Bulk soil | place: Panama | collected 2016-02-17
CAGAGCGTTAAGATCGAGCAACAACATCAGCGCCCATTTCAGCAACTTGCCGCACGTCGCCCAGGCGACGCAGAACAGCAAAGAGATCACGAGATGCGACACGGCGCGCCGCGCGAGATATGGCCTTACCAGCGGCAGGCGTTGCGAGATCGCGAAGACCGCCGGAGTGAGAAAGGCGTAGAGAAACCAATCGCCGCTCTCAAACAGCAGCTCGCGCGCGGTCACCGGGTCCCAGCCGCTGATATGCGTCTGGGCGATCCGGTTGATGGCCGCGAACCCGGCGGGCAGAATCCAGGCGGCCGAAACCAGCATCCATGGTCGAAGAAGTCGGGGTTGAAGACCTTGAGAGATTTGCACCCGGTCAAAGTATTGCAGGGGGAAACTGGAGGCAAGAGCGGCGAGGTACGCTCGTACGATTGGCGACCGTTCGCGTCAGCAGACACGCCGCTCGCGTATTCATTGTTGTCGCATAACATCCCACGACTTAGAGTACGTGGCGCCGATCGTCCTTTCAGCCACAGTGAACGATTTGAGGAACTATCGATCCTTATTTTCCTCTCCTACATTTTCCTATTTCGGTTTTGACAACAGGAAAATGTAGGAGAGGAAAATAAGAATGGATGATTTCTACAGTCATCCGCCTATGACCGAAACGACGATCAAAGCCTCAATATCTGACTTCGGGAGATTACGATGATGATTCTGCGGATTTCAATTTCTTCTCTCTTGTCGTTCATTCTTGGCGCCGCCTTATTCGCTGGCGCCAGAAATATCGCCGGCCCCGTCGCAAAAGCTGTGACCGTAGAAACCCAGGAAGACCGGGCGGCCGATGCGGCGGCCATCCGCGCGCACATCGAGAGCATCTTCCAGGCGTTCATCGACGGCGACGTCGAAAAGATTCATGCGACGCATTCGGATGATTGGCGTGGATTTCTGGAAGGCTCTCGCGCGCCGATTAAAGGCATCGACGAATATATGAGGGCCAACGGTATCGAATGGCCGAGACCGGCCAATGCGCCAAAAACGACTCCCTATTACCCTGCTGGTACGCGCTATCGGGTCAGTAACTTCGACGTGCATTTTTATAGCCCCGAGCTGGCGGCGGCCTCCTTTTTTGGCGACTTCGAAAGAAACATCGGCGGCGCTACCGTCACGATGCGGCGATTCCGCATAATGGACGTCTACGCCAAACGGAAAGGGAGTTGGATTCAGGTCGCGTCTCACACGGTGGTTGATCCGGACTGGCGTCAGGAGCAGATGTCGAAACCACTGACCGTGACGCCACAGATTCGCGAACAGGTGTTGACCGCGCGAGAAGCCGTTTGGAAGGCATATTTCGCCAATGATCGGGCCGCATTGGAAAGGCTGATTCCGGACGAAGCGATTGCCATCGATAGCGGTTCGAGCGACTGGTCTGACCGGGCGGCGATCCTCGCCGGCGCTCAACGCTTCGCCGACAGTGGCAGGAAATTGCTGAGACTGGAATTTCCGAAAACCGAGATACAGATATACGGCGGCGCCATCATCGTTTACACGACTTACCTTTGTGAAATCGAAGCGAATGGGAAACGCACGACGCAAAGTGGTCGCGGCACGGAAATCTTTGTCCGCCGTGGGAATGAATTGGTCAACGCCGGCTGGCATCTCGATTCTGAGAAATGAGGCCTGAAGATGAAGCGCTCAGGCGCAAAGGAGAGGAATCACGAAACTCTTGAATCGACCAACCACTTTTTAAGCGCGGCGTATCGCCCACGCTTCTCGAACCACATATATTTCGAAAGGCGTCGCGAATCATTGGTTTGATTCGCGACGCCTTTTTCTCTCACATGCCGTTCTGAATTTTATCGTTTGATGGGTTGAACGATTGTGTTATAAACGGGACGACTTTGTTGGAGGCGAATGGCCGGTCCTAAGTCTTGCCGATGTCGCATGGAGATTTTGAGATGGCTGACAAAGTAAAAGAGATGAAGTTCATCGCCACGCCTGATAAGGGAAAAGTTTCGGCTTTGCTGACCCTGCCCGCCGACGCTGACTGCCTACTCGTCCTCGGTCATGGCGCCAGCACGAACATGCGGCATGCCACACTCCAGACCATTGCGGAGCGGATGGCCGGCGCGGGGATCGCAACCTTTCGCTACAACTTTCCTTACATGGAGCATGGCGTGGGCCGCGACTCCCAGGAAGTCTGCACAATGTCCGTTCGCTCAGCGGTCGCGGCGGCGCGCAAGACCGTCCCTGATCTTCCCCTCCTGGCCGGTGGCCACTCCTTCGGCGGGCGCATGACATCCACAGCGGCTTCGGAGGCGCCGCTCGAGAATGTGAATGGTCTGGTCTTTTTCTCATTCCCATTGCATCAACCGGGCAGGCCGGACACGAAGCGCGCTGACCACCTCAGCGCAGTCACGGTCCCGATGCTCTTTCTCAGCGGCACGCGCGATGAGATGGCGAACCTTGACCTTCTGCAACTCGTATGTAAAAAACTCGGCAAACGCGCGACATTACATCTACTGGACACCGCCGATCACGGCTTCCGCGTCCTCAAACGCTCTCGCAAGAGCGAGGAGGATGTGTTCGTCGAGATGGCTCGCGTCCTCAAGGGGTGGGCCGGGAGTTGGCGCCATGTGAAGTGAACATCCTTATCATCTACAGGAGGTAACGATGAAAGCATTATTTATGACTGCAGCGCCCTACGCCGACGACGCTATGAACCTCCCGGTTCAAGACGTCGATAAGGCGATTCCGTACTATGAAAAACTGTTCGGCTTTCGCGTCATGTCAAGACAAGAGGCGCCCCACAAGTCGGTTATTCTCGCGCGAGACGACATCCAAATCGGACTGGCCGAAAACGGAGGCGACCCGACTCAAGAAGGATGTTTCTTCGAGGTAGATAACGTCGAAACCGCCTTCACGGAATTAAAGGCAAAAGGCCTGGAAAAAGAAGAGGCCGGCTTCCGCATTGACCAACACGGGGACACCGCTTGGAAAGTCTTTTTCGTCGTGGCGCCCGATGGGCTTTGTTATTGCCTTGGCGAACGGCAAACTTGAGATTGGAGGTTCATATGGCTGACATAATCCATCACTTTCTCATCGAAGCCCCTCTTCAAAAGGTGTTTCAAGCTATCTCAACGCCGGCGGGCCTCGACGTCTGGTGGACCAAGCGCTCGGCGGGAAAACCTGTCGAAGGAGCGGAATACGAACTCTGGTTCGGCCCCGAGTACGATTGGCGCGCGGTAGTGTCCCGATGTGTTCCGGACATCGAATTCGAATTCAGGATTACCGGCGCGCATGAAGATTGGCTGGAAACGCGCGTGGGCTTTCATCTATACGAAAAAGACGGTGTGACTCATGTGCGGTTTCACCACTCAGGTTGGCCCGAGGCGAACGAACATTACCACGTCTCGTGCTACTGCTGGGCGATGTACCTCAGACTTCTCAAGCGGTTTATAGAGCATGGCGAGGTTGCGCCGTATGAGGATCGACTGGATGTGTAACATATCCTTTAGCCAGCTCATATTGATTGTGCTTTACTTCCGGCCAATTGGAGGACGCTATGGCTGAACTCAAGACAAAACGCAATGATGGCTCCGTTGATGACTTTCTTAATTCGATCAAGGATGAAAAAGTCCGCGAAGATTGTTGGGTAATCGTTGACATCATGCAAAAAGCCACCAAGGCGAAACCGCAAATGTGGGGTTCCAGCATTGTGGGGTTCGGTAGCCGTCGGTACAAATACGCCAGCGGTCGCGAAATCGAATGGATGCTGATCGCATTTTCTCCACGCAAACAGAACATCACACTCTATATCTCGTCAGGTTTTGAGGGCTATGACGAATTGATGTCTCAGCTCGGTAAGCATTCGTGCAGTAAGGCGTGTATTTATATCAAGCGGCTCTCGGACGTTCATCTTCCGACGCTCAAGAAACTTATCAGCGGATCCGTCAAGCACGCGCTCAAGACAAATAAGTCTGATTAACGGCAATAAGAGCGCGGCTTCAGAATTGACCTATAGGGAACCACTATGGACAGAGCATCCGCCGAAATAGCTGTGTTCTGGCGCCGATAGGGCGGGCAGCAAGTTGGCTAAGATCTCTTCGATGACCGCGTATGCAGAAGGAATCAATCCAGCAAAAATTCACTGAAGCGCTAGACGCGCTCGTCGAGCAGGTGAAAGAGGACACTACGATCCTCGCGGCAATTCTCTGCGGCAGCCTGTCGCACGACGCCGTATGGGCGAAATCCGACATCGACCTCGTGCTGGTGACGATCGACGACAAGAAGGCGCCGCGCTCCGGCCTCTCGCTTTACGCTGACGGCGTGAACGTTCACGCATATCTCATACCGCGCGCGGAATTCCGCAAAACGGTCGAAGGTTCGATCCACAACTCATTCATGCACTCGTTCCTGGCCAAAGGGAAGCTGCTCTACACGCATGATCAGACGATCGTCGATCTTTGCGCCAGGCTCGGCGAGATCGGCGATCGTGACACCGAGATTCAACTCTTGCGAGCGGCGACGAGCGCGCTGCCGCCGATCTATAAGGCCCACAAATTTTTCGTCACCCGCGGCGACCTCGATTACACCGCGCTGTGGATTCTTTACGCCGCGACGCCGCTGGCGCGGATCGAGATTGTCGGCGCTCGCCTGCTAGCCGACCGCGAGGTGATCCCGCAGGCGATGAAACTGAACCCGGCGCTCTTCAAGACGATTTACGCCGACCTTCTCAACGCCAAAAAGACGCGGAAGAGCGTGGAAACGGCGCTCGACGTGATTGACCGTTACATTGCGGAGCGGGCGGCGACGCTGTTCGCGCCCGTCATCGCCCATTTGCGCGAGGTCGGCGAAGCGCGCTCGTGCAGCGAGATCGAAGACTATTTCAAACGCAACTTCGACATCGAGGGCGTCACCACGGCGTGCGAGTACCTGGCCGACCAGGGGCTCATTGGCAAGGCGTCGACGCCTGTCCGCCTCACGAAGAAGAGCGACATCGAGACGCAAGAATTGGCGTTTTTCTATCTGGAGTAGTTTGCGACACCGATCCGGAGGCGCATTCAGATGGACAGTAAGACAATTGCAAAGCCTGAGGCCGAGGTCCCCACGAACAAGGGGCGCGCCCGCAGGGTGAGGAAGAACCTGATGCAAGGGATGTCCCTTGCCTGGGCGGCCTCGCCGCGTTCGCTTATCCGCTATTCGTTGCTGGGGATGGTGAGCGCGACGATGCCTCCCATCGCGGTTTTGCTGGGGGCCAGCCTTGTCAACCGCATCGCCCAAGCCCGCGCGCATTCGCTTGGCGCCTGGGACCTGCTACCCATCGTGATCGGCTTGTGGCTATCAGCCGGGGCGCAGCGGGCGGTCGGCGCATACATGGGCTATGGCAGAAACCTTTTCGTCCGTCGCGTGGAGTTGGAAGCGGAGCGGCGCTTGCTGGCCCAGGCTTCGAAGGTCGACATCGGCCACTTCGACAACTCCGACTGGCACGACCGTCTCGCGCGCGCCAAGCGTGAGGTCTCCTGGAGACCCGGAGACCTCACGTGGTCGATCCTGGGACTGTCGGGCAACATTGTGACGATCGCGCTGATGGCGACGCTGCTGGCGAGCCTTCATTACCTGCTGGTCATTCTCGCGCTGGCGGCGGCGGCGCTTTCGCTCGTTCTCGAACGCCGCATGACCGCGCGCCTTTACGAGTTTTTCTACAAGGAGACTCCGGAGGAGCGAGAACGACAGTATATGGGCGACCTGCTGGCTCAGCCCCGCACTACAAAGGAAATCAGGGCTTACGTGCTGGCCGATTACCTGCTCGGAAGACATCGCGACCTGTCCGAGGGGCTTTTCAAACAAAGGGAGCAGATGTTCCGGGCGGGCACGCGCATCTCGATGCTGAGCGGGCTTGTGACCGGCACGGCCCTCGCGCTCGCCTATGCGTTTGTAGCCGTTCGGGGAGTTTCAGGCGCGATCGATCCAGGGGGCGTTGTGCTGGTGATCGGCGCTTTCACTTCGGTCGCCGGGACCCTCGGGCAGGTTTCGAGCACGTTCGTGGCTGTCGATCAGCACACCACTTTTCTCGACGACTACTTTTCGTTTCTGGCTATCGAGCCGCTGGCGCCGCCGCCGATCAATCCTAAGCCGGTGCCGATGACATTTAGTGATGGGATTGAGTTCGACAACGTCACCTTCTCATATCCCGGCGGAACCGAGCCGGCTCTTGCGGGATTGAATTTGCGCATCAGCGGCGGCGAACTGATCGCGCTCGTCGGCGAGAACGGCGCGGGGAAGAGCACGCTCGTCAAGTTGCTGCTTCGTTTTTACGATACGGATCGGGGGGCGGTGCGCGTCGGAGGCGTGGATGTCAGGGAGATGGATCCTGAAGGGTTGCGCAGCCGAATCGGCGTGTTGTTTCAGGATTACGCGAGTTATGAGCTGACAGTCCGGGAGAACGTCGTGATGGGCCGTCCTGACGTCAAGATTGACGACGGGCGGGTGATGGAGGCTTTGCAGGACGCTCGCAGCGAATGGCTGGTGAAGAAGATGCCGAACGGGCTCGACTCCAAGGTGGGGCGTCTATTCGAAGGCGGGCATGATCTCTCCGGAGGCGAGTGGCAGCGCCTCGCGCTGGCCCGGCTTATGTACCGCGACGCCGACATCTGGATTCTTGACGAGCCGACCTCCTCGCTCGACCCTGAGGCGGAGGCGGCGATCTTCGCCGAACTGAAAGAAAACCTGAAAGGGCGCATCGGCATCGTGATCTCGCACCGATTCTCGACGGTGCGCATCGCCGACCGCATCGCGGTGATCGCCGACGGGCGGGTTACGGAATTGGGCGCGCACGAGGAATTGCTTGCGGCCCAGGGCCGCTATGCGCAACTCTTCGAGCTACAGGCCGCCGGCTATCGCTGAAAACTGGGTACGCGCGCTTCCAGCGCGCAGTCTCGGCAAGAGACGCGTTGATCGGAATCAAGCGCTCCCGCTGTCGTTGAGCTTGGGCTGAATGCGCTTCGGGTTTCCCCATGAGCAACTATCAAAGCCTGCGCGCTGGAAGCGCGCGTACCCAGGCTATTCCAATTTTACGAGGGAATACGGGATGGCTTCTAATTCGACATTGAAGCGGCGAAGTAAGAAGGCGGCGCCCTCCGCCTTCCAGGGAGGGAACGGGCAAAAGGCAAAGACCGCCGCGCGCACGACGATTGCAGTGCAGGGCGCGCGTGTTCATAACCTCAAGAACATCTCGCTGGAGATTCCGCGCGACAGCCTGATCGTCGTCACCGGACTTTCCGGCTCGGGCAAATCGAGCCTGGCGTTCGACACGATATACGCCGAGGGTCAACGGCGCTATATGGAATCGCTGTCGAGTTACGCCAAGCGCTTCGTCGCTCAAGTGGCGAAGCCCGACGTGGATTTTGTATTCGGCCTCTCTCCGGTGATTTCAATCGAGCAAAAGACGACTGTCAACAACCCGCGTTCGACTGTCGGCACGATGACCGACATCGCCAGTTACCTGAATCTGCTTTTTGCGACTATCGCCGAAGCCCACTGCCCTCGCACCGGCGAGCCGGCGCCGAGCAGGACGTCGAACCAGATTCTCGAGGCGATTCTGTCGTTGCCGGAAGGCGCGGAGATCGAGCTTCGCGCGCCGGTCTTCAAGGTCTACGGCGAGGAGTTGGACTTCGTCTTTACCGAATTGAGGAAGAAGGGGTGCAGGCGTCTGATCGTTGACCGCAAGCCTGTGGACATTTCCGAACAGATTGAATTCGACGAATCGAAGGTCCGTGACATGGACGCGGTGGTGGATCGGTTCGTGGTCAGCCGGAAACACGAGAAGGCGATCAAAGCCGGGATCGCCGCGACGCTGCTGGTGGGCGACGGGTTGATGCAGGTCCACGTCTTGAAAGGCGCGAGCAAGGCGGAGGTGGAACGGTTTTACCGGGCTTCGCTCAGCGCGACGCATCACTTCGTTTACGGAGACATCGCGCCCGATTACTTTGTCTTCAACTTTCCCGAAAGCGCCTGTCGGACCTGCGGCGGGCTTGGGGTGGACAAGCTCACGCATCCGGAGTTGCTCATTCCCGACCCGCGGCGGAGCATTATCGGCGGTTGCTTTGTGCGCGAGGCTTTCAAGTACAACCCCGACACCTGGGACGGCCGAATAATGTACAGCCTTGCGAAGGCTCTGCGCTTTTCGCTCGAAACGCCCTGGGAGAATCTGCCAGAGACGGCGCGCAACGCGATCCTTTACGGCATTGAGAAGAAAATCCCGACTTTGCAGCCACCCGAATCGAAAGTGAACCGCGACGATTGGGATGGGAAAGAAGTAGGTTTCAATGGCATCGCGCGGCGCATCGAACGATATTACCGCCGATACCGCCAGCGAGGCGAAGCGAATTCCGGGATCGAGGCCTGGCTCGACAAGGTGATGGTCGAGCTTACCTGCCCCGATTGCAAAGGCGCGCGGCTGCGCGCGACACGGCTGCTGTTCTCCATTGCGGGCAAGAACATCTACGAGATCGGCCAGATGAATTTCGACGAGCTGCATGCCTTCCTCGGCTCGGTCAAATCCTCTGGACTGGCTGGGGGACCTGCCGGACGCGGCGATGCGGGCCGGCAGGTGCTCAACGAGATTCGTGGACGGTTGGAGCTGCTGCTGGGCATCGGGCTTGATTATCTTAACTTCAACCGTCGTTCGGGCACGCTTTCTGGCGGAGAGTCGCAGCGGATCCGCCTGTCAACGCAGATCGGGTCGGGGCTGATGGGGATGCTCTACGTGCTCGACGAGCCGAGCATCGGACTGCACCCGAAGGACAACGTGAAGATGATCGCGACGCTCGAACGTCTGCGTGACATCGGAAACACAGTGATCGTCGTCGAACACGATGAAGACACGATCCGCGCAGCCGACCACGTCGTGGAGATGGGACCCGGCCCGGGCGTCCACGGCGGCAATGTGGTCGCGCAGGGCAGGCTCGACGATGTGCTCGTGTGTGACGCGTCGCCGACCGGGCAATTCCTCTCGGGCAGGCGTTCAATTGCGGCGCCGAAGCAGCGGCGAAAAGGGGCCGGCAAGGCGCTCGTGGTGCGCGGCGCGCGCGAAAACAACCTCAAGGCGATTGACGTGACCTTCCCGCTCGGCATGCTCGTCGCGGTCACCGGCGCCTCTGGATCGGGAAAGAGCACGCTGGTCAACGAGATTCTCTACAAGGCGTTGTGGAAACGGCTGGAGGACACTCGCGCGCTGCCGGGCGAGCACGACGGCGTCGACGGCATGGAGCACGCGAATAAAGTCGTCAACATAGACCAGTCGCCGATCGGGCGGAACAGCCGTTCGAATCCCGCGACTTACATCGGCTTTTACGACAACATCCGCGACCTGTTCACGCGCGCGCCGCTCGCTGTGGAGCGCGGCTATAAGGCGGGGCGGTTCAGCTTCAATGTCAAGGGCGGACGGTGCGAAGAGTGCCAGGGCGAAGGCGTAATCACCACGCAGCTCTATTTCATGCCTGACGTTGAGGTGATCTGCGGCGCGTGCAAAGGCGCGCGGTTTAACAGCGAGACGCTCGAAGTCACGCTGCGCGGCAAGACCATTGACGACATTCTGAACATGCCGGTCGAGGAAGGCGTGGCGTTCTTCGCCGCGGAGCCGGCGGTCGGCAGGAAGATACAAGTGCTCGACGACCTGGGGCTGGGATACCTGACGCTGGGCCAGTCGGCGACGACGCTGTCTGGCGGCGAGGCGCAGCGCATCAAGATCGCGACCGAATTGAGCAAGCTGCAGCGGGCGAAGCATACGGTCTATATCCTCGATGAGCCGACTACTGGCCTGCATCTCGCGGACATCGAGCGGCTGCTGGAGTCTTTGAATCGCCTGGTGGACGCCGGGCACACGGTGATTGTGATTGAGCACCATCTGGACGTGATCAAGACCGCCGATCACGTGATCGACCTGGGGCCTGAAGGCGGGCACGCGGGCGGCGAAGTGGTGGTGACGGGCGCGCCGGAAGAGATCGCCGCTTGCAAGCGGTCACACACGGGGCGGTTTCTCAAGGAGCGATTGCGGAAGTGACCATGTTCCACTCACTACTTGCCTGGCCCGTTGAAAGCCAGACCTGTTTATTCAGGCGCCCGGAAAAATCGAGATAAAGCTTATGTGTAGAAACATCAAAACGCTCTTCAACTTCGAACCACCTGTGACGGACGAAGAGATACGCGCGGCCTCGCTACAATTCGTGAGAAAAGTGAGCGGCTTCAACAAACCATCGAAAGCCAACGAAGTTGCATTCCTGGCGGCTGTTGATGAGATCGCAGCAGTCTCCAGAAAACTGCTGAACGCGCTTGAGACGAACGCGCTTCCGAGAAACCGTGAAGAAGAGGCTGCCAAAGCGCGAGCGCGTTCAGCTCAGAGGTTTTCTACGTGAATGGCGCTTCCGGATATTTTTATATCAGGCAGCCATAGAATTCGCGCAATTCTGCAAGGAACAATGATGATGCGGATCAGTACCGCGAGCGGTAGCGAGCGGTCTTCACATTGAGGCGCCGCTCGCTACCGCTCGCGGTACTGATCCGGCTGGTCTTCACGTACATGCGATTGCAAATCGATCGATATGAGATACAGATCTGGGGATGTCGAATGAATACAAAATTGCTCCTGCTTATTTTTGCGCTGACCACGGGGCTGTTGTTTACAACCGCCGGAGGCGCTGGCGCCCAGCTTTTACAGCCCGGTTACGTGGATGATTTTGTCGGGAAGCCGCGCGTAGTGGTGTTAAGCGATATAGGCAACGAACCTGACGACCAGATGTCTTTCGTCCGTCTGCTGCTGTATTCCAACGAACTGGATCTGGAGGCTTTGATCGCCACCACTTCTACGTGGCAGAAAAACAAAGTTCAGCCCGAAACCATGCGCAAGCTGATCGCAGCCTATGGAGAGGCGCGATCAAGCTTGCTCAAACATGCCTCAGGTTGGCCTGAAGCGGCCACGCTGGACGCGGCGGTAGCGTCCGGGCAGCCTGCTTACGGAATGGCGGCCGTAGGTCCGGACAAGATGTCGCCAGGCGCCGAAGCCATCATCCGTGCGGTAGACCGTCCCGATCCGCGCCCGCTTTGGATCACTATTTGGGGCGGCGCCAACACACTGGCGCAGGCGCTGCAGCATGCGCGAGCGACTCGGTCGCCGGCCGAATTGGACAAGTTCCTGCTTAAACTCAGAGTCAGCTCGATTTCGGATCAAGACGACGCCGGTCCCTGGATTCGTCGCGAGTTCCCCGGCTTGCATTACATTGTCAAACCGAGCAGTCCCGATGGCAGCGAATACTATTACGCCACGTGGACAGGCATCAGCGGAGACGCTTATTACCGGAATTGCGCGGGCGCCGATTCGACCACTGTCACCAACGAATGGCTGGAAACAAACATCCGCGTCAAAGGGCCGCTGGGGAAAGTCTATCCGAAGTTCGCTTTCATTATGGAAGGCGACACGCCCTCCTTTCTCGGCCTCACTAACAACGGCCTCAATAGCTATCGCAATCCGAGCTGGGGCGGCTGGGGCGGACGCTACGTCTACCGGCAGCCTTACGGCGAGACGCGCCCGATCTGGACGCAGGGCGGCGATCTCTTCAGGCGGGTCACCTCGCAAGACACCGTCATCGGCGCCGATGGCAAAACTTATGTGTCGGAC
>Ga0126377_10003101_pt1 | contig 11655 bp, 7 predicted proteins | sample PanSoiMetPlot_22_FD_92647 | JGI IMG/M metagenome (GOLD analysis project Ga0126377, IMG submission 92647) | Tropical forest soil microbial communities from Panama - MetaG Plot_22 | ecosystem: Environmental > Terrestrial > Soil > Tropical forest > Bulk soil | place: Panama | collected 2016-02-17
AACATCTTCGAGCGACGCGCGCGGCGGCACGTCATCCCACGCCGAGATTGCGGTGATGCGTCCGTTCGCAATGTGGACGGAGGCTTCGCGCATCCCCGACTCGGTCAAGACCCGACGCGAGCGAATGACGAACGGCTCAGGAGGCTGTGTCACTCCAGAAACGTCGCAACAAATTGACGGAAACGCGACGACGATAGTCGGCGGTCGAGCGCAAGTCGTCGATCGGCGCGATCTCGCGCTGGAGCGTAGCAGCCGCGTCGTCGATCGAACCTCCACTCGCGAGAACACGCTCCGTTTCGCGTGCGCGAACCACCGTCGGAGCTACGCTGCCGTACGCGATGCGTGGCGTGTCCCCGCGTACACCCGCGACGACGATCTTCGAGATGGCTTGCGCCGCGCGCGTGCCGACTTTGCGGAACCATTGCTTGCCCTCAACTGCTGCCACCTCGACTGCGACGATCAGCTCGTCCGGGCGCATCACACTCGTGCGATACCCTGTATAGAAATCCCGAAAGGGAACGCGACGCTCGCTGTCGACACTCTTCAAGACGACGACGGCGTCGACGGCCGCGAAGACCGGCAGCGAATCACCGGCCGGCGAAGCGTTTGCGATGTTGCCGCCGATCGTTCCACGATTCTGAATCTGCGGACCGCCGACGAGGCGCGACGCATCGGCGAGCATCGGCAAGCGCTTCGCGACATGCGGCGACTTGATCGCGTCGGTATAGGTCGTCAGCGCGCCGATCACCAACGTGTCGCCCTTCACGGAAATGCCGCGCAGACCGTCGATGCCCCAGATGTCGACGAGTAGGCTCGGCTTCAGCGTTCCGAAATTGAGCGCGACGTAGAGATCCGTCGCGCCCGCGATGGGCGTGCGTTGTTCGTCGCGTACCACCCGAAGCGCATCGGCCAACGACCGCGCGCGCGTGAGATCGAGCCCCGAGATCGCCGTTCTCACTCGCTCTCCACGCTTGGCGGCGACTCGTCGCCCGCTTTCCATTTGAGCACCGCTCGATAAATCGCGCCGTAGCCGGTGCAGCGACAGAGATTTCCCGCAAGCGCGGTCTTCACGTCGTCGAGCGTAGGATTCTTCCCGAGGACGAGCGCGGCCATGATCATCCCTGGCGTGCAAATGCCGCACTGCGCGCCGACTTCGTCCATGAAGCGGTGCTGCAGCGGATGATCGTCGCCGAGTCCTTCGATGGTGATGACGTGCGCATGCTCGACTTGTGAGAACGGCACGAGACACGAGCACACTGGCGCGCCGTCGATGAGAACCGTGCACGCCCCGCACTCGCCTTCACCACAACCTTCTTTTGTGCCGGTGAGTCCACATTCGACACGGAGGACATCGAGCAGACGCGCCGCTGGATGCGCGTCGACGTCCTCCTCATGCCCGTTCAGAGCGAATCGCATGTCGCCAGCAGCTCGGGAGTCGCGGGAAGCTCTCGCACGTCGAGGCCGTAATGGCGAAGCGCGTTGACAACCGCAGGTGCAGGGCCATCCATAGGTAACTCGCCCAGGCCCTTGGCCCCGAACGGCCCGTCGGGATATCGATTCTCTAACATCACGACGTCCATCGCTGGCGTGTCGAGCGTCGTCGGGATCACGTAGTTGGTGAGCTGCGCGTTGGCCATGGCGCCGTCTTTCATCACGACTCTCTCGATCAGTGCGTAGCCGAGTCCCTGCGCTGTCCCACCTTCGATCTGGCCCTTGGCGAGCGCGGGATGAATCGGACGCCCGAATTCCTGTACGGCCGTCAGCTTGATCGGCTTGATCTCATACGTATCGGGATCGATCTCCAACTCGGCGACATCACACCCCCACGCGAACGTTGCGTACGCGTCACCGCGATAGGTGTGATCGTCCCACTCGATCCAATCCGGCGGCTCGTATTTTCGCTCGACCGAGAACGACCCGTGCTTCGCGTAGTACTGGCCCGGTGTCATCGAGCCGAGCTTCGCGCGCATGTCGAGGGCGCACTCCTCGAGGATCTTGCCGACGACCATACACGTGCGCGACGCGACGGTGGGCCCGCTGTCGGCGACCTTCGACGTGTCCGGTTGCGCGACTTCGACGCTCTCATACGGAATCTGCAAAGTATCCGCGACGATCTGCGCATGCATCGTCCGCGTGCCTTGCCCGATCTCCGTGCTTCCGACGGCGATGCGCACCCCGTGCTCGGTGAGATCGAGACGCGCCTTCGAGTTGAGATGTCGCTCGCCGCTGCCGGTGAAACCAGAGCCGTGATAGAACAAGGACAACCCAATTGCCTTGTTCGTTCCCTTGTATTCGGCGCGCTTCCGGTGGAAGTCGGTGCGCTTCACGGCTTCGTCGAGGACGATGAGTGCGCTCGTGTCGTCGCGCAGCGTCTGGCCCGTGGCAGTTTGGTCTCCGGGGCGCAGTGCGTTCATCCGCCGTAGCTCGACAGGATCAATGCCGAGTTGCTCGGCGATGCGGTCCATGTGCACTTCGACGGCGAACTCGGTTTGCGGAGCGCCAAAGCCGCGAAACGCACCGTTTGGAGGCGTGTTCGTGAACATCGCACGGCCGACGATGCGAGTATTCTCACAGCGATAGGCGCCAGCGGCGTGAATGCAGCCCCGTGACAAGACGACGGGACTCAGTGTGACGTATGCTCCTCCGTCGAGGATGACGTCGACGTCCATCGCAACGATCCGACCATCGCGCATCACGCCCGTGCGATGTTTGACGATGGACGGATGCCGCTTCGTGGTCGCGATCATGTCCTCGACGCGATCGTAAACCATTTTCACCGGCCGGCCAGACTTGCGCGCGAGCAGCACGGCGTGGCCCGCGAGGATCGATGGATACTCTTCTTTGCCGCCGAAGCCGCCTCCCGTCTCCGTCTGAATGACGCGCACCTTGGCGTCGTCGCCGAGGAGTGATTTGAGTGCTTTGATGACGTAGAAGGGACATTGGACCGAGCCGTAAACCGCGATGCCTCCGTCTTCTTCGGGTACTGCGATCACGCCGTTCGGCTCGATGTAGACGTGTTCTTGGTGCCCGGTGCGATACGTTCCCTCGACGATCACGTCGGCACGGGCGAGTGCGAATTCGACGTCGCCTTTCACGATGTCGATTCGCTTGAGCACACCCTCCGACTTCTCTGGGTCGAAAACCGGCTCGAGAGTATCGTACGTGATCTCGATGGTCAACGCATTGAGCGTTTGAACATTCTCGTGCGCCAGCAGAAAGATGGGCTCTGCCTGATGCAGCACGTCGCGCTCGGCGAGGAACGGTTGGTCGGCTTCGATCAACGCGACGACGTTTCGCCCGGGGATATCGCGGTGGCTGACGAATGTGAACCCGTGTCGAGCAAGGGAGCCGCGCTGGGAAGCGTCGTCGTGGTCGGGCGTTCTGAATCCGGAATGGATGCTGATTGTGGTCGAACGGATGCGGCCATGCGGAATCGTCGAACGAATGGTGCGTCCGTGCAGCATGCCGGGGAACACGAGATCGTCCGCGTATTGCGCGCGGCCGGTCGCTTTTCCAATTCCGTCTTTTCTCGAAACGTTCTGGCCGACGGAGGGCATTTAGTCGGGAAGAGGGACGCGGAAAGATGCGGGGTTGCAACCCTCGTTGGGCAGACGAGTCGAGATCATTGATTTCGCGCGAGTCGGCGAATGCGAGCAACCGCGGCCCGGCGCCGCACGAGTTCCCCGGAGTTGCCGCAATTATCGACGACGAGCCGATCCATTTCGCGATGGACAAACAGGAGGTAATGTCCGGCCACAGACATCGGAAACCGACCGGTCGAATTCTCGCTGAAGATCAAAAGCGTCTTGGTGGAGTCAGGGCCGCGAAAGCGCTCATCGATGCGAACAAGGTACGTTCTTCCCTCGACATAGCCCCCGCTTGCGGACGTTGGAGCATCTCGGAGCACTGTGCCTGTGACCACAATGGGCGTCCGATGATACTCACCGTCAACCGAAGCGTGGCCTTGAAGGCAGACGATTGGTGGCGGATTGTATCCGGCCAACGCGACGAGGAAGGCGGTGAACCACACTTTTGAAGCTACCTGATCGGTCGCTGCTTAACGCCAAATTCTGCCGCCCCTGGGCCCGACTCGACGAACAAATCCGTCTCCCGACCCGTCTCCGCGCTGTACCGCTCGGCAATCTGACGCACGACCGCCTCGGCGTCGATCGTCCCGAGGACCGCAACCGTCCCGCCACTGCCCCCGCCGGTGATCTTCGCGCCGAATAGCCCGCACTTCGCGCCCGCCTCGCGCACCATTGCCACGAGTCGATCGGTGGCGACGCTGCCGAGCCCGCACGCGCTGTAGCTGGCGTGTGACTCGTACATGAGCTGCCCTAGCTCGTTCGCCGGTGACGGCCGCGCCGCCAGCTCGCTGAGGAGTGTGGCGAAGCGCTCGACCCGCGTTTGTTCGTAGATCGGATGTGCCGTCGCCTGCCGAACGGGATACGCACGAGTCGCGTCGACGCGCGTTACCGTGTCCGTCGTCCCGCGATACTTCGCGAGAAATTCGTCGCCGCGCATCTGTTCCGGCAGGCGCGCCTTGAATCGCTGCTCGAACTCGGCGGGCGATATGTTCGCGAGATAGCCGCGCCATTCGGGATCTCGAATGATGACACAGTCGCCCTGATACTCGACCGCGAGACCCGCCATGTCGGCGATCATCCGATAGCCCATGAACGCGGCGGCGCGCACAGTGCCATAGTCGGAGCCTGTGACCGCGTGCCGAACACCGGAGTCGATTCCGTAGAAGCGATAGCCGTCCGGAATGTCGACGTAGCCTTCGATCGTCCCAGGCTGGCAGCGCAGGCGAAGCAAGCGCCCGCGCTGCCCACACGCGCTCGTCATCTGATCCATGATGCCGCACGGCGCGCCGACGATGTGGTTCTCCACCCACTGACATGCGACCGCGACTTCCTCCGGCGAGATCTCGAGACCGTAGCTTGCCGCGACGGTCATCATCGTCGCAACCTCGAGCGCCGCGGACGAGCTGACGCCTTTTCCCTCCGGCACCCCGGTCTCGAGCTGCAGCTTCATCCCTGGACGCTCGGCGTCGATCTTCGGCGCGCGTTGCAGACAGTACTGCACCACGCCGACGACGTACGCCGCCCAATGATCGTCCGGATGTTCGGCAAACCATTGAGCGAGCCCCCGCGGATCGCGCCCGCAAATCTCGGCGAGCTCCATGCCGAAGTACGAACGCTTGTCCAAGCGATTCGAGACGACGTCGCACCGCGCCGCGCATTGACGTTGAAGCTGCGCGTCCGTCGTGCGATCGAGCGGCAGCTGCAACACGAGCGCGCCGCTGTAATCGGCGATACCACCCATCACGTCGAGCCTCCCCGGCGCTCTCGACGACCAAACCGGATCGACGTCGTTCAAGAACGGCTCTACGTGTCGCGTCATACGGCAACAGGCAACAGGCCGCGGCGTCGCAGCGCACCCTCGAGCGCGGGCTCGACACGCTCGCGCACGCTCGCATTCGCGTATCCGGCCCACGAGACGTCCGATTCGACGTCGAACGGCGCGTCGATCGGACCGCCAACGCCATCGGTTAGAATGACACCTAACTCCTCGGCGACCATTGCGGTGCAGATGTCGTATGGATGACAACACAACGGGTCGGGCAGACCGCGCGCGGCGTGAATCGGCTTCGCGAGGGGCCGGATGTCTGCGATGAACCGGTCGCGCCCCGCCATCAGCTCGTACAATTGACCGCCCGTCGAGAGATACTGATCCTCGAAACACGCCGCCTTGCTCGCCACTGGCGGGCCGAGCACTTCGGCGATGATCTCGTCGTCGATTGCGGCGAGGACGTCGCGAACGCCCGGGAAAAATCGGCTGACGCTCGCGAATCCGTGCGCCAGCGTCGTCGCGCGCGATGGACGCAGCGACAGCGACTCACGCACGTTCCGCACACGGTCGAAGCGCGTGCCCTGCGTACCGCGCCCGCGCTCCGCCCAGAGCTGATCGCATTGATGCTGCTTGAGGATGGGAATCTCCGTCTGCGCCGCGAGAACAATGTGTCGTATCCGCGTGGCGTCGCCGAGGTTCGGGGCGACACCGGTGAGAATCCAGGCGCTGCGCTTCTGGTACATGATCTCGCGTGTACCGTCGATGGGATCGACGATCACGCGCCACCGACAATCGGCTTCGGTTGCCCCCGCCGGAAGGACCAGCGATCCACCCGCGATCCCTTCGGCAGCCAGACAAAGAGGCTCTCGCTCGGCAACTTCCGAAAGCCCCTCGACGAGAATCTCCTCGCTGACCCGATCGATCGTGTAGATCGTGTCGCTCGCTTCTTCCGCCGCCACCGACGCCAAAACCTCCGTCGACTGACGCGTGCACGCGGAGATGACCGAGTCGCGAATCCGATCGTGAAGCGCGAGGATCGGCTCGAGCAGCGGATGCGCGTCAGGCATCAACGGAATGCTTGTAATGAGTCGTCGAGACGGCCTTGAGCTCTGCCGCCTTGGCTTCGGGCGCGGTGTCGTTGAGGAAATTGCCTCCGCCGATCTCGGGTCCGGCGAGGTACTTGAGCAGGCCAGGCTTTCGCAGCGGCGGATGGATTTGAATGTGGAAGTGATATCCGGGCGCGACGGTCTTCGCGGGCGCGTTGTGGAGGACCATGACATACGGCATCGCCATGCGCCAGAGGTTCTCGAGACGAATGAGCGTCTCTCGAAGCACGCCGGCAAATTCTTCCAACTCGGCGGGCTCGAGCTCGGCGATGTTGGCTCGGGTGGCGCGCGGTGCAACGTACGTCTCGTACGGGTATCGGGCGAAATAAGGGACGAACGATAACGCTTTCCCGCACGACACGAGGACGCGCCGCCCGTCGTCCTCCTCGGCCGCAATGATGTCGTGAAAGAGCACACGGCCGGTCTCGGCGAGATGCGCCGCCGACGCCTCGGCTTCGACTTCGATTGTGCGAAAAACGAAGTTCGTCGCGTAGATCTGACAGTGGGGATGCGGGTTGCTGACGCCGACGACGTTGCCCTTGTTCTCGAACATCAGAACGTGATGCACTTCGGGACGCGCGGCAAGCTCGGCATGTTGTGATTGGAGGACGCTCAGCAGCTCGACGAACGACTCGTGCGGCAGTTCCGCGAGAGTGAGATCGTGTTTCGGCGTGAAGCAGACGACACGAGCCAAGCCGTCGGCCGGCCGGTTCCTGTAAATGCCCGGCGGAAGTTCGACCGTCGTCGGCGCGAGCGGACCGACGCAGGGATGATCGTTGTCGAACACGAACACGCCGTCATACGCCGGATTGCGCGCGCCCGACACGCGACCGTTGCCGGGGCAGAGATAACACGACGGATCGTAGGAGACGCGTCCCACGCCCGATTCATCGATTGTTTCACCCAACCACGGGCGATTGTCGCGATGCGATGAGATGACGACCCATTCGCGACGCAGCGGATGCCACCGTTCTTCCCAGGCCATGGCGTAAGCTATTTAAGAGATCCAGTTTTTCGAACTCACCGCTCGTTCTAGCACCTAGCGCCCCGTGCCCAGTGCCTAGTCAAGACCAACCCGTTCGCTGGGGCGTGCTCGGCGCCGCCGACATTGCCGTGAAGAAAGTCATTCCGGCCATGCGCCGCAGCGAGCGTTCGCAAGTCGTTGCCATTGCGTCACGCGACCGGGCCAAGGCCGAGGCGGCCGCCGGCGCGCTGGGCATCCCGCGCTCGTACGGCTCGTACGAGGAGTTGATCGACGATCCCGACGTCGAGGCGATCTACAATCCGTTGCCCAATCATCTCCACGTCCCGTGGTCGATTCGGGCGGCGGAGGCGGGGAAGCACGTTCTCTGCGAGAAGCCGATCGCGCTCAGCGCGGCGGAGGCGCGCGAGCTGTTGGCCGTCCGCGACCGCACCGGCGTCCAGATCGGCGAAGCCTTCATGGTGCGGACGCACCCGCAATGGCTGGCGGTCAAGCAGCTCGTCGACGACGGCCGGATCGGCGAATTGCGTCTCGTCCTCGGGCATTTCAGCTATTTCCGTCGTGACCCGACCGACATCCGGAGTCGCCGAGAATGGGGCGGCGGGGCGTTGCTCGATATCGGTTGTTATCCGATCACGCTGTCGCGCTGGCTCTTCGGCGCCGAGCCGATCTCGGTCGTCGGGCAGGTCGACCGCGACCCTGATTTCGACGTGGACCGGTTGTCGTCGGGGCTGCTGCGGTTTCCCACAGGGCAGGCGAGCTTCACGTGCGGCGGTCAGCTCGTGTCGTATCAGAGAATGCAAATCTTTGGCACCGCGGCTCGGATCGAGGTGGAGATCCCGTTCAATGCGCCACCCGACCGCGCGTGTCGAGTGTTCATCGACGATGGAAGTTCGCTCGCGGAGACGATCGAGTTTCCGGTAGCTGATCAATACACGATTCAGGCTGATTGCTTTTCGGACGCCGTGCGCGGCGTCGGGCCAGTGCCGGTGTCGCTCGAGGATGCGGTGGCTAACATGGAAGTGCTGGACAAATTGTTTCGGTCAGCCGAGACCGGACGGTGGGAGGTTATTTGAGAGAGACGACGGAACGACGGAACGACGGAAACCCAGACTGAAAGAGAAACGCAGATGGCCGCGGAAACTTCCGGGATGGCCGCGGATACTTCGGAAACCCAGACGGCCGCGGACACAGCCGGGACGGATGCGGAGGGCTCGAACTACTTTGTCCATCCCAAAAACGACCGCTCAGGATGACGGGCCGTTGAAAAGACATTCATTTCTCTTGAAAAGAGCCGCTCGGACGCCGCTAATGGCGTCCCGAGCGGTCGTTATTTCAGAATGAGTTCCCTGTAGAGCGGGATTCGCTACTCGAGTCCCAATCGGAGCGATCCGCGGCCATCCCGGAAGTTTCCGCGGCCATCTGCGTTTCTCTTGTCAGTCTGGTTTTCCGCCTTAGTCCACGCCTCACTCAGCCGGTTGCAAGAGAAAACTCCAAAGCCTTCGCGATCCCGCTGAAAAAGCAGGTCGGACGACGGTCTATCCCGGGTCTTCAGCGGACGTGGCCGTCCGCATCGTGGGGCTTGTCAATCGCCGCAAACCGTATATTGTATCCCATCCGCCTGGAGTGACCGATCGGCGCGCCGTTATGGTTTTCTCATAACGCGCGTCGCGTGCCTCCCTCGCGCGGACGCCTCGGCCTCCACCCAAGGTCCGCGTTTCAGACGTTCCGTTTTCGTGTCGCGCACCGTTCTCCCCTGATCTGATGGAGGCCGCCGCATGTCGACGAGACGCACCATCGCTTTTTCCTGCCTGATCGTTGCACTCTGCTCCGCACGTTCGGCTGATGCCCAAGACACAGTCAGTCGTCGGGGCGGACGCGCTCAGCTCGCTGCGCAGGCGCTCGATTCGCGCACGGGCGAACCGCTTCCCGGCGTGAGGATCACGATCGTCGGCACGAATCTCGGCGGTATGACCTCGGAGCAAGGTCGCGTCTCGATCGCCAACGCACCCAGCGGTGTCTTCGCTATCGAAGCGCGGCGACTCGGCTTCGCGCTGCAGCGCCGCGAGAACGTTCGCCTTCACGCGGACAGCACGACCACGATTGAATTCAGACTCACTGATACGCCGCTCCGCCTCGACCAGGTCGTGACGTCAGCGACCATCGACGCGACCACGGCCGCGAAATCCACGGTGACGGTCGACCATCTGAGCGCGGAAGACCTCCCGGTGCCGACGACCGGCTCGGCATCCACGCTCCTCAGTGGCAAGGTCCCCGGTGCGGCCGTGATCCGCGTCAGTGGGCGTCCCGGCGCGGAGGCGAACATCGTGCTGCGTACGCCGATCTCCGGCTTCGACTTTCAACGGGATGCGCCACCGCCGCTCTTCGTGGTCGACGGCGTTTTTCTCAATCAATCGCAAGACCGCACGACACAGGACCTCGAGACGCTCGACATCGCGAGTATCGAGGTGCTCAAGGGCGCTGCGGCATCGGCTCTCTACGGCTCGCGCGCCGCAGCCGGCGTCATCTCAGTTACGACGAACCGCGGCAAGGGTCTCGCGTTCGGTTCGGTGGAGTATTCGGTCCGCTACGAGAGAGGCGAGGATCAGTTCGTGAAAGCCCTCGAGAAGAATCAGCACCACAACTTCCTCCAGAACGACCAGGGGCAGTGGCTCAACGCAATGGGCAACGTCGTTCCGCGCGCTCAGCGCGCGACCACGCCGTTCAACATCATGGACCAACCGTACAAGAACACACCGCTGTATGACGCGGCGAAGCAGCTCTTCAAGCCTGGCGGCTATAACACGGTGACGACGTCGGTTCAGGGAAACACTGCCGCCACGAACTTCTTCGCCTCATACTCCCGCACCGATAACCCCGGCATCTTGAAGTACAATGACGGCTACGGCCGACAGACCTTCCGGTTGAACGTCGACGGGCAAGTGAGAGACAACCTCTCGGTCAGCTTCTCCCTCAACCACGCGAGAGGCAAAGACGACAACCCGGCGACGAATTTCGACAGCTACTACGTGTTCGACCCGGACGTGAACCTGCTCTCGATCGATCCCCATCCGCGCATCGCGGGCTTCGCGTACAACATCGTTCCCGACTCAGTCTCGAACCGCACGAACCCGCTGTTCGCGGAGTACGTCGCCGATAGCTTGACCCGCAGGGCGCGCTCGAACATCGCCAGTCACGTCTCTTGGCGACCCGTCGAATGGGTGTCGTTCACCTCGGACCTGAGCTACGACCGCGGTGACGTGCGAAGCGACGGCTTCACGCCGCTGAACACACCGGTGAACAACGGTGGCGCGATCGCGCTCTCGACCGGGCGGATCTCGGCCGGACAGAGCACCACGGACGGGATCACCTTCTCCGCCGGCCCGACGATCACCAACCAGTTCAGGGGCTTGACGACCCGCGCCACGCTTCGCGGAGAGCTCCAGAGGGAATCTTCGCCCAGCTTCACCATCACCGGCACGGACTTCAAGGTCGAAGGCGTGAGGAACATCGCCACCGCTAAAGTAATAACGTCCACCCAAGGCTACGAAGACCGCCGCACCAAGGCCGCTGTTTCGAGCTTGGGCTTGAGCTACCACGAGAAGTACATCGGCGACTTCCTCCTCCGCCGAGACGGCAGCTCGTTGTTCGGTCCCGCGCATCGCTGGAACACGTTTTATCGCGCCTCCGGCGCATGGCTGATGGGCGACGAGTCGTGGTTCCCCTTCAAGGATTTCACCACGTTCAAGTTGCGCTACAGCCTCGGCACTGCCGGCGACCGTCCTCGGTTCGCGGATCAGTATGAGACCATCAACCTCGATGCGTCGGGTGCGCTCGTGCGCACCGTGCTCGGCAACGTAAACCTGGGACCGACCATCTCGCGCGAGCAGGAGCTCGGTCTCGATTTCACCTACAAGCAGCGTATCAGCGGCTCGCTGACGTATGCGAGCAACGACACGAAGGATTCGTTCATCTCGATCCCGGCGCCCGCGCTGTCCGGCTACAGCAACGTGCTGACCAATGCCGGCGGCATTACGGGCAACACGCTCGAGCTGACGCTTCAGGGACAGATTCTCACCAAGAAGAACTTGAGCTGGACGATGCTGCTCGTCGGCGACCACTCGAGCAACATCATCACCGACTACAAGCGCAGCTGTTTCGTCGACGCGACCGACGGTCCGCACTACCGGTGCTCCGGCGTTCGCTACGGCA
>Ga0126377_10003102_pt1 | contig 11651 bp, 9 predicted proteins | sample PanSoiMetPlot_22_FD_92647 | JGI IMG/M metagenome (GOLD analysis project Ga0126377, IMG submission 92647) | Tropical forest soil microbial communities from Panama - MetaG Plot_22 | ecosystem: Environmental > Terrestrial > Soil > Tropical forest > Bulk soil | place: Panama | collected 2016-02-17
AGCACCTGCGCCATCGTGTGAATGAGCAGCGTCTTGGCCAGGCCGGGCACCCCGACGATGAGACTGTTACCGCCGGTGAACAGCGAGAGCAGCACCAGCTCGATCACGTCTTCCTGACCGACGATCAGCTTCTGCAGCTCGGTGATGATCTGATCGTGCCCAGCCTTCAGCCGATCGGCGAGGGCGATGTCGTCATGTGACTCCAGCGTGGGAGCGGTGATTGTCGTGGCCAAGAGATGATCCGGTTGAAGACAAGGCCCGGGCGCCAGGCGCCCGGTGCCCGAACTAGTGAGTCAATGCGTAAATGACGTAGTTCACGCCGAGTTTATAGATCTCGTTCGTCGACGCGACCGGCTCGAAGCCGGACGCCGACCATTGCCAGGAATCGCCGATGTCGTTGTCGACGTCGGCAATGACCATGAGGCGCTTCTTGGGATTGTTGTCCTCATAGATCCCCCAATACGTCGGCGGATTCGTTCCGTACGCCGACGTCGAGTTCACCGCGGCGCTCAAGTCGATCTTGAAGAACGAGTCGAAGATCGGCTCCGTGCCCGTGAGCTGAACCCATTTCGCCTTGGGCAGCGCGATGCTGAAGAGCTGTCGGAGATGCGTAAAGTCGAAATCGCCGCGCCAGTTTTCGCGGAAATCGTCGAAGATCATGAACCCGCCTTTCAGGAGATACGCGCGCATGTTCGCGAGCTCTTTCTCCGACGCGTCCCAGCCGCCCGGTTCCGACAAATAGGCAACGGGATACTTGAAGATCATTGGGTCGTCCATCGAGATCAGCACGCTGCCGGCCATCGGCCCATTCTCGACGAACGGCTTCATGATGCTGACGTCACGAAGGATTTTGACGAAGTTGGTTTCTCCCCACGGATAGTCGTGCGCCCAGCCCGGGCCTTCATTGGTCATGTGCGCGTAGCCGCGATATTTCACGCGGACGAACGTGAACCGGCCGTCGTAGGGCGTGTTGCCGCGATAGTCGGGCGGCTCCCAGAAGTCGTTGGGATTGCCGAAATAGCGGCCAAAGCCCTGACTGCCGGGCCGCCGCTGCGCCTCCGCCGTTACCGCGGCCGCACACAGCGCCGCACCGGCAAACGCCCATGTGAGAACTCTCACGGCTTGCCTCCATGATCATCGGGCGAGCGGTGGCGCGAATCGTAGATCGTCAGCAGGAGCGTCTGCGCCTTCTCGTAATTCGGCGCTTCCTCGAGCGCGCGGAGCACGCTCGTCCTCGCTTTCACGTCGTCACCCGCCTCGTGCTGCGCGAGCGCCAGTTGGTACAGCGCGTCCGCGCGGTCCACCGGACCGAGCGCGACGATCGCCATCCGCTCACGCACGACCTTCTGCTTGTCCCCCGCCGCCTTGGCGAGGGTTGCCAAGCGTTGGTGCAGACTGACCTCGAATGGATTGATGAACATCGCTCCCTCGAGCGCGTCCGCCGCTCCCTTCGCATCGCCCAGCGATTCCAACAGATCGGCCAGCGTCATCAACGCCTTCGCGTTGGTCTCCGTCAGCGACGTCCACTTCAGCAGAACGTCGGCTTGTTTGCGTTTGTCGCCTTTCTGCTCGTACGCCGTCGCCAACAGCGCGTACGGACTGTCGTCACCACCGTACTCCGGGAACATCGCACGCGCCTTCTCGAGCATCACGATCGCTTCGTCCACCTTGCCCTTGTTCAGCAGGCCCATGCCGGCAATGAGCTGCGCGCCGAAATCGTTCGGCGCGCTGAGGGCGGCCTGCTGCAATTCTTCGACCGACATCGACCGATCGAGCGGTCCAGACGCCTGTCGCGGATCCGTCTTGATCGACGGCAACACCCCGGCGAACCGCGCGCGGATATAGTCGTCGAACTTCTTGTCGAAGCTCTTCAGATCGGTGTTGAGCACACGCTGAAAGACCTGTTCGGTGCTCGCGCCCTGCTTGTACGCCTGCAGCATTCGCCCGATCGCCGCCTCACCGTTGTCGCGCGCGATCAACTCACACACGAGCGAGGCCTGGTAGTACGACAGCTGCACCTGCCCGGGGAACGACGGACGCATGAAGCCGTCGTTCAGGCGGCTCACCGGGAAGAGCTTGCCCGCCTTGAACGCCGCGAGGAATTCGGGCGAGACATTGAAGCCCCAGCCCGGCCGCGCGTGATGCTCTTCGTAGACCGACAGGCCCTCGGAGAACCAGCGCGGGATCCGATTGTCCGTCGCGCCCAGCGTAAACGTGTGCGCCAGCTCATGCCACACCGTCGACGCCCAGTTGAACGGACCGGCATCTTTCGCCGCCGGCGAATCGAACGCGAGCGTCGTTCCGAAGCTCACCCCGAGGGCGCCGAGCCCCGCGAGACCGACCGTGCGCACCGAGAAATCCGCGTGGCTGCGATACACCTCGATCCGCACTGGCGGCGGCGGCGTGTACGCGTATTTCCGCGCAAACGTCGTATACGCCCTCTCCGCGAGATCCTTCAGGTAGATCGACAGAATCGGCGATTCACTCTTGTCGATCATGAACTCGAAACGATCGCTCTTGATCACATCATAGTTCTTGTATGTGTCGAGGAGATCGAGCGTGTTCTTCACCCAAATGTTGTACGGATCACCCTTGAACGACGTCTCCAGGCTCGTCCGCCCATCCGCGATCTGGCCGAGACGCATCTGGTTCATCCCGAGCAGGCTCCACGCACGCCAGTTCTTGGGATCGAGCGTCACCCCTTGCTTGGCGAAATCCGCTGCCGGTCTGTAGAGACGGACCTGCGCCGCCAACTCGCCCACCGTTGCGTAGAAGTCGCCATCGGCCGGATGGAGCGCGAGGGCTCTCTGGCGAATCGCGTCGAATCCCGCCTGATCGTGCATCAGGTACTTGATGGCCGCGGCGACGGCGAGCGCGCGCGGCGCCGTCGGGTTCACCTTGAGCGCGCGGTCGATATCCGTCTGCGCCCCAGCGTAGTCCTCGAGATTCAACAACATCTCGGCGTGCAGCGTGCGCGCCTCGACGTATTCGGGATTGATGTTCAATGACGCGCGCAGCAGCGAATCGCCGCCCGGCTGACCGTCTGCCTGCAACCGCGTCGCGGCGCCGAGGAGCGCGCGCGGATCGAGCGGGTTGGCTTGCAGGGCTTCCTCGAGCGTCGTTTGCGCATCCGCAAAGTCGAATTTCCGCAGGAACAGCTCGCCGAGCTGCACCTTCGCGTTCGCGTTGAGCGGATCGGTTGCGATCGCGCGCTCGAAGGCTTTCTGCGAGTCCTTGAACAACTGAGGATCGTTGACGCCGAGGTATTGAACGGCGACCGCGACGGCGACGAGCTCGTCGCTCGTGAGGTTCGCGCCGCCTTGCGCGTTATAGATGTCGATGAAACGATCGAAGTCCTTCATCGCCGCGGGGCGATCGCCGCGATCGTAGCGGAGAATCGCGAGGTTCAGCAGCGCGGTCAGACTGTCGGGCGCATGCTCCGATCTCGCGCGCACGAATGCGCTCTCGGCGGGCGCGCGTTTGCCGCGCACCAGCAACACCTCGCCGAGCGTGTTCCAGAGCGCGCTTCCTCCCTTGGCCGCGGTGCCACGGCGAGCGGCAGCTTCGGCTTCGTCGTATTTCCCGATCGTCGCATAGGCGCGCACGAGGGCGCGTTGTGCGTCGAGCCACTGGCTGTCGGCCGGCGGAACCTTTCCGAGAATCGTGATGGCTTCGGCGTATTTGCCGGTGCGCAGCGCTTCGCGGCCTTCGTCGATGTCCTGTGCGAGAACGGGAAGCGGGAAGAGGAGGGAGGCTAGCGCGAGCGCGCTGCGCGCGCCGCGGCCGAGATCCCTCGCTGCGCTCGGGATGACAAAACCCTTCCCGCTCATGATTTCCCTCCCTCGATCTCGCGAATCGTCTTAGCCTTTCGCGCGAGCTGAACGAGCAAGTCCTCGAGCGCGTCGTCGTAGGCCTCCGACGTCATGCTGGTCTTTTTGGCGCGCAACTGCTGGATGCGATCCTCGAGCGCGAGCTTGTCCTTGTAGAGACCCGCGAGCTGCGGGTCATTGCTGACACCGGCCCGAGCGACATATGCGCCGTCGAGGAAAAACCGGCGAGCCAACATCCCTTGGCCAGTTCGGCCGTCGGGGTCGTTGACGCCGGCCTTCGCACCCATGTCGTCGAGCTGCGCGTGCTCGGTCTGAAGACGTGTATCGTTTTCGTACAACCGCTTCGTTTCCGCCACGGCGTACGTGAACGCCTCGAACAATGAGATGCGGCCGTCCTTGTCGGTGTCGGCGACATCTTTCGTCAATGCATCGATGAAGTATTCGGCGAAGTGTGCCTCGTTCCGCTCGAACGCGCTCTTCGTGGCCGTGATGACCACTCGATTCGGCGCGGCGACGACGGGAAGCATGTCGCCGCTCGCGCTGGTGAGATTCACGAACGCGACCTTTTGTTTGGTGAACCGACCGAGCAGCGCCGAGAAGTCTCGGGCCGTCAGATCGGGACCGGGAATGCTGATCTTGCTGTCGTCGCCTTCGCCGCTGCCGTGGCCGATCAGAACGACGATGACCTGTTCGCCGGCCGCCGCGCGACTGGCAAGTTGTGTCATCGCCCGCTCGACGTTGGCCTTCGTCGACTGCGCCTTGAAGTAGGGCTTCTTCGACGCGCTATCCTCGGCGAACCACAACACTTCCGATTCCGGAATGCCAAAACGCTTATTGGCCGCCTCGGCAAATGTCGAGGCGAGTTTGGCGAATGACTCGGTGTATTTCTTTTCGCCGCCCAACCCACTGACGATGATGACGTGCGTCTGCCCGAAGGCGGGAAACGGGAACAGCGCCAAGGCGGCAAGGCGACGCGCCCAACGCAGCCACGCACCGCCGGTGGTTCCCCTGCTGCCCGCCAAGCGGTTCCTGCTCATGCGAGCCCTCGCAGCTTTCGATACGACCACTCCGCGCTGACGAGCCCCATGAGCATCAGCAGCACGACCGGCATGTCCCAGAGATCCAGTTGGTTCACCACGGTCACGCCGCGTTTGCTCATCGCCACGTCTTCGGCAAGCGATCCCGCCGTCGCCGGCGTGTAGTACCGCCCGCCCGTCTCATCCGCCATGCGCTTCAGCAACGGCGCGCGCATCTCGGCGTCGAAGTACTCGGTGTTCAAGTCCGCGACTCGCACGACGCTCGTATCGCCGGCGTTGCCGCCGTTCGGGAACGAGGCGTCGACACGTATCGAGTAGATCCCTGGCTGATCGGGCGTGAACGTTCCGCGGTATTCGCCGTCACGGTCGATCGCCCAGTCGAGGGGCAAGTCGCGCGAGTACCCGTTGTCGCTCGTCAGGTGCGCGACGACTTTCGCGTCGTTGCGCGCGAGGAAGATGCTGTCGACGACCGACGCGCGAATCGCGACGGGATTCTTCGGGTTGATCTGATCCGTCGGCAGAGCGATGGTCACGCGATTCGGCACGTCCATCGTCAACCAGCGCAGCATCTGTCGCCAGAACCGCTCGAAGGTCTGGTCTTCGACGGGCGTGTCGGGATCCATCTGCCAGTTCCACGAATCCTGAACCGGGAACGCGACGGACAACCCACGGCCGTACCGCTGATAGACGAGCACCGGCTGCTCGTACGAGCGCAGTGAGACGCCCGGTTCGCCCGCGCGCCCACCGGACGCCTTTGTGCCTGTGATCAACGTGACCGCACCGGGCTTCACATCCCGGATGTGATTGACGCTGGTGACCGCGGGGAGCGTCTCCCAACGTTTCATCGATGCGGCGGGCGATGTGCCGATTTGCGAGACGGCGTGGCTCATCCCGGCGGGCGAGAGCGCCACTTTCAGTTCAGCGAAAAACGTCAGCGAATCGGGGACCGCGGTGCCCGACAAGACGACGGGCATGACATCGGCGACCGGCGTGCCGGCGTAGCCGCCCTCGGAAAACGAGCGACGTCCGCCGAGCATGAGGAGTCCGCCGCCGCGGACGTTGACGAAGTCGGCGAGCATCGCGAGCTGATCGTGCGTGAAGAAGCTCGCTTCGACGCTCCCGACAATGATCGCCCGGAAGCGGAACAGCTCAGCGCGCGTTTTCGGGAAACCCGTCACCAGCTCGTCCGGCGTATCGATGTTCAACCGCAAGAACTTGTTCTCGGCGGTGCGCTGAAGCGCGACGAGCTGGAGGTTCGAGTCGGCCTCGACCGCGGCGCGAATGAAGCGCATCTCCGACCGCGGTTCGCCTTCTATATATAGGATTTTCTCACGTCCGTCCCGCACCTGCACGAGCGCTTGTTGGACATTGTTCTGCTCGACTTGTTCACCAGGCTGCGTCGGGATGCGGAAGGTGAATGCACGGGCACCCGCTTCGTTCGCGACGACCGTGACGCGAACCGGAGCGACGTCGCCATCTGCCGGAAGCAGGATGGAATCACGCGAAACGATCTGGCCCGCATCTTCGATCACGAGCGGGACGCGCATGCCGGAAAAGCCGTGCTGGCGAATGAGCAAATCCGCCGAGAGCGCGCCGCCCTTGAGGACGGAATGTGATGCGTCGACGCGGCGAATCTCGATGTCCTTGCTGAACTTTTCCGCACCGAGCCCGACCGCGAACACCGGAACGGACTTCGCGCGCAGTGAAAGGAGCTCGTCGCCGATGGCGGTCCGTGAGTTGTCGGCACCGTCGCTCAAAACCACGAGCCCGGAGAGCGGAACACCGTCCAACTCCTGGCGGGCCTCCTCGATCGAGCGGCCGAGGTGCGTCTCGCCGGCGTTGAACGTGATCTCGCCCGCGCTGTCGACGCGTTGGGCGCCAGAAGAGAAGCGGAAGACGCGGACGATGAAGCGCTGGCGCAGCGATTTGAGCAGCGCGCTGTCGGGACCGCCAAACTGGTGCTCGATCCAGTCGCTCCGCGGTTTCCCATCGCGATCGGCGATGCGCATACTGCGCGAGTCGTCGATCAAGACGCCCACATAGTTGCGCTGCGGCACCGCGGCCGACAGCAGCAACATGGGACGGAAGAGGCAGGCCATGACCAGCGCGAGGGCGGCAATGCGCAGACCGCCCAAAACGAGCCGATCGCGCCGCGAGCTCTTGCCGCGGACCGTTGCGTAGCTCAGGACCGAAGGAAGACCGATCGCGGCGACGGCCAACAGCACAATCGCCACCGACAGCGGCGTGCCGAACGCGAAGTCCGCTTTGGCGAACTCGGTCGGCCGGTACTTGAACAGAAAGTGAAAGAGTCCCTCGAACCAGTGCGTCATGACCACCCAAGGCTATTAGCTATTGGCCACTGACTAGCCATTGGTCAACCACCAACAGCCTTCTTCTAAACTACGACGCGGACAGCCCCCGAGTTGAGACACGTCGGTCCATACCGCGGTTCCTGATTCCTGCGTCTAGTACATTTTCCCAACATGAACGCCCGCTACTTCACGGCCGACGTCTTCACGGACCGGCGATTCGGAGGGAATCAGCTCGCGGTCTTTCCGGACGCGCGCGAAATCGCCTCTGACCTTATGCCACAGATCGCACGAGAGTTCAACTACTCCGAGACCACTTTCGTGCTTCCCCCGACCGACCCGAGCCATACTGCAAGGGTTCGCATCTTCACTCCAGGCGGCGAGTTGCAATTTGCCGGTCATCCAACCATCGGGACGGCACATGTGTTGGCGACCATTGGCGCCATCGCGATCAAAGGCCCAGAAACGCGAATCATACTGGAAGAGGGGGTAGGTCCCGTTCCAGTGACGATTCGCGCAACCGACGGACGGCCGGAGTTCGCGACATTGTCGGTCGCGAAGCTGCCAGAAGTGGGCCCGCCGCCTCCCAAGCGCGAGACGCTCGCCGCAATGCTTTCTCTCGACGCGACCGACGTGCTCGACGGCGACCTGTCGCCGCAAACCGTGTCGTGTGGAACGCCGTTCCTGTTCGTCCCGCTGCGCGACCGCGGCGCAGTCGCGCGGTCGCGTGTTCGGTCGGACCTCTGGGAGGCGACGCTCGAGAACTACACGACGAACAAGGTCATGGTGTTCGCGTTGGAAGGGGAGCGACCAGGATCGGACGTCAGGGCCCGAATGTACGCACCCAGCATCGGCGTTCCGGAAGATCCCGCCACCGGAAGCGCTGCGGTCGCCCTGGGAGGCTATCTGGCGGCACGCGATGCGCGGTTCGATGGTACGCTGCGTTGGGTGGTCGAGCAGGGTTTCGAGATGGGCCGCCCAAGCATCCTCGAGGTCGAGGCCGACAAGCAGGCCGGCAAGATCACAGCGGCCCGAGTCGGCGGAAAGACCGTAATGGTTTGTGAAGGATCCATGACCCTCTAACTGCTGCCGGGCGCTGGGTGCCAAGGCGCCTGAGATTCCATGACGATTGAATCGAAGTCCGATCTGTACGGCATGCGGGCCGTCGGAAGACTCGTGGCACTCGCCCTTCGCGAGATGCGAGGCGCGGTGCAGCCGGGGATGTCGACGGAACAGCTCGACGCTGTTGGTGAGAAGTTCTTGCGGCGCCATGGCGCGCGATCGGCGCCGCAGCTCACGTATGACTTTCCCGGCTTCAACTGCATCAGCGTGAACGACGAGGTCGTCCACGGCGTTCCAGGATCTCGCGTGCTGCGCGCGGGTGACGTCGTAAAGATCGACGTCACCGCGGAGCTCGACGGCTACATCGCCGACGCGGCGATTACGGTCGTGATTCCGCCGGTCACGACGCGCGCGAACAATCTCACGCAATGCGCGCGCGCTGCGTTCAAGAAGGCAGTTCGCGTCGCGGCCGCCAGCGTGCGCGTAGCCGAGCTAGGCCGCGCTGTCGAGGCAGAGGTGAATCGTTGGGGACATTCGGTCATTCGCGACATGTGCGGCCATGGCGTCGGCCGCAGTCTGCACGAACAACCGTCAGTGCCGAACTTCTTCAGCCCATTTACGCCGGGTCGTCTCGAGGACGGACTCGTGATCGCACTCGAGCCGATCATCAGTGAATCACCGACGGCGCTGATCGAAGACGCGGACGGTTGGACGATCCGCACTGCGTCGGGATGTTTGGCTGCTCATTATGAACATACGATCATCATTCAAGGCGGAAGGGCCGAGATTTTGACCGCCGCCTGATACCGGGCGCCAGGCGCCGCCTGGTTTCAGAGAGCTATCATACCACTTCGTCGATGCTTCGCGGCCAATCCTGCTTCAGCAACCGAGAAAGCGCGCGGTCGGCGAGAAGACGACCTTCGGTCTGACAGCGCGCGCAGTAGTTCGTCTCGTTGTCCGCATAGCGAATGCGCTGGATCGGCGTGCCACACACCGGACAGGGCTCGCCGAACTTGCCGTGCACCGCCATCTCGGGTCGAAACGCCGTCACCTTCTCCGGAAAGCTCTCGACCGCCTCCGCGCGGAGCCGCTCGGTCCACTCGGTGAGCGTCGACCGCGTCGCCGCGAACAACGTCGCGATATCGTGGTCGGTGAGGCGACCGGTGAGCTTCACCGGCGACATGCGCGCGCGGTGGAGGATCTCGTCTGAATACGCGTTGCCGATCCCGCTGAAGAGACGCGGGTCGGTTAGCGACCGCTTCACCGTATGACTCTCGGATCGCAAACGCTCGGCGAATTCTGCCTGCGTCGCATCGAGCACCTCGAGTCCCCCGCGCTGAAACTCCGCCAACCCCGCCGCTCCGCGCACGACGTACATCGACGCGCGACGTTTGGTGCCGGCCTCCGTGAGCGTGAGCATGCCGTTCGGAAAGTCGAATGCGGCGAGATCTCCGCGTCCAGCGCCTTTCGCGCCGAGTGGCTTCCAATGAAGGCGGCCGGCGATCATCAGGTGCAACACGACGAATACGTCGTCGTCGAAGCCGATGACGATCCGCTTGCCAATACGGTGAACGCGGCGCACGACCTTTCCCACGAGATCGGTGAGCGGTGGTTCGACGGTGCGAAGCAGGAAGGGAGTCTTGAGGCGGACTTGGGCGAGCGGCTGGCCGACGATCCGGCGCTCGAGCGCTTCGACGTACACCACGATATCTGGGAGCTCGGGCATGCAATAAAGCTACGCGCTAGGCACCAGCACGAGCGCTGGGCGCTAGTGTCGCGTGTGGACCGCGCCACGCGCGCTGCCTCATGCGCTGGTGCCGCGGGCCCATGCTTGCACGCGCTCCGGCGTCGTACTGGAGGCGCTCGCTGATCGTTGTTGGCCCAGAAATGGCGTAGCGGGCGCGGACTAGGACGCTGGCGTTCGCGGATTTCAGTCAGGGGCCGGGACTGTAACCCTAGCCGGTGTCGCACTATTCCCGCCGGCCATTCTCGGCAGACCGATGCAACAGTTAGAGGTGCCGCTAGAAGCGCCGCAACAAGCGAGACCGCAGCAGACAAGCGGCGTCGATCCCTACGTCCAGGAAGAGCTCCCCGCATCCAACGGCAATCTCTATCGAACGCTCCAATACAGGCTCCGACGTTATCCAATTCCCGAATTGCGACTGCCGGACGGAGATGGCAAGCGCTTTCTCGATATCGGATGTCATTGGGGCCGCTGGTCGATCGCCGCCACAAAGAAGGGATACGTTGTGGCTGGCATCGATCCGAACATGTTGGCGATACGGGCGGCGAAACGTGTAGCGCAGCAGTTCGGCGTGGACATCAATTATCAAATCGCTGGTGGCGAAGCCATTCCTTTCTCGGACGCAACGTTTGACGTCGTGTTCAGCTACGGCGTGCTTCAACACCTGACGAAGGAACGGGCAAAGAACACGCTCCTCGAAATACGCCGTGTCTTGAAGCCCGGCGGCATCGCTGTGGTGCAGATGCCCAACTGGCTCGGCGTCCGATCGCTCTATGACCAGGCAAAGCGCGGATTCAAGCGCCGCAATCTTCCTTACCTCGCGGTGGACTATTGGGGTATGCATGAGTTGCGCAAAGCGTTCAAAAAAATTGGCCCCGTGAGACTGAGCGTCGAGGGCTTCTTCGTCCTCGGCGTTCAGCCGGCGGACGTCGGCATGTTGCCGAGGCGTCTGCGTCCCATCGTGCACGCATCCGAAGCGCTGCGGCACTTTTCGATGCACTTCCGTCCACTGCTGTATTTTGCCGACAGCGTGTATGTCACCGCACGCAAGCCGGTAGATCCGGAGAGCGCCAGCGCGGCTGCACGGAAGAAATCGTAAGTCCCGCACCTGCCTAGTGCCTATTGCCTAGTGCCAACCCTTTTCCCATCGTTCGTGTCATACAGTTACCCATCAACAATTCAGGGGGAACTGCGTGGCAACCGACGACCTCGACCTCCTCCAGGGCACCCTCGACCTCCTCATCCTCAAAACCCTGACCTGGGGTCCGCGCCACGGATATGCCGTCGCGTCGTGGGTCCGACAGGCCACCGACGATCGCCTCCAAATCGAAGAGGGCGCGCTCTACACCGCGCTGCACCGGATGGAGAAGCGCGGCTGGCTCGAGTCCGAGTGGGGCCTCTCCGAGAACAACCGGAAGGCGAAGTACTACCAGCTCACTGCCCAAGGGCGCCGCCAACTGCGGACAAAGACCGCCGTGTGGACCGAATACGCCGGCGCCGTCTTCAAAGTTCTAGAAACCAGCTGACATGCCGCGCGCATCCGGAATTCGCCGGCTGCTGCACATCACGCGGAACCGCGCCGGCATAGAGCGCGCGGTCGACGACGAGCTGCGCTTTCACTTCGACATGACGATGAGGGAGCTCATGAAACAGGGAATGACGCCCGACG
>Ga0126377_10003103_pt1 | contig 11649 bp, 5 predicted proteins | sample PanSoiMetPlot_22_FD_92647 | JGI IMG/M metagenome (GOLD analysis project Ga0126377, IMG submission 92647) | Tropical forest soil microbial communities from Panama - MetaG Plot_22 | ecosystem: Environmental > Terrestrial > Soil > Tropical forest > Bulk soil | place: Panama | collected 2016-02-17
CTGTGGATGTCGTCGAGGCCCTCGCTGAGCGGCGTGAAGCCCAGCTCGCAGAACGTGTGGCAGAGGTACATGCCGCGCTGACCCTGGCCCCGGAACCCAAGCCGCTCGCGCAGCCGCAGGGCCGCGTCGAACGCCTCGGGGCTCACACCGTCCTGACCCTTCACGAGCTTGATGTCCTCGGCGCTCGAGAAGAAGGTGCGCACGCGCCCGTTGGACAACTTGTCGCCGTAGTGCGTGTCGAAGAGCAGCCCGCGGATGCCGTCGGCGAGCTGGCCGGCGATGCCGCGCTCCTGCTCGGACGAGAACCAGCCGGGCAGCGGCGCGGACATCGAGTTGTGCGTCGCCGGCAGCACGACCTCGTCGAACGGCCGGTCGCACAGCGCGGCGTGTCCCTCGCATTGCCCGACGACGGCCGCGGGCGCACTGGCGCCTCCCGCGCCGAGGAACGCCGCCACCGCCCCGCCGATGACCACGACGGCAAGGGCGGGCACGGCGACCCGCCGCAGCCAATGGCGGCGCGCGGGCCGGACGTGCTCCTCGCGCTCCTCGGGCTTGTAGACGACGCGCAGGATCGCCTCGATCCCCTTGAAGACGACGTACACGCCGAGGAGCGTCGCGGCGAGCTGCAGGGCCACGAGCGGATTGGCGACCACGAGCACCCCGGCGACGATCAGCGCGACGCCGCGCGCGACCCGATGCCAAGTCCGCTGCGGCTCGGTCGTCACGAGCTTCCAGGCACGGCGCATCGGCACCTCGACCGCCACCGGCCGCAGCAGCGACGCCGCGGCCGCCGCGATCACCGCGCCCGAGCCGGCGAGCAGCAGCGCGAACGTCCGCAGGTCGCCGAGGAACGCGCGCCAGACCGCCGACGCGGCGGCGCGCGCCTCGGGGTCGTTGAAGCGGTCGAGCACCACGGCGCGCCCGATGACGTACGCCACGATCACCACCAGGCCGGCCACGATCATGCCGATGCCGAGCCGGCCGGTGGTGTGGCGGCGATCCGGCGACACGACCAGCGCGCCGATCGCCGCGAGCAGCGTGAGCCCGGCCAGGAGGTAGGCGAGGATCTTCGCGCGGTGCTCGGCGCGCGCGAGGTCGCCGGTGGCCGTGCCGATCCGCTGGTCGGTCAGCACGACGTCCGACCGCCGCTCGACCTGCGCCGCCACGTCCGGCCGGAGTGCCTGCAGCGCCGCGCCGACAACGGTCCCCAGGTCCCTGAGGGTCAGTAGGACCGTGTTCTGGTCGTTCTCGAGAACGGCACGATGGACGTCCAGCGCCGCCCGGCGGAAGATGCTGCGGAACGCCCCTCCCCCGACGATCCCCGAGACGGTCGATTGGATGATCGGCCGCGCGGCGAGCAGGTCGGCCTGCTGGCGCAGGACGACATCGTCGGTCACCTTGTCGGCGACGAGCGTGCGGACGCTCGGGTCGCTCAGCGTCGATGCCGCGCGGTCGGCGAACTGGTTCGGGTCGAACACCGCCCGCTCCGCATAGCCAACGATCGACGCCACGACGAGCAGCGCCGACGCGAGCACCACCAGCACCGAGGCGACGGCTCGGCGGACGTTGGGCGACATCGCCAGCCGAGTTTAAGGGCCGAACTGCATGACCTGGTGGATCCCCGTCGGCTTGTTCGTGTACTGCATCGTGATCAGCGGCAGGGGCGAGAAGGTGATCTGCTCCTTGGCCTCCGGCGCACGCCACGCGTTCGGGTCGGGACCCTGCTGCGCGGCGAGCCGCTTGCCGGCCGCATCGAGCGCCGCCCACAGGTCGCGCGCACACGTCGACAGCCGTCCATCGCCGCAGTAGCGCAGGTGGTAGGCGCCCTTGACCTTCTGGCCGAGCAGTGCCCGCAGGTCCTTCCACATGTACTGATGCCAACCGCCGTACTGGCCGCCCGGCGGCTGGTCGAAGCGGGCGTTGCGCCCCTCGAGTTGCTTGCACAATGCCGAGCCGAGGCGATCGCACATCGCCGCGTCGGTCATGCCCTTCCACGCAGCGTCGAGGATCGGCACGCCGGGGTCGTCGATCTTGCCGTCGCGATCGGCGTCGCGCCGGCTGCCGCCCGCGTCGTGCCAGCGCTGGAGGATGTCGCGCAGCTGCCGCGCCCGCGCGCTCGGCGCTTTGCCCTTGTCGAGCACCTTGCGCAGCGTCGGCCACAGCTCGACGATCCGCACGTCCTCGGTCGCGGCGGCGTTGGCCGCCGCAAGGACGGTCGCGAGCGTCTGCTTCGGGCGGCGGTTGAGCTCGCCGGTGAGCAGCCGCTGGCGCTGGATCGATTGCTCGTTCCACCGGCTGTCGGAGGCCGGGAAGTCCTTCGCCGGCTTGTTGTTCCAGTTGACGATGTAGCCGCTGGACGGGTTGGTGACCTGCGGGTGTTTCTCGGAGGACAGGTAGCCCGTCCACTCGTACTTGCCGTCGCCGGACACCGGCAGATCGGGGTTGACGCCTTGGGGGCGCAGCGGCAGCCGGCCGCTCGTGATGAAGGCGGTCTGGTTCGCGCTCGCGTAGAACGAGTTGAAGGTCTGCGGTGTCTTGTACGCCGCGCGGATGAAGTCGCGCGCGGAGTGCACGCGCCCGAACGTCATCTGCTGGAAGAACAACTGGTCGACCGTCTCGCGGCCGTAGCTCGAGCGCCGCGTCGCGAGCGCGACCTGCTTGTTGCTGCCGCGCGCCTTCGCGTAGCCGATGACCGGTCCGTGGACCGTGCGCCGGAACGTCACGTGGACGCGCTTGCCGCCCTTCGAGATCGTGCCTGCGTCGACCGTCTGCATCCGTACGCAATGGCCCCTGTAGCTGTAGCGGACCTTCGATCCGCCGCACAGCGTCTCGGCGTAGGTGTCGATGATGTCGCCGTCCGCCGACGTCAGCGTCCACGCGTAGTCCTGGCCGCGGCCGATGAGCATGTAGCCCGGGAACGGCGCGGAGGTGGCCCCGCGCACGTGGATGCTCGGGCTCTCGAGCTGCATCTCGAGCGTGAGCCCGGGGTAGTTGTAGCCGATCTGCGGGCCGCCGACGAACAGCGGCGAGCCGGTCTGCGACGCCTTGCCGCTGGCGATGAGGATGTTGCTGGCCAGCTGCGGCGGTCCCTGCGGGTGGTCGGCGCTCGCGGCGTGCGCGGCGGCGGCGCGCGACGAGGCGCCCGGCAGCTTGGGCGCGCTCGAGCGGAAGCTGCCGTTGACGATGCGCACCATGCCGCGCGGCTTGTCGACGCTCACGTTCGTCTGGTCCGGGAAGCTGCGCGTGGTGGTCGTCGCGGTCTCCGGGTCGTTGCGACCGCGCAGGTCTTCGTAGGCCTCGTCGCCGCGCGTGGCGCCGAGCTTCTGGCGCAGCGCGTCGAGGAACTGCGCATTGGCGATCTCCTCGCCCCCGCCCTGGCCGAGGTATTGCGACTTGATGGCGTTCAACGCGTAGATGTCGGTACGGGTGAAGCGCGGGGCGGTCGGCTTGTTCGCCGAGTACCAGCGATTGATGCCCGCGAGGTAGACGTCGATGTCGCGCAGCAGCTGTGCGCCCTGCGCGCCCTGTGCCCTGATCGACCGGGTCTGCAAGGCGGTGGCGTCACGGACCACCTTCGCGGTCGGCGTGTAGTTGTAGAGCCCGAGGAGGAGCTGGATGGCCGGGACGCCGGGAATGTCGATCAGCGCGGCGACGCCGTTGAAGCGCGCCTGGTCGAGGAGCAGGTTGCGGTCTTCGGCCTCGACGTATCCTGCGCCGAAGATCGCGCCCGCATCGGTGTCGCTGTAGATGTGCGGCACGCCATACGCGTCGCGCTTGATGCGTGCACTCACGACCCCGGCGCCGGGCGCGGCGCCGCCAACCGTCTCGCTGAGGATGAGCGACGGATCGTTCTCGGGCACGAGCGCGGACGACTTGTAGTAGCCGCTGCCGTCGACGCTCGGCATCAGTTGCGCGTCGGTCACGTCGCGGAAGAGCGGCGTGAGGCGGTCGTACATCTGGGCCTGCGTCTGCGCCGGCAGCATGCCGGGCGCCGAGGCCCACGAAACCCCGGGCTCACCCTGGCCCCAGGGTATGACGTTCAGCGTGGTGGCCGCCCCAGCGGCCGGTGCGAAGACGCCGAGCACGAGCACGGCGAGCACGAGGACACGACGCAAGTTCCCTCCCTCCCTCAGGACAGCGGCCGCGCACGGTACACGATGGGCGCCCCGGCGGTGCCTGTTTCCGCCGGGGCGCCGGTACCTCACCTCAGTGGCTGATCACTTCAGCGAGGTGAAGCTCAGGTCGTGCGTCGTGAAATACGTGCTCATGACCTGAACCACGTTCTTGGAGCCGACGGCGGCGGTCTTGTCCCAGATCCACGGGATGGCCGGCGCCTGCTCGGCGATCATGCGGTTGATCTTCGCCCAGGCCTGGTTGCGCTCGGGGCCCACCGGGGTCGGCCCGGCGGCCTTCATCGCCGCGTTGATCTGCGGCACGTTGAGCTGCGGCCAGTTGACGTTGCCCTGCTGCAGGATGTTGTCGCCGTTGAAGGTGGCGTCGAGCATCGACTGCGGGTCGGGGAAGTCCTTGAACCACCCGACGTTCGGGCCGAAGACGACCTTCTGCTTCGGCACGCCCAGGAACTTCGTGTAGAGCGTGTCCTGCGGCACGATGCGGAAGTTCAGCTGGAAGCCGAGCTGCTGCATCTGGCCCTGGAAGACCTCGGCGGTCTTCTTGCCCGGGTCGGCATTTGACGCGATCGTCAGGAACTTCTCGCTGCTGGTCCACTTCCCGTTCGCGTCGATCGGCAGGCTCGGGTCCTGCTCCTTGGCGGCGAGCATGTACTTCTTCGCCACCGCCATGTCACCCGCCGGATGGGCGAGGTAGTCCAGGTCCGCGTTCTGCTTCAGGCCACCGGCCTCCTCGAAGCCCGGGATCCCCGGCGGGATCCAGCCGGTCGCGACGTCGCCAAGGATCGCGCCGCCGCGCGTCAGGCGCAGCGCGTCGCGGTTGGACGCCGCGATGATCGCCTTGCGGACGTTGACGTTGTCGAACGGCTTGATCGTGGTGTTGATCGAGATGTATCGGGTGCCGCCCGACGGGACGAAGAGCACCTGCTCCTTGTCGCGCTGCAGCGCCTGCTTGAGCACCGGCGCCGGCGGCGACCCCGAGTCGCAGCACACGCTGCTGTCGCCGCTGAGCGCGCGCCGCGCGGCCGTCGTCAGGTCGTCGTTGCCCTCCTCGATCTTGATCTCGTCGAGGTAGGCCGGCCGGTAGTCCGTCTTCGGGTCCCAGTTCGGGTTGCGGACGATGTCGATCGACTTGCCCGGCACGCGCCCGGTGACCTTGCCGGTCTGTGGGTCGTTCTTGACCATGTACGGCCCGGTGAAGGCGACGTACTGGTCGTACTTCGTCGGCGTGCTCTTGTCGAACTGCTTTGCGTACTCCTCGGGGACCGGCACGGTGATCGGCATCACCAGCGCCTGCGACACCAGCGGCGCGCTCGCCGTCTTCAGGTGGAAGACGATCGTGAAATCGTCGGGCGTCTCGATGCCGGAGATCGGCTTGATGTCGCCCGTGTTCGCCTTCTCGGGCGCGCCGACCAGCGAGCCGAAGTAGGTGCCCGCGTAGCCGCTCGGCACCTCCTTGGAGAAGGCGCGCTCGATGGCGTACTTGACGTCCGCCGCCTTGACCTCGCGGTTCACCGGGGGCGCGTACTTCACGCCCTTGCGGATGTGCACCGTGATCGTCTTGTTGTCCGGCGAGATCTCCGGTGGTGCGGTCGCCAGGTCGGGTACCGGGTGCAGCGAATCGTTGGGCTTGAACGAGTACAGCGTGCGGTTGGTCGAGTAGGTCACCATCGCACCGAACGTGTAGTACTCCTGGCCGGGGTCGAGATAGTCGACGTCACCGGCCGCGAGATAGGTCAGCACGCCGCCCTTCTTGCCGGGCTTGATCGTGCCGCCGCTCACATCGGCTTTGCTGCCGCTACTGCCGCCGCCTCCGTCGTCGCTGCTGCCGCACGCGGAGACGACGAGCGCCACCACTGCGAACGCGCAGGCGAAAGCGGTCCAGCGAAAGGACCTCATTGGGGGGAAACCTCCTTAGCAAGTGCGTCGGCGCCCCCTCCCGCGGATCGGGGGCCGATGGCCGCACCCTACGAAGGAGGGCGTAACGATCCGTTAAGCGGTCTTCGGACCCGGCGCCAGGTCGCTGACCTCGTCAAGGGCCTTGGTCAGCAGACGCACGCTCGACATGGCATTCAGGCCGATGACCGCCGACTGCTCAGCGGTCAGCGGCAGGCGATCGACCGTCGCGAACAGCTCGTCGCCATGTGCGATGTCGAGTTCGGCGTGCGCCCGAAGCGTGCGGAACGCCTCGGGCCGGTATCCCGTGCGATCCTCGAGGACGTCGATCATCGCAGGCTGCGGCGGATAGCCCTCGAGGAAGCCGATCCAGCCGAGCAGCGACACCGGGTGGTAGTGCAGGATCCAGTAGTACTGGGCGCCGACGGCCTCCGCGACGGTGGGTGAGGGCGGCCGTGCGAGGACCGCAGATCGATCCACGCCGATCGTCTCGAGGTCTTCGAGCACCCACTCGTCGTGGTCGCGCTCCTCGTCGATGTGCTCGCCCAGATACGCCTCGACCCCGGCGGCCACCGGATCGTCGCGCGCCATCGCGGCGGCATGCGCGCGTGCCGTCTCCATGAGCGGCACGCTGGCGCGAACGACGCAATGGCACATGATCAGATACTCGGGGTAGACCTCGCGAATCCGCGGGTGGCCCAGGAGCCGATCACCCGCTCGCCGATTCCCTCCGAGCACGAGCCCGAAGGTCCCACGGAGGCGCTCGGCGTTCCCGGCCGGCGGCGACGTCGACTGACCTGCGGCTAGTTCCAATGGAGCGATCCGGGCGACGGCACCTCGACGAACAACCCGTCCGCGACGAAGGTCTTGTCGAGATCCGACCAGAGCTGCAGCTCGTAAACGGACAGCGCCTCGAGCGCGTGGCGGGAGTTGTCGGGAATGCGGCCGTAGACCGCCTCCTGCAGCTTGGGGTCCTCGAGCGTCGCCTTGAACTTGTTGAAGGCCTGCTCGGGGTTGGCCTTGTAGGCCTTCCGTCCCCTGGGAGTCGCGATGAGCAGGGTGAGCACCTCAAGCGCCCTGGCGGCGGGAATCTGACGCTTGGGAAAGGCTCGCTTCGGAATGCCCACAGACACCCCCCTCTGAGTAGGTAGCAGGGCTAACCCTCCTGTTGAACCCGGCTCCTTGTCAAGGTTGTCGACGCTCGGCGAAAATGGGTCCGCGCAAGCAACGGGGGCTCACATGGTTCGCGAATCCGCCACGGTCGCCAGATGACCGGCGATCCGGTCCAGCAGGACGCCCGCAAGGTCGTGACGGTCCTCTTCGCGGACATCAGCGGCTCGACGGGACTCGGCCAGACCCTCGACCCCGAGGCGCTCGAGCACATGCTCGCGCGCTACTTCGCCGAGATGAAGCTGATCGTGGAGCGCCATGGAGGGCTCGTCTCGAAGTTCATCGGCGATGCCGTCATGGCCGTCTTTGGCCTCCCGCAGGTCCACGAGGACGACGCGCTGCGCGCCGTTCGAGCGGCGGTGGAGATGCGGCAGGCCCTTGCCTCGCTGAACGAGGAGTTCGCCGCCTCCTGGGGCGTCACGGTTGCGGTCCGTACCGGCGTCAACACCGGCGAGGTGCTCGCGCGCGAGCCGGGTGACGGGCAGTCGCTCGTCGTCGGGGACGCGGTCAACACCGCGGCGCGCCTCGAGCAGGTCGCCGAACCCGACGAGATCCTCATCGGAGAGGACACCTACCGGCTCGTCCACAACGCGGTCGCCGCCGAGCGGGTCGGTCCGCTGGAGCTCAGGGGCATCGCCGCCGCGGTCCCCGCCTGGCGCCTGAAAGGCGTGGCAGCGGACGTGCCGGGCTGGACCCGCCGCCTCGACTCGCCGCTGGTCGACCGCGAGCTCGAGCTCGCCGCGCTCGAGCAGGCATTCCTGCGCGTCGCCGAGACCGACACGTGCGAGCTCGTCACCGTCATGGCTCCCGCGGGTACGGGAAAGTCGCGCCTGACGGGCGAGCTGCTCTCTCGGCTTGCACCGCGGACGACGGTCCTGCAGGGACGCTGCCTGCCCTACGGCGAGGGGATCACCTTCTGGCCGATCATCTCCATCCTGAGGGACGCCATCGGGATTGGCGACCGGCAGGCGGAGAGCGAGGCTCGCCGCAGGATGGCCGAGCTGCTGGACGGCGACCGCGGTCCGGACGGCGCCGACGCGGAACTCGTCTGCGACGCGCTCGCGCCGCTCCTCGGCTTCGGCACGGAGCGGGTCGGCGTTCAGCAGACCTACTGGGCGGTGCGCAAGCTCCTCGAGCGCCTCGGCGGCCGGCGCCCGCTGGTGGTCGTCTTCGACGATGTGCACTGGGGCGAGGCCACGTTCCTTGACCTCGTCGAGTATCTGGCCGACTGGATCCGCTCGGCGCCCGTCCTCCTCGTCTGCCAGACCCGGCCGGAGCTCCTCGACACGCGTCCGGGATGGATGACCGCCAAGGAGAACGCATCGCTGGTCACGCTGAAGCCCCTGACCGAGGCCCAGACCGAGAGCCTGATGCGGGGCCTCGTCGGCGATGTGGATCTCCCGCGGGAGGCTCGGACGCGGATCGCCGCTCTGGCGGAAGGCAACCCGCTGTTCGTCGAGGAGACGGTGCGGATGCTGGTCGACCACGGGGTCCTGCGATCCGGCGCGGGAGGGTGGACCGTCGCGGGCGACGTCTCGAGCATCAGCATCCCGCCGACGATCCATGCCCTCATCACCGCCCGGCTGGACCGGCTCGAGCCCGCGCAGCGAGCGGTCATCGAGCTCGGAGCGGTCGTCGGACGCTCGTTCTGGTGGGGCGCGGTGACCGAGCTCTCGTCGCCCCAGATGCGGCCCGACGTCGCGGCGTCCTTGCAGTCGCTCGTGCGCAAGGAGCTCATCGAGCCCTACCGCTCAGAGATCCCGCAAGAGGATGCCTTCCGCTTCACCCACATCCTGATCCGCGACGCGGCTTACCACGCGATTCCGAAGGCCCAGCGCGCCGACATGCACGAGCGGCTCGCGGACTGGATCGAGCTGAGGACGCGCGCGCTCGCCGGGGAGTACGAGGAGATCATCGGCTATCACCTCGAGCAGGCGCATCGCTCGCTACTCGAGCTGGGGCCGCCGACCGAGCGGACGGAGACGCTGGGTGCGCGCGCCGCCAGGCCGCTGGCGACTGCCGGCGAGCGCGCGTTCGCGCGCGGCGACATGCCGGCCGCCGTGAGCCTGCTGTCGCGGGCCACGGCCCTCCTGCCCTCCCACGACACGCGACGCTTGGAACTGCTGCCCGAGCTGGCCTTTGCGCTTCTGGAGGCCGCGGACTTCGAGCGGCTGCGCAGCGTTGCGCACGAGATGGACCAGGCGGCAGCCGAGACCGGGGACGTCCGCCTGCGGGCCCACGCGACCGTGGTCGCCCTCTGGACCCGCCTCAACACGGACCCCGTCGGTTGGGCCGCCGAAGCCGAGCTCGAGGCCAGGCGCGCCCTGTCAGCGTTCGGCGAGCTCCGCGACGAGCGCGGCCTCGCGCGCGCATGGTCGCTGCTCGGCCTCGTGCACACCATGTACGCGCGCTTCGCGCCGGCCGAGGAGGCCTGGTCGAGAGCCGCCGAGCACGCTGACCGAGCCGGCGACCGTCGCGATGCGCTCGAGAGCCTCTCGTGGGTACCGAGCATGGTCTGGGCCGGCCCGACGCCCGCCGATGAGGGAATCCGGCGCTGCCGCGAGGTCTTCAACCACGCCCAAGGCGACAAGAAGGCGATGTCGAGCGCGCTGTACTCGGAGGCGGGGTTCGAGGCGGGCCTCGGGCGCTTCGATGAAGCGAGGAGGCTCTTGGCGCGTTCCCGAGCCCTGCTCGAAGAGGTCGCGCTCCCGGTGTGGATCGCCGGCCCGTTGGCGCAGTGCATCGGCTGGACCGAGTTGCTGGCGGGCGACCCGGCCGCCGCGGAGCAAGAGCTGCGCCGGGGCTACGACACGCTGCGCGCGATAGGCGAAGTGTCCTTCCTCTCGACCGTCGCGGGACTCCTGGCCGAGGCCCTCTACGCCCAGGGCAACTACGAAGAGGCCGAACTCCTCACGCGGGTCAGCGAGCGGGTCGCCGGCGCGGAGGACGTCTACACGCATCTGCTGTGGCAGAGCGTGCGGGCGAAGTGTCTGGCTCGGAAAGGCCGGATCGCCGAAGCGCTCCGGCTGGCACAGGCCTCCGGCGCGCTCGCCGAGACCACCGACTCCCTCCACCTCCGCTGGCACGAGACGATGAGCCAGGCGGAGGTGTTCCGGCTGGCCGGGCGCGCGTCGGACGCGGAAGCCGCCGCTCGCGAAGCGGTCCGGCTGGCCGAGCTGAAGGGCAACCTCGTCGGCGCGCGCCTCGCCCGCGAGGCTCTCGAGGGCGGCAGTTCAGAGCGCCGTCTATGACGGCCCGGCGACGTCCGGCGGGCCCTCGGGGCCGTCGTCCGCGTCGCCGCCGCCGACCAGCATCGGCTCGGCGCCGAGGCCCTCGAGGTAGCGGTCGACCATCCGTGCGCACTGGCGACCCTCGTTGATCGCCCACACGATGAGCGACTGCCCGCGGCGGGCGTCGCCGGCGGCGAACACGCCGGGCTCGCTCGTCTCGTAGGTCGGGGCCTTGGCGTTGCCGCGCGGGTCGCGCTCGAGGCCGAACTGCTCGAGCAGCACCGGCTCGGGATGCAGGAAGCCCATCGCGAGCAGGACGAGGTCGGCGTCGAGGACGCCCTCGGTGCCCTCCACCGGCCCGAATGGCGGCTTGGGCTCGGCCTGCGCGTAGCGCAGCTGCCGCACGCGGCCGTTGCCGGTGAACTGGGTGGTGACGACCGAGAAGTCCTGTTCGCCGCGCTCGGCGGCGCGGGCCTCCTCCATCGCGTAGCTGAGGCGGAACTTGGCGGGCCACAGCGGCCAGGGCGTACGGTCGTCGGGACGCTTGGCGGGCGGCTCGGGGAGCAGCTCGAGCTGCACGACGGAGGTCGCGCCCTCGCGGATTGAGTTGCCGACGCAGTCCGCGCCGGTGTCGCCGCCGCCGATGACGATGACGTTCTTGTCCTTCGCGCTGATCGACGTGTCGCTCGAGCCGGCGACCCAGCGGTTGCGGACGTAGAGGTAGTCCATGGCGAAATGCACGCCTTGGAGCTCGCGGCCGGGGACCGGCAGGTCGCGCGGCACGCGCGAGCCGATCGTGAGCACGACCGCGTCGAAGCGCTCGCGCAGCTCGTCGGCGCTGATGTCCACGCCCACGTCGACGCCCAGCCGCAGCTCGACGCCCTCGGCGACGAGCTGCTGCACGCGGCGCTCGACGACCGTCTTCTCGATCTTGAAGTCGGGCACCCCGAAGCGCACGAGCCCGCCGGCGGCCTCGTCGCGCTCGTAGAGCACGACGCGGTGCCCGGCGCGGCGCAGCTGCTGCGCGGCGGCCATGCCCGCCGGGCCGGCGCCGACGACGGCGACTGCGCGGCCGGTCTCGTGGCGCGGCGGCACCGGAACCACCCACCCCGCGTCCCACGCGTGGTTGATGATCGCGTTCTCGATCTGCTTGATCGTGACCGCGTCGCCCTCGCGGATCTCGAGCACGCACGACGCCTCGCACGGCGCCGGGCACAGCCTGC
>Ga0126377_10003104_pt1 | contig 11649 bp, 9 predicted proteins | sample PanSoiMetPlot_22_FD_92647 | JGI IMG/M metagenome (GOLD analysis project Ga0126377, IMG submission 92647) | Tropical forest soil microbial communities from Panama - MetaG Plot_22 | ecosystem: Environmental > Terrestrial > Soil > Tropical forest > Bulk soil | place: Panama | collected 2016-02-17
GCCATGGTGGGCGATGGCATCAACGACGCGCCGGCCCTGGCCGCCGCCGACCTCGGCATCGCCATGGCGACCGGCACCGACGTCGCGATCGAGACCGCCGGCATTGCGCTGATGCGCGGCGATCCGTCGCTCGCGCCCGCCGCCATCGACCTCGCGCGCGCCACCAAGCGCAAGATCGTGCAGAACCTGGTGTGGGCATTCCTGTTCAACGTGCTCGGTATTCCGCTCGCGGCGCTGGGTGGGCTGACGCCGATCGTCGCCGGCGCCGCCATGGCCCTCAGCAGCGTCACGGTGGTGACCAACGCCTTGAGCCTCAACCGCTGGCGGTTACACTTTTCCGGAGGTGCGAAATGAGCTCCATGTCGCCCGCGATGACCATCGGCCAGGCGGCGAAATCCTCCGCTGTCTCGGCCAAGATGATCCGGCACTACGAGTCGATCGGCCTGCTGCCCAAGGCGCAGCGCACCGGGGCCGGCTACCGGCTCTACGACGAGAACGACGTGCACACGCTGCGCTTCATCCAGCGCGCCCGCTCGCTCGGCTTTCCGCTGGAAACCATCCGCACTCTGCTCGCCTTGTGGCGCAACCGCCGGCGCTCCTCCGGCCAGGTGAAGGAGCTGTCGCTGAAGCACGTGGCCGACCTCGAGCGCAAGATCGCGGAGATGCAGGGCATGGTGCGTACGCTCAAGCACCTCGCCCACAATTGCCACGGCGACGAGCGGCCGGACTGCCCGATCCTGGACGATCTCGCCAAATGATCTCCCTCCCCCAAGCCGGGGGAGGGTTGGGGTGGGGGTTGTTCTATCGTGCGAGAGGTCGCGCCAAGCTGAACCATCACCCCCACCCTAGCCCTCCCCCGCCTCGGGGGAGGGAAGCGCCTGAGTGCTTGGTGCTGGCAGAGGGCACACGCAACCTCTACCTTGCCGCGCCATGAGCGCGCGCTTGCAGACCGACTTGCCGATCGAGCCGCTGATCCCCGATATCCTGGGCGCACTCGAGGCTGCGCCGAACCTGGTGCTGGAGGCGCCGCCCGGCGCGGGCAAGACCACGCGCGTGCCGCTGGCGCTGCTCGACGCCGCCTGGGCCAAGGGCGGCAAGATCGTCGTGCTGGAGCCGCGTCGGCTGGCGGCACGCGGGGCAGCGGCGCGCATGGCGGCGATGCTGGGCGAGGACGTCGGCGGGACCGTCGGCTATCGCGTGCGCCTCGACCGCAAGATAGGGCCGAAGACGCGCATCGAAGTGGTGACCACCGGCCTCTTCCTGCGGCAGCTGCAAGGCGACCCGGCGCTGCCCGGTGTGGCGGCGATTCTGTTCGACGAGTTCCATGAGCGCACCATCGAGGGCGACATGGCGCTCGCCTTCGCGCTCGAGGCCCAGAGCGGGCTGCGCGACGATCTGCGCCTGGACGTGATGTCGGCAACGCTCGACGGCGAGGGCGTGGCGCAGCGCATCCCGGGCAGTCGGCGCCTGCGCAGCGAAGGTCGCGCGTTTCCGGTGGAGACGCGGCATCTCGGCGACGATGCACAGGCACGGCTGGAGGATCGCATGGCGGGCGCGATCCGCCGCGCGCTGGCGGACGAAAGCGGCGATGTCCTCGCTTTCTTGCCCGGCACCGCTGAAATTCGCCGCACGGGAGATCGCCTGGCGGACGAGGACCGCGCGATTGTGCTGCCGCTCTATGGCGACCTGCCGTTGGCCGAGCAGGACGAGGCGATCCGCCGCGACAGCCAAGGGCGGCGCAAGGTCATCCTCGCCACCTCGATCGCCGAAACCTCGCTCACCATCGACGGCGTGCGCGTGGTGGTCGACAGCGGCTTCCGGCGCAGCCCGCGCTTCGATCCCGCCAGTGGCATGTCGCGTTTGGTCACGATCAAGGCCTCGCTCGCCGCCACTGCGCAGCGTCGAGGCCGCGCAGGCCGCACCGAGCCCGGCATGTGCTACCGCCTGTGGAGCGCGGCCAGCGAACGCGCGCTGCCGGCGTTCGATGCGCCGGAGATCGAAGCTGCTGACTTGGCGCCACTCGCCTTGGAACTCGCGGTCTGGGGTATTGCCGATCCCGCATCGTTGACGCTGATGACATCCCCACCGGCGGCGGCGCTGGCGCAGGCACGCGCCCTGCTGCGCCAGCTGGAAGCAATCGATGCCGGCAACCTTGCGACCGCGCACGGCGGTCGCATGGCGGAGCTTGGTGTACACCCGCGTCTCGCGCACATGATGGTGCGAGCGGAGGAGCGCGGTCTGGGCGATCTCGCCTGCGACATCGCCGCGATCCTCGGCGAGCGCGATCTGCTGAAGGGCCGCGAGAGCGATGCCGACCTGCGCCATCGCGTGCAGCTGCTGCGCGGTGACGCCAGCGACCGTGCGCTCGATCGCAACCAGCGCTCGCGCGTCAAGCAATCGGCCCTGGATTGGCGCCGCCAGCTCGGCGTCAAGAAAGAGGCGCAGTCCTCGGTTGAGCAGAGCGGCCAGGTTCTGGCCCTCGCGTACCCCGATCGGCTGGCGCAGCGCCGCGGCGGCCCCGGTCAGTTCCGCCTCAGCAACGGTCGCGGCGCCATGCTGCCGGCGCATGATCCGCTGGCGGGGGGAGACTTCCTGGCGGTGGGATCGCTGGATGGCGAAGCACGCGAGGCCCGTATCTTCCTGGCCGCACCGATCGCGCTTGCCGAGATCGAAGAGGATTTCGCCGGCGCGATCGAGGAGCGCGACGTGCTGGCGTGGAACCCGCGCGCCGAGCTGGTGGATGCCAAGCGCGAGCGCCGTTTGTGGTCGCTGGTGCTGGAGGACAAGCCGCTGAAGAACCCCGTGCCGGAGCAGGTCGCCGCCGCGATGATCGAAGGTATCCGCGCCATGGGCCTCGCCGCGCTGCCCTGGACCGACAGCGCGCGCAACCTGCAGGCGCGCATCGCTTTCCTGCGCCGCGTCGGCGACGACCGCTACGAATGGCCGGACCTCACCGATGACACGTTGTTGGCTAGCCTCGAAGACTGGCTCGCGCCCTATCTCGCCGGCATGACGCGGCGCGCCCATCTTGCCAACCTCGACCTGATGGAGGCGCTGCTGGCGCGCCTCGATTGGAAGCAGCGCCAGGCGCTGGACGACTTGGCGCCGACGCACCTGACTGTGCCCTCCGGCTCGCGCGTGCCGCTCGACTACCAGTCGGGCGAGGTCCCGGTGCTGGCGGTACGGTTGCAGGAGATGTTCGGCGCGACCGACACGCCGGCGATCGCCAGCGGCAAGGTCCAGGTGCTGCTGCATCTGTTATCGCCGGCGCGCCGCCCGGTGCAGGTGACGCGCGACCTCAAGAGCTTCTGGACCAACTCCTATCGCGCGGTGAAAGCGGATCTGAAAGGCCAGTATCCCAAGCACTACTGGCCCGATGATCCGCTGCAAGCCGAGCCCACCGCGCGCGCCAAGCCACGGCCGCGCTAGGCGTCACGTGAAGATCGTCGTTGCGATCTTGCCCAGCCCAAATACCACCGCGCCCAGCCACGCAACAGCAGCGATCGACGCGAGATAGCCGACGATCGCCATCAAGCCGTCGAGCTCGATCAGCGCCAGTGCCAGCAGGATCAGCGCAATGCCTTGCGGCAGGTTGCCCATCGGGATCGGCAGCGCCAGCGTGATTGCGTGGATGAGCGCAACCAGGCCAATGATGCGCTCGCCGGGGCCGGCGACCATCGCAGACAGCCGCGGCCGGATCGGTTTCTCCAGCCAGCGCAGCAGCGGCGTGGTCTTACGGATGAAGCGGGTGAGCTGGCCGCGGGTGAAGCTCTTGCGGCCGACCCAATCCGGAAAGCTTGGCTCATCCCGGGCGAGGATGAGCTGGATCGAGATGTAGAGGATTGCCATCCCGGTGGCGAAGCTCACTCCCGGCACGCCGGGAAACGGGATGCAGTTCGGCAGCGCGAGAACGATCAGCAGCAGGCCAAAGCTGCGTTCGCCCAGCGCGTCCAGCAGGGCACCGAAGGTGACCTTGTCCTCCGGCTTGCCGACGCCGAGGCGATGCAGCACCTGTGATGTGGTGTCGCGCAGCGTCTGGTCTCGTTGTGGTGGATCGAATGGCACGGCGCGAATCCCAAGGAAGTCCCTTGGGTCAACAGGCGGGCCTCGGTCGGAATTCCAGGAGCTACCGGATTTGTGATCTAGAAGTCGCCGGTCTCCCCCGGCGGATTGGTGAAGGCCGCGAAGCTGTCGAGGTGGCGGCTTTCCTGGAACTGGTGCAAGGCCCAGCGCACCGAGGGGAAGGCGATGTCATCCCACGGGATGTGATCCCACTCGAACAGGCCGACCTCCAGGCTCTCCGGGCCGGCGCTGATGTCATCGGTCACCAGCCGCGCACGATATATGAGCTGCACCTGGCTGATGCGCGGCACGGCATAGACCGCGAGCAGGGTCTCGATCTCGATGCGGGCGCGCGCTTCTTCCCAGGCTTCGCGCGCGGCGCCAGCGGTCGTCGTCTCGTGCAGCTCCAGGAAACCGGCGGGCAGGGTCCAGTGGCCCTTGCGCGGGTTGATGGCGCGCCGGCACATCAGGATACGGTCGCCCCAGTGGCAGACAGACCCCACCACGATCTTCGGATTCTCGTAGTTGATGAAGCCGCAGTCGGCACAGACCTGGCGCGTGCGGTTATCGCCTTCTGGAATGGCGCTGACGAAATTGGTGGGGCGCGTTGGCGCCGGCGCCGCTGTGGTCTTCTCGCTCATCGGGTCAGTCTGGCGAAGCACATCAGGGCTGGCAAGCCCGGTGGCACCATCCGTGAACGCTTTGTTAAGGCGGGAGGGCGCGTAATGGCAGCATGTCTTGTCTGCGCTGCATCCGGATCGATTTCGGTGCGCTCGCCCTCGCGGCGATGGCGCTGCTGCCGGCACCTGCACTGGCGGAGGTCGCGGTCGGTGCCGCGCGGGTGATTGTCGCGGACGTTTCCGCCGAGACCGCGCTAGCCAGCCGTAAGCTCGCCACGTCGGACGATGTGCGCTACCAGGAGCTGATCGCAACCGACAGAAGTTCCGCCGCGGTCATTCAGTTCATCGACGCGACCCAGCTTGCGATCGGCGAACAGGCGCGCGTCCGCCTGGATGATTTCGTGTTCGATCCCGGCGCCGCCGGCAAGCTGAACCTTTCGGTCGAATTCGGTGCGATCCGCTTCTCCACTGGATCGATGGCGAAACCCGCGTACCGAATCGTGACACCGAGCGCGACCTTGGCGGTGCGCGGCACCGAGTTCGATCTGGCGGTCGACAACGACGGCGCGACCTACCTGATGGTACGCGACGGCGCGGTCGAGATCACCGGTCGCAATGGCGATAGCAAGCTGGTGGGCGCCGCAGAGTCGGTGACGGTCAGCGCGGCAGGCGTTCCGAGCCAGCCCAGGATCGCGGCCGCCACGCCCGCTGGTGTGCTGCCTGGCAAGATCGCCGCGATGGACATCGCGTTGGCGGAGGCATTCGCCAAGGCGCCCGCCGGTGACCTGGATGACCTTTCGGTGCTGTCCAAGGCGCGTTCGCTCCATCCCGACACCAGGTCGGAGTTCGGCAAGCCGGACAAGCCGAGCAAAGACAAGAAGGGCGGCGGCCCAGGCCCGCGCTAACCGGCGAGCGCGGCGACGCCCGGCAGCTCCTTGCCTTCAAGCCATTCCAGGAACGCACCCCCAGCGGTCGAGACGTAGGAGAATTGTTCCTCGACTCCGGCTGCCGCGAGTGCCGCGACCGTGTCGCCGCCGCCCGCCACCGTGAGCAGGGACTTGGCCTTGGTCAGCGCCGCGGCTTGCCTGGCAACCGCAACGGTCGCGCGCTCGAACGGCGGCGTCTCGAACGCGCCAAGGGGGCCGTTCCACACCAGGGTCTTGCAGGTCTTCATCTCGGCCACGATCGCATCGGCGGTCTTGGGCCCGACGTCGAGGATCATCTGGTCCTTCGGCACGGCGTTCGCGGCCACCGTCTGCACCGGAGGATTGGCCTTGAATTCGGCGGCCACCACAGCGTCGACCGGCAGCAGGATCTTGCAGTTCTTCGCCTCAGCCTTCTTCAGGATCGCGCGCGCGGTGTCGGCCATCTCGCGCTCCGCCAGCGACTTGCCGACCTCGGTGCCCTGCGCGAACAGGAAGGTGTTGGCCATGCCGCCGCCGATCACCAGCCGGTCGACCTTGCCGACCAGGTTGCCCAGCAGCTCGAGTTTGGTGGAGACCTTGGCGCCGCCGACGATCGCCATCACCGGGCGCTTCGGATTCTCGAGCGCCGCCTGCAGATGGTCGAGCTCCGCCTGCATCAGGCGTCCCGCCGCGGCCGGCAGCAGATGCGCGACGCCCTCGGTCGAGGCATGGGCGCGGTGCGCCGCCGAGAAGGCATCGTTCACAAAGAGATCGCCGAGCGAAGCGAGCTGCTTGGCAAAAGCGCGATCGTTTGCCTCCTCCTGGTCGTGGAAGCGCAGATTCTCCAGCAGCAGGACGTCGCCGTCCGTCAGCGCCTTCACGGCCTGCTCGGCAACCGGGCCGACGCAGTCCGCGGCGAACGCGACTTTCCGCCCCAGCGCTTTGGCCAGCGGTTCGACCAGCGGCTTCTGCGAGAATTCCGGGGCGCGCTTGCCCTTGGGCCGGCCGAAATGCGACAGCACGATGACCCTGGCGCCCTTTTGGCTCAACTCCTTCAGCGTCTCGGCGGAGCGCTCGATGCGGGTCGCGTCGGTGACCTTGCCGTCCTTCATCGGCACGTTGAGGTCGGAGCGCACCAGCACACGCTTGCCGGCCACGCTGAGGTCATCGAGGGTGCGGAACTTTGGCATTGCGGATCCTCCGGGATGAAGACCGCGGATGTGTCACAGCGCCCCCGGAAATGCAATGCGGCGCAAATGCAATGCGGCCGTTGGCGCGGACTCGGGATGGTGTCCTATCGTGCCCCAAGGATCGATGAGGGGTCGAATGACATATCGCTGTGCTCTGATCACCGGCGCCTCCAGCGGCATCGGCGAAGCCTTCGCCCGCGCCCTGCCGAAAACCACCACGCTGCTGCTGACCGGGCGTGACCGCGCGCGGCTGGCGCGCCTGGCGACCGAGCTGGCAACGGCGGACCGGGCGGTGCGCAGCATCGCCGCCGACCTCGCAACGCCGGACGGGCGACAGGCCGTGATCGGCTTCGCCATGGACCAGAAGGTCGATCTCCTGATCAACAATGCCGGGCTCGGGCATCTCGGCGCGGTCGCTGACAATCCACCGGAGCGCGAGACCGAAATGGCCGAGCTCAACATGGTGGCGCCGGTCGAGATCACGCGTGCCCTACTGCCCGGCATGTTGAAGCGCGCGGAGACACAGCAACGTGGCGGCCTGATCTTTGTCGCCAGCGCTGCCGCCTTCATGCCGATCCCCCTGTTCGCGACCTATGCCGCCAGCAAGGCGTTTCTGCTGCACTATGCCGAAGCCCTGGCAGCGGAGCTGTCGGAGGCGCCACTCGACGTGCTGGCGCTCTGCCCTGGCGCCACCCGCACCCGCTTCTTCGAGCGCGCCAACATTGCCCGCGCCGCCCTGCCGCCGATGCACGAACCTGACCGGGTCGCCCGGGAAGGGCTGCAGGCGATCGGCAACCGCGTCGTCCACGTGGTCGGGCCGGGCAACTACCTAGCGACCACTGCTGCCCGGCTCCTGCCGCGCCGCCTGGTCGCGGCCGCAGCGGAGCGCGCCATGCGCCGCTGGCAGTGACGGTCGTTAACCAAACATTTGTCTATTTCCTAACAGGATGCGACGATAGCCGCGCCGCGCCGGCCCATGGTGGGCCAGGAGGCAGAATGACCTTGGTTGCGTCCAAACCGGCAGCGTCGTGGCCCTGGCTGAAGTCCTATCCGCCGGGCATCGACTGGCAGACGGAATTCACCCCACGACCGCTGTACCACCTGCTCGACGACGCAGCAGCGCGGCACGGCGACAAGCCGTGCATCGACTTCCTCGACCGCCGCTGGAGCTTCACGGAGGTCAAGGAACTGGCCGACCGGTTCGCCCGCGGCCTGCTGGATCTCGGCCTCAATGCCGGTGACCGGGTCGGCCTGTTCCTGCCCAATTGCCCCTATTTCGTGATCGCGTATTTCGGGATCCTGAAGGCTGGCGGCGTGGTGGTGAACTTCAACCCGCTCTATGCCGACCGCGAGATCGAGCACCAGATCCTGGATTCGGGTGTCGCCATCATGGTGACCATGGGGCTCGAAGGCTTGGTCGCCAAGCTGCGCCCGCAGTTCGAGCGCACGCCGCTGCACCGTATCATCGTGTGCTCGCTGCCCAAGGCGCTGCCCCTCACCAAGCGGCTGCTGGCGCCGTTCGCCATGTCCAAGCAGCTGGCGAAGACCGGCAAGGACCTGCACTTCATCCCGTTCGAGGAGCTGACCGACAACGACGGCGATGTGACGCCGCCGGCCATCGATCCCCTCACCACGCTGGCGCTGCTGCAATACACCGGGGGCACCACCGGTGTCGCGAAAGGCGCGGCGCTCAGCCACGCCAATGTCGACATCAACGCCCAGCAGGTGACGTTGTGGTTCAGCGACTGCCCGGAGGCCTCGGTGCGCGCGGTCGGCATCCTGCCGCTGTTCCACGCCTTCGCCATGACCTGCGTCATGAACTGGGCGTTGTCGGCAGGCGCCGAGATGGTGCTGGTGCCGCGTTTCCAGCCGGAAGCGCTGCTGAAGCTGATCGAGAAGAAGCAGCCGACCGCGTTCTGCGCGGTGCCGACCTTGTTCACGGCGCTCATCAACACGCCCGGCATCGACAACTACGATTTGAGCTCGATCAAGATGATCGTCTCCGGCGGTGCGCCGCTGCCGATGGAAGTGCGCCAGGATTTCGAGCGCCGCACCGGCGCGCGCATCGTCGAAGGCTACGGCCTTTCCGAATCCTCGCCGGTCACCTGTGTCAATCCGCCGTCGACCGGCGGCAAGCCCGGGTCGATTGGCCTGCCGGTACCCGGCACGATCTGCGAAGTGATCTCGATCGAGGACGGCGCGACCGTGCTGCCGCCGGGCGAAATCGGCGAGCTGACCTTCAGTGGCCCGCAGGTGATGATGGGCTACTGGAACCGGCCGGACGCGACTGCCGAGACCATCAAGGATGGGCGGCTGCACACCGGCGACGTCGGGCGCATCGACGAGGACGGCTACATCTTCATCACCGACCGGCTCAAGGAGATGATCATCGCTTCCGGCTTCAAGATCTATCCGCGCAACGTGGAAGAGGCGATCTACACCCATCACGCCGTGAAGGAGTGCGCGGTGATCGGCGTGGGCGATCGCTATCGCGGCCAGACGGTGAAGGCGGTGGTCGCGCTCAAGGCCGGCGAGAAGCTCTCGACCGAGGATCTGACCAGCTTCCTCAAGGATAAGCTTTCGCCGATCGAGATGCCCAAGATCATCGAGTTCCGCGCCGAATTGCCGAAGACGGCAATCGGCAAGATCCAGAAGAAAGTGCTGATCGAAGAAGAACGGGCCAAAGCGGCCCTGCAAACGGAGATACATCCATGAGCAAGGCGGTGATCGCCGGCTATGTCCGTTCCCCATTCCATTTCGCCGGCAAAGGCGCGCTGACCAAGGTCAGGCCAGACGATCTCGCTGCGACCGTCATCAAGGGCCTCTTGAGCAAGACCGGTGTGAAGCCGGACGACGTCGAGGACCTGTTGCTCGGCTGTGCGTTCCCGGAAGGCGAGCAGGGGCTCAATGTCGCCCGCCTGATCAGCATGATCGTCGGACTGCCGCAGACGGTGGCGGGCGCGACCATCAACCGCTTCTGCGGCTCCTCCATGCAGGCGATCCACACTGCGGCGGGCGCCATCGCGATGGGTGCCGGCCAGGCCTTCATCTGCGCCGGCATCGAATCCATGACCCGCGTGCCGATGATGGGCTTCAATCCGATGCCGAACCCGGCCCTGGCTGAAAAGATCAAGGGCGCATACATGTCGATGGGCGAGACGGCGGAGAACGTCGCCAAGAAATACAAGATCTCGCGCAAGGAGCAGGAGGAGTTCGCGGTCCGCTCCCATCGGCTGGCAACCGCCGCGCGCCAGGCCGGCAAATTCACCGACGAGATCATTGCGATCGCGGCTGGCAAGGACAACGTGAGAAGCGACGGCTGCATCCGCGAGGAGACCTCGATGGAAGCGCTCGCCGGCCTGAAGCCTGCGTTTGATGAGAAAGGCACCGTCACGGCCGGCACCTCCTCGCCGTTGACTGACGGCGCCTCGGCCTGCCTGGTGACGTCGGAGGACTATGCCAAGGCCAACGGGCTCAAGGTGCTGGCTCGGGTGAAGTCGAGCGCGGTGGTCGGCTGCGCGCCGGAGATCATGGGCATCGGTCCGGTCGCCGCCACCGAGCGCGCGCTGAAGCGCGCTGGCCTCACTATCAAGGACATCGACATCATCGAGCTCAACGAAGCGTTTTCTTCGCAGGCTCTCGCCTGCATCCGCGATCTCAAGATCGACGTCGAGAAGACCAATATCGACGGCGGCGCCATCGCGCTCGGCCATCCGCTCGGCGCCACCGGCGCCCGCATCACCGGCAAGGCGGCGGCGCTGCTGAAGCGCGAGAGCAAGCAGTTTGCGCTGGCGACGCAATGCATCGGCGGCGGGCAAGGCATCGCGACCATCCTGGAGGCCGCATGACCATCCGGAAAGCCTGCGTTGTCGGCGCCGGCGTGATGGGCAGCGGCATCGCCGCCCAGATCGCCAATGCCGGCGTACCGGTCGTGCTGCTCGACATCGTGCCGAAGGATGCGACTGACCGCAGCGCCATCGCCAGGGGCGCCATCGACAAGCTGTTGAAGGCCGATCCCGCGCCGCTGATGTCCAAGGCCGCGGCCAAGCTGATCACGCCCGGCAATATCGAGGACGATCTCGGACAACTGGCCGACGTGGACTGGATCGTCGAGGCGATCATCGAGCGCGTCGACCTGAAGCAGGATCTCTACAAGAAGCTCGACGGCAAGCGGAAGAAAGGGTCGATCGTCTCCTCCAACACCTCGACCATCCCGCTGTCGCAGCTGGTCAACGGTTTGCCGGACAGCTTCGCGCGCGACTTCTGCATTACCCACTTCTTCAATCCGCCGCGCTACATGCGGCTGCTGGAAGTAGTGGGCGGAGCGAAGACGCGGCCCGATGCCATCAAGGAGATCTCGGCGTTCGGCGACGTGATGCTGGGCAAGGCGATCGTGCATGCCAAGGACACGCCAGGTTTCGTGGCCAACCGCATCGGCGTCTACTGGATGCAGGCGGCAGTCACCACCGCGCTCGACTTGAATCTGACGGTCGAGGAAGCGGACGCCATCATGGGCCGCCCGATCGGTGCGCCCAAGACCGGCATCTTCGGCCTGCTCGACCTGGTCGGCCTCGACTTGATGCCGCATGTCGACAAGAGCATGGCGGCATCGCTGCCGCCCAGCGATCCGTACGTTATGCTGCGCCGCGACTGGCCGCTGCTCACGAAGATGATCGCGGATGGCTACACCGGGCGGAAGGGCAAGGGCGGCTTCTATCGCCTCAATACCGAGGGCGGACAGCGGGTCAAGGAATCGATCGATCTCAAGTCTGGTGCCTACGCGCCCTCGACCACGGCGCGATTGGAGTCCGCCGATGCGGCGAAGGGCGGCTTGAAAGTGCTGGTCTCGCACAAGGACAAGGGCGGGCAGTA
>Ga0126377_10003105_pt1 | contig 11644 bp, 9 predicted proteins | sample PanSoiMetPlot_22_FD_92647 | JGI IMG/M metagenome (GOLD analysis project Ga0126377, IMG submission 92647) | Tropical forest soil microbial communities from Panama - MetaG Plot_22 | ecosystem: Environmental > Terrestrial > Soil > Tropical forest > Bulk soil | place: Panama | collected 2016-02-17
AAACGATCGGGAGGTCGAACATGGCAAAGAAGGCGAAGAAGTCGAAGGCGAAGGCTAAGAAGGTGAAGAAGGTGAAGAAGGCGGTTGCTGCCAAGAAGAAGAAGGCAGCGGCCCCGAAGGCTGCGAAGAAGAAGAAGGCTGCTCGCAAGGCGAAGCCAAAGGCCGCCGCGGCGGCGCCGGCTGCGGCTCCCGCAGCCAACCCGGCGATGCCCTCGTGGATGACGCCTGGCAGCGGCGGCAGCGACGGCGCGTAACAAGGCCAAGCGCTTCGTGCGAGCGGCACCCTCGCCGCGCCGGACGGGCGCTCGTAGACCGCCACCTTCGCCAGGCCTCTTAGGGCTCCTGTTGGGCGTCTCTTAAGGCTTGGTCAGTTTCCGGCGGGGGGATGGAGCGCAGCGAATGCTGATGCGCTCGCGTCGATCTGCAGGCTGTGCTCCTGCAGCGTCGCTGCGCTCCATCGGGACGGGTCGGGAGTTGGTGATACCAACGATGCGCGACCCATTTCTCGGAGCTTCATTCACGCTGGATCTATTGACGGACGTCAGCGGCGAGAGCTGGCTTGGCCAGCGGTTCGCGCTGCAGCAAGACGCTTGCGCTACGACCATCGCGACATTGCATCGGACTGCCGGGCCCAATAGCATTGCAGGGACTGGCGGCTGCGCGCCGCATATCTTCCCTGTCACCACCCCCACGGACGAGGTTTGCCATGCCGGCGACTTACAACATCCTGATCATGGGCGCGTCCTATGGTTCGCTGCTCGCATCCAAGCTCCTGTTCGGCGGCCACACCATCAAACTCGTATGCCTGCCCGCCGAGGCCGACCTGATCAACGCCGAGGGTTTCCGCGTGCGGCTGCCGGTCAAGGGCCGCAAGGATCCGGTCGTGCTCGACTCGCGCAAGCTACCGGGGAAGGTATCAGCGTGCGGCGCGGGCGACGTGAACCCGAAGGACTTCGATCTGGTCGGGCTCGCGATGCAGGAGCCGCAATACCGGTCTCCTGGCGTACGCGAATTGCTTGATGCGGTGGCGAAGTCGCGCGTGCCCTGCATGTCGATCATGAACATGCCGCCACTACCCTATGTGAAGCGCATCCCGGGCCTGGATTACGATGCTCTCAAGGCGGCCTACACCGACCCGACCGTGTGGGACAGCTTCGATCCCGGATGCCTCACCTTGTGCAGCCCCGACCCGCAGGCGATTCGCCCGCCCGAGGAGAAGGTCAACGTGCTGATGGTCACGCTGCCGACCAACTTCAAGGTCGCGAAGTTCGACAGCGACAAATCAACGGCCATCCTGCGCCAGCTTGAGCAGGAGATCGACGCGGTCCGCTACGACACGCCCGAAGGCAAGATCGAGCTTCCGGTCAAGCTGCGGGTGCACGATTCTATCTTCGTGCCGCTTGCCAAGTGGTCGATGCTCCTCGCCGGTAACTATCGCTGCGTCACTAAAGACGGCATGCGAACCGCCCAGGAGGCGGTGCACAGCGACCTCGAAACGTCGCGCTCAGTGTACAATTTCGTGTTCGATCTCTGCGTCAAACTCGGCGCCAAGCCGGAGGATCTGGTTCCCTTCGAGAAGTATGCCGCAGCCGCGCAGAGCCTCACGCGACCGGCTTCGGCTGCGCGCGCGCTCAACAACGGCGCCCCCAATATCGAGCGTGCCGACAAGCTGGTCCAGTTGATCGCCAAGCAGAAGGGCCTCAGCCATCCGGCGATCGATGCCCAGGTGGCGCTCGTGGATGCGCGGCTTGAAGCCAACCGCAAGAAGGCCGCCGCAGCCTGAGGTTTCCCAAGCCGCGCGACCCAAGGACGCGGCCAAGCGACTCAGCCAAGCGAATCGGTGCGGGTCATCAGCCTGAATTCGCGCCGATCATCTGTTGAATTGTGAATGCCGAATCAGCTACGCAGGGTAGCGGACGGTATTGGGATGCGCGCGGGGCTGTTGGGCACCGTTTCCGTGTGATGGATTTGCAACAGCTGAATACTTTCCATCATCGAAATGGGGGAAACGCCCAAAAATCACGCACTTGCTGACTGTTTCGCCTTGCGAGTGTTTCGTTCTCCGTTGTTAGCTTGCGTTACGACAGGTTGGTGACTTGGTCGCGATTCGGCAGTCACTAGGGGTCAATCGGCGCCCTCCGGGGGGGCGATATTAGGGAAGGGTGGACGATGAATAAGCTTTTGGTGTCGATCGCTGCAGGCGTACTTGGCATGGCGACGTCTGCGATGGCAGCCGACATGCAGGTCAAGGCGCCCAGGAAAGCGGCTGAAGTTTCCCCGTGGGATATCGCTTTCGGCGGCGCGCTGATGTCGGACTATAACTTCCGCGGTATCTCGCAATCGGATCGTGGCCCTTCGACCACGGCTTACATCGAGACCCGCTACAACGTGAATCCCGCCCTGCAGCTCTACGCTGGCAGCCAGTACTGGGCCGTCGATCTGCCGACCCATGCGAGTTGCGAATGCGACTTCTATGCTGGCTTCCGCCCGACGGTTGGCCCGCTCGCCTTCGACTTCGGGTTCATCTACTACTACTACCCGCGTGAGCGGCAAGTGTTCATAGACGGTGCGGGCGCAGCAACCTTCGTCGCCGCCCCCGGTCTTGCCGCTCAGACGCCCCTCAATACCGACTATTACGAAGTCTACGGCAAGGTCACCTGGGACACCATCAAGGACAAGCTCGCGCTCGGTGCGAACTTCTACTACTCACCGGATTGGCTCGGCAGCGGCGCTTATGGCTTCTACGCATCAGGCACAGCCAAGGTCACGATGCCATCGTTCACCTTGGCCACGATTATGGGGCGGAAGGAAATCGGCTGGTCGATCTCGGGTGAGGTTGGTCATTACTCGCTCGGCACCACCGATCCGATCCTTGGCTCAATCAACCTGCCTGACTACTGGACCTGGAACGTGGGTGCCACGTTCACCCAGGGCGTGTTCTCGGTCGACCTCCGCTACTACGACACGGATACCACCAAGAACGAATGCTTCTTGCTCACCAGCGATCTGCGTGGCTTGACCGGCGGCGGCAGTCCAGGCCAGTCGCACTGGTGCAGCCCGACCTTCATCGTTGCGACCAAGTTTGACCTGACGGTTCTGACGAACGTCAAGTAAGAGACCGGGCGGCGACACCTTTCCCGGCGGGCGGTGGCTCTGAAGAGCTGCCGCCCGTTTCATTTTGCGCTCGCTGCTGCGCACAAAATTCAAATGATCAAAGCTGATGCTCAATCCCAGCGCGCTCGCCCCTCATTTTTCCTCGATCGCTCTGACTCCGGGATCAACGCAGTTTGTCCTTCGTCAATTTGGGGGACGGGTTGGGCCTCCGCCCTCTGTACAGTAAATTACTGATAAGGCACGGAAATATCCGGGGTGGTGCGACACCCCCCGCGACCAAAGGAGAACTTGTGCAATCCCCGCGCGTCTGATCAAACTATCTGCAAGGCCTGCTGGAATACCGGGCCGCGGTGCCGGTTAATAAAGCTAACAAAAACAGAAAGCGGCCCGGCGGAGACCCGTCGAACCGTTCCTCGAACGCCTGGGAGGGCGCTAGTCATGTCACTTCAGAAGATGGAAAACTCGAACGTTACGTCGAAAACCGCCTCGCGGCGCAGGTTTCTGCTCGCGGCTGGCGCGACCGGCGCGGCTGCGGTTGCGGCTCCAAGCGTCGTCAAGGCCCAGGGCCCGATCAGCATGCGCTGGCAGAGCACGTGGCCGTCGAAGGATATCTTCCACGAGTTCGCGCTCGACTACGCCAAGAAGGTCAACGACATGACCGGCGGCGACCTCAAGATCGAGGTGCTGCCGGCTGGCGCCGTCGTGCCCGCGTTCCAGCTTCTCGACGCTGTGTCGAGGGGCCTGCTCGACGGTGGCCACGGCGTTCTTGTCTATCACTATGGCAAGTCGACCGCATTGGCGCTCTGGGGTTCTGGCCCGGGCTACGCGATGGATGCCAACATGCTGCTCGCCTGGCACAAATACGGTGGCGGCAAGGAACTCCTGACCAAGCTCTATGACTCGATCAGCGCGAACGTGGTCTCGTTTGTGTACGGACCAATGCCGACCCAGCCGCTTGGCTGGTACAAGAAGCCGATCACCCGGGTCGAAGACTTCCGAGGATTGAAGTTCCGCACCGTCGGCATCTCCATTGACGTGTTCCAGGCTATGGGCGCGGCCGTGAACGCGTTGCCGGGCGGTGAGATCGTGTCGGCGATGGATCGCGGTCTGCTTGACGCGGCGGAGTTCAACAACGCATCGTCGGATCGCGCGCTCGGTTTTGCCGACGTCTCAAAGGTCTGCATGCTGCAGAGCTACCACCAGAACGCCGAGCAGTTCGAGATCACCTTCAATAAGACGAAGTACGATGGGCTGCCGGAAAAGCTGCGGTCGATCATCGCCCATGCGGTGGAGGCGGCTTCCGCCGATATGACGTGGAAGGCCATCGATCGCTATTCGCAGGACTACATCGAGCTGCAGACCAAGGACAAGGTGAGGTTCTACAAGACGCCGGATGCGGTCTTGAAGCGGCAGCTCGAGGTCTACGACGAAGTCGTCAAGAAGAAAGCGGCGGAGAGTCCGCTGTTCAAGGAGATCGTCGAGTCACAGCTTGCATTCGCCAAGCGGGCAACGCAATGGGAGCAGGACACGGTCGTAAGCCGGAGGATGGCGTTCGACCACTACTTCGGGCCCAATGCGAAGAAGCCGATCTGACAGAACACACCTGGTGAGGCACCATTTGGCGTACGACTGAATGGTGCCTTGCCGCACTGAATCCTTGGCGTCCTGACGGCGATGTCCTGGCGGCGATTATGACTGTTCAAAAGTTCCTGCACACGATCGACGCCATCAGCACGTGGACCGGAAAGGCAGTCGCCTGGCTGATCATTGCGCTGATGACCGTCGTGTGCCTCGAGGTCTTCAAGCGCTACTTGCTCAACGCGCCGACGGCCTGGATCTTCGACGCAGAGAACATGCTCTACGGCACGTTCTTCATGCTGGCCGGAGCATACACGCTGGCGCAGAACGCCCACGTCCGCGGCGATTTCCTCTACAGCTCCATGCGCCCTCGGCTGCAGGCTTGGCTCGATCTTGTGCTTTACCTTGTCTTCTTCGTCCCAGGCATCGCGGCGCTGATCTATTCCGGATACTTCTACGCCGCTGACTCGTGGCATATCGGGGAGCATTCGACGGTGACCGCGGACGGGCCGCCGGTCTACCACTTCAAATCCGTGATTCCGCTGGCCGGCATCTTGGTGTTATTGCAAGGCGTTGCTGAGATCGTGCGCTGCGTCGTCTGCATCAGGACCGGCGAATGGCCAACCCGGCTGCACGACGTCGCCGAGATCGACGTCGTCGAGGAGCAATTGGCGCACAGCGAGTACGTCGACGAAGAATCGCGCAAAATCGCAATCGAGCGGGCGCACGAGATCGATGAGGCCGCGCGTCAGCGCGGCATGGGTGGGGACCTCAACAAATGAGCGATCCGGCACTTGGACTTTTGATGCTGGGGCTCATCGTGGTCGTCATCATGATGGGCTTCCCGACGGCCTTCACGCTGATGGGCCTCGGTATCTTTTTCGGCTACATCGCATTCTACATCCCGGGCGAACCGTTTTACCACAACCGTGTCTTTGATCTGATGGTCCAGCGCACCTACGGCGCAATGACCAATGACGTTCTGATATCCATCCCGTTGTTTGTTCTCATGGGCTACGTGATGGAGCGTGGCGCCCTTGTCGACAAGATGTTCTACTCGATTCAGCTCGCGTTCCGGCGCGTCCCAGCCTCGTTGGCGGTCGCGACGCTGATCGTGTGCACGTTCTGGGGCATTGCCAGCGGTCTCGTCGGTGCGGTCGTGGTGCTAATGGGGGTCATCGCGTTCAACCCCATGCTGCGCGCCGGCTACGACGTCAAGCTCGCATCGGGTGTGATCACGGCGGGCGGCACGCTCGGGATTCTGATCCCCCCGTCGGTGATGATTATCGTGTACGCGGCGGTGGCGGGGCAGTCGGTTGTGAAGCTCTACGCGGCTGCCATGTTCCCTGGCTTCTTCCTCGCGCTGCTCTATCTCGTCTACATCGTCGGCTGGGCCATGCTCAACCCGAAGATCGCGCCGCCGCTGCCGGAGGAGCAAACGCGGGTGCCGGTGCCTGACTGGATGCGAAAGTTTCAAGCAAGCTATTCGTCCAATATGCTCGTTGGGCTTTCGTCCGCGCTGGCATCGCCCTTCAAGGCGAAGCAGATTGATGCCGACGGCAAGCCTTATGGCTATTGGCCGCTGCTGAAGGACTTCGTTGTCTCGCTCGTGCCGTTTGCGCTGACCGCAGGTACGCTCGCCCTTGTGTGGTGGTATGTCGTCATCCATCAACAGGCGGCGGCTGAGATCAACATACCGGGCCTCGAACAGCTGGGTGGTGGCGGAGGGGGAGGCGGGGCGGCTACTCCTGCCGAACAAGGGCCGCCGGAAGGGTTCTATTTGTGGTTCGGAATTGTCGCCGCTGTCATGGCGTTCTTCGTCGTTCGTTACTACACGAGAATGGACGCTGATCGCTTCATGGTCTTGAAGCTATTGACCGCGTCGGTGATGCCGCTTGGCATTCTTACAGTGGTCGTCCTGGCGGTCATCCTGTTCGGCATTACGACAGCAACAGAATCGGCAGGGGTTGGTGCTGCGGGAGCCTTTTTGCTCGCCTTCCAGGCCAGGACGCTGGATTGGAAACGGACCAAGGAGGCCGTGTTCCTGACCGCGAAGACGACCGCCATGGTGTGCTGGCTGTTCGTCGGCTCAGCTCTCTTCTCCGGGGTTTTTGCGATCCTCGGCGGCCAGGCCTTGGTTGAGCAATGGGTGCTCTCGCTCAACATGACGCCGGTGCAGTTCATGATCCTGTCGCAGGCGATCATTTTCCTGCTCGGCTGGCCGCTCGAATGGACGGAGATCATCGTCATCTTCGTTCCGATCTTTCTCCCGCTCCTGAAACATTTCAACATCGATCCGGTTCTGTGGGGCGTGCTCGTGTTCGTGAATCTGCAGGCGGCGTTCCTCTCGCCGCCGGTTGCGATGTCGGCCTTCTATCTCAAAGGTGTCTCCCCGCCGCACGTGACGCTCAACCAGATCTTCGCCGGCATGATGCCCTACATGCTTGTGATCATCGTCTGCATGGTCATCATGTATGTGTGGCCTGGAATGACGCTGTGGCTGCCCGCCTACCTCTATGGCGGCTGACGCTTCGCAATCCACCAACTTCGAATGATTGGCTGCTGCCAGGCGTTGGAAACTTCGTATTGGAGCTTCACCGTCGCTCAATACGATGAGCGAGTGCTGGATCTGTTGGCGGGATCAATTGTCCGAAGCTCGGTCGCACGAGGCCGGCTCGCTCCCGCATCATCAATTCAAGAAAGCCCGCGAAAACCGCGATAAGACCTGAGCCGAACATCGTCATTTCGGTGGAATGCAACAGGTGGCCGAAGCTGTTGAGGTGCGGCGCGCGGTCCTGGACGAAATATAAACTGAACCCAAGCAGGGTTGCCCAGGCGAGCCACCGGACCAGCCGAAAAAACAACCAAAGGGCTATGGAAGGGTTCATGACTGTGTCTCCCACCCGCGATGATACTGCCGTGGAGCAATATCGCAAGTCCTTCTGCTGGTTGCGCTAGACGAGGAAGCGCTGGCGCATGATCCTGACAATTGCGAACCGGTTTTCGGAAACGATCATGCTCGGACAAGAAGCTGGACCATGACGCGCCTGACGGCGAACGCCGGTGGGCTTCAAGAGGTCGTGCTGCAGTCAGCGTGACTGACTCACGGGAGTCTCCTCCAGTAGGCCCAGCCTGCGTCCCAACCATCTGGTTGTCGGCGCCTGGATCAGAATCGTCATCAGAATGGCGATGAACGTGACCGACGCTATCATCTGAGCGCCCGGCGCGTTCATTCCAAGCAACAGACCGGCGAGCGCGGCTGGAATGACGCCGGTCTCGCGGGTCCAGCACATGAACAATATTTCGTTGAAGCTCCACTGTGCGCGTCGGTCGGGCAGCGCGCACAGGAAAACGGTGACCGGCCGAGCAACCAGCATCAGGATCGTGGCTACGATCGTCCCGCCCACCCAGTATTGATTGATGAGATTGAAATCCACTTGCGCACCGAGCAGGATGAAAATGAACAGGCGCATGATGAACGCAGTTGTCATCACATATTCGTCGAGCCTCTGGGATTCTCCCGGCTCCATCTTGAAGCCAAGCGCGTCCTTGTTTCCGAGCACGATGCCGAAGACGAAAACCGCCATGAACCCGCTGGCCTGCAGGTCGTCGGCAGCAAGATAGGCGCCAATGACGGCCATGAGGGTGACAACGGGCGCGTATTCGGCCAGGAAGGCCCAGCGCTCGTGCGCAATGAGCAATGCCGCGAGATATCCGAGTGCAGCGCCGGCCGCAATGCCGAGGATCGATTGCTTGAGCAGGTCTAACAGAGATGAGATCAGCGAGAAGCTGCCTTTTTCCATGGCGATCGCCAGTATGCCGAATGTAACAATGGCACCCATCGCATCGTTGAACGCCGATTCGCTCATGACCATTTGCGCCACGCGAGCGCGAATCCTGACCTGCCGGAAGATGGGAACCAGCGTTGCAGGGTCTGTCGAAGCAAGCGTTGCGCCGAGCAGCAGCGCAACGATCAAGGGAGCGCCAAGAATGTAATATGCCGCGATCCCGGTGATGGCTGCGGTGATTATGACGCCGGCTGTCGAGATGATGAGGATCGTAATCCAAACCCGTTTAAGAACATCCAATCGCAGAGAGGCGCCGCCGTCGAAGAGGATGTAGCTTGCACCGAAAAGGAGAATGAATTGGTTCAGCGGAGAGTTCGCCTGAATGTCGATCAAGCCCAGCATTTCAGGGCCGACCAGCATGCCCGCGATGAGAAACACCGCTACATCGGGAATTCCAAGCTTTTGGGCCAGGAGACCGGTAATGGTGCCGACGGCGAGGATGAGGCCGCAGGCAAGCAGGGCATGTTTCGCGATCTCGACTGCCGTTGCTTCCAATGTTGCTGTCCTTCGGGGAAGTGGCGGCGGGCTCTTGTGATTGGCCGAGTGCAGGTGCGTCGGAATGCTGCCCAACGGTGTGTGAAATGGCAAGATTGGCGAACTTGTAGCCCGGGTTGAGCGTCAGCGAAACCCGGGAACAATAGCGCACCTTGCTCGGCCGCTCCCGCATTTCGCTGACGCTCAATGCGGGCTACAAGCAACGGCATGCGAGTTACTCCTTGAGCCGCTCGTAAGCCGCAGCAATCGCCGGCGTCGTGGTGTCCACCAGTGTCCGCATCCTGGCCGTGATCGCCTCGCCGCTAAGCGGCGTGCCACGCGGCACATCCATGCGCGCCAAATCCGCCTGGTAGTCCTTGTCGTCCGACATAGCAGTGAACGCCTGGCGCAGAATCGCGACCCGTTCGGCCGGGATGCCGGGCGGGCCGGCGAGCAGCACACCGAATTCCTCGCCCGCAAGCACCAGATTGGCCAGCGGCCGGTCGCTCGCGCGGATCACATCGCGAAGCAGTGGCAGCCCTGGAAACATCGGTTGGGTCTGCAGGATCGGCACTACGACCTTTTGCTCGATCAAGTCCGGCCGCTTGGCGAAACCATCGACGATATGGAAGATGCCCGGCACCTCACCCTGCTCGATCGCGAGCAAGACCTTGGCGGAGGAGTTGTAGCCGCGGATCACCCGAACCGGCACGCTGTTCTGGGCGAGCAGCGCCGGCGCCATGGAGTCTTGCGAGGTGGCGTTCAGTGCGCCCAGCGCGACTTTGTCCTTGGCGGCCAGAAGCTGCGCGAAGCTGGTGATGCCGGAGTCGGGCCGCATCCACAGTGCCGAGTTCATCACACCGCTACTGCCCACATAAGTCATCGTGGCGGGATCGAATTTGGCGGCCGGATTCTTGACGGCACCGACGATGAACCAGCTGCGGCCCGGAATGCCGAGCGCGAGCCCATCCGGCGCGGCGCGGTTTACGGCATTCGCCGCGACCAGGCCACCAGCGCCCTCCATATTCTGCACCGTGATGCCAGGATTGCCCGGAATGAACCGGCCGAGGTGCTTGGCAATCAGGCGGCCAGCGGTGTCGATGCCGCCGCCGGGATTGAAGCCGACCACCAGCGTGATGCGCTTGCCTTGGTAGAAGTCGTCAGCGGCGGCAGGTGCTACTGCTATGATGCATGCGGTGAAGAGAAACGCGACACAGCGAAGCGTGATCGTTGCGGTCCCGCGCATGCGGGGGTCATTATTATGCCCTCGCCCCCTGCGGGAGAGGGCTTGAATGCGGAGCAAAAAACTCTGATGGGTGAGGGGGACTCTCGCTGGAGCCCCCTCACCCATCAGAACTCGTTGAAAGACTTTCATGCCCTCTCCCACGAGGGGAGAGGGCGCAGCAATTTGCGCTGAACTCGCGGCTAGGCGCGGCACGGTCGAGTCACGCAACTCAGCCAACCTTCGGCGGCGCGCCCAGATTCTCCGAGAAGAACGCAAGTGTGCGGCCCCAGGCGAGATCGGCCGCGGCCTTGTTGTAGCGCGCGCCGCCGGTGTCGTTGTTGAAGGCGTGCTGCGTGCCCGGATAGATGTGCTTAGTGTACTTCTTGTTGTTGGCCTTGAGCGCAGTCTCGAAGTCGGCGATGCCTTTGTTGATGTTGTCGTCGTTCTCGGCGTATTGCAAAAGCAGCGGCGCTTTGATCGCCGCGACCTTGTCGGCGGGCGGCTGCGCGCCGTAGTAGGGGACGCCGGCAGCAAGGTCCGGACTGTCGGTGGCCATGCGGTTCACGACGCCGCCGCCGAAGCAGAAGCCGACCGCGCCGACCTTGCCGGTCGATTCCGCGTGACCCTTGAGGAAGCCGATCGCCGCTACCGCCTCGACGATCATGTCCTCGCGGTTGGTCTTGGTGTGCAGGTCGCGCGCCGCATCCTCGTTCGCCGGCGTGCCGCCCGATACCGAAAGCAGGTCAGGCGCCAGCGCGATATAGCCTTCGGTCGCGAGCCGCCGTGCGACGTCCTCGAGGTGCGGATTGAGGCCGCGGTTCTCGTGGATCACAATCACCGCCGGACGCTTGGTGGTTCCCTTGGCCCGGACCAGATAGCCGCTGACCTTGCCCTTCGGCGAATCGAATGAAATCTTCTCGGCATTAAGCCGAGCATCGTTGGCCGGAACGATCTGCGCCTTGGCATAATCGTTCTGCAACAGGGGCAGCAGCGCAAGCGCTGCGGCGGTCGAGCCCACGAGCTTGGTGAGCTCGTCCATGAATTCACGCCGGCTGATGCGGCTATGCGTAAAGTTGTCCCAGAGATTGATGATTTTCTGGTCCATGAGGGTTCCTCCCGGATTTTTGAAGGCCGGCACCATAGCACAATCGCACCGCCGCGGTATCCCCGGCGGCTGTCATCAAGGTCGCACCTAAGTCCGGTATCATGGCGAGGCCATGACATGCTTCGCCACATGCTGAGCCATGCGACGTTGTGATTGATCGTGCGGCGTGTGCATGAGAATGTCGCGCGGCATCATGGGGAGCATGAGTATGAAGTCAGTGACGGCGTACTGGTTTGGTCGACTGCGGAGTGGCGTTGTTGTGCTTGCAGTTTGTGTGTTGGGTGGGATCATTGCTGCCGA
>Ga0126377_10003106_pt1 | contig 11643 bp, 16 predicted proteins | sample PanSoiMetPlot_22_FD_92647 | JGI IMG/M metagenome (GOLD analysis project Ga0126377, IMG submission 92647) | Tropical forest soil microbial communities from Panama - MetaG Plot_22 | ecosystem: Environmental > Terrestrial > Soil > Tropical forest > Bulk soil | place: Panama | collected 2016-02-17
ACAAGCGTCTTACGGAAGAGCGGATCGCCGTTCTCAAGCTCTGGTTGTGTGAGGGGGGTGGGGACGACTGCGACGATGCTCGCAAGTACGATGCCCCTCCTAATCGATCACGTCAGTGAGGTTGCCGCCTAACAAGCGCATCGAGCCGACGGGCGCTATCGTTTTGAAGGAAGCGCGGCGTTTGTGCCCTGGCGGGCACGAACGCACGTTCAACTGCATGGCGCGCGGCGCGCGAGTCGCCCGCGGCTCATGCGCAGGCCGTTAGGCGGCAACGACCCAGATGCGCCTTCTCATCTTCGGTGCTTCAGGTCAAACTGGGCAGGAACTGGTTCGCCAAGCCCTCCAGCGCAAGCACGCCGTTACGGCGTTCGTACGCGAGCCCGCCAAGCTTGCCAGCCTAGCGTCCTCTATCGCCATTGCTTCCGGCACCGTTGCCGACGCCGCGGCCGTGGCCGCTGCTCTGCCGGGGCATGACGCGGTCGTGTCGACCCTGGGAGTTGGGACGCCCCTCAAGCATGATCCCGATGTAATTGCCGGTGTCGGGCACATAGTCCGTGCCATGCAGGCGCACCAAGTCCGCCGGCTCGTCTACCTATCGTTTATCGGGGTCCGCGACAGCCGCCCCGCGGTTGGTTTTGTCTTGCGTTACCTCGCGCCACTGGCGCTGCGCCACGAGATTGCGGATCACGAAGCCAAGGAGGCGCGCGTTAGAGGCAGCCAGCTGGATTGGACGATCGTGCGGCCGCCCAAACTAACCGCTGGCCGTCGCACGGGGCGGTATCGAGTCGGGGAGAACATCACAACGTGGACGCCTTTGCCCCTTCTCTCACGGGCGGACGTAGCCGACTTCATCCTCCAAGAACTGGCGAGCCCTCAGTACATACGCCGTGCGCCTCGCCTTCTGAGGTGATACACCCGTTGCCGCCTAACACGCGCCTAAAGCTGACGGCGCCCCTCCTCTGTGGTAAACTTGCTTTTGTGAACGTTCACGTTTGGCGCCGCAGCTTAGGCGCGGCCCGTTAGGCCTCACTTACTCCAAGGAAAAACCAGTCACAACGCTGTTGGTCTTCGGGGTTCCGGTTCTCGTGGCTGGCGTCGCGGCGTCCCTACGTCACCGGTTCGGCGCCTGGGCTTCTTGGCTGTGCTTGGTGGCAGTGGTCGTGGCGCTGACCGTGCTCCAACCACAGTCATGGTGGAACCATGGCTTCCTCGAAGATCTTGATGAGTGGTTCGGGCAGGCCTTTGCGGCCTTTGTCATGGCCCTTGCACTCCAGCAGTTCAGTCGAAGTCGTCCTATTCTCGTGCCCTTCGCCGTGGCCGCCGTCCTTGGAATCGGTGTGCAATGGCTCTTGGCGTCCATGCCGCAGTCGTATGGCTCGCTCGTCACAGGGGATCTGTTCTTGGGCGTCTGTTTTTTGTGGCTTGGCGCTCTGCTGGTCCGGGACGGTCGTCGCTGGTGGCGCCGGCGTCGCCAAGAACCGCGTGAGGCCTAACAAGCGCCTGAAGCTGGCGGCGCGATTTTCCCAAGGTAGAATTGCATTTGTGAGCACTCAGCTTGTACGCCGCAGCTTAGGTGCGGTCCGTTAGGCAGCGCCGCCCAGGGTCCCCGAGCTCGCCAACCTACTGTCCGGTTGGTCTATGTCGATTCCGGTGGGTCTCAATCGACGTAAGCATGGAGGCTACGAGACCCCGGTAGGCGATTGGACCAACAAGGAGCTCGGAATGGCGACTAAGAAATACTTGGTCTTTCTGAGAAGCACCCCCGGCAAACAAGAAGCGGCTTCTCCCGCACAAATGCAGGAGATGTATGTCGCATTCAACATTTGGAAGGAGAAGTTCAAGGGCAACATCGTAGACATGGGAGGCAAGCTGAAGGCCGGAGGCAAGATTCTGACCGAGTCGGGCGTCACGGACGGGCCGTTTGCGGAGGCCAAAGAGGTGGTTGGTGGATACATGGTGGTCGCCGCCGAGAGTTCCGACCTGGCGGTCGAGATCGCCCGCGAATGCCCTGGCGTGGTGCGACCGGGAGCGAGTGTTGAGATCAGAGAGATCGCGGGTCCCTAGAAGCGCCGAGGGTAGCTCCTGTGCACTTCGATCTTGAGCAGGCCATCCTTGTTCTTGCGCGCACGCCGCGCGTGCTCCACGCCTTGCTCGCCGGGCTGCCGGTGGAGTGGACCTCGCCGAACGAAGGCCCCGATACCTGGAGCCCATTCGACGTCGTCGGTCACCTCATCGATGGCGAAGAAACCGATTGGATGGAGCGCGCTCGGATCATCGTGGCGCAGGGGGACAGTCGGCGGTTCGAACCGTTCGACCGATCGCGGCACCTGCATCTGAATCAGGGTCGCACGATGGCGCACCTGCTCGCTCGCTTCGAGGTCCTACGCCACACCAACCTGGCCCAACTCCGGACCATGCGACTCGGTCCCGACCAGCTCGAGCTCACGGGTGAGCATCCCGACTTTGGGTCGGTGACACTCCGGCAGTTGCTGGCAACGTGGGTCGTGCACGACCTGGGGCACGTGGCGCAGATCAGCCGCGTGATGGCGAAGCAATATCAGGCTGCCGTGGGGCCGTGGGAGGCGTATCTCCCGGTGCTGCACCGGTAGGGCGAGGTCGCCTCGCGGTTTCGCTAGATGATCACGTCGTAGAGATCGAATCCCAGCTCGCCCTCCACGAGGTCCGGCATCCGTGCGGTCAACTCCACCCAGCTTGCATCGCGCATGCGCGTTTCGTAGGCGGCGAGGGTGTCCCATTCGGAGAAGACCACAAACTCGCCTGGATGCTGCCGGCTGTGGAGCAGCACCCACGAGCGGCAGCCGGCGAACGTGCGGGCCGTACGGCGCATCACGTCCAGGAGGTCGTGCAGCGCGCGCGCCTTGCCGGCCTGCGAGTTGAGACGTGCCACGACGCCAATCGGAGTGTCTGCCATTGCCGCTCCCGGTTGATGCGATGTCGTGTTTCCGCTGAGCGGTCACAATACTGCGGGCGGAGGGGTTGGAGCGATAGTCCGTGGTCCCACAAGCCCCTCACGCTGGCGGCGCGGTGCCTTCGAGGTAGAATTGCGTCAGAATCGGGGTGTTGCATGGGACAGGGGCACAACGGCATGAGTCTGCACGAGGCCTGCTACCAGGGAAGGCTTGATGTCGTGGCCCAACTACTTGCGAACGGAGCGGATCCCAACGAACCAGCCGATCCGAACCCGCGAGTGTGGATTTCCTGCGCAGGTAACCGTCCCAGGCCTCTCAACTGTGTGGCTATAGCCTGGACGATGACGGAGCACCACGTGGAGATCGCAAGGTTGCTCATCGGGCACGGCGCGGTCGTGGACGACTCCGTGCTACGCGACCACGCCCATCGAAGAGGAAGGTGGCACCGCTGACATCGCGCTTCGGGAGGTTCTCGAGACGGCGCACGACACATTGACGGAGGCAACGCCTGGAGGACACATGAGTGACGAGCTGGTGACCGTGTTCCGAGCCGGCGATTCGACCCAGGTCATCATGGCAAAGGCGGCGTTGGACGCTGAGCAGATCCGTTACATCGTGCGTGGCGATCTCGTTCAGGACTATATTGGTTGGGGTCGACTCCCAACAGGCATGAACGTTGTTACCGGGCCCACGAGTTTCCAGGTCACCGCCCGTGACGCGGATCGCGCTCGGGCCGCCGTGAAGAGTATTTCCCGCGACAGTGACGACGGAGTCGCTCGCCCATTCGTGCCCCCGCCTTCGTGGTACTGGCAAAAACGAGGACTCCTGCTTCTTGGACTGGGATTTATGTCACCACTGCTCACACTCACTGTGGTCAGTCACTTCGCGTCAGACCGTGTCACTAACGCCATAGCTGTCGTCTGCGCCGTCGTTCCGGTAATTGCAGGTCTCACGCTAATCGGCGTTGGACTGAGGGTTGATGCTCTCCAGGCGAGAAAGCGAGGCTCCAGCGCTGCTTAACATGTCCCAGGACCTGTTCGTACAGTTTATCGCGTTGCTATCTACCGTCGGGATCGCTGCGTTCACTGTCATCAAGGTTGCTCGCGTCTTTGCAAATCGTCCCCGAGCGGTGCCCGACGACCTGACGGGTCGACTTGAAGAGCTCGAACGTGCGCTCCAGAATGTCCGACAGGAGTTGGCAGAAACCCAGGAGCGACTGGATTTTGCTGAGCGCCTGCTTAGCGCGACGCGGGAAGATCGCCGGATTGGCAGTTGAACGAGAGCCACGGGTGGTGATAACCGAGAGTCAGGCTCCGCATTTTTGCTGCGGAGGTCCGTAGCCCCGCCATGCCAGCCCAGGTTCGCATCGCGCTCGCACTGCTCGGTGGATCGCTGCTCCTCGCCGCCGCCACGATGGCCGGGCCTGGACGGAGCCCGATCACAGCCGTCGTGGCGTGCGTACTGTTCGGTCCTCTCCTCTTCGCTGTGGCTCGCCGGCATAACTGGGCGCGCATTGCCGCCGCAGTCCTCGTCGCGGTTGGTGTCGCACTGAATGCCATGCTCTTGCCGGTCCTGCTCGATCAGGATCAGTTGATCGCCGCCTCGACGGTGGTGCAGGGCGTCTTGCAGGTCATCGGGGTGTTCCTTCTGTTCCGGCCGTCCTCCGCTCGTTGGTACGGGGTTCAGGATCGTGGAGCCGCAGCCTGAGCGCTGGCGCTGCGTTGCCGCTACACTAGCGGACTAGAAGCGCGCTCGCCATACTGCCAAAACCGTCAGGTGGCCGGGACCAATGCGCAGCGCAACGCCCGCAATTCGCTGGTCTCATCTCGCCGTCGTGTTCATGCCCACAACCTCTGCCATGGCCGCTCGACTCTCCAGGCTTGCGAAGGCTGGCGTCGTCTGCCTCGTCTGCGCCTGCTCCACGGATATGGACATGTGCCCCGCGGTCGATTGCGGCACACCCGTCGCAGTGACCGTGACGGTCACCTCGAGTGTGAGCGGAGCTCCCGTGCCTAACGCCTACTTCTACGTCGATGACCCGAGGTACATCATCCCCTGCGATCACGCGGGCAAATGCTCCTGGCACGGATTCGCTGGGACCTACACGGTGTACATCGGCGCGCCTGGCCTTCAAACCGATTCACGCATCGCCGTGGTCAGACCAGGAACAGCACATTGCTGCCTGGACGTCGTTCCGGTGCATTTCGATGTAGCGCTCGCTCCTTTGTCGTGACCCGGTGGCTTGGCAGCTCGCTCTGCGTCCTCGCGGTGACCTCCCCGGCCCTGGCGCAACGGGATGGTCGCAGCGACAAGCTCCCCATTTCCGTCAGTGTCCCGATCGTCGTTGGCTGGAGCGACAAGATCGATGGTATGGGCTCCGGGCTTTCCGGGCTCACCCTCGCTACTCCCGTCTCCGCGGCGGTAAGCGTTGGAGTCACCCTCCGGGAGTGGAACATCTCGCTCGGTCCACAGCCCTGCACCGCTGTGGGTAGGTCCTGCGTGGTCGAAGAGCAGACGAGCGCCCGTGCCGCCCTTGCGGACATCGACGTCTATCCTTGGCATAAGCCGCTGGTCTTCATGCGTGGCGCGATTGGGGTTTCCTGGATGCGGGAGCAGAGCGCCTTCGATGACCTCATCTACGAGTCACACTCCTGGCCCCTGACGCTACTCGCGGGCGTCGGTTGTGATCTACGCTTGCATCGCCACCTATTCACCACGCCCCTGATCGAGGCCTTGTGGACGGCACGGGACGGGGCAACCTCGCGAACGCGGGCGACATGGCTCGTGTTCGCTGGCCTGGCGTTGACTCTGCGGTGATGGGCACGTTCGACCCGCAACCGACTCTCACCGGCCCCCTCCTCGAGCTCAGGCCGCTGCGCCCGGACGATTGGCCAGCGCTCTTCGCCGTCGCGTCAGATCCACTGATCTGGGCGCAACATCCGGACTCGGATCGCTACAAAGAGGAAGTCTTCCGGCAGTTCTTCGCCGCTGCGCTCGCGTCAGGCGGTGCCCTGGTGGCCATCGAGCGGTCGAGCGGAGCGATGGTGGGTTCGTCGCGCTTTCACGACTTCGATGCGGAGCAAAGCGTCGTGGAAATCGGCTGGACCTTCCTGGCGCGGCGCTGCTGGGGTGGCGTCTATAACGGCGAGATGAAGCGCCTCATGCTGGAGCACGCGTTCAAGACGGTCGAGCGGGTGGTGTTCGTCATCGGCCCCGAGAATCACCGCTCGCGCCGGGCGGTCGAGAAGATCGGCGCCGTCCACGTTGGGGCCAGGCTCGACGCGCAGGGGCGCGAGCGCGTGGTATACGAGCTCACCCGCTTAGCGATAGAACCAGGTTAGCTCGTACGTGTACCCCGGCTTCAGCGCGAGCAGCTTGAACGCGAGCACCGAATAGTCGCGCGATAAGTAGCGGGTCACAGCGTCCACCTCTTCGGTGGTTTGCGGTTTGCCCGTTTCGTACCGGACCAGGCGGTACTCTCGGAACTGCGTCGCCTCGGGCAGGAGCAGCCAGCGGGTCAGCTCGACCGTTTCCACCTCGACATCGAACGACAGCGTGGCGGCGCCGTTCCCCTCCCGCACGAACAGTCCGGGCGACTCGTGCTCGTAGATCAAATCCACCGATTCGCCGGGCGGGATCTTCGTGAAGTCGGCGTGCACGAGCCATTTCATTTCATTTGCGCTGTCTGGATCCTCGACAATCCGGGTATACAGCGTAGGCGTCAACACCTGCGGGGGAAAGCGGACCTGCGTCTTGGGACTCGTAGCCAGTACACTTATGGCGAAGATGTTGTTCGCCGTGTTCTCCTTTTGTCGGAGCACCTTCACGCGTCGATAGCCGTAGAGGTAAGCCTCGGAGTCGCTCTGACTCGCCGGTTTCCAGTTGCGCAGATCGATGATTCGCAGGTCCTGCAGGATGGTGAACCCGGTGTTGTCGTGGATCCCGCTGTCGGGGATTGCCCTGGCGGACCCGCCGGTCCACCGCGGCACGGGTCCCTGGATGAGCCGGCTCATCTGCTCCAGGTCTCGGCTGCTCTGCGTGAGCGACTGCACGATCTCATCGACCCGCTGCGCGTGGCGGTAGAACTTGACGCTCACGTAGGGGAGCACGACGAGGATCGGCACGAGCAGGGGCACGTAGATGTAGGACGTCCAGTCGCGGTAATCCAACAGCGTGCTCCAGATGCGCCGGATCGCCGATGCTTGCAGGGCACGCGCTTCGCTGGTGACGACCGCCGTCGTGCGCTGCGACCGTTCGGGCACCTCGGCGTCTGCCGGAGCAGACGCCGCATTCGCGGCTTCGGGGAACGGATCCCAGGGCGCACTCGCCGGCAGCTCCGCGCCGAACAACTCGGGTCGGGTGCGGCAGACCTTTCGGCCCACGGAGTAGCCGTGGCGCACGAGGCTCCGGATCTCGAGCACCGAAAAACGATCGAGATCGGTGCGAATGGTGGGCAGCCGCCGTTGCAGCTCCGGATGCAGCGCGGTCGGGTCTTCCTCCGGCTCGACCACTTCGACCACGCGCGCGAACACGAACCCGGGCGTGCCCCGGAACGTTTCGGTCTCGAGCTGCCAGACGCGATCCATCAGGATGTCGCTCGAGCGGATGCTCGTGCTGATCAGGCCCCCCGCGGCCGCGTCCTCGCGTTGGATGGCGATCGGCTTTCCCACGTCGCTGATCAGGACGCCATCGAGCTTGAAGAGCTCCTCGCCCAGAAATCCCTTGAGGTAGTGAAACATGCGGATGCCGAGATTGTCGAAGACGCCGCCATCCGTGAACGCTTGATGGCCGAATTCCCCCGCGGGTGTCCCCACTTCTTTCCCGCTGAGCCCGAGCGGCGGGAAGAAGCCGGGGAAGGCGGACGAGGCGGCGACGGCCATGGGGACCGTGGCCAGGCTCGCGCGAATCTGATCTACCCGGACGCCCTCACCGCGGCGCCCTCGGCGCATCACCAGGAGGCCCTCCCGGTTGAACGAGCACAGGCACCCCTCGCTCAGGTTGGTCGTGAGAATGTGCAGCTGCGGCCTCTCCGGGAGCTCGAACAGGCTCGTATCGCCGTAGAGATACTTCTCGTAGTGGTACTCGAGCAGGCCGGGGCGGGTGAGCTGGCGGTTCGAGATGCCGAGCATCTTGCGCAGCCAGCGCACGCCGAGGCCCAACGCAAACCGGCGCACGATGCGATTGCGCACATCGAGCTGCACGAACGACAGCAGCTCGTCCGCGGCCGCCTCGAACTCGCTCGTCGAGCCGTTGTAGCGGTCCCAGTTGAGCACGAGATGCGCGGCGAGGATGCTCCCGCCCGAAACCGACGTGACGTGAGTGACGTTGGGGAGGATCTTGGCGTCGCGTAGGAACCGGACCAGCCCCAAGTGATACAGGGTGGCCCGGAAACCGCCTCCGGATAGCGCGAGACCGATCTGCGTCACGGGGGGCTATGATACGTGAAGCCAGACCAGAATGAAAGGCGCCGGTCCCCATGAACCAACCTCTGCCAGTCGCCAATGCGTCGCGTGCCGTGCGCGTGATCCACGTGGCGCTCGTGATCGGCTTGGCCCTCGCCGGCGCGGTCCTCTATGTCGTGCGCCGGGCATCGCCGCCGCTCTCAGTCGGAGCCGCGCCGAGCTTGGCGATCATCGTCGCGGCAATCGCCGCGATCACGCTGATCATGGCGGTGCTCGTGCTGCGCCCCCGGGTACCCGCCCGTCGTCCCGACCAGGACGGCGATGCCTACTGGAAGGCGGCGCTCGGCCCCGCGATCGTGCTGTGGGGCGCTGTTGAGGGCACGGGCCTGATGGGTGCGGTTGGATACTTCGTTACGGGAGGGACCCTCCCTCTCGCGGCGTTCGTCCTTGGCGTTGCGACCCTGGCGGTCGTGGGACCGGGGCGTCTCGAGGGAGAGGGGCAGTAGATCCTTCGCTGCGCGGGCGTTCCGCGCGCTCCTCCTCCTCTTCTTTCCTTTCGTCACCCTACGCGCGACCGCGGCCTGTCATCCTGAGTGCCGGAGGAGGGTTGCAACCCCGCAACATCCTACTCGTACGATCTAACCGGTATCCGAGGGCCCTGACGCTCGACTAGACTTCCTCACGGGACACGATCCACGTTTCACCGATTCGATAAGGAGCCAATCGCAATGCCCACGAACACGATTTGCCTGTGGTTTGACCGCGATGCCGAGGAGGCCGCGCGCTTCTACGCCAAGACCTTCCCCCAGAGCAGCGTCGGCGCCGTCCATCGTGCTCCGGGCGACTACCCCGACGGCAAGGCGGGTGATGCGCTGACGGTCGACTTCACCGTCGTAGGTATTCCGTGTATCGGCCTCAATGGCGGGCCGGCCTTCAAGCACAACGAGTCCTTTTCCTTCCAGATCGCGACCGAGGATCAGGCGGAAACCGACCGCTACTGGAACGCGATCGTCGGCAATGGCGGGCAGGAAAGCCAGTGCGGCTGGTGCAAGGACAAGTGGGGCGTGAACTGGCAGATCACGCCGCGGGTGCTGACCGACGCGTTCAACAAGGGAGGCGCCGCGGCGAAACGTGCCTTCGAGGCGATGATGCCGATGCGAAAGATCGACGTCGCGGCCATCGAGCGGGCGGTGCGCGGCTGAGCTTCCCGACGTCGCCATGACGCCACTACGCAGGACTTCATTGGCGGCCGGCGTGTGCTATCTGCTCACGTTCGTGTCGATCCCGACCCTCTCGCTGTACGGTCCGGTACGCGGTCCAAATTTCGTCACGGGCACGGGGCCCGACGGTCCGGTGATACTGGGCGTGCTGTTGGAGATGATCGTGGCCCTCGCCGGGATCGGTACCGCCGTCACCCTGTACCCCGTCGTCAAGCGACAGGGCGAGGCGCGCGCGGTAGGCTTTGTCGCCACACGGGTCCTCGAGGCCGCGACGATCTACGTCGGTATCGTGAGCCTGATGTCGATCGTGACGTTGCGGCGGGCCGGTGCGGGTGCTGGGGCGCTCGCCACCGGCCAGGGGTTGGCTGCCCAGTACTCCTGGACGTTCTTCTTCGCGCAGAGCTTCATTCCGGCGCTGAACGGGATGTTGTTGGGCTCGCTCTTGTACGACTCGCGGCTCGTGCCCCGGTGGCTGCCCGTGTTGGGATTCATCGGAGCGGGTACCCTCGTGGCGTCGTGGTTCGCCGTGCTGTTCGGGGTCTTTGCGGCGGTCAGTCCGGCAGGGATGCTTGCCGCACTCCCCATCGCCGCATGGGAGTTTTCGCTGGGCATCTATCTGACGTTCTGGGGCTTCAAGCCCGCGCCGATCACCGCGGGGATGTGACGGACTTGGACGCTGCCCAGATCGACGCCATTCTTGGTGCTGATTCGCCTCACGGCCCAATGGACGATGTGCATAGCCGCCACGTGCAGAGCCTCTATACCTGCTGCCGCCGCTATCTCGACACGGGCGATGATCAGCCGGCTCGCGCCGAGCAATTGTTGGCGGAGCTCGTGAGTCTCGATGCGCGACATCCGGGGACCATTGGAGCCATCGTCGCCGCGATGCTGCGCCTGCCGCTCGATCGGTTCGCCGTGGAGCAGCGTCCGCAGCTCGAGATGGTCGCCGACACCTGGCGGGGCGTCTGTGACCGCAGGATGGCCAACGCCGGGCGACTCGATTCATTGCGCACCATGGTGGCGAATCTCACGACGATGGGCAAACAGATGACCATGCCCGACTTCGCGTCCCAGCCGAACAGCTACACCATCTTCAGGAAGTTCTCCGACACGCGAGCCAAGTTGGGCGAGCACCCTCCGGAGAATCTGCTGGCGGTGCTCGCCGACACGACCGATGCCGAGGCGCGAGGCGAGCTCGAGCGGGCGCTGAGCAACCTGCCGGGGTACCTCGTGCAGGAGGCTCGACGGGGGATGTCATCCTGAGCGCCGCAGGCGCGAAGCATCTGCGTTCCCTGCACGTCCAGGGAAATCAGATCCTTCGCTGCGAGCGCGTTTCCGCGCGCTGCGCTCAGGATGACAGGGCCGGCGGCTTTGTTGGAGAAGAAAAGGGATTAGACCCAGGATGGTCTCTCTCGAACCAATCCTCTGCCAAGTCCTGCCACGTAGGGTTGTGTTTTACGATCAGTTCAGTTTTCCGTGACCGCCTCCAGCCTTTGATTTCCTTCTCCCGGGCGATGGCATCGCGAATGTCCCCAAACCGTTCGCAGTAGACGAGACGTGTGACACGGTACTTGCTGGTGAACCCGGCATTGAGGCTCCGCTTGTGCTCGTTCACCCGTCGCGTCAGGTCATTCGTGACCCCCGTATACAGGACTCTCGAGCGACTCGCCATGACGTACACGTAGTACGTGCGCATCGGCGTAGAATGGTCGGGCCGGCTCAAAGGTCCGTTATCGTATTCCCGCGGGACTGTACTTTCCTTTCTACCTCCTCCCCAATGAGCGCGCGCGGCCTGTCATCCTGAGCGCCGCAGGCGCGAAGGATCTGCTTTCCCTGCACGTCCTGGGAGTCAGATCCTTCGCTGCGAGCGCGAGCTGTCATCCCTTCGCTGCGCTCAGGGCAGGCTCGGAGCGCCGCAGGCGCGAAGGATCTGCTTCGGCCCGCCCTGCGTGTGAAACATTCGCATCGCGCGGTGCCACTGACCGCTGCATGCGCAGGAAATCAGATCCTTCGCTCCGCGCGCGTTTCCGCGCGCTGCGCTCAGGATGACAGGTCCGCCCTTCCTCAAAAAAGAATGGGGTTGGAAACGCG
>Ga0126377_10003107_pt1 | contig 11643 bp, 13 predicted proteins | sample PanSoiMetPlot_22_FD_92647 | JGI IMG/M metagenome (GOLD analysis project Ga0126377, IMG submission 92647) | Tropical forest soil microbial communities from Panama - MetaG Plot_22 | ecosystem: Environmental > Terrestrial > Soil > Tropical forest > Bulk soil | place: Panama | collected 2016-02-17
CGATCATGACCGCGTTGGCCGGCGCTTTCCCCGTCTGGAGAACCAGCCCGATCTGTTCCTGGACGGCGGTGAGTAGTGACGCTCTGGCCGCTGCGGCGTCCGCAAAGCTGTTCCCCACGGCTGACGCATCGGCCGGCCATGTAACCTCGAAGTCGTAGAGGCCGGTGAGTCCGGTGCGGTCGACGACTTTCATCCCGAGCATCGTCGTCAATTGAAAGGTGAGGGCGGCCATTCGCGCGCCGGTCGCGATGATTCGTCCAGTACTCGGGTTCGCCGTCAGTGAACAGACACGCTGTGCCTGGGCAGATTGATCAGCGGATGATTCTCGCAGAGTGTCACACTTCGCGCTCGATTCACGGATGCCGCGCGGGAGCGCGGCGGCCGGGTCCGCTTTGACCAGGGTGTAGACCGTGATCTCTGTCGATTGAGGTCGCGCGACCATCGCGAACCTCTCCTTGAGCAGCGACTGCAGCATCAGCAAGTGCTGAGGCCGCGGCACGTCTCCCGAAGGGACGGCCTCGACATCGAACTTCTCAAAAGAGGTCCACCCCGGCGTCCCGAGTACCTGCTGACCCGATGGCGTGTTGTAGGCGATCGAGATCAGCATCCGCAGAGGGACATTGACGGCACGGAAGCGTCCATTGGGCCACCACTGGACCCTCATCGGCCCCGTCGTGTTATTCGGTCGCACCGACGCGGCCTCGAATCGCGGGCCATTGACCGCAGTCCGGTCACGAGTCTCCTGGGCTTGCGCCAATACCTTCGGCACGTTGGCCACCAGCGTCGCGGCGACCAGTGTCGCGGCGGTCCTTACGAGCATTGACCTGCAGCCCCGATCTGATCGCAGTTGAACCCGCCAAGCGAAAGGGGAACCGCGATCCTTGAGGTGAATTCCGTGTCCCATTTCATGAGAAGCGATATCACTCAGATGTGGCGAACCCATCCCTACCAGCCCTATCAACCCCATCTACCTACCCTATCAACCCCAATGCGCTACTTTAACAACCCCAATGCGGTAACGTAGCGGCCATGAAACCGAATCGCATACTACTCCTCTGGATCCCGCTGCTCGTAGGAGCGCTCGGTACCATCTCGATGGCGGGTCCGGATAAAGCCGGACACTACGTACTTGCGATGGGTTCAGGGCCGCCTGAAGGCGGCCCTTACGAAGAGGCGGCCTACGAACAGGCGGCGTCACCTTCCGCGGCAACAACTGCACGCGTGGTCACAGCGGCTAACGCGTTCCTCGCGACGTTGACCGACGCGCAGCGGATGCAGGGCACATTCGCGTTCAACAGCTCGCAGCGAACGGGCTGGTCCAACCTGCCGAGCGGCATCTTCCGCCGGAATGGTCTGCGCCTCGGGGATCTCACTCCGCCGCAGCGCACGGCGGCGCTCGCACTCGTTGCTTCGGCACTCAGTCGCGACGGCTATCAGAAGGTCACCGACATCATGAACGGCGACGAGGTGCTGAGGAACGCTGCCGGCGGGCGAACGGGCGGACGCCAGGGCGGCGGCGGTGTGCGGTTCGGGCTCGATGAGTACTATCTCGCGCTGCTCGGCGCACCATCGGCGGCCGCGCCATGGATGATTCAGTTCGGCGGACATCATCTCGCGATCAACGTCACCGTCGTCGGATCGACGAGCGTGCTGACGCCGAGCCTGCCCGCTGCACAGCCGGCCAGATACACCCTCAACGGACAGACCATTCGGCCTCTCGGCGATGAGAACGACAAGGCCTTTGCGCTCATGGGCGCGCTCGACGCGACGCAACGGAAGCAGGCGATCCTGCCGTATCAGGTCCGCGATCTCGTGCTCGGTCCTGGCGAGGACGGCAAGGTGATTCAACCCGAGGGGATCGTGGCATCGGCGCTGAACGCCAGTCAGCAGGCGATGCTGCTCGACGTCGCGCACGAATGGGTCGGGATTCTCAATGACGAGGCCGCATCGGCCAAGATGGCCGAGATCAAGACCAACCTTCCGCGGACGTATTTCGCCTGGAGCGGGGCGACGACCAATGGCGGTCTCGCCTACTACCGTATTCAGGGGCCGACCGTCGTCATCGAGTACGCGCCACAGCAGGGCGACCTCGATCACATCCATACGATCTATCGCGACCCGACCAACGACTACGGCGCAAGGCTGGTGTCGCGATGACCGCGCGCGCCTGCGCCGGGCTCGTGGTGCTGCTCGTCCTTGGAGGAGATGTGTCGCCTGCGGGCGCGCATCGACTTGACGAATACCTGCAGGCGACGCGTGTGGCGATCGACCCGGATCGGATTGCGCTCGAGATCGATCTGACCGCGGGCGCGAACATCGCTTCCCGGATCGTCGAACTCATCGACACGAATCGCGATGGCCGTCTGAGTCAAGGCGAGCAGGACGACTACGCGAGACAGGTGCTCACATCAATCACATGCAGCATCGATGGTCACCTCACACCGTCGACGCTGCTCACGAGGCAGTTTCCGGAACTCGAAGCGATGGCCGCCGGCACCGGTCCGATTCGTCTGCGTGCCGCTGTTGACGTGTCGCCCGGAAGCGGTCGTCATCAGCTCGATTGCGTGAACACGCATGCTCCCGAGATGAGCGTCTATCTCGTGAACGCGTTGATGCCGTCAGACACGCGCGTGCGCATCGGTCCGCCTCACCGCGATCCCTTTCAGCGCGAGCTGAGCCTGGATTTCGACATCGCGCCCGATACGTTCTGGTTTCAGGCGGGATGGTCAATCGTCGCGTGTGTCGTGATCGGATCGGTCCTCAGAAGTCGATCTGAGCGCGTACCGCGAAACCACGTGGCGGAGCAAGTGCGGTTCCGGAGAACAGTCCGGCAAAGTTGATCACGTTCAGACGGTTGGTGAGGTTGAGCACGTCGGCCTGCAGCCGAAGACGCCGATTCTCCTGCTGCACGACGACGATGCCGGCAGACGCATCCAGCGAGAACGATGGACGCACGCGGCCGGCTTCGATGTCCACGCGACTCACGATCCGCGCCCCGTACTGCGCGGTCGCCTCATCGAGATCGCCTTCTGCTTCAACCGGGAGCCCGCTGCCGTACGCCCCTCCAAGGGCAACCCACGCTCGTGGCGACACCTGGTAGCTGACGCGCCCACGTAAGGTGTGGCGCTGGTCCTGCGAGATCGGGAAGCGATCCGTTGATTCGAGCGACTCCTCGACGTCCTCGCCGATGAGCAGCCCTCCCGTGATCGGCAGGTAGCCGACACCGGTCATGGTCGCGTAACTGAGGGCGCCCGACACCGCTCCCCAACGCGGCACGTCCACCTTGACCTCGGTTCCGTGAATGTGTGCCCGGTCGAACGCGATCGGAAAGCTGACGCCGGTGTTGAGCAGGACGTCGTCATCGGCAAACTGACTCATGCGCCGCGCGAACTGCGTGACGTCCAGTCGCAGTCTTCCAAGGCGCTTCGATACTCCAACGTCGAAGAAGTTGCCGAGCGATGGCCGCACCGGCAGCCGCACCACCTCGTTGCCGAGCGTGTCGAGTTCGGGCGAACTGGCGAGGAGCAGGTTCTCGATCGCCGGCGTCTGAAACGCGCGATCGTACGAGGCACGCACGACCAGATCTGCCGCCGGCCAGTTCCATGCAACGCCAACACGCGGGCTGACAGCGTGTTCATTGACGAGCAGACGGTAGTGATCCCAGCGCACGCCCGCGTTGATCGTCCATGCGTCCAGGCGGATCTGGTCCTGCACGAACAGGGCCTGCTCTCGATTGAGAGCGCGATCGTTGAACGACAGGCTCGAGGGCGTGTCAGGGGCGAAGCGATCCGGGTCGGTGATCGCGTAGGCAAAGGACTCGCGGATGGTCCCGGCGTCGAGGTCGAAGCCACCCTTCCACTCGTGGATGCCGCGGCGTGCGGAGATGGTGCCTTTCACGTAGGTCTCGCGGAGACCTCGATCCTGCAGGGCCACGATGGGAGTCGACAGCTCGTTCGATGACAAGCCTGCCGACAGATCCCGCACCATTGCTCGCAGGTCGCCAAGCACACTCGACGAGAAGATGTGCTGATAGGACAACTGCGCGCTCGTCTCATCGCTGTTGCGATCCTGGCGCTGTCCAGCGTCCTCCTGCACCCGCTCGTTCGGGACCAGGAAGTCGGCGCGGCCGTGACGGACGATCGCGCCGAAGCGGTCGGCGTCGCCGAGCCCCTGCTCGAAGTGCGCTGAGACTTGCGATCCGCTCCCATGGTTCGTGAAGTTCTCTTCGACAGGGGGATCCAGATAGCGATCGGTCCGCGAGATGTTTGCGCTGACACCGAGAGTGGCCCGCCGCCATCCGTACTGCGTCGTCCCGTATCCGCTTGCCGTGCCGAAGCTGCCACCGGACGCGACGATGCTGCTGTGGAGCCCGCGACGAGCCTCGCCCGCCGTGACGACCTCGATCACGCCGCCAAGCTTGCGGCCGTACTCCGCCGGATACCCCGCCGTCAGAATGCTCATCGCATGGACCTCGTCCGCCTCGAGTTCGGGCGCGAACGACGGGGATCGGTTGTCGGTAATCGGCAGCCCGTCGATCACGTACTGCACCTGATATTCCGATCCTCGCGGATGGAGAATCCCGTTCGCTTCGAGCAGCCAACCGGGCTGCGTGTTGACGAGATCGGGAAGCGATCGCCCGGGGAGTGCTGAGAGCCGATGCTGGATCGTCTCGGGACCGATGCGGCTCACTGTGCCGCTGCGACGACCATCGAGGATGGTCTCGTCAGCGCTGACGGTCACTTCCGTCTGAATCGGCGCGACGCCGAGTGTGACCTTGTATTCAGTGGGAAGCGAGGAGTGAATATCGACCAGGCCTGAAAAGGTCGCAAACCCGGAGCGCGAGACTTCGACTCGATATCTGCCGAAGGGCAGTCGCCGCGCGACCAGCGTGCCCTCCGGTCCCGTCTCGAGCGCTTCTCTGACTTGGTTCGCCTCGCTGACCAGTTCGACGCGGCTCTGAACGGGCAGACCGCTCGGATCGGTCACGAGCAGATGCAACTCTCCCGTGCTGCTCTGCCCGAACTGAGCAGCCGCCAAAAGCAACAGGAGGACGAGACTCACTTCGTCTGGCTGGCGATCACGGAATCCTTGATCTTGTCGAAGGTCGCCTGCGGAATGATCTTTTTCGACACGAGTTGATCCTTCCGCTGATACGGCCGTCCGTCAATGATCTTCTGCGCGTAGGCCTCGCCGATGCCGGGCAGCGTCTGCAAGTCGGCCTTGCTGGCAGAGTTCAAGTCGAGCAGCTTGGTCGCCGCGGTCTTCTCCGTGCTCTTCTGATCGCCTCCGCTCTTGGCGGGCGTGCTGGTGGCCGGAGCCTTCGGCTTGCTGGTCGGCGGGGTCTGTGTGGTCTGCGCGGCCAGCGGCAGCGCGCAGGCGACGAGTGCGACGAGAAGGATCGAAAAGAGTCGATTGCGGAGCATAGGGCCTCCTCAAAACGCTCATGGTACTCAACCGACCTCGCGTTGGATTAAATCGGAATTCATCTCGTCAGCGCGGTTCGAAGGTCAGCGATTGAGCGCCCGTTGGTAGACGACGTCCCGCCGCTTGAACAGGGCGTCCACTCCAGCGCCGAGCCCCGCCCCCATCCCACCCCACACCAGGCCCGCGAGCGTCGCAACGCCTTTCCCATCCACGGATGCAAACCCGGCCGCGACCACAGCGGGAGGAATGCCTCCGACGAGCGCGCTATCCAAGACCGAGTCGCGGCGTCGCGCGACGATCCGGACGACATCGATTTCGTGCAGCTCGCGACGCTGCCCCTTCACCGCAAGCCCAAGCGATGACGCGGACACATCGAGAACCCGGCCCTTGGTTCTCTCACCGGTCGCTGTGTTCACGGTGATCTTTTCACCGACTTTGAGAATGAACCGCAGCTGGTCGAACGACGTCGTCGCCGGCTGAGCGTGAGCGGTTGCGACGAGCGTGCCGGTGAGCGCAATGACCTCGAGCGCGATGAGCATTCTAGACATGACGATCCTCCGCAGGATCAGCCTAGACGCCCACGCCGGGCGGAATCTTGATCTGCGCCCTGAAAAACACTGAATCAGGCGACGCGCCGCGCGAGATCCTTGACGCCTTTCAACCGGAACCCGAGCGCCACGAGCAGCACGCCGAAGATGAGTGCGTACGTGCCGATGATCCAGATGACGGCCAGCGCGCCGATCGCGGGCCGCGCGAGGAGGATCAACCCGAACACAACCGAACCAATCCCCGCCAGGGCGAGCCAGAGTTCACCCTCGATCTCCTTGCGAAGTCGAATGGCGGTCACGAGCTCCAGCACGCCTGTCACGATCGCCCACACGGCAATCAGCCAGAGCAGGGCGAATGCGCTGATGCCCGGGTAGAAGAACGCAAACGCTGCCGCGCCGAGCCCGACCAGTCCTTCGAGGACGAGCGCCCACCATGGCCGGTCGGTCCCGCCCGTGACGGCGGCCCACAGCGACAGGACCCCGTCGACGAACGCATACAACCCGAACATGAGGATGAGGACGGCCACGGTGACGCCCGGCCACGTCCAGGCGAAGATGCCAAACAGGATGGCGCAGACGCCGCGCAGTACGACCATCCACCAGTTGTGAACCATCAGCCCGAGCATGGTGCCCTCCTTCGAACGTCTTCGGTGTAGCCCGGCCACACAGCCACGACAAGTCGCGGTTCGCTAACCGGACGCATTCGCGTTCGCGAAGAATCCTCAGCGAATCACATCGACTGTCGACAACACTCGCTCGGGGAGCAGGACGCGTACCGGACTGGCGAACAGGAGCTGCAGAGCCTGCCGGCGCGACTTTCCGCACCATCGCGAGCCGAGCCGCAAGCAGCACATTGGTTGGCGTCAGACGTGCTTGGTCACGCGCTGTTCCTGAAGCAGCGACACACAATGGCGACGATTCGACCAAAGCCAAGATGGTCGACAACGGCGCGGCACCGAAGCGCGAGGCGCGGCTCGATTTGATCGAGAGGGTACGTCAATGACGCGTGATGATGCGTCCACGTCCTTCGGTGAAGCATTCCCATCCGTACACTCGGAAATACCCGCCCCTGCGTCGTGTGGCGTGAGACACTGACTCAAGCGCGATGCAACAGCGAGCGTACCGATCCGCGGTGGCGTTGATCCTCGTGTTCGTGGCCGCGTCCATTCTGACGGGCAGACGCACAAGCAAGCAGCACGTATTCACCGGTACCGTTCGCGAATGGAATCCAGGCGAATCGATCACCATCGCCGGTGAACAGACAGACTCATTTGGCTCATTGGGCTTTATAGTGCGCCTGCCGCGCAATACGCGGTACGAGGGGGCAGACATGATCGGCGTCGGCTCCCATGTCACAATCTGGTATCGCGGTGTCGGCGAGTCCCATGCTGTCGCTGACAAAGTGCGCGTTAACGGACCCTCAATTCGTCGCATGCCATTCCGGTAGAGAGCTTCCTTTCCTCCCGTTTACAGTTGACACACCCGCGGAATATTGAACCTGCGCCGACTACGAATAAGCCGAAAGAATCTGGCATGATCGGTTGGACCTCTAGCGCTGTGCGTGAGGGACACACCTGAAAGAGAGACCTAATGATTCGCCCGCTCTTGGTGTTCACCATGGTTGGCCTCGCAGCGCCAGCGTGGCCGTGTAGCCGGGTGGGGCCTCCGCCGTCAGCCGAACGTCTCGTTGACGACGCCGAGGTCATGGCGCGGGTGCGAGCGGAAGGACTTTCGTCAACCCCTGGCCGCACCGGCATATTTCTGGCTGCGAGTCCAACCCAAGTCAGATTTGCGATCCTTGAGCTACTCAAGGGCCGCCTGTCGTCCTCCGCGATCGAATTTAATGGCTCATTGACGGAGCGTGATGACCGCAACGACCGTCCGGTGCCGTACGACTTCATCCGACCCGGAGGTCGTGGGGGCAACTGCTTTGCGCTAGCGTATAAAGCTGGCGCCGAGTACTTGCTACTGCTGCGGCGCGGCGAGCCCCAATCAGACGCGCAGCCGACCGAACTGACGCCGTACTGGGCGCCTCTCAGCCCCACGAACGAACAGCTCTTTGACGGTGCAAGCGACGCCTGGTTCGTCTGGGTGAGTAAAGAACTGAGGAGACGGTAGACGTCGAAAACAGAAATGTCGGGTTATTCAGCGAGCTCCTAAGGTATGAGTGCGCCATTCAAGACTGGTCTGGTTTGTGAAGCCTGTCAGGCTGATGTCGTCACGCTTGAGGACATCCAGCCAGACTCACCGCGCGAATTGGCATTCGCGTGTCCAGCATGCGGGCATCGTTGGGTATGGCGCGAGCCAGAAGAACCGGCTAATCCGAAGGATGATTCGGGTGGCGTGTCAAAGGCCTAACCAAGCACTTTGATGCCGAGTACGCGCGACGCTTCCGGAGCGGTTTGCATTGTGTTCGCCGGGAACACTGAGTAGCCCCCAGCCACGACGACAAGCAGGCGATGTTTGTCGGTGATGTCCAACTGATGAACGATCCAGAGTGGATGATTGAGCGCTGCGGGATGCCCCTTCTGAAACGGCTGCAGTGACTCGATCAGTGCCTTTGCTGCGGGAGCAACGCCCTGCACCTTAGGTGCTTGTCGGGCGACGTAGTCATTGTGGGTGACGAAGATTGGGAATTCGGTTTTAGTGGTTGGCAGATTCGCGTTCGCGATGATCAGGTCATATAGAAGATGGTCGAGTGAGGAGCGCAGATGGTGAATGATTTCACCGGCGATCACCGCGAATCGCAGCGGCGGGACAATGCGCCCTTCAACACCGATCGTCTTCTCACCGGTCTTCTGATCGTCACCGATGAGAACGGTCGGTTCTGTATCCTTCAGGAATTGGGCGATCTCAGCATCCAGATTGTTGATGCTCTCGTGAGCTCTCGCAATTTTTTCGCGCGCGCTCTCAAGTGGACGCAACTTCATGCGACACGGCGTGTGCTCGCTTGATCGATTGGCGAGACGGGGGTGCGCCCCTAATTCACCCTGACGCAAAAACGGCGAGAATGCCTCAAGACATTCTCGCCGATAAGTCATTTCGTATCAGTTAGTTAGATGGTCGGGGCGACTGGATTCGAACCAGCGACCTCTCGGTCCCGAACCGAGCGCTCTACCAAGCTGAGCCACGCCCCGATGAAACACCAAGTGTATCAAAGGTCGTGCTACTTTCTACGACGGCCCGTCCAGCAGGATGGGCTCCACGAGACCGCGGCTCGACCAGAGGCCGCTGTGAAACGTATGCCGATCTACGAGTACGAGTGCAAAACCTGCGGTCAGGAGTTCGAGCGGCTCATTCGGACTGGCGACGTCCCCGTGTGCCCGTCGTGCAAAAGTCAGGACCTGAACCGCCTCCTTTCGCTGTCGTCAGTGAGCTCCGAACACACGCGCAAGCTGTCGTTCAACAAGGCACGCGCCGCCGCGAAGACCGTGCAGCGCGACAAGGACGTTGCGCAGGCGGAGTACGAGAAGAAGCATCGGGAAGAGGGGCATTGATGTGGGCCGCCTAAAGGCGGCCCCTACGTTTGTCAGTCAGCGTTTACGGACAGTGTAGGCCGGGCCTTGCTCTTTGGGCGCGGCGGACAATTCTGTCAGAGCTTCCACGAACGACAGCGCGTCGTAGGCCGTCATGTCCGGCTGCAGCGGCGTGATCGAGATATAGCCGTCGCGCACGGCCTGGTAGTCAGAGCGGTCGTGCGGCTCCCACTCGTTTTCCCCTTCCTCGATCCAGTAGTACGGTCGGTGGCGCGGGTCGACCCGTTCGTCGACCGTCGTCACATGATTGCGCTTCGCCTGCACGGTGACGCGGAATCCCTTGTTGGGTCCCCTTGGCGTGTTGATGTTGAGGAGGGTGAACTTCGGCAGGCCGCGCTCGAGCACCGCTTGCGCCACGATCGCAGCAGCCTTGGCCGACGGTCCGAATTCGCAACCGTCCCGGAGCCGCTGCGTCGACACCGCGATGCTCGGAATCTCGAGCAGCGCCCCTTCGAGCGCGCCCGACACTGTGCCCGAGTAGGTCACATCGTCGCCGAGGTTCCATCCTTTGTTGATGCCCGAGACGATCAGATCGGGTTTCACTTTGAGCACATGCGTGATCGCCAGGTTCACGCAGTCGGTCGGCGTGCCGTCGACCGCAAATACGTTGAGACCGATCTCGTCGATCCGCAGCGGACGACGAAGCGTGAGCGCGTGGCCGATGGCGCTGGCTTCTTGAGTAGGCGCGACCGTCGTCACGTCTCCGAGCGGCATCAGCGCGTCGGCCAGCGCGCGAATTCCCTCGGAGTGCACACCATCGTCGTTGGTCACCAGAATACGGGGCATTTGAACTGTCGATCGTATCAGACTCGGGACTCCTGATTCGGGACCCGCGACTCGAGACGTGCAGGGGCCGCGAGCAGCACCACGGTCGCGGCAGAGGGATGCGCGTTACGTCAGTACACCGCGCGCCGGGCGTCGGTGCTCTTCCCTGCCAGCGTGAATCGAGGATGGGCCGCGGCTTCCTCGTTCAGCACGAGGCGCGCTGCCTCTTCGCCGACGGCAGGTCCGTGCTTGAAACCGTGGCCCGACCCACCGCCGACAATCCAGACGTTGTCGTGCTCAGGGTGTCGATCGATGAGGAAATCACCGTTCGACGTGTTCTCGTACTGACAGACGCGCGCCTCGACGATGGGTGCGCCCTTCATGGCCGGGAGTCGACGCTCCAGCCACGCACGCGTGCGCTCCCTTGCCGCCTCTGTGACGATGCGGTCGTCGCGGTCGGGATCGATCGACGGGCCGTGCTCGTCGATGCCAACCTTGAGGCCTCGATCGTCGATGTCGGGAACTCCGTAGATCCCCGCTGAGAAGTCGACCCACGCCGGCGTGCGCGTCGGACCGAATCGTTCGCTTCCCGCCGGCGTTCCGAAATACACGACCGTCTGGCGGGTCGGGCGAATGCGCCCCGCCAGCGCGTCCGGGAACACCGACGGCAGCCACGCACCGCACGCAAAGACGAATCGATCTCCACGGATGTCCGTTCCATCATCGAGCCGCACCGATGTGACCCGTCGACCGCTCGGCTTATGCACGCGGCCGCGGACGAGGCGCGCACCGTTTCGCACGAGCTCCGACGCAAGCAGACGAACGGCGCGCCGCGCCGTCAACACGCCACAATCAGGTTCCAGCAACGCCCCCGGCAGATCCCGCGTCTCAAAATGAGGGAACCGTTGTTCGAGCTGATCGCGCTCGAGCACGTCGATGGGAAGACCGACGTCCTCGAGCGTCCGTTTCGTGGCCTCTACATATGCGTCTCCGGATGGCGCGAGCCAGAGCACACCACATGGATGCCAGATACGCGCGCGGTCGGGGCCGACACGTTCGTCGAGGGCGCGCCACTGTTGAAGTGACTGCCACGCGAAGCGCGAGTAGATCTCGTCGGGACCGTAACCACATCTGAGGATTCGCGAGTGGTCCCCCGAACTCGACCGCGGGTTCGCGGGACCATAGGCATCGATGAGCGTCACGCGCGTGTGCGCCGCGCGCAGATGATGCGCGGTCCATGCGCCAAACACACCCGAGCCGACGACAACGACATCAAGCACGGCGATACAGTTCTACAGCTTTCCAGATATCGTACGATCAGATCAGATGGCTACACTCCAGGATGTCCTCGCGGAACGCACTCGTGAGGC
>Ga0126377_10003108_pt1 | contig 11641 bp, 9 predicted proteins | sample PanSoiMetPlot_22_FD_92647 | JGI IMG/M metagenome (GOLD analysis project Ga0126377, IMG submission 92647) | Tropical forest soil microbial communities from Panama - MetaG Plot_22 | ecosystem: Environmental > Terrestrial > Soil > Tropical forest > Bulk soil | place: Panama | collected 2016-02-17
CCGCTGGCGTTCGTGCTCGCGAAGGTGGTGGGTTGGGGGTCGACGGGAATCTTCGTGGCGATCGCGGTTGCCTTCTCGACGTTCGCGGTGGCGGGTGTGGTGTTGTTCCGGCGAGGGACCTGGAAGTTGAGACGCGTCTAATCCGTCATCCCGAGGCGCGAAGCTGATTTTCCCGCACAGCGAGGTAGCCGAGAATCCAACACTTCACGTGAAGGCAGTGCCGTTAGTGTCCGTCCCTCTCCGTTAGTGTCCGTTTATCAATGTTTCAACATTGAGGAAACGGACACCAACCGAAAGGGCAACGGACACTAACCGAAGTGCGGCGAAGCTTGAATGTCAGGGCGTCTTCGGCGCCGGGGTCGACGGAGCTGGCGCCGGAGTCGACGGAGCCGCACCACCACTCGGCGGCGCTGAGCCTGACGGCGCACCCGAGGCGGGCGCGCCCGCGTTCGGCACGTTGATGTCGATCCTCGTCCTCGATGTGCGGTGCAGTCCGCCGCCGAACACGAACCACGCGATGATACCAATCAGGATGAGGACGATCACCGCCCACACCAGTCCGGATCCTCCGGATCCTGATCCGGAGCCCGAAGGTTGTTGAACGTCCCCCATCGCTTCCTCGCTGGAGTGTCCGGCGACCTCTCCATCGCGGATGGCGTGCCACGAGGCCGGTTTCTTCCCTACAGGAGCCTCTTGCGACGTTTGCGACGTCGCTGCTTGCCACTCTTGCGGTCGCTTCGCGAGCTACGCTCGATCGCGTCGATCGCCATCTCGGCCGTGTGTCTGCCGACATGCCACCGAATGCGCCCGCGTTTCCGGCGCTGAATGTCGGCAAGCCGCCGTTGGACTTCCTCGAGGTCGTCAGCGCTGTCGCTCATCGGCGTCTCCTCCCCGATTGGGAGATGGATCCACATATTCAACGTAGCGGTCCCAGCGCGGAAGCGCATTTTCCTCATCGGACGCGCGACCTCTCACCACTCGAATCATGGCTACCGAAACCCTCAACGCTCCGTCGGCCGCGTCGACGGGAGCGCTCCCATCGCTCGAAGAACTGTGGATGCCGTTCACGGCCAATCGCGCCTTCAAGCGCGCGCCGAGGTTGTTCGTGGGCGCGAAGGACATGCATTACACGACGGCCGATGGTCGACAGGTGCTCGACGGCACCGCCGGTCTGTGGTGTGTGAACGCCGGACACTGCCGCGATCAAATCACCGCCGCGATTCGCGAGCAAGCCGGCGTGATGGACTACGCGCCGGCGTTCCAAATGGGGCATCCGCTCGAGTTCGAGCTGGCGCAACAGTTGTCGCGCATGTTACCGGCGGACATCGACCACGTGTTCTTCGGCAACTCTGGCTCCGAGGCGGTCGACACAGCGCTCAAGATCGCGCTTGCATATTGGCAGTCGAAAGGACAACCGCAACGCGCGCGCTTCATCGGACGTGTGCGCGGTTATCACGGCGTCGGTTTTGGGGGGATCGCGGTCGGCGGAATCGAAGCGAACCGCAAACAGTTCGCCGCGCAGATGCTGCCGCTGGTCGATCACCTTCCGGCGACGCACGACCTCGCGAAAAATGCATTCTCGCGCGGGCAACCGGAGCACGGCGTTCATTTCGCCGACGCGCTCGAGGACCTCGTGGCCAAGCACGGGGCGGATACGATCGCGGCGGTGATCGTCGAGCCGATGGCTGGGTCGACAGGCGTGCTCATTCCGCCCAAGGGCTATCTCGAGCGTCTGCGAGAGATCTGTGATCGTCACGGCATCCTGCTGATCTTCGACGAGGTGATCACGGGCTTCGGCCGACTCGGCGCCTCATTTGCGGCCGAGAAGTTCGGTGTCGTCCCTGATATGCTGACGATTGCGAAGGGGCTGACGAATGCCGCGGTGCCGATGGGCGCCGTGTGCGTCCGTGGACCGATCTATCATGCTGTGGTCGACGCCGCCGCCGCGGGCATCGAGCTGTTTCACGGCTACACGTATTCCGGACATCCGCTGGCGGCCGCGGCGGGCCTGGCGACGCTCGACCTCTATCGGACGGAAGGCCTTTTCGAGCGAGCGGCGTCGCTCGAGTCGTATTGGACCGACGCGGTTCACAGTCTTCGCAGTTCGCCGCGCGTCGTCGATCTGCGCAACCTCGGCCTCGTGGCGGGCGTCGAGCTCGAGCCGCGGCCCGGCGCGCCCGGCGCGCGCGGTTTTGAGACTTTTCTCAAATGCTTCGAGGCGGGCGTGTTGGTTCGGTCGACGGCCGACACGATCGCGCTTTCTCCGCCGCTGATCGTCGAGAAGTCGCAGATCGATCAGATGTTCGAGACGATGGCGTCGGCGCTGAAGGCGGTGGAATAGCGCTTCCGTTCCACTGCTCTATTGGCGAAGATACCGGATGCCCTCGCATCGTGTGCTCCTCGCCGCCCTCTTCGCCAGCGCGTGTACTCTGCAGGACCTGTCGAACCGGCCCGATTCCACGGCCGTCGCGACAACCGCTGGCGGCCGGGGTGGCAACCGCTGGAGTGCCGACGCCTGGAAACCGCCAACCGTCGACAGCACCGCGGATGATCCGCTCGAGACGTCCGTCTATCGCGGACTCGCGCTCGTCACGCAAACGCGCGACAGCCTCCGGGCGTTCGTCGGCGGCAACCTGAATTGCACCAGCTGCCATCTCGACGAAGGCCGCCGCGGAAACGCGGCGCCGTTGAGTGGCGTGTTCGCGCGCTACCCGCAGTACATGCCGCGTAGCGGCGCGGTCGTTCCAATCGAGGATCGCATCAACTATTGCTTCACGCGGAGCCTCGCGGGATCCAGGCTTCCGCCCGACAGCCGCGAGATGCAGGACATCGTCGCCTACCTGTCGTTCATCTCGCGCGGCGTTCCGACGGGAGAACACGTGCGCGCCGAAGGAATGCCCAAGATGCCGTCGCTCATCGGAGATTCCGCACGCGGCCGACCACTCTTCCTCGAGAACTGCTCACGGTGCCACGGCGTCGGTGGTGGTGGCATGGGTCCGATCCCGGCGCTGTGGGGCCAACAGTCGTTCAGCATCGGAGCGTCGATGGCGCGACAGGAGCGCGCAGCGTCGTTCATTCGACACAACATGCCGTTCGACCGTCCAGGCACGTTGACCGATCAGCAGGCGTACGACATCGCGGCGTACGTCACGTCCATGCCGCGCCCGGATTCACCAGGGAAGGAGAACGACTGGCCCAACGGCGGCGCGCCCGCCGACGTGCCGTACGACACCAAGGGACACAAGGCGTTCCGACCGCCCAAGGTGCTGCCACGCGTCGGCTCGGCGTCCGCGGCGATCGTCGCGGCGCCCGCGTCGGTGTTCAACCGCAAGTGACCTTTCGATAATCCTCATGGACGAGAAACCGCTCACTCGACGCTCGCTCATCGCCGGCGCCGCGGTTGCCGCCGGCGGAGCGCTGCTGTCGAACCTTCCGAGCGCCGACGCGCAACAGGTGGCGAATCAGGCCGTCGCTGCTCTGCCGCCGCCGGTGGTGCCCGCGGATCCGACCAAGGGCCCTGGTGGCCCAACGACGGCAGTCGGTTCGCGTTCCGCATTCGTCAATCCGACGCGCGCGCCAGTCGGCGAGATCACCGGCACGACCCTCACGCCGCTCCACGCGCTCACCGGAACGATTACGCCGTCGGACCTCCACTTCGCGCGCATTCACGCCGGCATCCCGGCGATCGATCCGGAAAAACACACGCTGATCATCCACGGGCTGGTCGATCGGCCAACGACGTTCACCGTCGCCGACCTCAAACGCTTTCCGTCGGTCACGCGACCGCATTTCGTCGAGTGCGCGGGCAACGGTCGATCCGCGTATCGCACGCCAAAGCCGGAGATGACGCCGCAGCAGGTCGACGGCATGATCGCCAACAGCGAATGGACCGGCGTCCCGCTGTCGGCATTGTTTCGCGAGGTCGGCGTCAAGAGGGAGGCGTCCTGGTTTCTCGCCGAAGGCGGTGACGCGTGTCTGATGGCGCGCAGTATCCCCGTCTCGAAAGGCAAAGACGACGCGCTCATTGCGTGGGCACAAAACGGCGAACCCATTCGCCCCGAACAAGGCTTCCCGATTCGCCTGTTACTCCCCGGTTGGGAAGGCAATACCAACGTGAAGTGGCTTCGTCGCATGAAGCTCGGGACGGAGCCGTTCATGACGCGGTGGGAAACGGCGAAGTACACCGACCCGCTTCCCGGCGGAAAGGCGCGCATCTTCAGCTTCGAGATGGACGCGAAGTCCATCATCACCTCACCGGCGTTCCCTGAGCGCTTGTCGAAACCCGGCTGGTGGCCGGTGAGCGGCATGGCGTGGAGTGGCCGAGGGCGCATTACGCGTGTCGACGTCAGCACGGACGGCGGCAAGACGTGGGTCGAAGCCGAGCTCCTGACAGCGCTCACGCCGAAAGCGGTCGTGCGCTTTCAGCACATGTGGCAGTGGAAGGGCAATGACAGTTTACTCATGAGCCGAGCGGTGGATGAGACTGGCTATGTTCAACCGTCGATGGCTCAGCTCAAGGCCGTGCGGGGGCCGGGCACGGACTATCATTTCAACGCCATCCGCGGCTGGCGCGTGGCGCGCGACGGAGCCGTAACCTTCGAGGCCAACACGTGATGCGCCGCTGGATATTTCTTCTCGCGGCGGTCGCCGGTACTTCGTGTCGCGTCGACTCGCGCGACGACTACCTCGGCGACAAAGGACCGGGGCAGCTCGGCATCGGACACGCCGCGACGAACGAAGAGATCGCCGCCGAAAACTTCGACGTGTTGCCCAACGGCACCGGGCTACCCGCGGGCAGTGGAACGGCCGAACAAGGCGCACCGATCTACGCTGCGCAGTGCGCGAGCTGCCATGGGGAAAACGGTGAAGGGAAACCGCCGTATCCCCAACTGCTCGGCGGTCCGAGGAACACGTTCGACTTCGCGAGCGATTACAAGATTCCTCGAACCATCGGCAACTACTGGCCCTACGCCACGACGTTGTACGACTACATCCACCGCGCGATGCCGTTGACGACTCCGGGCTCGCTCACCGCGGATCAGACCTACGCCGTGACGGCATATCTGCTCGCCCGCGAGGGAATTTTGGCGCCAGGGCAGGTGCTCGATGCCAAGTCGCTCGCAGCGGTCCAGATGCCGGCGAGAGCACATTTCGTCGAAGACGACCGCCGTGGGACGGTCGGTGGGGCCAAAGTGAGATAGGCTCCGCGGCACTCGGGAGGATCAACACCAGAAAACCAGAAAACCAGAAAACCAGAAAGCCAGAAAACCAGAAAACCAGAAAACCAGAAACCAGAAACCAGGAACACCAGGAACACCAGGAACTGAAGAAACGCAGATGGCCGCGGAAACTGCCGGGATGGCCGCGGATTACTCCGAGTCGCACGAGAGCTCCTGGCACCTCGACAGACATTCTTTTCTGAAAAACAAAGACGCTCGGGACGCCAATAGTCGCGTCCCGAGCGGTCGGTATTTCAAAATGAGTTGCCGCTCATTGGGAATCGCCACTGGAATCCCAATCGGAACCGATCCGCGGCCATCCGCGGCAGTTTCCGCGGCCATCTGCGTTTCTCTTGGCAGTCTGGGTTTCCGTCGTTCCGTCGTTCCGTCGTTCCGTCGCGGGTCTCGGCGCCAGCGGTTTGTCCCGAGTCTCACCGTCTCGGCGGCGTCGGCCGGCGTGGATTCGCTGAGCCCGGATTGCTGGTCTGCCATTCCCTGTTGTCCTTCCGGATAACGCTGAGCGGCCGGAGGTTCCACTCGAAGAACGTCCACGTGCGATTCCACGAGTCGATCTGCTCGGGAGAATCGTCGCGCGCGGTCGCGTCTTCATTGACGCGCCGACTGAACGTGTGGCCGCAACCGCCGTCCCCCTGCGGCGGATTGACATAGATCTTCGTCTCGGCGAGATCGGGCTTCAGCGCGCGTAGCGTGTACACCATCTGCTGATCCTCGCGGAAGAACACGTCACAGTCGTTCGTCGCCACGTGAACGAGCATCGGCACCTTCAAGTTCTCGGCATGGAAGACCGGCGAGCGCCGGATGTACTCGGCCACGTTCTCATAGGGGAGGCCCTGAATGCCCTCTTCAGCCGCGTAATCGCGCTGATAGCCCGGACCGTGGTCGGAGAGACGGAAGATCAGATTCGTCACCGGAACAATCGCTGCGCCAGCACGGAACGGCTGTGGATCGCGGAAGAGATTGAGCGACGTGATGAACCCGCCGTGGCTCCAGCCCATGATGCCGAGGCGGTCCATGTCGACGTAGTTGAGCGTTTTCAGAAAGTCGACCGACGAGAGCACGTCGTCCACTTCCTTTCCGCCGTAGTCGATCTTGCGATGGAAGTCGTTGCCGTAGCCTGTCGAGCCGCGATAGTTCGGCGTGATGACGACGTAGCCCTTTTGCACGGCTTCTTTGACGAACGGCCACATGCTGAGGCCCCAGTTCGAGTGCACGCCGCCATGCACCCACACGAGCGCGGCATGTTTCGCCGGATTCTTCGTCAGCGGTGAAAAGAGATATGCGGGAATCTCGAGGCCGTCGACGCGGCTCTTGTATGTGACTCTCCGAAACTCCATCAGACCTTTGGCGCGCGCCTCGTACGTGCTCTCGGCCTGTTGGCGCTGGCGAATCTGGGCGTCGCAGTTGTTGCCGCAGCCGGCGAGATCCGCCGGGGTTTTGCTCACGAACAGCTGACGGGCACGGGCAGTGTCCGTGATGACCACCACACGGCCGCCGCCACCACCGCGACCGCCTCTGCCTCCGCGGCCGGTCGTGTCTTGCGCAATCAACGGCGCCGCGATGAACAACGCGGCGATGACAAGTCGATTCATCGGTTCCTCACGTCAAGAATAGGGTCGCGTCGGCGAATGTATCCGATATACGCGACGACCGCGAGGAATGATGACGCTATTCCGTGACGCCCGTCTCCGACGGCGACACCCACGTCGCCACGTTGACGTCGACCGGCAACCTGACTTGTCCGATCGACCGCGCGACATCGATGAAGCCCTGCCAGATGCCCGCGAACGCAAACCCGACGTCCTGCGGCGCGCGGCCTTGGTCGAAGCCTTTGCCGCCGGCGATCCAGAACCGCGGCGTCTCGTTGACGCCTTTCGACCTGAACACCGCGTTTACGTCGGAAAAGATCTCCGCGGCGTTGTGCTGGTGCGTGTAGATGCCGGGACGATACTGGCCAAGCTCGATCATTCGCGCGACCCACGCGCGATAGTAGTCGCGCATTGCCAGCGGAATCGTCTCCATCCGCTCGATGTCGAGAAACACGACGATGCCTTTTTCGAAGCCCTCGGCCGCAGCTGCTTTGGTCGCGTCATCGGCGTTGTCGCGTCCTTCGGCGGCGCTCAGAAGATCGGCATTGCAGTCATTCTTGGCGCGTGCCGCTTGGCGCTGCGCCGGCGTCAGTGTGCGCGGAGTCCGACCCCAGGTCTGTTGGCCGACGTAGACGACGGCCACGCCCCAACCGAGCGAATCGATCTCCTGACGTTTCCCGACCCAAGACGTATCGTTGTGGCAAGGTGCCGGCAGGTAGAAGCCGACCCACTTGTAAGGTGAGCCCGGCGTCTCTTTCCAGATTTTCATGATCTTCACGCCGGGATACGTGTGGGTATCGAATCCGACGTGGCGTCCGCCTTCGAATTCGTCGGCGAGCTGCGCCTTCTGTCCAGTCACCGTAGCAGCGGCCTGTGCGAACCTCGCCGTCGCATCGACCATCCGCGGACCCGTCGTCGGTTTGGTCGGGACCGTCTGACACGCGAACACGCCAAGCGTGATTGCAGCGACCAAGGTCCAACTCCATTCCCATCTCGAGAATGTCGACTTGAGGGCGACGATGATCGACATGCCCTTCGCAAACGCAAGCGACAGACCTGCCCAAAACACGCAGACGGACCCGAGTGCTCCGCCTGATGGGCGAAATCAGAAGCGGGCGAAAACTAAGGCTTGATTGGCGGAGCCCGGCGTCCCGGTCCTCGTTCCTCGGGGAAGGACGCCGCAGCGCTCTCCATACCGGTGCGGCCGACCGCCGTCACGACGACTCGTTCCACCCCCGTCGGATACGGCAGGCGGTGCACACGCAGCCACCCCGGCAGGACCTCGACTTTCCACGCGCCATCGTCCATTCCAGTTCGCACCGTCCAGAGCCAGACCTTTTCCCCAGGCGCGGGGGTGAGCTTTAGAGAATACTCTCGCGCTTCCGTATCGAGCCCGAGCGAGATCGTGGGTTTCCCCGGCGGAACCGCGCCGAGCCAGGGAGTTGCCGGCACCACGGCGGGTTCCGAATAGCGGGTGGCGAGTTTTTCGTTCAAGCCGTCGGGGTTCTTCATCAGCACGGTCATGCTGAAGTGAATGTGCCCCTGATCGCCGCTGCGAACGCGGGTCGAATCGATCTCGTCGATGATCTCCTGAGCGGGAATATGGCGTGCAGCGGACGTATCGGAGATTCGATACGTGGCGAGACCGGGCCAGATGTGGCGCTTCTTGGTGTTCTCGGACAACCACCAGTCGTAGAGCACTTGATACCGCTGCTGCGGCCGCGCAATGGGCCAATACAGCTGCGGCGCGAAGTAATCAGCCCACCCATTCTCCAGCCACTTCTTCGAGTCCGCGTAGATCTCGGCGTATGCGTCGAATCCGGTCACGGACGGCGGATTGCCGGGACGCCAGATGCCGAATGGGCTGATGCCCACGCGCACCCACGGCTTTACGGCGTGCACGCTCTTGTAGAGTGTTTCGACGAACTTGTCGACGTTGTCGCGGCGCCAATCGTCTTTCGCGAGCACTCCCCCGCGTTTTTTGTAATCCGCGTACGACCGCTCGTCAGGAAAATCGATCTTCTTGCCTGACTTGTCGGTGGCTGGATACGGATAGAAGTAGTCGTCGATGTGGACGCCGTCGATGTCGTAGCGTCGTGTCACGTCGGTGATCACGCGAATGGAGCGGCGCCGAACTTCGGGATCGCCTGGGTTCATCCACAGATAGCGATCGTAGCCACGCACGAGGAGCGGATCGGTCTGGCTGATATGCGACCGCGCCTTGAGCGTGTCCGGTGTCGCCTCCGCGCGGTATGGATTGAACCACGCGTGCAGCTCGAGACCACGCTTGTGCGCCTCCTCCACCGCGAACGCGAGCGGATCCCACGGCGGCTCGGGCGCCCGGCCCTGTCGACCGGTCAGAAACTGCGACCACGGCTCGTACGGGGACGAATACATCGCGTCCGCGCTCGGACGCACCTGGAACACGATCGCGTTGAGCTTGAGCTCCACGGCGCGGTCGAGGATGGCGAGTAGCTCACGTTGCGATTCCCACGTGCCGATGGTGGGCTTCGACGGCCAGTCGATGTTGCCGACAGTGGCCACCCAGACGCCGCGAAACTCCCGCGCGATTGGGGCTGGGGCTTGTGCCGTTGCTTCGGAGACGGCCAGCAGGGCTGCCGCAAGGAGTGTCAATCGCATGGACGAATTTTAACGCGTCATCCCGTACCAGGCGCCTCACGCCCGGGTCTGTCGGTACATTTGGGGAATGGCCAAGTATGACAAAACACGCGCGTGGAAAGAAGCTCGCACGCTCATCGCCGAGCATCGCACCTCGTTGGCGATCGGCTTGGGGCTCATGGTCGTCAACCGCCTCGCGGGGCTGGTGCTGCCTGCCAGCTCGAAAATCCTGATCGACGACATCATCGGAAAACATCGCGCCGAACTCCTCATGCCGCTCGCCGCGGCGGCGGCGATTGCAACCCTCATACAAGCGGGCACATCGTTCGCGCTGGCGCAGGTGGTGAGCATCGCGGCGCAGCGCGCGATCACCGAGATGCGCAAGCGTGTGCAAGCACACGTCCTGCGCCTGCCCGTTTCCTACTTCGATTCGACGAAGTCGGGCGTCGTCATCTCGCGGGTCATGACGGACGCGGAAGGCGTCCGCAACCTCGTGGGCACTGGTCTGATCCAGCTGCTTGGCAGCCTGATGACCGCGTTGATATCGATCGGCGTGCTGTTCTACCTGAACTGGAAGCTGACGAGTGCGACGCTGCTCGTCCTGATCGGCTTTGGGGCGATGATGATGCAGGCCTTCACCAAGCTTCGGCCGCTGTTCCGAGAGCGAGGCGCGATCAACGCCGAGGTGACGGGACGTTTGACGGAGACGATCGGCGGCGTGCGACTCGTGAAGGTGTACGTGGCCGAGCCGCGCGAGCGTGTCGTGTTCGCGAAGGGCGTGCACAAGCTGTTTCGCAACGTCGCAAAGACGATCACGGGGACGTCGGCCGTCGGCGCCGGCACCGCGGTGATCTCGGGGATCATCGGTGTGATGATGATCGTCATCGGCGGACGGTCTATTCTCGCCGGCACGATGACCCTCGGCCAGTTCGTGATGTACGCGTTCTTCGTCGGTCTGATGGCGCTGCCGCTCGTTCAAATCGCGTCCATCGGCACGCAGGTGAGCGAAGCGTTTGCGGGCCTCGACCGCATTCGTGAGATCCGCGACATGGCCACGGAGGATCAGGCCGATCCAACGAAAGCGTCCGTGTCAGACATGGAAGGCAGTGTGGAGTTCCAGGACGTCACATTCGAGTACACCGCGGGCACCGAGGTGCTGAGGAACGTGTCGTTCACGGCGGCGGCGGGTTCGACGACGGCGCTGGTGGGCTCGAGCGGCGGCGGCAAGAGCACGCTGATCGGTCTAGTGATGGCTTTCAATCATCCGAAGGCCGGACGTGTGCTCGTCGACGACCGCGATGTGGCAACACTGCGGTTGCGCGATTACCGCTCGCACGTCGGCGTCGTGATGCAGGACAACTTCCTGTTCGACGGCACGGTGAAGGAGAACATCGCGTTCAGCAAACCCGGCGCGTCGGATGAGGAGATTCGCGCGGCCGCGCACATCGCGCACTGCGACGAGTTCGTCAGCCGGTTCGAGAAGGGCTACGACACGGTCGTCGGCGAGCGTGGTGTGAAGTTGTCGGGCGGCCAGCGGCAGCGCGTCGCGATCGCCCGTGCGATCCTGGCTGATCCGCGCATTCTCATTCTCGACGAAGCGACGTCGAGTCTCGACAGCGAGAGCGAAGCGATGATCCGCGACGGCCTCCGTTCGTTGCGCCGCGGCCGCACGACGTTCGTCATTGCGCATCGGTTGTCGACGATCGAAAGCGCCGATCAGATCCTGGTGCTGGAGAATGGCGAAATCGTCGAGCGCGGCACACATCGCGAGCTGCTGGCGATCGGCGGCCGGTATCGGCAGCTGTATGAGAAGCAGTATGGGGCGGAGAAGGACACTTTCATCAATCCCGGAGAGGATTTCTCCGCTGTAGCGGTGTCTTGAGCGTAGGCTGGCGGGCGCCCTTCTGGTCGATGGCCGCTCGCTTGCGCTCGCTGTAGGCCGCGGCGCGGCTTCGCCGCGTGACGCTGATGGCCGCTTCGGGGCTTCGCCCCTCGCTGTTCGGGCGAAACTGCAGTCAACGCTGTTCACACACGAACAGCGAGGGCGAGCGGCCATCGGCATGCAATGTGACACCTCTCTGTCATGTGACTCGACCTCTGCTATTCCTGCTCGCCGCCACCGGTCTCGTCGGCAGCGCGGCCCATGTGTCGAACGAGAGTTCGAAGCGGGTATCAGCGAGCGCGAGCGAGCGGCCA
>Ga0126377_10003109_pt1 | contig 11638 bp, 8 predicted proteins | sample PanSoiMetPlot_22_FD_92647 | JGI IMG/M metagenome (GOLD analysis project Ga0126377, IMG submission 92647) | Tropical forest soil microbial communities from Panama - MetaG Plot_22 | ecosystem: Environmental > Terrestrial > Soil > Tropical forest > Bulk soil | place: Panama | collected 2016-02-17
CAAGGACAGCAACCAGGCGTTGAAGGTGGCGGTCTACTCGTACACGCCGGCGTGGATTGCGGGCGTCCTGCAGATCCTGCCGCTTCTGGGCGTGCTGGGGATTCTCGCGGGACTCTACGGTCTCTACCTGCTCTACCTCGGCCTCCCGAAGCTGATGAAGTGCCCGCAAGACAAAGCCGCCGGCTACACGGTTGTCGTCGTGGTGTGTGCCATCGTGCTCTTCGTCATCGTGACTGCGATCACGACTTCGATCGGCGTCGGAGCCGCCATGAGCCGGGGGTTCCTCAGCGGAATGTCCGGCGGGTCGTCGAGTTCGTCGAGCGCGCCGCAATTCGCGAAGGACAGCGCGCTCGGCAAGCTCGAAGACTTCGGCAAGAAACTCGAAGAGAGCAACAAGAAGATGGAAGCGGCGCAGAAGACCGGCGACGCGAACGCGCAGGCGGCCGCGGCCATTGAGACACTCGGAACCATCCTGGGCGGCGGCAAGCACGTCGAGCCGATCGGCATCGACGAGCTCAAGCCGTTCGTGCCGGAAACCTTCGCCGGCCTCCCGAAGCGGAGCAGCAACGCGGAGAAGACGGGGATGGCCACGATCATGGTGTCGAAGGCCGAGGCCACGTACGGCGACGGGGCCGGCAAGGAAGTGCGGCTCGAGATCACCGACACCGGCGGCATGAGCGGCATGGTGGGGCTGGTCAGCTGGATGGGCATGACGGAAGAGAAAGACAACGAGTACAGCAGCGAACGGACGCGAAAAGTGAACGGCCGCTTCGTGCACGAGAAGATCTCGAAGCGCGGCGGCGACAATGAGTTCGGCATCGTCCTCGGCGAACGCTTCATCGTCGGCGCGACGGGCAACGTGCCGCCCGATCAGCTCCGGGCCGCGCTGGAGACCATCGACCTGGCGCGGCTCGAATCGATGAAAGGGACGGGAGTTCAGAAGTAAGAAGTACGAAGTAAGAAGTACGAAGTTAGACGGAGCGCTGCCGCGATCGGCTCGCGAACGCGAAGTACAGCGGCACGCCGGCGAGGATGATCAGCGCGCCGGTCCCCGACACGCGCGGATCACGGTACATCGCGTTCGCGACGATCAGCAGCGATGCGATCACGAAGATGGCGGGCGCGACGGGGTAGCCGATGGCGCTGAAGGTCCCGTCCGCGCGAGGCTCCCGCGCGCGCAGCACGAACAGCGCAGCTACCGCGATCCCCGAGAAGAGCACCACCGCAAATCCCGTATAGCGAATCAGGGCGTCGGCGCCGCCGGACAGGACCAGCACGCCGCTCCACATCGCCTGCCCGACGATGGACGCCGCGGGCGTGTGATAGCGCGCGTGCACCCGTGCCGCCGGTGAGAAGAACACGCCGTCTCGCGCCATCGCGTAGTACACGCGCGGGCCCGCAATCGTCATCGCGCTGACGCTCGCCGCCAGGCTGACGATGGACACGATCCCCATGACATCGCCAGCGCGTACGCCGAGCAGCTTGTCCGCGATGACGTCCAGCACGCTCCCTTTCACCGCCGCAAGCCTGTCAATGGGGACCACGTAGAGATAGAGGAGATTCAGCAGGCAGTAGATGGCAATCACCGCCACCGTGCCGAGGGCGAGCGCGAGCGGAATGTTGCGGCCCGGATCGCGAATCTCCTCGGCGACGTAAGTCGCCGCGTTCCAGCCCGCGTACGTGAACATCACCGGCACCAGTGCCAGGAGCCACGACGTTGCCGTGATCGGCGCCGCCCCCGTGTGCAGGTTGGCCGCCGACCCAGCTCCGATCGAAAACCCCAGCGCGATGAACGACACGAACGCCGATACTTTCAGCGCGGCGAGCACGTTCCCGACGACGCGCCCTGGCCCGACGCCGCGAACGTGAATCCACGCCATGAGGCCGATGATCGACAGCGCGACCAGCGTTTGGCGCGACACCGTCAGCGGCGCCACCGGCAGCGGCACCACGAACAACGGTGTGCCATCCGAGGCACCGGGGACGAATCGCCCGAGATAGGCGGCAAACACCACCGCGGCGGCGGCGATGGCGCCGGAGAACCCGGCGATGAATGACGTCCAGCCGGTGAGAAACGCCGCGAGGCGTCCGAAGGCGGCGTCGAGATACACGTACTCACCGCCCGCTTTGGGGCGCACCGCCGCAAGTTCCGCGTACGCCATCGCGCCGGCAAACGCGAGCGCGCCGCCGGCGGCCCACGTCGCCAGAAAAAGCGCCGGATTCGGCGCGCTGGCGGCCACCTGCGGCGGTGTGAACAGGATGCCGCCGCCGATGACGTTGGACACGATGATTGCGGCGGCGTCGAGAGGCCCCAGCCGCCGTGCGAGAGACGCGGGGCCGGTGGCCGTCATGGAAGGGGGCCCGATTATATCGCTGCGCTGGCGGAGCAGCCCGGTTGCAACCCCGGCGGCCATGAGGTCGCAACGGTTGCCACCGGGTTGTCGCCGCGTTGTTCGGTTCCGGGCACCCTGTCGTTGACCGGTATGGTGAGGGGAATTGCGATGCCTCGGCGGGCGCACGTGCGCAGGCGCCAGATTGGTGCGGCTATCACCATGACCAGCTTGGAGATAGCTCTTCAATCCAACCGGCCGACCCTCTATGATACGAGCGGTGGTCAGTCTGCCCGGAGTCTGACACTGCGCGTTGTCATGGATAAATCGCGTCCAACCGATCCGCCTCGCAAAGACGGTCCACTGGCTCCCACGCTGACACCTCCGAGTGTGGACTCGACGGTCGAGCTCGTCGCGCGCGTGAAGAACGGCGACGCCGACGCGCTCAATCGGTTGTTCGCGCGCTTCCTGCCCGGTTTGCGGCGATGGGCGAGCGGCCGCTTGCCGCGCTGGACGCGCGGCATGATGGACACCGACGATCTCGTCCAGGAAACCGTCAGCCGAGCGGTCAAGCACATCGACACGTTCGAGTCGCGGCACGAAGGCGCGCTGCAGGCGTACCTCCGGCAAGCCGTGATGAACCGCATTCGCGACGAGGTCCGGCGGACGAAGCGGTCGCCACTCCCGACCTCGCTCCATGACGATCACGCGGATCGGACAGCCTCGCCGCTCGATCTGGCCATCGGCCTCGAAGCGGTCGAGCGCTACGAGGCGGCGCTCGCGCGCCTGCGGCCCGAGGATCGCGAGGCGGTCGTCGCCCGGATTGAAATGGATGGCACGTATCACGACGTCGCTGTCTCGCTTGGCAAGCCGTCCGCCGATGCGGCGCGGATGGCGGTCAGCCGCGCGCTGCTGCGCCTGGCGGAGGAGATGAGTCGTGGCGAAGGCTGAGCCGGCGCTCCTGCCCCTGGCGGAATCGGTCGCCGACGGATCGTCGGTGGACTGGCACGCGGTCGAGGCGCACGCCACGGTTGACGAGCAGGCGGTCATCCGACAGCTTCGCGTGCTGGCGAGTCTGGCGGCGATCCACCGCGACATGCCGGCGCAGCGGGGATCGGACGGCGCGCGGAAGGGACTCGCTCCGGCGATCGGCAATTGGGCGGACCTGTCGCTCGTCGAGCGGCTCGGCGGCGGCACGTTCGGCGAGGTCTATCGCGCCTGGGATCGCAACCTCGAGCGCGAGGTCGCGCTCAAGCTCCTCCGTCTCGGCGAAGTGAGCGACGATCCGCACTCGTCCCGCATCGTGCGCGAGGGCCGTCTGCTCGCGCGGGTGCGGCACAACAATGTGATCTCGGTTCACAGCGTCGAGATCCACGAGAACCGCGTTGGGCTGTGCATGGAGCTGGTTCGCGGCACGACGCTGGAAGAAGCGTTGCAGAAGCGCGGGCCGTTCAGCGCGCGCGAGGCGGCGCTCATCGGGATCGACCTCTGCAAGGCGCTCGCCGCGATTCACTCGGCGGGCCTCATCCATCGCGACATCAAGGCCCAAAACGTGATGCGCGAGGACGGCGGGCGGATCGTCCTCATGGATCTCGGTACCGGTCGGGAAGTGCAGTCGACGACGCAGCACACGCTGCCGGATCTCGCGGGCACGCCGCTGTATCTGGCTCCCGAGATCTTCGACGGCGCCTCGGCGTCTGAGCGGACGGATCTATACAGCCTCGGCGTGCTGCTGTACCACCTCGTGACCGGATCGTTCCCGGTGCCGGCCGCGACCGTGGACGAGCTGCGCGAGTCGCACGAGCGGAAGCGGGCAATCCGGCTGCGCGATGCGCGGGCCGATCTCCCGTCGATGTTCGTGCACGTGGTCGATCGCGCCATCTCGCGGGACCCGAATCGGCGGTATGCGACTGTCGGCGCGCTCGAAACCGACCTCTTCGAGGCCCTGCGCGGAACCGCGGCAATCCGGGCGTTGAACAGGACGGAACCAGCCGCGACGGAGCCCGCCGCGACCGAACCAGCCGCCGTCGTCCAGCCGGCGCGCTCGTCGTGGCGGATCGGCGCGGTCGTTTCGACGATTGTTGCGACCCTCCTCGCGGTGGCGGGCCTGGTGTACTGGAGCCTGGGGAAGCGGTCCGTACCGACGTCGGTCTCGGGCCCGATTCGGTCGATTGCGGTTCTGCCGCTCAAAAACTATTCCGGCGATCCGTCGCAGGAGTATTTCGCCGACGGGATGACTGACGAGCTGATCGGCACGCTGGGACGCCTCGGCAGCTTCACCGTTATCTCACGCACATCCGTCATGCCCTTCAAGGACGCGAATCAGTCTGTGACGGAAATTGCCAATGCCCTGCACGTCGATGCGGTGCTCGAGGGGGCCGTGATCATCGTCCCTGGCGGCGACGCGGGTGCGGGTGCCGGACCTCGGCGTGTGCGAATCAATGCGCGCTTGATCCGCGCCGGCAGCGCCGAGACTCAGGTGTGGGAGCGGACATTCGAGAAAGTCCTGACCGATGTGCTCGCGCTTCAACGCGACGTCGCCACCGCCGTTGCCGAGGGGGTCGGCTTGCATACCTCGTCGCTCCCTCGAGCGACGCAGGGTGTTCGCGAGAATGCGCTGGCACAGGACGCCTATCTGCAGGGCCGCTACCTCCTGCTCAATAACTTGAGCCGGGACAATTTCATCAGGGCGCGCCGCTACCTCGAGCGCTCCGTGCAACTCGATCCTTCGTACGCGGGAGCGTACGCGAGCCTCGCGCGCTGCTACTACTTCTTGGATGTGTACGGGGTCTTACCACGGCGCGAAGCCGCGCGGCTTGCCGATGACGCCGCGACGACGGCTGTACGGCTGGATGCCTCGCTGCCGGAGGCGCACAATCAGCTCGCCAACGTGGCGTTTCAATACCGCTGGAACTGGGCGCAAGCCGACGAGGCGTATCGGCGCGCCATCACGCTGAATCCCAGCTACAGCTTCGCCCGCACCGAATATGCACGCTTCCTGATGGCCGCGAACCGACTCGATGAAGCGCTCGCCCAGGCGAGACGCGCGGCGGAAGACGACCCGCTGTCGGCCGAGGCGGTAGGCATCGTGGGCTTGGGTCTGTACTATGCCCGACAGTACGACGAAGCGATCGCGGAGTATCTCAAAGTGATCAGGATGGAGCCGAATTCAGCGCCGCATCATCTCAGTCTCGGTCGCGCGTATGCGGCGAAGGGGCAATACGGCCCCGCGATTGCAGAATTGGAGTCGGCCGTGACGATCTCCGGTCAAACGCCGTTCATAGTCGCCGAACTGGCGCGGACGCACGCGGCCGCGGGCGACTCGAGCCGGGCGCACGCGCTGATCGCGTCGCTGACGAACGGGGAGAAGGCCGATGGCCCGCGCCTGCCCGCCCAGTACCAGGCGTACGTGTGGGCCGCCCTCGGCCAACCGGATCGCGCGTTCGCCTGGCTTGACAAGGCAGTCACCGAGCGGGAGTTCAATGTGCTGTGGGCTCGCGTCGACCCGCGGTTCGATCCCTTGCGCGGCGATCCACGGTTCGCGGCGTTCCTCGACGCGTTGACGGCACACTGATGCTTGACGATCGCTCCGTGCGTCACTAGACTCTCTCCGCTCGACCTCATCCGTTATGTGTGGAAGCCGTAAGGAGGCGTAATGGTCTCTACCAAGATCAACTTCGCGCAAATCAAGAGCCTGGCGAAAGGGCACGTGAGAAAGCTGAAACGCGCGCACCCGTCGGCCGATGTCACCAAGATGATCAATCGGCTGAATCGATCGATCACGCTGCTGGATGACTGCGGCGGCATGGGGTTCAACGTCACGTTCCAGTCGAGAGCCCACATGCTGGGAAAGGCGCGGGGTAAGGGAAGGAAGGCCAAGCGCGCGTAACGCCGAGATGCCGAAGGCCGACTCCGCGCTGTGTCGGCGGTCGCCGCATCTGGTGTGCTATTGGCGCCGATCCGAATTCGTCGTCCAGAACTACGCCACCGGCACGGTCGTTATCGCTCACCCGCTGACGTGCGAGGTTCTTGATTTTTTCGATCGTTGGCGGGCCGTGGACAGCTTCCTGGCGACGCGAGCGGCGGAGACGCATCGCGGCATCCGCCAGCTTCTTGCCCGGCTCGTCCGGTTGACTCTTCTGCAGCGCTCGGGCGATCCCGTTTCAGCCGCTGAACGATCGATGGAGGTGTGGCGGGCATGGAATCCCGCCGCCGGTTTTTTCCACGCGTCGACAAAGGACGTGCCATTTCTCGACATGGCGACGCAAGTCCGCCGTCTCCGGGCGAAGACGCGGCATGCGCCCATGCCACCGCCGGTCAAGCGATATCGGAATGTCGAACAGGTTCGGCTGGCGTCGACCGAGAACGGCGGCGAGTTCGCCCGTGTGCTGCTCGCGCGTCGGACCTGGCGCCGCTTTGACGCGCGGCCCGTCGATCTCGAAGCGTTCGCGACGCTGCTCAGGTTGACCGCCGGCATTCAACGGTGGGCGGACGCTTCGGGCGAAGGGCGCGTGGCGCTGAAGACATCGCCTTCGGGCGGCGCCCGGCATGCCATCGAGGTCTACACACTCGCGCTTCGCGTGCACGGTTTACGGCCAGGTCTTTATCACTACGCGGCCGACACGCACGCGCTCGAGCGGATTCGCTCGGATGTGAGCGGCCGGCTCGTGTCGCGTTACCTGCCGCGCCAGCCCTGGTACACCGGAGCGGCAGCGGTGGTGTTCTTCTCCGCGGTCTTCGAGCGGGCGCTCTGGCGGTATACGTACGCTCGCGCGTACCGCGCGCCACTGATTGAAGCTGGACACCTGTGCCAGACGTTTTGTCTTACCGCGACGTGGCTTGGTCTGGCGCCGTTCTGCACGATGGCCCTTGCCGATTCCGCGATTGAGAAGGACCTCAGGCTCGATGGCATCAGAGAGTCAGTGCTCTATGCCGCTGGCGTGGGAGCGCGACCTGAAGGCGTCGAGTCTCCCGACGCACCAAACCAGAGGCCTGTGCAGCCGCTGAGCCGTGACGAAGTGAGAAGGTTCCCGGGTCGAATTCCATCGCGCAAGCCGCGCTGATCGCCAGGTCAGTCGTTTATACTCCCGGTCATGCTGCAAGGATTCAAGCAGTTCCTCCTCCGCGGCAACGTCATCGACCTTGCCGTCGCCGTCGTCATCGGCGCCGCGTTCGGCGCGGTCGTCACGGCCCTCGTGAAGGATCTGCTCACGCCGCTCATCGCCGCGATCGTGCGGGTGCCGGACTTTTCCGGCATCGCGTTCACGATCAACGACAGCAAGTTCCTCATCGGCGACTTCGTCAATGCGCTGGTGTCGTTCCTGCTGATTTCGCTCGCCGTCTATCTGTTCGTCGTCATGCCCGTCAACGCGCTCGTCGCGCGTGCCAACCGAGGCGCCGCGTCGCCCGATCCCACCACGCGGCAGTGTCCGGAATGTCTGAGCGACGTGCCCATCGCCGCGAAGCGATGCCGCTTCTGCACGTCACCGCTGAGGTGAGCCCGGCGCGCGTCGGACAACTCATCAATTGATGCTAGTGACAAACATACGGACGCCGCGCCATACTGTTCGCATTGTGAACAGGGCGCGTATCGCGCGCAGCTCAGCTCAGGGCTTCGCTACAGTCCTCGTTGTGGACGACGATCCGGACGCGCGAGGGATCTTCGCGGAGTACCTGCGGTCGAAAGGGTGCGTCGTCTTCACTGCGGTGGACGGCCGCGGCGCGATTGAGAAGGCCAAGACGCTCGGACCCGACATCGTGGTCATGGACCTGGCGATGCCGCGCATCGACGGCTTCGAAGCGATTCGTCGTTTGCGCGGATCGAGTTGGACACGGCGTCTGCCCATCCTGGCGATTTCCGCGGTCCCGCTCACGCAGGATTTGGCCCTCGAGGCTGGCTGTGATGCGTACCTATCCAAGCCCGTAGACCCCTCGGCGCTCTGGCTGCAGATCTGTTCGATGCTGCGCCTGAGCAACATGCCGGCGCCGACGTAATCCCGGCTCCCCCCGAGGCAAGCGTATAATCCGGGCGCGATGCCCGCGCCGGGAGACCCGCGTACAACGATCCGCCTGTTGGTCAACGGTTCGGAGCACCGCTTCGAGGTCGAGGATCGCTGGACCCTCGCCGAGGTGCTGCGCGATCACCTCGAGCTCACGGGCACGAAAATCGGCTGCGACCGCGGCGAGTGCGGCGCCTGCACCGTGCTGCTGGACGGCAAACCGGTGTACTCGTGCAGCCAGCTCGCGGTCTGGGTCGACGGGAAGACCGTCCAGACGGTCGAAGGGCTCATCGCGAACGGTCAGCTCGATCCGCTTCAACGCGCGTTCATCGATCACGACGCGCCGCAGTGCGGGTTCTGCACGTCCGGCCAGTTGATGGCGGCCAAAGCGCTCGTGACCGCGCATTCGCATCCGTCGCCGGACGAGGTGCGCGCGGCGATGACCGGGAATTTGTGCCGCTGCTCGAACTACAACCACTACGTCGAGGCGGTGCTCGCGGCGACCGCGGCGGCTCGGGGATCTGATCCGGATCAGACCCCAAGTGGCTCGAAAATCGCGCCGCTCCGTACCGTCGGCCATCCCACGCCGCGCATCGATGCCCTCGAACGCGTCAGCGGCAAAGCCACCTACACCGGCGACGTGCATGTGCCGGGCATGCTCTACGCCCGCGTCCTCCGCAGCCCCCACCCTCACGCGCGCATCCGCAATATCGACATCGCGAAGGCGCGTGCGCTGCCGGGCGTGAAGGCGGTGGTGACGCACGAGAACTGTCGTTACGTGTGGGGAGCGGGATCTATTGCCGGCGGGCAGCAGTACAACGACGAGGTGAAGAAGATCACCAAGCAGCGGCGGTACGCGTTCAACAACCCGGTCCGCTTCGTCGGCGAGCCGGTGGCCGCGGTCGCCGCCATCGATCGCCATACGGCCGAGGAAGCACTCGGCCTCATCGTCGTCGACTACGATTTGCTGCCCTTCGTCCTCGACCAGGAAGAGGCGATGAAACCCGGTGCGCCGCAGATCTGGCCCGAGGGCAACGTGTCGCTGAACGCCCGCAACGAGCCGCAGCCCATCACGCAGCGGCGCGGCGACGTCGACGCCGGATTCCGAGCCGCGGATCACGTATTCGAAGATCGATTCTCGACCGCGTTCGTTCACAACGCGCAGATGGAGCCGCGTGCCGCAGTGGCGACGTGGGAGGGCGACAAGCTCACCGTCTACACGCCAACGGGCGGCATCGCCAACTGCCGCAGCGACATCGCGCGCGACCTCGAGATGCCGCTCGAGAAGGTTCGCGTCGTCTGCCAGTACATGGGCGGCAACTTCGGCAACAAGAACCAGAACCAGGACGCCGATTTGATCGCCGCGATCCTGGCGCGCGAAGCCGGCGCGCCGGTGAAGCTCGAGCTGTCGCGGAAAGAGGATTTCATCGGCGTCCACGGCCGGTGGCCGACCGCGCAGTACTACAAGGTGGGCGTCAAGGCTGACGGGACGTTGACGTCGATACAGCTGCGTGGCGTGAGCGGCATGGGCCCGTATCGCAAGAACAGCGGCGCGATCGGCGGCGTGGACGTCTATCAGTGCCCGAACGTCGAAACGGTCGTGTATCCGGTCTACACGAACAAGACGGTCTCGGGCAACTTCCGCGGCCCTGAATTCCCGCAGGGCTTCTTCGGCATCCAGTCGATGATGGACGATGTCGCGGCGAAGCTGCGGATGGATCCGGTGGAGTTCATCCAGCGGAACATGACGCGTAAGTTCCGCGACGAGACGCCGTACTCCAACTACACGCTGGACGAATGCATCCGCCGCGGCGTCGACGCGTTCGAGTGGAAGAAGCGCTGGCATCCGCCGGGCGCAGATCGCGGTCCGATCAAGCGCGGCGCGGGCGTCGCGTTCATGACGTTCCGGTCGGGTCTCGGCCGCAGCAGCGCCGTCATCCGGCTCGATTCGAAGGGCCTCTATACCGTGCACGTCGGCGTGACCGACGTGGGCGCCGGCGCGAAGACGACGATGGGCATGATCGCGGCCGAGGCGCTGGACGTGCCGTTCGCGAACGTGCGCGTCGTCTGGGGCGACACCGACAGCTGCCCGTATTCAGTGGGCGAGTCGGGGAGCCGGACCACCATCATGACGGGCTACGCGGTCGTCGAGGCGGCGCGCGACCTGAAGAAGCAGCTCACCGACAAAGGCGCACCGGTCGGCGGCGCGGTGCTCACCGCATCGGCGACGCCGAATCCGACGAGCGACGGCAAGGTGCGCAACGTCTTCGGCGCGCACTTCGTGGACATCGAGGTCGACACGGAGCTCGGGCGGGCCCGCGTGCTGAAGTACCTGGCGGTCCATGACTGCGGTCGCATCATCAATCCGCTGACAGCCATGAGCCAGATCCATGGTGGCGCGGTGATGGGCATCGGCATGGCGCTCCACGAGGATCTGCTGTATGACCGGCGCAGCGGCGCGCCGCTCACACCCGGCTACTACGGCGCACGCGTGATGACCCATCGCGACACGCCCCAGATCGACGTCATCTTCATCGAGTCCGACGATGGGTACGGACCGTACGGGGCGAAGAGCATCGGCGAAGCAAGCAAGGTTCCAGCGGTGGCTGCCGTCGGCAACGCTGTCTTCAACGCCATTGGACGGCGCGTCAAAGATCTGCCGATCACCCGCGACAAGATCCTGGGAGTGCTCGCATGAGGGCGCTCCGCAATGCGAACCCGCAGGATCTGAAAGCCGCGATCGCGATCGCGCAGCAGGCGCGTCGGGACGGCCAGGCCGCGGCGATGGCCGGCGGCGGCAGCGACGTGCTCGGCATGATGAAGGACCGTCTCATCACACCGGATGTCGTCGTGAACCTGAAGGCCATCAAGGGCCTCGACCGGATCACCGGGGACGGGCGTGCGCTGACGATCGGCGGGTTGGCGCCGCTCGATGCCATCGCCCGGCATCCCGAGATCCGCCGGCAGCATCGCGTCCTCGCGGAGGCGGCCGAGAGCGTCGCGACGCCGCAGATCCGCAACGTGGCTACCATCGCCGGCAATGTCTGTCAGCGGCCGTGGTGCTGGTATTACCGCAACGGGTTTCATTGTTTCAAAGCCGGCGGCAACGTCTGCTACTCGGTGAGCGGCGAGAACCAGTTTCACGCCATCTTCGGCGGCGGACCGAGCCACATCGTCCACCCGTCCGACACGGCGCCCGCGCTCATCGCGCTCGGCGCGCGGTTCCGCATCGTGGGCCCGTCGGGCGAGCGCACGGTGTCGGCGGCGGATTTCTTCACGCTTCCGACCGTGAACGCCGCCCGCGAGAAC
>Ga0126377_10003110_pt1 | contig 11638 bp, 10 predicted proteins | sample PanSoiMetPlot_22_FD_92647 | JGI IMG/M metagenome (GOLD analysis project Ga0126377, IMG submission 92647) | Tropical forest soil microbial communities from Panama - MetaG Plot_22 | ecosystem: Environmental > Terrestrial > Soil > Tropical forest > Bulk soil | place: Panama | collected 2016-02-17
GAGCAACGCGGTCTTCGACTGGAGTGAACCGCATGTTCCGGCGCGCCGCGAGCCCCACCCTGTGACGGAGTACGGGCACTTCAAGGCGAAGGCAGAAAAGGAATTGGCCCCCTGGGCTCTGCCGCGCCAATCTTGCGTCTTTCAAAGGTTTGCGGTCAGACGACGATCTCAAGAAAGAAAAGAGAACAAACGCATATACCGACCACGGCTTCGCGCCCATCTCACTTGCGGACACGATCGAGGCTCTGATTGCGATTTCAGGGCGCCCAGTTAGCGGAATGTTTCAGATGTCAGGAGCCCGCGACATCAGCTACTTCGACGCCGCGCGTCGTCTTGCTTCATTGACAAACGCCGACCCAAAACTCGCCGTTTCGATCAAGGCAGCTGACAGTGGCGGCCGGCAAACGAAATCATCCGTAATTCGACGCTCGGTTCATCACGGATCACCGCTCTCACCGGCTGGGAGTCGCGTGATCCTTTTTCCGTCATCGATGACGTTTTTCGCGAGCGAATTGGGCGGTCGGCCGTAACGAACCGCCTCTAGTCTAGAGGTCCAGCTCAGACCCTTCTCATGTGCGGAATAGCAGGCTTTCTCGGTCGCGGCCAATCGAGCGCCGACGAGCTCGGGCGGCGCGTCCGCGCAATGACGGCGACCCTCTTGCAGCGTGGACCGGATGCAGATGGATTCTGGATTGACGAGCGATCCGGCGTCGCCATCGGGCACCGGCGATTGTCCATCATCGATCTTTCAAATGCTGGTGCCCAACCGATGCACTCTTCGGATGAGCGCTGGGTGATGAGCTACAACGGCGAACTCTACAACACCGCGGAGCTGCGTCGCGAAGTCGAGGCGGCCCGCAAGCCGGTGAACTGGCGTGGACACTCGGATACTGAAGTCATCCTGGAAGCGGTGGCGATCTGGGGGGTACCCGCGACGATCAAAAAACTGAATGGCATGTTTGCCATCGTCTTCTGGGATCGCCGGGACCGTCGCCTCTGGCTTGTCCGCGATCGGTTGGGTATCAAGCCCCTGCTCTGGTCTCTCCAGCCCGACGGCACCTTTCTGTTTGCATCCGAACTCCGCGCGCTGCGTCCCTTCCCGGATTTTCCCCTGCGCGTCGATCCGCAGGCAGCCGTCGCTTTCATGCGTCACGCCTGCGTCCCTGCCCCGCTGACGATCTGCCAAGGTGTCCGGAAACTTCCACCCGCCCACATACTGAGCGTTGAACAGGGCCACGAACCGAAGCTTTTCTGCTATTGGGACCTTCTTCAGGTCGCCGGAGAAAACCAGCGCCGAATCGATAATCGGCCGGAGTCCGAAATTGCCGACGAACTCGACAAACTGCTGCGCGACGCCGTCTTCCGTCAGATGGTTTCCGATGTGCCACTCGGAGCCTTTCTGTCGGGTGGGATCGACTCGTCTACAGTTGTTGCCCTCATGCAAGCGCAGTCAGGCAGGCAGGTTCACACGTTTTCCATCGGCTCACAGAATGAAGCCTATAACGAGGCCAGCCACGCCAAACTGGTCGCCCAACACCTCGGAACCGAACACACTGAACTCATTGTCGATGCGGACATGGCGCGAGCAGTCGTTGAGCGTCTACCCGATATCTATGACGAGCCATTCGCCGACTCATCACAAATTCCGACATTCATCGTGTCGCAGCTTGCACGGCGCGATGTGACCGTTTCGCTCTCGGGAGATGGTGGCGACGAATGCTTCGGCGGCTATGTTCGTCACCAATGGTTCGACTTTCTCGCATCTTATTGTCGAACCGTGCCGGCATTTCTATCAAAGACAGCGAGCTTCGCGTTGCAATCGATCTCGCCGGCTGCTTGGGACAACATGCTGGGCGCGGTTCCGAGGCGGCTGCGGCCGACGCATGTCGGCGACAAGGTCCACAAACTGGCAGCTCTGTTGCCAATGCAGGACCTCGATTCTGTATACCGCCGCGTTATCTCGCAGTGGCCGGAGCCGCAAACTCTGGTTCCCGATGCCGTTGAACCGTTGCAGCCCTGGGCGGGCCGCGATGCGGCAACGATCCTTCCGGAGCCTACATCGCAGGTCCGCTTTTACGACATGATGCAGTATTTGCCGGACGACATCCTTACCAAAGTCGATCGTGCGAGTATGGCTGTGTCACTCGAGGTCCGGGTGCCGCTACTCGATCATCGCGTTGTCGAGTTTTCCTGGCGGCTGCCAAGATCGGTCCTCATAAACGGGGGGCGTGGAAAACGAATACTGCGTGATGTCCTGCACCGCTATGTGCCACCGGCCTTGGTCGAGCGACCAAAGGCGGGGTTCGCCGTACCCATTGGCAATTGGATTCGCGGGCCGCTTGCCCGCTGGGCCTCGGACCTGCTCTCGCGACCTGCTCTCGCCGCGAGCGGCCTGTTGAATGCCAATTTCATTGAACAAAGATTTGCGGAACACCAATCAGGTCGACGCGATTGGTCACACGGATTGTGGTCGGTCTTGATGTTCCAGGTGTGGTATCGACGCTGGAACAACTGACTCTTTCGCGTTTCACTGCGTTGGCTTATTTCGACTGACTTTGCCGCGCAGATTTCTGTCGTTCCTGAAAATACAATCGCGATTCAGCGTCTTCCGGCGCAGGTTATTTATTTCATTTCCTGCGGTAATCGGTTATTCATGTCGCCTTGCGCGGAGCGCTATTTCACAGGACGCGACGGGATTCTGGAATGCGCTTCCTTTCACCTAAAGTCTTGATTATTTCGGTCATCCAAATTGCGTTGACAGTCATTTTGCTTGTCGCGCTCGCGCGACTCCTCGATCCGGCCAAGCTGCGTCAGCTTTTACAGACCGCCAATCCCGTGTGGCTGACGGTCGGCTTCATCATTCTGGTCGCCCAACAAATCATCTCCGCCGAACGGTGGCGTCTCGTTGTTGTGGCGCTTTCAGCTGCGCAATACCGAAGCTGGTTCTACCTTTTTTGGCAGGGCCTCAGCATGTTGTGCAGTATGGTCCTGCCGTCGATCATCGGCGCCGACCTGGTGCGGGCATACGCGCTGAGTGGGCGAACCCCGATCGGCACAGTGGTACGCATCGTATTGATTGACCGGGCTTTGGGCCTGCTCGCCCTCGCCACGCTGGTCATTGTTTCCATTCTTATTTTACCGCGCTTTTTCGTCGCCCAACCTTTGCTGCTTTTGTCGGTCGCGATCGCGGTTTGCGGACCTTCAACCTATCTGGTTTTGACACGATTGGTTCCAAGGCTGAAGGGCTCGCGGCTTGTCCTGGCTGCACAGCAACTCGGGCTGGATCTCAAGCGTACGGTCGAAGGCAAAGGCAGCACACGAGTCATTCTGATATCGCTGTCGCTGCACCTGTTGTCGGTTTTCGCTTTTATTGCCCTTGGAAACGCGATCGGCATGCCCGAAGTCGACTTTGTGCACTACCTGGCAATTATATCCTGCGCTCTTCTGGTGACGATCATACCCATCTCCATTGGTGGCTGGGGGATCAGGGAGATCGCGCTGGTTATCGGATTTGGATTGGTATCAGTGGGACCCGAAAGGGCTTTCACCCTGTCAGCGACATTCGGCCTTTTGGTCATGATGTCTTCAGCGGTTGTCGCCTTGCTCGGAATACCGACGTTTTTCCAAAAGCCGATTGAAGAGTTTGCCGATGCAAGGTGAACCGGTCCAGTTCCACGAAATTTTCCGATAATATTGAATTCAGATAGAATTTCCGATGTCGTGCTTAACATGAAAATTGCGACAGAAGAAAACGTGGACGCCAAGGTCGCCCGGGGATTTGGCGACGAGTGGTCGAAATTTCGCCAGGACGAGGCAAGCCTGACACAAGATGAACGAGAGACGATCTTCCAGAGCTATTTTCGAATATTTCCCTGGGACCTATTGCCGTCCAGCGGAGGCACCGGCGCCGATATAGGATGCGGTACCGGGCGGTGGGCAAAGATGGTCGCACCTCGGGTCGCTCACTTGCATCTACTCGACGTCAGTCCCGACGCGCTCGCGGTGGCCCGCGAGAACCTGGCAAGAGATACGAATGTCAGTTTTCACGTCGGCAGTGTTGGAGCAATCCCACTGCCCGACCGCTCTCTCGATTTTGCTTTCTCGCTCGGGGTGCTTCACCACGTTCCGGATACACCCGGCGCGATCCACGCAATCGCCGGGAAACTCAAGCCCGGTGCACCTTTCCTCGTCTACCTTTATTACGCTTTCGACAATCGCCCCGTGTGGTACCGGATGCTCTGGGCGCTCAGCAACGGTGCTCGTGTTGTCGTCTCGCGACTGCCTCGCTGGATGCGCGGCGTCATTAGCGAGATCATCGCCGCGACGATTTACTGGCCACTTGCACGCCTGTCGACGCTATTGTCGCGATCGGAAAACTTGAGCCGCTCATTTCCGCTGTCGTGGTACGCGGACAAATCGTTTTATGTCATGCGAACCGATGCCTATGACCGGTTCTGTACGCGACTGGAAAAACGTTTTACTCGTGCTCAAATTGACGAAATGCTCATGCGTGCGGGATTCAAACAAATCCGGTTCTCGGATTCGCCGCCCTATTGGTGCGCCGTCGGCATAAAGTCGTGACACCGATGAACGTGGCGCTCAGTGTGGTGTCGTTCCTTGCCGCCGCGGCGATCAGTGCGATCCTTCTGCTCTGGCTGCGGCCGTGGCTTGCGCGCTACGCGCTTGCAAAGCCAAACGCCCGTTCCTCCCACAAGGTGCCGACCCCTCAGGGCGGGGGAATTGCAGTGGTGGCGGCGACCACGATTGTGGTCGTTGCTGCGGAGATTTTTTTCCCCAACCAGTTCGGTAACCAATGGCAACTTTCGATTGTCTTTGCGTCGGCAATCGGTCTTGCGCTCGTGGGCGTAACCGACGATCTCTGGCCTCTGGACGCCATTCCACGGCTCGTGCTGCAAACCGCGGCGGTCGCCGCCGTCGTCGTCGCGCTTCCCGCTGACATCCATATCGTGCCGGTTGTTCCCTGGTGGCTTGACCGCGCTTTCCTGCTGGTCGGCGGTGTATGGCTGGTCAACCTCGTGAATTTCATGGACGGAATCGACTGGATGACCGTTGCGGAAATCGTGCCCGCCACGGCGGCTCTCGGGCTTTTCGGGCTCATAGGCGTGCTTCCGCCCGAAGCAGCTCTCGTTGCCCTCGCACTTTGCGGGGCGATGATCGGCTTCGCGCCGTTCAACCGGCCCGTCGCGCAAATATTCCTCGGTGACGTGGGCAGCCTCCCGATCGGCCTTTTACTGGGCTGGCTGCTCGCGCTGCTCGCCGGAGGCGGCCATTTCACCACGGCGGCCCTGTTGCCGCTTTACTATCTGGCTGATGCGACAATCACGCTCATGCGTCGTCTGATGAACGGCGAACCGGTGATGCAGGCGCACCGGAGCCATTTCTATCAACGCGCACTCGATGTCGGCTTTAGCGTCAATCAGGTCGTTGCCCGGGTTTTTGCTCTGAACGTCGCGCTGGGATTATTGGCGGTACTGACCGTTCTAAGCGGGTCGACTTTGCTGAATGCCGCCGCCCTCATCACCGGGCTTGTTCTCGTCGCGCTATTGCTTGTTGACTTGGGTCGTGCCCGTCGAAAATAGACAGGCCTAAGACTTGTCGTTATGGAATTCAGATGTGCTGGCTCGGTTGCGATCGGCGGAGCGCCAGCGCGGCGCCGATCAGAAACCAGAATGTCGCGGCCGTGATGCGTTCATAGACCGATCACAACGATAGCCGAAAACCAAATCCCTTCGCGGCCAGCGATGACGCCACGCGCCATCAATTGCCCGGCAATCTGGAAAAAAAGCGCACCGGCGAGGCTGCGGACGGAGACAGCGGCCACGGCCCGACTGCCCGCCAGACCGACGACCCCGAGCAGCAACACAATCGAAATCGTTGCCTTGAGAAGCTGCTTGCGGAGAGGAACCGTCGGTCGGCCGTGAGAGTTCGCGGTCAATTCATTTTCGGCCAGCCAAGTTTCACTCCTCTGAGTCAGTGGGCTGAAACTTCACTGTGCACACTCATTTTGGATTGCTTGGATATTTCGACGGCAAGATTCGATCACGAGTCAGCGAAATCCTGAACCGGATTCAGCCCGCGCAAATCAGAGTGTCGACGCATCAGCCAGGTTTGTCGCTCTTTTCGAGCCGCCGGTTCTTCAGCAAATGCCACCGGCAACGAGAATGACCGGCAGGTCACCGGCAGGTGTCACCAGTTCGCGGCGAACAGCGCTCCAGTCGAGCGTCGGAATGAGGTTTATGAGCCAAAGCACCAACAAAATGGCCGTCGCGGACGTAGACCAAGGAAGGGATGCAGTGATCGCCACGACAAGTGCGTCGGCAATTCGGGCAAGCCCTGCTTTGTCGTAGCCTTTTGCGATTGAAAATCCGGCCATCGTTTAGTTCACGCCCTTGGCGCCCGCGGCGCACCTTGAATTGATGACAGGCCTCGCCGCGCGCGAATGCCCGCGCCTGCAGTAACTTCGGCCAACTTGCGCTCGTTTTCAGTCAACCGCGAACGATCGGCCTCGGGATGCCAAAGATGGATCACACCCGTCGCAAACAAACCGTCCTTGCGATGGGCGCCGGCGTGCAACAGACGCGCGATGATATCGGAATCCTCCTTTCCCCAGCCACTATAGTCGGCATCGAAACCGTCGACGCGATCAAGATCAGACCGCCAGATGGCGAGGTTGCACGACCGCGCGTCCTGCCATGTTCCCGGGCGAAGCCGGCGCAACGGGCCGAGCGGCAAATTCAGCAGCCCCGACAGACGATTGACGCCGCCGCGGACACGTTCTGAGAGCCAGCGCGAAGAGCTCCAGGCCTCGGGGGCGAGATTTTCCCGCAGCACTTTGGCTGTCAGATCCCGTGAGAGCAGAACGCGATTGCCGGTCACGAACCAATGCGGCTCGGCCAAGCGACGGTGGGTCGCGACAAAATCGCGGCGTACGATGCAATCGCCGTCAAGAAAAATACAATATGTTCCGCGCGCCGCCAAAATGGCACGGTTGCGAATTTCCGCCGCGCGGAAGCCCTCGTCACTGTGCCAAATGTGTTCAAGGCGGCGCCCAAATGCGGCTTTCCTCCGCTCGATGAGCGCAGCCGTGGCCGCGCCTGAGCCGTCGTCAGCGACGATGACCTCGAATGCCGGATCGCCTTGTCGTCCAAGCGAACGCAAAACCGCATCGAGCGCATCCTCGCGGTTGTAGGTCGTAACGATGACGGAAATCAATTCGGCCACGGATCCCTCTGCCAGAGGATTTAGCCGAAGTCGCTTATGCCGACAAACTCCTAGGGCCTGAACGCAGCTCAATGTTAACCTGCGTTCCGCACCACGGCCTCACAGGCTCTGCCCGCCCATGCAAAAGATATCAGCTTGTATCCTCACCTATAACGAAGCGGAAAAAATCGAAGCTGCCGTTTCCAGCGTTTTGTGGGCCGACGAAGTTGTCGTGGTCGATTCATTCAGCACCGACCGCACGGCTGAAATCGCGCGATCGCTCGGCGCGCGCGTCGTTGACGTCCCCTTCACCGGTTTCGGCGACCTGCGTAGTCGCGCGATCGAGGCCTGCCATTTCGACTGGATTTTCAGCCTTGATTCCGACGAACGTTGCACTCCCGAGGTCCGTGACGAAATCCTCGCCTTGCTGGCGGGCTCGCCCCCGCATGAGATCTACATGGTGCCGCGGCGCAGCTATATGATGGGCCGCTGGATCGAGGGCTCGGGTTGGTATCCGAATTTTCGCCAGCCTCAACTCTTTCGCAAGGGCAGCATCCGTTACACGCCCGAGCCGGTGCACGAGGGCTTCGAAGTGATCGGTGACCGGGCCGCCGGGACTCTGCGTAACGCCATCTGGCAATTCCCCTTCCGCAATCTGGAAGAGGTCATCAACAAGATGAACCGCTACTCCACGCTCGGCGCACCCAAACTGGCCGGCAAACGCGTTTCGATGGCGACTGCATTCGGCCATGGCGCATGGTCATTCATCAAACACTACATCTTCAAACTTGGCTTCATTGACGGCTGGGCCGGGTTTGCCATCGCGTTCGGAAATTTCGAAGGCACGTTCTATCGGTACGCCAAACGTTACGAACAAATGCAGGACTGGAAACCGCCTGCAAGCGTCCCCCTCCGGCGCGATATCAAGACGTGACAGGCTTGCGCAGTCTGCACGAAAAGATTGCGCAAGACCCGAAACGGCAGGGCCAGGTAATATTTTGCGCACGATCTCCCGGCGATCGGTCCATCGGCATTTAGCCGCGGACTCGTGCGGCACGTACCAACCGTTGTTCTCATAGCGCCGGATGATGCGATAGCCGCCCCCGAGAAGGTACCGGTGCTTCGAAAGTTTGCCGACGTGATCTTCCAGCAGAATCAAGCGCGGCTTCCAGCGCGCGATGTCGAAGCCGCGCAGAACCTCGATTTTGTGACCCTCCACATCGATCGAGAGAAAATCGAATCCGATCGGAGTGCCGGCTTCGGTCAGGATGCTGTCGAGGATCCGAACCGGTACACTGATGACCCTTTCGGGCGTGGCGCCCGACGCCATGTGGTGTCGGTCGAGGGAGAACGACAGATTCCGGCCGGCATTTTCAGGTGAGGAACACGCGACTTCAAAGACCCTCGCCTTCCGTTTGGCGCGTAATTCGATCGCAAGGTCAGGCTGGGGCTCGACAAGGACGCCGGTCCAGCCCGACTGTTCCTGGAGCCAAGTCTGCGAGCTAGCACGTGGCTCGTTGGCTCCGACCTCGACAAAATAGCCTTGATGTCGCCGAAGAATGCATCAACCAGCCTCATCTCATGATCGGGCGCGTCACGCGACAAGAGCAATTCTCTCAGCGAGATGAACGTGTCTTCGAAGTGCGCGTGCGTTCGACCATCGATGTGGTGGAATGACCTGGCACGATATCGACAAGGATAATCTCACCACCGAGGGCTTCGACGATTTCACGGCCGACAACCTCTTCGCGCGTGTAGTCGCTTCCTTTGACCAGCACCGTCGGATTGACGCGGCCGATCAACTTCTCGGGTGTATCCTCTTCAAACACCGCAACCAGGTCCACCGCCTCGAGTGCCGCAAGCACTTCAGCGCGCGCCTGCACGGGCTGGACTGGTCGGCCCGACCCTTTCAAGCGCGTGACCGACGCATCCCCGTTCAGACCCACAACTAGGCGATCGCACGCGGCTCGCGCGCCGGCGAGAAGCTTGACGTGACCGGGATGAAGCAGATCGAAACACCCATTGGTAAATCCGACGCGCAACCTTTGCTTTCGCCATTCGGCGAGATGGTCGTCAAGCACGCTCCAATCGAAGACGATCTTCTCTTCAGGCGCCAAGGTCGCGGCCGGCAGTATGCGTGAACGTAACTCCGCAACGGAAACAGTTGCTGTCCCGCGCTTGCCGACGACGACGGCACCGGCCGCATTCGCGGCACGCATGGCCGACTCGAAATTCGCGCCCATTGCCAGCATCGCAGATAGGACCGCAACGACCGTGTCGCCGGCGCCGGAAACGTCGCGGACCCGCACTGGGTAAGCCGGGATGTGAACTGCCGCCCCGTCACTCACGAGCGTCATTCCCGCCTCGCTGCGGGTCACCAGCACTGCTTTCGCGGCCAAGGCGTCGCACAGTTTCGCCGCCGCATCGGCGACCTCTACGTCGGTCTGCGCCGTGCCGTGCGTTGCGTCGGCAAGCTCTTGCCTGTTCGGTGTGACCAACGTGGCGCCGCGGTAAATGCTGTAGTCACGGCCTTTCGGATCTACCACCACCGGCTTTCTGCGCTCGTTCGCAGCATCGATGACGGCGCGGATCACGCGCGGCGTAAGGGCACCCTTCGCATAATCAGACAGAACGACTGCACCAACTCTCGGTATCGCTTTGATGGCATGACTGATCAGCGCATCTTCGCTGCCGGTATTGACTGCCGATGGCGTCTCCCAGTCGGCGCGCAACAGGTGCGTCGAATGATGCTCCGAGACGAAGCGGACTTTTCGTGTGGTCTGGCGCGATCCATCGACGACGAGGTGGAACTCAATGAGTGGGTGGCTGCCCAAGGCTTTCGTCAAAGCATCGCCGGCATCATCGTCGCCAACCGCCCCGACAAAGATGCAGCGCGCACCTAGCCCTACAAGGTTGCGCGCAACGTTGCCTGCGCCGCCGATCATGATTTCCGATCGCTTGACCGCTATCACCGGCGTCGGCGCTTCGGGCGAAATGCGCGAAACCTCCCCGTAGACGAACTCGTCCAGCATTAAGTCGCCGATGCAGAGAACGGTCTGCTCGGACAACGCGGCGAGATGTTTGTCGAAATCGTACATCGCGTTACCGATAACGGTCGTCGCGGTTGAGATAGCCCGTGACGTACTGGTGGACCGCCGCTTCAAGCGGCATAAAGCCGGCGTTGTAACCCGCACCTCGCAGGCGCTCGACGCGCGCCTCGGTGAAGTACTGATATTGGCCGCGGATCGCCTCGGGCATATCGATATATTCAATATTTGTCGGCAGATGAAGCGCCTTGAACATTGCGCTGATCATGTCGCGAAAGCTTTCTGCCTTGCCAGTGCCGACGTTGAAGATGCCGTTTATCCCCGTTGCCTCAAGAAGCCAGCGAAACACCGAAACCGCGTCGTCGACGTAAATGAAGTCGCGCCGCTGATCTCCGTCGGCGATGCCCGAACGATGAGATTTGAACAGATGGACCGGCTTGCCGGACTTGGCCGTGTCCACCACTTTCGCGAGGACGCTTGCCATATGCGCCTTGTGGTACTCGTTCGGGCCATACACATTGAAAAACTTCAGCCCGACCCAGTGCGGCGGCATTTTTTCTTTTTTCACATGGCGGTCGACAAGGGCCAGATCAAAAAGATGCTTGCTCCAGCCATAAAGGTTCATCGGCTTGAGCTTGCGCAAAGCATCGAGCGACCAGTCGTCGTCGAATCCGGCGCTGCCATCTCCATAGGTCGCCGCCGACGACGCATAAATAAAGGGAGTCCGCGTCGCCGTGCACCAGTCGAGCAGACGCAGCGACAGCCGGAAATTGTGTTCCATCACCAGGTCACCGTCAGTCGCGGTCGTATCCGAGATTGCGCCCATGTGGATGACAGCATCGAGTTTGCGGCTTTTGAGCCAAGGCATCATCTCAACCGGTGGAACCATGTCTGTGACCTGATGCTTGGCGAGATTGCGCCATTTGGCGTCATCTCGGCCCAACACGTCGCTCACCACGACATCGGTCGAGCCGGCCTCATTGAGGCTGGCCACTATGTTCGACCCGATAAATCCGGCCCCGCCGGTTACCAAGAACATTCCTACCCTCGCCACCACCCGAGTGCGCGGCAAACCTTTGCCCCAGCCGGGCGTCCGGCGCAATCTTAGGCTTATTGGCTCCGCAAGTGGCTGGGAACAAGGTAAAAAGCTGCGGCTGGACAGCGGCCACTACCACGGGTAACCGCTGCAAACCGGTCGAAGTGGGGCACAGATTGGCGGCGCGAGTCCATGAAAGAAGACGTTAAGCAAGTTGCCGCGCCGGTCGTGATCATTCCCTATGTCTGGATCGGTGATTTCGTCCGTTGCCATTCGGTGGTGAAGCTGCTGCGTGCGAAAAGCCCCGATCGACCCATTGATATCGTCAGCAGCA
>Ga0126377_10003111_pt1 | contig 11637 bp, 5 predicted proteins | sample PanSoiMetPlot_22_FD_92647 | JGI IMG/M metagenome (GOLD analysis project Ga0126377, IMG submission 92647) | Tropical forest soil microbial communities from Panama - MetaG Plot_22 | ecosystem: Environmental > Terrestrial > Soil > Tropical forest > Bulk soil | place: Panama | collected 2016-02-17
TGCTGGCTGGATGTGTCTTATTAAGCCGGGCCATGAGAGAGGGTAATAAATAGAGGCTCGTACTTTCATGGGTTCCGATTCGGAGTGTATCGTCGTGCGAAGAGTGCTTCACCGCACTTTCAGCTTCCCGCCGCAAGTAGAGGATTTGCCTGGTATGTTCATAAAGTAGTTTACCCGAAGCCGTGAGCTGATGGCTGTTTCGTTCGCTTCGTTCAAAGAGCACAGTGCCCATCTCGTCTTCCAGTTTTTTCAGGGCAATGCTTACGGCGGGGCCCGTGCGGCAGACTCGTCGTGCAGCCTGAGATATGCTTCCTTCTTCAACCACTGCCGCGAACATCTCTAATTGTTGAAACTCCATTGGTTCCTCACAGTTCACCAGGGTACAAACTAAAAGGCCGCCATCCTCAGTTTGGATGACGACCGCTTTGCCCAAATACAATTTGGTTAAGTCGTCATCCTCCACGCATACACTTACAGGTTTCTTGAGCGATAGTTCGGACGGCAGAACCGGCCGAGTCGAAAGCATGACGATGTTGGAATAGCAGGTGCATTGCGAAAACGTTAAGGCGGTCTCAAAAGCCGCAAATGAGTCTATAGATTACTTTGAGCTGTCCGGGAATTCAAACACAATCGGGGAATTCTTAGCCGCCGGGAGCGTGACTTAGTAACACGTTGACGTTCCAATAAATGGTCGTTAAGCTACCCTTCCCCCAAAAACCACCTCGCAAAACACAACAATAAGTTTAGTTGCGACGAAAGGAGAATGGAATGTTAAGCCCATTCATCGGCGAGGTGGTGCTCTACCCCTACAACTTTGCTCCCACTAACTGGGTATCCTGCGCCGGGCAATTGATACAAATCAGCCAGGACACGGTGCTCGCCTCACTCCTCGGTACCGAATTCGGCGGTGATGGCAAACAGACATTCGGGCTTCCGAATTATCAGAGTGTGAGTCCTCCGAACATGCTGTACTGCATCGCCTTGATAGGGATCCTCCCGGGCGGGAATCGTCCATCGGCCATTGGCGAGATATCTCTGCTTCCCTATGAGGCACCGCGCGGATGGCTGGAGTGCAACGGCCAACTCTTAAGAATAGCTGACTTTCCGGAGCTCTTTCAGGTGATAGGCACAAAATTCGGCGGCGATGGTCAGTTGAGTTTCGCGGTGCCTAACCTGATTTCGACTCCGCCTCCGCTACCGACCAGCCGATCGATCTATTGCATCTCGGCTTTCGGAGTGCCCGCTCCCTCCGAGCCTTTCCTGGGAGAGATCCGCCTGTTTCCTTATTCCTTTGCACCCAACGGCTGGTCGACGTGTGAGGGGCAATTGCTGCTGATTGAAGGGAACGATAGCCTATTCTCCTTGATCGGCGATAACTTTGGCGGCAATGGAACGGAAGACTTTGCTTTGCCTGACCTGAGTAATGCTACGGTTCCTGAGGGACTCCAGTACTTCATCGCGGCAAAGGGAGTTTATCCAAACAGGAATTGACGCGAGCTTAATGTCGGGTCGCGATCTCTTTTCCAAGTAACCACTTCTCAATTAATAGGTCATCAGCGCTGACCTTACCCAAGACGCGATAGTTCGAAGCCTCTAAGATTCTGGATTCACTCGCCCTTTCCTTAACCACAGCATAGGGCTCAACATAGGAGGAATGGATGAAATATACCTCACTGCCTGTATTGACTATGAAACCAACGTGAATGTCGAGGCCCACCACATAAATCCCTGGTCCCCACTCTTTCACCGCGTTGACGAAATCACCAATCGCCACCCGCCTGAAGCGCCGGACGTATGAATCTCTGGTCAAACTCAGGATGATGTTTTCGGAGGCTTGCTGCGCGAGTTGAGCACGCTCAACCTTTAAGCCAGCGTCACGAAGAACGGTAGAGACAAAGTATCCGCAAGCGATCTTGCCTTGCCGCGGTATCTCCGTAGTGCCGTTGAAATCCCAGGCCGTCCCGTACCAGCTTGGAAAAAGATCAGAATAGATGGTCCTGGTGAGAACTATGCGCGCTTCGGCGATTACAACATTTCGCTGCTCAGTCGACGGGGCCTCCTGATAACGTGAGGCTAATTTAAGTTTGTCGGCCGCAAGCGTCGCGACGATCTCGTTGTACGTGTGATTGTCGGGAGTGGGGTCGGGTAAGGCCAAAGCCTGCGCCATCGGTGGGCTTTCTTGATCCATTCGCTGGGGGTACTCGGATTTGCAGCTGAAGAAAAATACAAGGCTACCAACAATGCATAGTCTAGTTGCAGACAGAATGTGATTTCGGTTCAGTGGCATGGTCCTGTTTAAAGGGTCGCTTCACTCTAATCGCTGCAGTGTGAGCTAGCACTAGTAGGAGGCCCAGCTTAGAAGTGTGGCTCACCACAGGAAGACTACGAATTCGCCGAGAAGGAGATGGCGGCGGGAAGCAGCCAGGGACAATGTATGTAATCCATGATCTGTTCGATCCGGTCGTTACTTACATCGAAACGGATCGCTGAGTGAGGCGTCCATGTGTCCTCTCGAAGTCGCAAAATGATCACCACCGGTTCACCGTCGACTTCACCCACTGCCAGTTTCCATGGCCAGGGCCAGCGGTCGTAATTGACAAAATAAGGGGCATCCACAAATTTGCCGGCAAACCTTTCCGCAACTCGCAGCCGGGCATCGGCGCTGGTCAATTCACGCACTCCATCCCAGTCGCGTCGATTAAACCGTTCCACGTACAGCTGCATGATTCGCACCAACTCCGGGCTCGCATTTCGAATCGGCTTTGTTGGAGGAGAAGTTGCGGCGAGTTTGGCGCGACCGCGATTCAGGGCTGCCTTAACGCCACCAACAGTGGAATCCACCAGTTCGGCGATTTCCTCAAGCGTGTAATCAAGCACATCCTTCAGCAGCACGCAGGCTCGCTCCTTCGGTGGAAGGGACGCGACCAGGTGTTCTACCGCTTTGCCGATTCCTAATGCATTCGGCAGAGCGGGCAAGACTTCTTCGGGCCCGGCAGCTGACGCCTCGGCTTCCTCGCGCACGCCTCTGCGTCGCAAAAAATCAATGCAGCGATTGTGGGCGATACGAAATAGCCACGGCTTCAGCGGGCGGCTCTCGTCGTACTGGTCCAGTTTCCGATAGGCCTCGAACAAGGTTTCCTGCACGACGTCTTCACCGTCCATTACGGAACCCGTCATGCGGGCACAGTAACGGTGCAGGCTCGGTCGCAGCGTGGCGATAGTCTCAAGAAAGGCCAGGTAGCGGGCGTCGACGGATCCCATTTCCATGTCTGACAAGTAGTCCATGGCTGTCAATTAATACGCATGCCGGATGACCCAGGATACGCAACTGGCGCAAAAAGAGTGGGACGTATCCTGCCTTGGAGGAGCTGCGTAATAGGCAACAGAACGTGAATAGAAAGGATCGTGAAACAGATGAAACCGTCCAGCTTTCTAGTCATCAGTTTGTTTTTGACTCTTGCGACTGCTGCTCTTGCACAAACATCCGCTTTTCGGTTGCGAAGCAGCCCGCTGTCGCAGGATGCACGAATTATCTCAGCCGATAAAGTTGCTGAAACAACTATCGAGCAAATGCCAGCCAAGCTCGAAACTCAGTTTGCCTTAAGCGCATTGCCTCCAACATTGCGGAACCAGGCAAGCGTTTATCTACTCGATCCAGCGAAGGGCTATCAACTGTCCCAGCAGGGAACGAGTGGGGTGACCTGTATGGTCGAGCGTACTGCCTGGGAGCAGGCCGACTTTCGCAACGACATCTACGTTCCCCTCTGCTACGACGCCGCGGGTACAAAGACTTACCTCAAAGTCATTATGGACGCCGCCTTGCTTCGCGCTCAAGGAAAGAGCCCCACGGCAGTGAAGGGGGAAATTGAAAAACGTTACCAGAATAGGACTTATAAAGTGCCGGAAAGAGCGGGTCTCTCGTACATGGTGGCGCCGATCATGCGTACCTGGATGATGCCTGACTGGCAAGTGCATACCATGCCCATGCCGCACTTGATGTTCTACGCTCCGCATATGACGAACGAAGACATTGGCGCCGCGCCAAATGCCAATCTTCTTTATCCGTTCACCTTCAAAGAAGGTATCGCTGAGCAAACCTATCTGATCCAACTGATCGGTGAGGCAGAAAAGACGAAAATACTCGCAGACGAGAAGACTCTGCTCGATGATCTCTGTGCCTATCGCGATGTTCTATGTCTGCAGAATATGAAGCACTGAAGTAAAGACCGTTACGGTTAACGAGATTCGAGGGCGTATCACCGGGCCCAAAATCGGTGAGAATGAGAAAAGAGACCTTTAAGGCAAAATGAAGGAGAGAAATATGACGAAGCAAGATTTCACGACTAGCTTTACAGTAGAGCAAACTCCGGAACAAGTCTTTGACGCCATCAACAACGTTCGTGGGTGGTGGTCAGAAGAAATTGACGGTAGTACGGACAAACTCGGGGCGGAGTTCAGGTATCACTACAAAGATCTTCACCGCAGCACCCAGAAGATCATTGAATTCGTGCCTAATCAGAAAGTTGTCTGGCAGGTTTCGAACAGCACTATAAACTTTGTAAAGGACAAGACCGAGTGGAACGACACTAAGGTAGTCTTTGAGATCACCAGAAAGGACGACAAGACTGAACTTCGCTTTACGCACGTCGGCCTGGTTCCGGCTTTCGAATGCTACGGCAAGTGTTCAGGCGCCTGGGGCTTTTACATCAACGACAGTTTGCACGCCCTTATTACGACCGGTGAAGGGCAGCCCACCACGAACTCTGGTGACTCTTAGTTGGCCCACTTGGCGAACACTACGGTAGCGCTTCAATGTTGATGTAGAACTTGAACGCACCCGGGGCTTGTACGCCAAGCACCAATTGCAAGTTGATACTCGCCCCATTTGCCAGCGGAGTCCCCAGGGTAATCGTACCCGCTGACATCGTGCTGTTAAGAGAACCACCGAGTGCTTGTACTGGAGTTTCAACCGTCGTGCCCTGGACGGTGACCACGCACGGTGTCGTGGCCGAACCAGTCGAGGCCAAACAGGTGGCTGGGTCCGTGATGCCACTGGCAGTCGTCGCCGGTGACGTTAACGCTCGGACATCGGCAATGCCACCCGGTACTGGAAATGAGGTTATGTCAACAACGCGGAAGCGGAGACGGGTCACGGGCGCGCCCGCGTTGTTGACGAACCTGCGCCGGATCGACAACGTACCCAACGTTCCATTGGGCACGACAGTCAGATCGCGAAGTCGATTTGGGGTTACGCCTTGTCCTTTGGTAGCGTCAAGCAACAACGCCGCGATGGCACTGTTACGGATGAATGGACTCGCAAGGTTCTCCGGAGCAGGCGCGCCGAGCCGTTGACCCGCCGGGGTCGCCGTAGCTGTCGTATCCACAAACAAGAAGTCGGTTGCATTGTTGTTGCTATCAATCGGGTTCGTACTCAGACAGGGACCAAACGATCCTGGTACCGCTCCCTTGCCACATGGATCGCGCTGGAAACTGTGCTCGAGAACGGATCCGCTGAGCGTTGGAAGCGTCGTGCCTTCTGAAAGCAGATCGCAAACCCCGCCCGTATTGCTGCCGAACCCGACCGCATCGAGAACGGTCAATGACGACAAGTTAGCGACGTCCGTGGTTGTGAAGACTGCAACGTTGGCATCACTGTCGATGTCTGCTGTCAGAGTCTGGTCACCCGTGGCGTATCCACCCAAACTGTAGGACGAACCAACGAGCAGGTAGTGACCACGGCCAGGAATAATCGTGCCGTTTGGTATGGTGCCGATCAGGACCGGATTTGCGTTGCAGTCCGCGCCCTTCTTGAACACTCCGTAGCCCGCGGAAACGTCAGAAGCAGCCACGTTCAAAGTTGAATCGGTGTTGTTGTAGAGCTCAACGAAGTCGTCGCCTGCACCGGCTGGTCCAGACGTCCTTATCTCAGTGATCGTCAATGTTCCCGGCGGTCCCTGTCCGGGCGGCTGGGTTATGGTACCAATCGCCTGACCGTCAGTGATTAGCGCGCCACTGGGAGTGCTGAGATTCAGCAGGAAGGTTTCATTGTTTTCGGGCGAGCTGGCATCCGCAAGTATTGGCACTGCGACCACCTTAACTCTTTGGCCGGCATTGAAAGTTAGGTCACCCGAAGTTGGCGTGTAGTCGACATTCGCGGTTGCCGGGTTGGCACCCAACGTGTCGTCGGCAGTTGCATAGTGAACTGTAACTGTGCCAGCTGCCGCCGGTGAGAGCACTACGGTGAAGAGCATGGACTGTGAGCCGGCTGTCGGTTCTGGCTTTTTCGCGTCGCGGGCGAATAGCTCAGGAGGACCAACCACCGTTGTCATCGCAGTTCCCGTGTTGTTAGCACTGTTCGGATCTGAGGTTGTCGAAGCCGCAACAGCGCTGTTACTGATGGTGGTTGCATTCGGTGTACTGCCGTTGACGTTCACCACCATCGAGAACTGGGCGGTCTCTACCGCCGCCACAGTGGCCTTCGAGAAGACAACATTCCCAGTAGCGCCGACAGCTGGAGCACTGATGGACCAGCCTGTTCCGGTCGTGACTGCTGCCGATACGAAAGTCGTGTTGGCCGGGGTCGCGTCAGTGACCGTAACGGTTTGTGCGTCACTGGGACCACTGTCATTGAAGTTGATCGTGTAGGTGATATTTGAACCGGCGTTTACCGGGTCGGGCGCATCGCTCTTGGTAACACTCAAGTCAGCGCTAGTGCTGACCGTAGTGGTTGTCGTCGCATTGTTGTTTCCCGGTGTGGGATCGGTTGTGGTTGATGCGCCGCTGACGGTGTTCGTGATTGTGGATCCGTTCGGCGCACTGGCATTAGCCTTGACCACGAGCGTACAACTTGCCGTTTCAGCGTTGGCGACGCTTGCTTTAGTAAAGGTGATGGTACCTGTTCCTCCGACTGGTACCGCGTCGGTGCGCGTCCAACCGGCCGGTGTGGTAACTGACACGAAGGTCGTATTGGCCGGAATCGGATCCGAGATACTAGCGTTGACTGCCGGGTTCGGGCCGTTGTTAGTCAGGCCAATCGTGTAAGTAATGTTTAGTCCGGCGGTGACTGGATCCGGAGAGTCAGACTCAGTCATTGCGATGTCCGCTTGCGTGACCGCTGTCGTAGTCTCCGTATCCGAGTTGTTTGCTGATGCGGGATCGGTTGGATCGCCGGCTGCGGTTACGGTATTAGAGATCGAAGTGTTGTTGGCGACATTGTTGTTGACCTTGACGATGATGGTGAAGACCGCTGTCTCGCCATTGGCTACGTCTCCTTTTGAGAAAACGACATTGCCAGTGCCTCCAACAGCTGGTGTAGTGGTGGACCAGCCCGATCCGGTAGTTACGGCTGCCGAAACGAAGGTGGTGTTGGTTGGTGTTGCATCGGTGACCGTAACGTTGGTGTCGTTGGACGGCCCATTGTTAACAAAGTTGATGGTGTAGGTAATGTTGTTGCCGACAATGACCGGATCCGGCGAATCACTCTTGGTCACGGCCAAGTCTGAGTTGCAAGTGATAGTGGCGTTCGCCGATTGGCCGGGGGAGTTGTCGATCTGCGCGGTTACTGTCACCAGTCCGCACAACGCAGTAGGTGCGGTGTAAGTAGTAGCTCCAGTGAACGAGGTAATTGTTGCCGAGGTTGGCAGAATGCTACCGCCTGCAGGACTGCCGGTGAGACTGAAACTGACACTCAGCCCGTTCATCACCACCGGACTTATGACTGTGCCCAGTGTGTTCCTGCTTACATCCGCGGTGAAGACCTTCGTGCCGCCAAGCGTGATGTTGCCTGCAGCCGGTGCCAGCGTCAGATCAATTCGCGGATCCGCATCGAAAGTTCCGGATCCGGTTTGGCAGCCACCGGTATTCGGGAATCCATCGCAGCCCCACCAATTATTTTCTACCAGCGCCGTTCCGCCCGTCTGGGACACTCCCGAGCCAGTGGTGGCTGTGTTACCTACGATTCGACTCAAGCTGGTATTGAGTGCGCCTGCAGAAACAAATCCCCCGCCTCCAGTGTTTGCGGAATTACCTGTAATGGTGAGAACAGAAAGATTTGCAGTACCACCGGAAACTGCGATGGCGCCGCCGTTGGTTGTGGCGCTGTTGCCAATGATGGTGCCGCCGGTCGCACCGGTTCCAGTGTAGGTCAAGGTTCCGGCGGTGTTAGCAATGCCACCCCCGTTCACAGCACTGTTGCCATTGCCGGTTGATCCGATCGTGGCATTGCCGGTGATGCTGACAGTCGTCCCGCTGTTGTGAATGCCTCCTCCATCTCCGCCGCCTGATGAGTCGCTGTTCGCCTGGTTGTTGAGAACCGAGGTTCCGTTCAGTGTGAGGGTTGTACCTGAGAATTGGATACCACCACCGTTGTTCTTCGCCTTATTAAAACGAATTGCGCCGTTCGTCATCGAGAAGGCGCCCGAGGTATTAGATACGCCGCCGCCATTGACAGCAGTGTTGCCATCGCCAGTTACAGTACCGCCGATGGTGACGGTGCCACTCAAGGTTAAGGTTCCACCCGAGCGGAAGATGCCTCCGCCATCACCGCTATTGTTATTGTCGCTATCAGCAATATTGCTCCTAATCGTTACGCTGGTTAGAGTCGTCGTACCACCGGCGATGGAGATACCACCCCCATTGGTCTTTGCTCTATTTGCAGTTATTGGCGCCGAACTATTCAAGGTTCCGGAGGCCATGTGGATACCACCGCCAACATTCGCCGTGTTCTGTTGTCCCGCCGTGGCCCCACCGATTGCTGTCGTGGCGTTGAGATTAGTAGTTACCTGCGCTCCACCATTGCCGAAGATACCGCCGCCTGAACCGGTACCATTGTTGTCACTATCAGCGTTGTTGCCCTGAATGCTGACGGTATTCAACGTAATTGCGCTGGTCGGTGTCGGACTACCCGCTACATCTATAGCGATGCCACCACCGTTAACCTTTGCGTTGTTGGCGGCACCGCTTTGGCCGATGCTGCCGTTGGTCATAGTGATCGACGCCGCCGCATCGGCGGCGAGATTGTTCCAGGTGCTGTAAATGCCACCACCATTGTTGGCGGTGTTACCGGTGAAGTTCACGGCGGTGGTATTACCTATTGTGACACTGCCGAACAGCGCGTAGAGACCGCCACCATTGCCGTTATTGTTGTTGTCAGAGTCAGCGGTGTTGTTGGTGAAGTTGACATTATTAATCGTGATCGTGGACACGCTGTTGTTTGGGTTTCTCGCACTGACCCAAAGACCACCCGCATTAGCGGCTGCCGAGTTCCCGCTGAATGAACCACCGGTTATTTGGATCGTCGGCGAATTGTTAATGTGCAGTCCGCCGCCGCCGTCTGTTTGTCCGCTGGTATTAGTAGCGGCCGTGTTGTTGCTGAAGGTAGTCCCAGTAATCGTTACTGACGAGCCCCCTTGAGTCGCGACGCCGCCGCCGTTACCGGACGTGAGACTCGTTACACTGTTGCCCGTGATCGCCGCATTTGTGATCTGCAAACTCTGGCCCACGGCAGTGTTGCCGCCGGCGTAGTTAATACCGCCGCCCGTCGAAAAGTTCGAGACGTTCGATGAGATCTCGGTGTGTACTGCGGCGTTGTCTTGAAAGATAGCGGTGCCGGCCACAGACATCACGCCACCACCCTGACCGGCTGCTTGATTCGCGGTGATCTTACAGCCCGACACGGTGAGCGTGCCGGTTGGTCCACTTGCCGGCGTTCCCGGAGCTGAGTCGAAACCGTCATACTTTATTGCGCCGCCATCGGTGTTGTAGAACTGTTGTACGGGTGGGCCTGGATCTACCAGCACGTGAGGCGCATTGCCGTTGCGAATCGTGAGCCCGACAAAATTCACATTGCAGGCTACACCCAGACTTACAAAGTCATTAACTTCGAAAACTCGATCGATTCCTGTTGCCGTAGTCGCCCCGCCTTCGACGACCGTGACGTCGAGGCCATTACCTTGAATCGTGAGGTTACTGTCAACGTTCGCATTGTTGATTCTGTCGACTATATCAAGGTCGCCGGTGTTTTCAGCGTCACCGGCCAGATTAAACTCATCATCAAAAGTGCCGCTGGTCAAACGCAAGGTCCCGGGAGCATTAGTACTGGCAGCGAAGATAATTATGTCGTCATCAGGAGCAGCGTTTGCCTTCTTAATAGCGCCACGCAAACTGCAATCGTTGGCGGCCGCAGTACAGGCTGTCAGGGCCGAGTTGTCAGTTGTGGTATCAACAGTGGTGGCTGGATTTACCGGGAGTAGCCGAGCGAGTGGCTCCGGATTACCTTCACGAAGAACTACCAGGTCGGTCTTTGTATCCAGATTCAATCTCATCGGCAACACGGCGATTGGAACGCCGGCGGCATCTTCGGACTCCCACCCGCTTGGAGTTTTTAGAGGCGCTTGTTGGACCAACGAAGCTGAGCGATCCTTACCGGCAACTGGATCTACTCGTTTTTCACCAGCCACAGTGTGAATGATCCTGAGTTGTTGGTTGGCTGGATCCGAAAGAATCAGGTCGTCAGACTCCATTGAATTCGTGACGCGTGTTGTAACCAACAACGGCACCTTGCTTGGATCTTGATTGAGGCCAGTGTTAACGGTGTCGGCCGGTATCCAGCTGTGATCGGAACCTTCCTTGACCAGTGTATGCATGTACGCGGTCAGGAGATCGTAACTCTGCCCGCTGCGGCGGAGTTCAATCCGCTTCGCCCTGATCGCATCTGATTCTGCTGTTGTGTACGGCCGGCGATCCACTTTGCCCTGGGTCGCAAACTGCACGCGTCCATCGTCGCCGAGGGCGGCGATTTCCACCCGGCCACCACGATCCCAAACAAACTGGCCCACCGCTACAGCTCGTACCGCAACGTCAAACGAAATGCGTTCGACCTGTTCAGGACCATGAATTACGTTGACCTCGCTACCCGCGGCAACGACCAGGTCCACGGTTCCATCACTATTAAAGCGACCCGACGTCAGTGCCGTTGCTACCGTTGGAAGTGAGTAGCTTTGTGGTGACTCGGACAAGTCGGAGTTCGGGTACAGCAATACCGTCGGACCTTGTGGTCCATTTACACTCAAAGCCAGATCGGCAACGCCATCAGTCTGGCCGACGTCTGCAGCGAGTAGCGCCGAGATTGGACCGGGCAATACGGTAGGTTGCGCGGGAGCAAAGCTTCCCAGACCGTCACCCAACATCACGTAAAGGTTAGTACTACCGTTAGCGGCTGCGACCAGGTCGAGCCGGCCGTCGCGGTTTACGTCGCAGGTTTGCAGGAAATCAGGAGCCTCTGGCAAGGAGAAATCTCTCGACCCGGTTAAAAATGGCGGTGCGAAATTCCCCTCCGCAATGGCATCGATTGAAGCTCGAGTACTGGGAAATCTTGCTTCCTTGTTGCCCCGGCGAAGTAAGAGCGTGCCCGTACCCATGTCGTACCCTGTCACCACATCAGCCACGCCGTCGCTATCAAAGTCTCCGCTGGTTAAGGCTAGTGGATGAGCAATGCCTTTTTGGATGCTCTTCGAGAGTGCTTCGTTAACTGCGTAGCCGGCCTCCATTGGAGCGGTAAGTGAACTGGCCTCGCTTTTGGATTTCGCGGAACTCGTCGCGAAATAGAACGCTACGGTCGCGCAAACTATGAATGCGCAA
>Ga0126377_10003112_pt1 | contig 11636 bp, 13 predicted proteins | sample PanSoiMetPlot_22_FD_92647 | JGI IMG/M metagenome (GOLD analysis project Ga0126377, IMG submission 92647) | Tropical forest soil microbial communities from Panama - MetaG Plot_22 | ecosystem: Environmental > Terrestrial > Soil > Tropical forest > Bulk soil | place: Panama | collected 2016-02-17
AGCGGCGACGCCGCGTCCCGAGTGTCCGCAATCGCTGCCCGACTCGGCATCGCACGCTGGCGCGCGCGGCAGTCGCCGGGCGACAAGCTCGATCGCCTGCGCGAGCTCCGCGCCGGCGGCGCGCGCGTGATCGCGATCGGCGACGGCATCAACGACGCGCCCGTGCTTGCGGGCGCCGACGTCGCGATCGCGCTCGCGTCCGGCGCCGAGCTTGCGCAGGCGACCGGCGACGTCATCCTGGACGCCGACCGCCTGCAAGCGCTCGGCGACATGCGCGCGATTGCGCGCGAAACGCTGCGCGTGCTGCGCCAGAACCAGCGCTGGGCGCTGGCCTACAACCTCGTGGCCGTGCCGATCGCAGCGCTCGGATTCGTGCCGCCGTGGCTCGCTGCCATCGGGATGTCGGCGAGCTCGCTGATCGTCGTTCTCAACGCGCTGCGCATCCGCGCGCCGTTCGGCGCGAGCCCGCCGGCGCACGCAGCCGCGACACGCCTTCGCACCTGCCCATGAGCATCCTCATCGTGATGATTCCGCTGTCGATCCTGCTGCTCGTCGGCGCCGGCATCGCGTTCTTCTGGGCCGTCGAGCACGATCAGTTCGACGACCTCGAGACGCCGCGGCTGCTGCCGCTGCTCGACGCGGACCCATCGAAGGCGGACGCGGAGTCGAAGCCCGGCGAGGACGACGCGCGATGAGCGGTGCGCTCACGCTCGGCGCTGCGCTGCTGCTCGGGCTCGCCGCGAGCGGCCATTGCCTCGTCATGTGCGGCGGGATCTCCGCGGCGCTCGGCATCGCGACCGCGAAGACCGCCGACGGACGTCCGCGCGCCGGATTGCTGGTCGCCTATCAGCTCGGCCGCGTCACGTCGTACACGCTCGCGGGCCTTCTCCTCGGCGGCGTTCTCGGCGGCCTGATCGGGCTCCTCGACATCGAGAACGTGCGCCGCGGCCTGCGCGCGCTGTCGGCGCTCGCGCTGCTGCTCGGCGCGCTCGTCGCGTTCGGGCGCGTGCGCGATCCCGGCGCCAAGCTCGGCGGGCGATTCTGGCAGCGGCTCGCGCCGCTCGGCCGCCGCCTGCTGCCGGTGAAGCGCCTGCCGCAGGCGTTCGCGTTCGGCATGATCTGGGGCTGGATGCCGTGCGGCTTCGTCTACACGGTGCTGCTCATCGCGACGCTGCAGCTCGACGCTCTGCGGAGCGCGCTGACGATGGCCGCCTTCGGCATCGGCACGATGCCGGCGCTGACCGCGGCCGCCTTCGGCGCGCAGCGTTTCGCCGCCGCAGGCGCACGCCCCGCGACGCGTCACGTCGCGGGGACGGTGCTGCTCGTCAGCGCCGCATCGACGCTCGCGGCGCCGTGGCTCGTCGGCAGCTTTCCGTGGCTGCACGCGTGGCTGCCGTTCGACTGCACGGTGCCGTAGCGCACGCCGGCGTCAGTCGGGCTTCTGCTGCTTTGCCCGTTCCTCTTCGCGGTCCGCCTTGATGTGTCCGGCGACGCCGCCGGCCACCATGCCGACCGCGGCGCCGGTCCAGGCGCTGCCGCCGGTCAGCGCGACGATGCCGGCGCCGGCGACAGCGCCGATCGCGGCGCCGCTGGCGGTGCCCTGCTGCTTCGGGGTCATGGAGGTGCAGCCCGCGACGCTGAGTGCGATCGCGAGCGCTGCGATCATCAGGATGCGTTTCATGTCTGCCTCCCTCAATTCGCTTTCTTGAGACCGGGCACGACCATCTCGTACCAGATCGTTTCGATGACGGGTCGATCCAGACGCCCCGGATTGGCCGCGTACCACTTGTTGAGCCCTTCGCGGACGCTGTCGAGCGTCTCGCCCTTCAGCCCGCGCGCCATGCGCGGAAGGATGCTCTGGTCGTCGGACAGCGGACTGGCTCCCGCGTAGGCCATTTCGATCTGCGCGATGTTCGCAATGCCGATGAGATAGGCCTTCTTCTGCTCTTCGGTGGACTTCGTCCAATGCACGCCGGTGACCTGCGCGATCTCTTCGGCGCGTGTGCCGCCGGAAAACGTCGCCGAAGCCGCGATGGCAAGCACCATCGCCCAACGAATAAAACTGCACTGTTTCATATTCGTCTCCTCTGCTCCTCGCATCACCCAGGTGAAGAAACGTTCGTCGCGACCGTCATAGGCTCGCTCTTTTGCAGGCATGGAGCAAGCGAATGCGGCGCAGAATCGGCGATCGTCAGGCTTGCGCAAGGCCGGCGCCGGACCGCAGGAAATCGACGAACGCGCGAAGCTTCCCCGGCATCAGGGCCCGCGCGGGATAGTAGAGATGGAAATGCTCGGGCGGCGGCGAGTACGCGCCGAGGACGCTGATGAGCTTCCCTCTCGCCGGGCTCACGTCGGCGAACTGCTCGAACACGTATGCGAGCCCGCAGCCGGCACGCGCCGCCTCGAGCACGGATCGCATCTCGTCGAAGAGCAAGCGACCGCTCACGGCGATGACGGTTCTCTTGCGGCCGACCTGGAATGCCCACTCGAAGCTTCGGGACCCGCGCGAGAGGCGCTGTCGGATGCAGTCGTGGCCGATGAGATCCTGCGGCCGCTCGGGCCGCGGATGCGCGGCGAAGTACGCGCGCGAGCCGACCACGACGCGCCGCTGCGGCGCCCCGAGCGGCAGCGCGACCATGTCCTTCTGCAACGCATGACCGAAGCGGATGCCGGCGTCGAAGCTCGCGCCGACGATGTCGCTCAGCGCATTGTCGATCGACACTTCCACGTCGATGTCGGGATGCTGCCGCAGGAACGCGGGCAGGATGCGTTCGATCAGGATCGTGTAGGCGACATAGGACGTGTTGAGCCGCAGCGTCCCCCAGTGCTTGCCGGCCGATCCCCTGACCAGCCGCACGGTGCCGCGGATTTCCTCGAGCGCCGGCGCCAGCCGTGCCAGCAGCTGACCGCCTATCTCGCTGAGCGCGACGCTTCGCGTCGTCCGATTGAGGACGCGCACGCCGAGCTGGCCTTCCAGCCGGCGGATGGCTTTCGAGACCGCGGTCGGGCTGACGTCGAGCTCTTCGGCCGCCCGGGCGAAGCTCCGGTGTCGCGCAACGCACTCGAAGACCAGCAGCGCCGGAAGTCCGACGGGCGTTTCGTCGAATGACGATGGCGCAGACCGATTCTGAACCATGGGTTCATACTATATGAACATTATCGACCCTTCACGCGGCCGCGGCGAAACCGTAAGTTCTGGGCTCGCTTCGACAATGTCGTGTCGCGGAGGCCCGATGAAACCGTACTTCATGCTGGCGACGCTGCTCTGCGCAGGCATTCTGCGCGCCGAATTGTCCGCGGACACTGCGTCGGCCGTCGCGACGTTGTCCGGCCGTTTCGACAACAAGGCGCAGGTCGCGAGCGCGCCGACATCGGACGCGTCGATTCCGCACGTGACGATCACGATCGAGCCGACGTCGCGTCCTGGCTGGAGCCTCTGGCACGTGCATCTCGAGACGGATCCCGAGACCTCGTACGATCAGACCTGGGCGATGGAGGCGCGCACCGAGTACGACGGCAGCGGCGCGCTGATTCCTTACTACCAGTTCAAGCAGGAAACCGTCCCGACCGCCGCGTCGTTCGGTCCGGAAGGCTGGCTCTCCCTCGAAGCCTGCGCGCTGCGCGGACCGTTCACGAAGTCGCGCGTCGAGGGTGCGTCCGAAGGCGAGCCGTGCGTCGCCGTCAGCATGGGCGTCGGTGCCCGCCGCGCGCTCCTGCCCGTCGGGTTCTTGCACGAGGGCAACCGGCTTCAGGTCGATCTGAACCTGCGCGGCGTGCGCACGCGCATCGACGCGACGGCCGGCGGCGGAGATTCATGAGGGCGTTGCGTCCGAAGCCTCGCCGGGCTTCGACTGCACGCCGTAGTGCCGATACGAATCCTTGCCGATCCCGCTCGCGATCATCGCATCGACGACGCCGCGAAATTCGTCCGTATACCAGTGCTGGCGCGTGCGCCACCACTCCTGCACGCTGGCATACGAAATGATGTCGGCCATCTGCGCCTGCAGGGCCTTCCACGATGAGCGATGCAGCGTGCCGTCCTCGAAGTGGAAGGACATCGCCTCCCAGTAGCGGAACACGCGCAGGAGGTAGGCGCCGAAGCGGATCTTCCGAACCGGCTCCATCGCGATGAAGGACTCGAGGCCGTCGAGATAGATCCGGCCGAAATCCTCGCTTTCGTTGACCGTCTGGATGAGGTCGCCCCATTGCGTCGTCAGCATGTCGAGCGACGCGCGATGATGCGCCTTGTTCTGCGCGCCCACCTGGATCGCGAGATAGACGACCGATGGAATGAGGCCGATCGCGGCGACGAGCTGGCTGAGCGCGCCTATCGCATCCCAGTTCATGGAGCATCCCGGCAGGTTCGTGGTACCGGGAGCATCCTAACGCGTCGGTCGTCCGCGATCCCTTCGAATGCTTGGCGGCTACTTAGGTAGTTTGTCGATAGCCCAAGCGCGCGGCGCGGGACAGGATGGCGCGGCGTTCCCGCGCTCTGGGAGAACTTCGATGACAAGGTTCCGGATCCTGCCGTCGGCGGCCGCGTTGTGCACGGGCATCGCCGCCGCCGCCGCGCCCTCGGGCGGGCACCATTGGAGTTACTCGGGTCACGGCGGGCCCAGGGAATGGAGCTCGCTCAGTCCCGAGTTCGAAACCTGCGGCCTCGGCAAGCACCAGTCGCCGATCGACATCCGCGGCGCGAAGCCGGCCGACCTGCCGGCGATCCGCTTCGACTACCACGCGGCGCCGCTCGCGATCGTCGACAACGGCCACACGATCCAGGTGAATTACCCGCCCGGCAGCACGATCGACGTCGGTGGCGCGCAGTACGAGCTCGTGCAGTTCCATTTCCACAAGCCGAGCGAGGAAAGGGTCGACGGCAAATCGCACGCCATGGTCGCGCATCTCGTGCACAAGAACGCCGAAGGCAAGCTCGCGGTCGTCGCGGTGCTGCTCGACGGCGGCGGCGCGAACGCGATGATCGACACGATCTGGAAGCACCTGCCGGCCGGGAAGGAAAAGCCCGTCGTCGTGCCGGGCGCGAGCGTCGACGCATCCCTGCTGCTGCCGGCCGATCACGGCTACTACACGTTCGAAGGCTCGCTGACGACGCCTCCGTGCAGCGAGAACGTCACCTGGATCGTGCTGAAGTCGCCGGTGCGCATCGCGAACGCGGAAATCGATGCATTCGGCAAGATCTATCCGATGAACGCGCGGCCCGTGCAGCCGACCAACGGGCGCGAGATCGAGGAGACGCGCTGATCGGGTGATGATGGCCGAAAACGGCGAGTGTCCTGCGCGAGCGCGTGCTGTACTCCGTCGCAGATCGCGAAGGACACGACGATGAACCCGACGCTTCGACGCAACGCTCCTGCGGCAGCCCTGGCTGCGATCGCCATCGCATGCGCCAGCCACGCCGCGCCGGTCCACGCCGCGGCGACGCCCGTGCCCGCGGGCTGTGCCGCCGCGAACTATCACGGCCTCGATTTCTGGATCGGCGACTGGGATACGTTCGAATCCGAAGCGCCGCACGGCGCCTCGGTCGCACGCGCGCACGTCGACCCAATCGCCCAAGGCTGTGCGCTGCACGAGCTCTACGAGCAGACCGACGGCCTCATCGGCGACAGCATCCTGAGCTTCGACCCCGTGCGCAAGCAATGGCAACAGACCTGGGTCACCAATCGCGGCTCGCTGATGGTCATCACCGGGAACTTCAAGGAAGGCGCGCTCGTGCTCGAAGGCGAGGCCCATCTCGCCGACGGGCGCACGGTCGTCCAGCGGATCACCTGGAAGGCCGAGGCGGACGGCGTGCGGGAATCCGCCGTGCTGTCGAAGGACGGCGGCAGGACCTGGTCGCCGGCGTTCGACGTCGTGTTTCGCAAGCATCGGGGCTGACGGCGTCGCGGCGCCGCCGCTCCTGACAACACGCTGTCAGCACAGCGCGCGGAAATCGGCCCGCGCCACTGGCACTCCGCCGCGCAACAGGCATGATGCGATGCTTCGCATCCTGCGGACAGCCGCACCATGTCCTCGCGTTCCGGCCCCTTCCTCCTGCCTGTCGGCTCGCTGCTGCTGAGCGTCCTCTCGTTCCAGCTCGGAACGACGCTCGCCAAGCAGCTTTTCCCCGTGATCGGCGCGCAGGGCGCGACCGCGATCCGGCTCGGGCTCGGCGCGCTGATCCTGTGGCTGCTGCGGCGCCCGTGGCGACGCCTCGCGGGCCGCCACGACTGGGGATCGCTGGTCGGCTACGGCCTCACGATCGGCGCGATGAACCTCTGCTTCTACATGGCCTTGCGCACGATTCCGCTCGGCATCGCGGTCGCGATCGACTTCCTCGGGCCGCTCGCGATCGCGCTGTTCGGGTCGCGCCGCCTGCTCGACATCGTCTGGGTCGCCCTCGCTGTCGCGGGGCTCGCCTTGCTGCTGCCGTATCACGAATCCGCGCAGGCGCTCGATCCCGTCGGCGTGATGTTCGCGCTGGGCGCCGCGGTCGGCTGGGCTGCCTACATCCTGCTCGGACGCCGCGCCGGCGCCGCGTTCGGCGGCGATGCGGTTGCGCTGGGCTCGGCGATCGGTGCGCTGCTCGCGGTGCCGGTCGGCATCGCGCACGCCGGCAGCGCGCTCTTTACGCTGTCGCTGCTGCCGTTCGCGCTCTGCGTGGCGGTGCTGAGCTCGGCGCTGCCCTATTCGCTCGAAATGTACGCGCTGACGCGCCTGCCCGCGCGGACGGTCGGCATCCTCGTCAGCACCGAGCCTGCGATCGGCGCACTGCTCGGCCTCGAATTCCTCGGCGAGCATCTCACGACGTTCCAGTGGCTCGCCATCGCGGCGATCATCGCGGCTTCGGTCGGCGCGGTGCTGGGTGCGCGGGACGTGCGAGCCGAAGTCGCCGGCACAGCGCAGCCGAGCGCTGCGTCAGGATCGGGACCGTGAGCCGCGAGGCGTCATCGCGCTAGCGCTCATCGCTGCGCGCGAGTAGAGCGCGGTAGGCCGGCGGATCGCTGTCGTCGAACGCAAGCCCGTCGTTGCGGGCATGCGCACCGAGATCGAGCGTCGTGCCGAGCCCGGCATAGAGATACCTGTCGCCGAATGCCTTCCGCAGCGCCGCGAACGTCGGCTCGCCCGTGCAGTGGCCCGGCGCGATGAAGTCGACGCGATAGGTGTCGTGCAGCGCGCCGACGACCTTGTCGATCGCGGCGTCCTGCGCCGTCACCAGATGGAAGCCGCCGGCGACGACGTGGATGTGCGGATCGATCTTCGCCGCTTCGGCGACGATGGCTTCGACGCCGGGATGCGAGCAGCCCACGACGAGCACGACGCCGTCCGGCGTATCGATCGCGAGGGACAGCTCCTTCAATTCCCGCGTGCCCGGCGCGTCGGAGACGAGCGCGATCAGCGTCACGCCCGGCGACACTTCCGTCGTCTTGTCGACGAGCGCGATGTCGGCGCCCGGAAAGACCGTGCCGAACTTCAGCGTGTCCGGCGGCGCGCCGTCGAAGTAGCGCATCTCGGCCGGCAGCGCCTCGTCCTTGCGATAGAACCTGCTTGGAAGGTCGGAGCCGAAGATGCCGAAGTTTTCCTTCGGCGCGTAGACCTTGACGTGCGGGTTTGCGCGCAGCACGTACGACAGGCCGCTGACGTGATCGCTGTGACGGTGCGACAGCACGACGAAGTCGAGCTTCGTGAGATCGACGCCCTTCGCCTTGACGTTCTTCGCGAGTACCGCCGCGTCGTCGCCGGTGTCGAACAGGATGCGCTTGCCGCCGACCTCGACGAGCGCGGCGTAGCCCCAGTCCTTCGTCATCGCGGCGTCCTTGCCGAAGGCGTCGTACAGCACCGTGATGCGCGCCGGCGGCGCTGCGGGCGTGGCCGGGGCGGGCTGCGTCGCGGCGCAGCCCGCCAGAAACAGGATCGAGCCGGCCGCAGCCAGGCCCATCAGCCGATGTGTACGCATGACGGATCCCTCGTCTGCCCGATGATCCGTACAACGCCGTTTGGCCGACAATTTGGACAACGCGGCGAAATGGCCGCCGGTCAGCCGTGCCGCAACGCCTCCAGCGGCGCCACGCGCGCCGCGCGCAGCGCCGGCACGGTGCACGCGATCGCGCCCGTCGCAAGCAGCACGAGCGCCACCGTACCGAGCACGAGCGGATCGTGCGGCCCGACCCCGTAGAGCAGCGAGCCGAGCACCCTCGAGAGCGCCAGCGATCCGACGACGCCGAGCAGGAGCCCGACGCCGACCAGCGCAAGCCCCTGACCCAGCACCATCTGAAGCACGCGCAGGCGGTTCGCGCCGAGCGACATGCGCACGCCGATCTCGACCTTGCGCTGCGCGACCGAATACGCGATCAGCCCGTAGAGGCCGACCATCGCGAGCACCAGCGCGACGGCGCTGAACACGATCATCAGAGTCGAGAAGAAGCGGCGCATCGTGTTGCCCTCGCTGACGACCTCGGTCATCGTGCGGACCGCCGTCACCGGAAGATCCGGCGCCGTCTCGCGGAGCGCGCGCCGCAGCGTCTCCGCCGCTGTCGCCGGCGCGACGCGCGTCTTCGCGACGATCTCGAGCTCGGTCGTGACCGCGCAGTCGTAGATCGGAAAGTAGACTTCGGGCGAGGGCTCACGCGCGAGCCCCCACTGGCGCGCGCTCGCGACGACGCCGACGATCGTCTTCGGCTTGTCGCCGTAGACGTCGACCTGCTGGCCGATCGGCTCGACGCCTTCGAGGAACGTGTGCACGAACGTCTCGTTGACGAGCACGTCGTTCGAGATGCCCGGCCCGTGGCTGTCCTCGGGCGTGAACGCGCGCCCGCGCAGGAGCTTGAGCCCGACGGCGCGGAAGTAGTCCGAGCTCACGAACCGCCACTCGGTCAGCGGAATCGCCGCTTCGCCGCCGGGATATTCGCGGCCGATGACCTTGACGCCGGAGTTCGTGTTGCCGCGCCCCGACAGCGGCAGCGCATCGGTGAACGCGACGGACTCGATCTCCGGCATTGCGCGCAGGCGCTCCAGCAGCGCATCGACGCGCGGCGTCGTCGCGGCGAGCTGTCGCGCCGTCCAGTCGTCCGACGATTCGCCGGGCCGGTTCGGCAGCGACGGCAGCGTGATGCTCGCCGTCAGGAGGTGGTCGACGTCGATGCTCGGATCGACGTTGGCGAGGCGTCGCGAACTTTCGATCAGCAGCGCGGCGCCGGCGAGGAGCACGAGCGAGAGCGCGACTTCGCCGATCACGAGCGCCGCGCGCGAACGCGCCTGCAGACGGCCGCCGGCGCCGCCGCGCGTTTCGTCCTGCAGCGCGGCCGCAGGATCTTCCCTGGCGCTGCGCCACGCGGGCCCGAGCCCGAACGCGAGCAGCGCGATCATCGCGACCAGCGCGACGAACGCGACGACGCCGCCGTCGATCGCGAGCGGGTTGTAGTCCGGCAGGAGATCCGGCGCGAGCTTCGGCAGCACGCTGATCGCGACGAGCGCGAGCCCGAGCCCGAGCAGCGTGCCGATGAACGCGATGACGGCCGATTCGGCCGTGAGGTGCCAGATCAGCCAGCGGCGGCTCGCGCCGAGCGCCGAGCGCACGGCGAGCTCGCGCCGCCGCACCTGCGCGCGCGCGAGCATCAGGTTGGCGAGGTTCGCGCAGGCGATCAGCACGACCATCGCCGACGCCGCGAACATCACCGACAGCGCGGGCTTCACGGTGCTCGTCACGCGGTCCTGCAGCGGCACGAGCATCGCGGTGAGGCCCTCGTGCTGCTTCGGAAAATCGTGCGCCTCGCGGGCGGTGATCACCGCCATCGTCTGGCGCGCCTGGTCGAGCGAAACGCCCATCTTTAGACGCGCGATGACGTTGAGGTAGGCCGTGTCGCGATCGGTCGACGCGCTACGGAGCGTCGCTCCCGGCACCCAGGCATCCGCCGTCGGGTACGCGAAGCCTTTCGGCATCACGCCGACGATCTGCTGCGATTCGCCGTTCAGCGTGAACGTCTTGCCGACGACGGCGGGATCGCCGGCGAAGCGCCGCTGCCAGAACGCGTACGAGATCACCGCGACCGCGCGGTTCTGTTGGTCGTCGTCCGCGGTGAACGTGCGGCCGAGCAGCGGCGTCACCTTGAAGACGTCCCAGAACTCCGGCGTCACGCGCGATGCCGAGAGTTGCTCGGCCGCGCCGTCGCCGGTCAGCGTCGCATTCATGCCGGTGAACGCGCCGAGCGGCGCGAACGCGTCTGCCGACTGCTGCTGCCACTCGGTCAGCGCCGCGCGCGAGATCGGGCAGTCCGTGCACGAGCCCTGCACGCGCACGATGCGGATGATCCGCTCCGCCTCGGGGAAAGGCAGCGGCTTCAGCAGGACTGCGTCGACGACGGCGAACAGCGTGCCGATGGAGGCGATCGCGAGCGCGAGCGTGACGATCGAGACGACGGCGAAACCCGGCGTGCGCACGAGCGAGCGCAGGGCGCGAAGGAGACTGGACATGGCAGGCGTCCGGCGACTGTGACGCCCCTTGGATGCAGCGTCGGGCGATTTGGTTACGCGGCCGTCACGGCAGCGCGACGCCGCTGTAGATCTTTACGGCACAGACGCCGTCCGGACAGGCCGCGGCGGCCGCGGGCGGGTCGGTAAAGCGGATGTTGACGTAGTAGTCGTGCCCGACCTCGAGCTCGCAGTCGTACTGCGGGTCCTGCGCGGTGAGGCCCCAGCCGACGCCCGACATGCCGTCGGGCGCGGAATCGTACGTCACGCACAGGCCGAGCGACGGCGAAAAGTCCGCGCAGTCCGTGCTGATCGACAGGTCGATGTGCGGGCCGTCCGGAGCGTTCGAGTCCGTGTAGCTCAGGAGGCCGGAGTAGTAGTCCGGCACGAACGGCTCGATGACGAGCCGCGCGCCGAGATACGCCGCCGGATCGAAGTCGAGGATCGTCGCGACCGTCGAGCCGGCCGGAAACGGGGCCGGCGGCTTGTGCATGCTGTAGCGGCCCCAGATCGTGTCGAACGACGTGACGTCGACGGCCGACAGCGTGCCGTCGTGGTACTCCACGTCGCTCAGTTCGAGGCGACCCGCCGGGCAGGCGTCGCCGTTGAAGCCGTCGCGGAACACGTCGTCGGCGACGTCGGACGATGCGAAGGCGGCGAGCAGAACCAGCGTCGAGATCATTGGCGCGTTCCCCGGATGGCGCGTCCCGATTGCGCTCCAAGGTACGCCACGATGGGAGGCCGTGACAACTGGCGGTCGCGAAGACGGACGCCTGTCGAGCGAATTTGATCGCCGACGGACGGCAAGCGCGCGCTCCTTCGCGATTTGCCAATTCGATCACACCGATGCTGTTCGGTATTTCACTGCGCCTGCATTTTTGGCGAGCAGAAACGTCGACGACTTGGGGGCGAGTCACGTTCTTCTTCGGCCTGGGAATAGACCGAAACTCACTCATCGCCCGAGTCCTGCGGATCCTGGATGAGCGGCGTTACGCACGAGGTCATGTATGAAACTCCTCAACAAGCTTCCTGTTCACATCAGTACCGCGTTTTCGCTGATGGTTGCGGCGAGTCCGGCGTTCGCGATTCTGAATCCAAATGGCATAGGTACCAACGCACTCTCGACGAATGCACTCTCGACGAACGCACTTTCGACGAACGCACTTTCGACGAAC
>Ga0126377_10003113_pt1 | contig 11635 bp, 8 predicted proteins | sample PanSoiMetPlot_22_FD_92647 | JGI IMG/M metagenome (GOLD analysis project Ga0126377, IMG submission 92647) | Tropical forest soil microbial communities from Panama - MetaG Plot_22 | ecosystem: Environmental > Terrestrial > Soil > Tropical forest > Bulk soil | place: Panama | collected 2016-02-17
CGAGCGCCCCGACCGCGAGGGTCCCGGCGGCCAGTGATCCGACCGCGACGGCGCCCGTCGCGAGCGCGCCCTTCGCGGCCGCCGGTTCCACCTGGGCCTGCCGCCGGTCGGCTCCGGACCGTCTGGACACCCGCTGACCTGCCACGCAGCCCATGCTACGGACCGGTGAGCCGCGCCGGGCCGTCATTGCCAGAGCCCCGCAGCACATGGGGCTTGATGCGCTCGGGACGGAAGCCGTAGCCGACCAGCCGGGCCCCGAGGGGACGGACGACCCGGACCACAGCGGCCGCGGTCGCCCGTTCGACCCGGGTCGGCGGCGAGTGGAACAGCCGCATGCCGCCGCCGTCGGCGATCACCCGGTGTACGCGCACCTGCAACCCCTGCATGAGGGCGGTGGGCCGGGCGCGGCGGCGCTGGACACGCTGGAATGCGGCGTCAACGGCGGCGGCGTCGACCGCGGGGGCGTCGACGGCCGCCGTCGTGCCCGGCCGTCGACGCAGGACGGGTACCAGGATGTTCGCCGTCGCGACCGCGTCCTGGACCGCGTAGTTGATACCCACCCCGAACGCCGGTGACATCGCGTGTGCCGCGTCGCCGATGCACAGGGCGCCATCGACCGACCACCGTGGCAGCCGGTTGACCTGCACCGACAGCAGCTTGACGTCGTCCCAGTCGGTGAGGGCGTCGACGACCTCGCGCAGCGGCGGCGCCGCGCGGGCGATGCCGTCCCGGAACGCCGGCAGTCCCCGGGCGCGTACCTCGTCGAAGGATCCCTTGGGGATGAGCATGCCGCACTGCAGGTAGTCGGGGCGCGGGATGGTGATCACCATCGAGCCCCCGGTGAGGTATCCCAGCGTGTCCGGCAGCGGTGTGGCCGGGCGGGGCAGGCGCAGCCACAGTACGTCGATGGGCACGCCGTACTCCCGCACCGGCAGCCCGAGCCGCCGGCGCACGGTCGAGCCGCGGCCGTCCGCCGCTACGGTGACCGGGGCGGTGACCATGAGCTCGCCGGACCCGGTACGGGCGACGACCCCGGTGACCCGTCCCGCCTCCCGCCGGACGTCGGTGACCTCCGCGCCCATCACGAGCCGGAAACCGGGGTGCCGGCGCCCCTCGTTGGCGAGCAGGTCGAGCAGGTCCCACTGCGGCATGAGCGCGATCTCGCGGTTCGGCCCGCGGAGGGAACGCAGGTCCAGCGGGCGCAGTCGCACGCCGTTGACGACTACGTCGAGCGTGGTCACCCGGGTGTGCGGGATCCGCTCGAACTCGTCACGCACACCGAGCTGGTCGATCAGGTCAAGCGTCGAGGGATGGACGGTGTCGCCGCGGAAGTCACGGAAGAAGTCCGCGTGCTTCTCGAGCACCACGACCTCGACGCCGGCGCGGGCGAGCAGGAGGCCGAGCACCACGCCCGCGGGACCGCCGCCCGCGACGCAGACCTCCGTCGACAGCTCCGCCCTGTCCATTCACACCAATCATCTGGGCCGGTCAGATCACGTCGCACGACCCTAGCAGCACGGCGAGCAATATCACGATCATGCCGGTGACCAGACCGGCCGCGAGGCCGGCGTTGGGCTCGGTGGGTGGGAGTCGGAGCATCCGGGACATCGCTTACCCCTTCCGTACGGGTGCCCGAGGTGGGCATACAGGCCCGCTGTTCTCGTCGGGTGATTCGCCGGAGACCGGGAACCAGCGAACGCGCTCGAACCGTTCGGGCAGCCTCGACACCTCGCGACCGGTTGCCCCGTCACCGGTCGACGCGGCACCCGCCGACCCGGCACGCAGGACGCGTCGCGCCTGCGCGAGTTGGCGCCGCAGCACGCGGTCGGGCAGTGTCGGCGCCGGTCCGGAGGTGTTGAACCGGCGGAACGGAGCGTCCAGCAGCGACGGCGGTGGTGAGACGGGCGCGTCGTGGTGGCGCCAGAGTCCGGAGTCCGGGTCGAACCGGTACCGAGGCAGCAGCCGCCACCCTTCGTCGGCTACCAGGTGCACGGCCGCGACCACGTAGTCGAAGACCTTCTCGCTGGTGAAGTAGGTGAAGCCGACCCGCGCGAAGGACAGTTTCGCCCCGGCGTGGCCGCGCATGACCTCGTCCTCCATGGCGGTCGACCAGTCGTCGCCGATCGGGTACATGCGGTGGATGTACGGGCCGGCGCAGAAGCACCCGCTACGCGCCTGGATCCCGAACAGGTCGTTGAGTAGGGCGACCACGAAGTTGCCGTGCAGCAGGGCACGACCGCGGCGCACACCGAACGACACGATCGCGAGGCGGTCCGCCCCGGTTGGGCCGAGCACCACCAGCCGGGGGTTCGCGGACCAGGAGTCCAGTGCCCGGTGGGCGAAGCCGCTCTCGCGGCGACGGATCTCACCGGTTCCCACCGCGTCCTTCAGCGCGAAGACAAGTCCGGCCCGGATGGATCCGACGATCGCCGGTGTGCCGCCCTCCTCGCGTACCTCCGGATCGGGGTGGTACGAGTGCCGGGTGGGGCTGACGAACAGGATGGTGCCGCCTCCCGGCACCGACGGGACCGGGTTCGTCAGCAGCGACCGCTTGGCCACCAGCACGCCCGGCGTGTCCGGGCCGCCGGGGAACTTGTGCGGAGACAGGAACACGGCGTCCTTGTAGGCCAGCGGGCCGTCCGGTACAGGCGGCGACGCATTCATGTCGATCGGCAGATAGGGGCCCGCAGAGGCGTAGTCCCAGCAGGCCAGGGCGCCGTAGCGGTGGAGCAGGATGCTGACCTGGTCGGTGTCGGTGAGGATGCCCGTCACGTTCGACGCGGCGGAGAAGCTGCCCACCTTGACCGGGCGGGTCGCGTACCGGATGAGCTGCTCTTCCAGATCGGCCAGGTCGACGCCGCCGCCGGGCCGCTCGGCGATCGTGACCACGTCGGCGATGGACTCCCGCCATGGCAGCTCGTTGGAGTGGTGCTCGTACGGGCCGACGAAGACCACCGGACGTTCGCGCGGCTCCAGGGCGGGTTCCGGGGCGCGGCGCGGCAGGCCGAGGATGCGTACGAGCCGGTCGATGGCCCCCGTCGCGCCCGTGCCGCAGAAGATGACCGCGTCGGCGGGTCCCGCGTTGACACTCCGGGCGATGACGTTTCGCGCGTCCTCGCGCAGCAGGGTCGTCCGGCGCCCGGTCGCGGACGCCTCGGTGTGCGTGTTGGCGTACATCGGGAGGACCTCCGCACGGATGAAGTCCTCGATGAACGAGAGCGGCCTGCCGGAGGCCGTGTAGTCGGCGTAGATCATGCGCCTCGGCCCGAACGGGCCTTCGAGGACGGTGCCGTCCCCGATGACGGCCGCCCGGATGCGGGCGACCAGCGCCTCTGCCGGTCGAGTCTGTCCCATTCCGGCAAGGTAGGGACCATGTCCGGGGCGTCCTAGCGGGATTTCCCTAATCCGTACCCGGTCCCGGGTTGCCGCCGCCGGCTACGACGCCCTCAGGGCTGCTGGTCGACGTCGTTGACGGCGACCTTGCCGTCGGCGACAAGCCGGGTCAGCTCGCTGCGCGAGCCGATGCCGAGCTTGCGGTAGATGCGCGTGAGGTGCGCCTCGACCGTGGCGACGCTCATGAACAGCGCCTGACCGATCTGCTTGTTGCGATTGCCAGCCGCGACCAGGGACGCCACGCTGCGCTCGGTGCGGGTCAGGGTGCCCGAGGCACGGCCCGGAGCCGCCCGTTCCAGCTCCTCTGCCGCGCGGTCCCGCCACAGCACCGCGCCCATCCGGGTGAAGCGGTCGCGCGCGTCCTCGAACGCGTCCGCCGCCGCGGTGCGGTGGCCACCCCGCAGCATCGCCCGACCGAGGCTCAGCACCGACCGGGCGGCTTCGGGTCGTAGGCGGAGCCGGTCGAACGTGGCCGCCGCCGCACGAAGTTCGGCGACGGCGGCGTCGATGTGGCCCGTCGTCGCGAGGACGCAGCCACGGCCGCGCGCCGTCATCGCCCCGACCAGGACGTTGCCCAGCGCGGCCGCCTGCCGTTCCAGCCGCTCCAGCAGTCGTGCCGCGTTGGCCGCGTCCCCGGCCGTCGCGTGGGCGTCGACCGCCTCCGGCAGGGCACCGATCACCGCGGGGTTGGCGATGCCCATCTCCTCCACGAGTTCGACCGCCTGACCGAGTTCGGTGGTCGCGGCCCGCACGTCGCCCTCCGAGAACGCGAGGAGGCCGGACAGGGCCCGCGCCCGCGCCACCGCCGGCCGCTCACCCCGCCGGGCGGCCCACGCCAGGATCTGCCCGATCAGCGAGCGTGCCTCGCCGGACCGGCCGCGCCAGGCCGCGACGGCGGCCTGCGTGTAGCGGATCCACGCCTCGGCGTGCGCGTCCTCGGTGTCCCGGGCCGCCTGCAACGCCTGACCGATCAGCTCGTCCGCCTCGACCATGTCACCTTCGTGGACGGCGAGCCCGGCCAGCGCGTACAGGCTGTGCGGGCGCCAGCGCTCGACCCCGGCCTCGATCATGTCGCGGTGCGTGGACTCGTACATCTCGCGGGCGGTGGCGATGTCGCCGCACAGGCGCAGTTGGGCGGCGTACAGTGAGCGAACGCCGCCCCACAGCACCGGCCGGCCGGTCTGCGACTCGATGGCCAGGGCACGTTCGACGAGGTCCCACCGTGGTTCGCCGGCGTAGAGCATGAGGTGGGACAGCCCGGACGCGGCCGACATCTCCAGCTCCCGGTTGCCGAGCCGTTCCGCGATCTCCAGCGCCTGCCGGGACAGCGCGATGCCACCGGCCAGATCACCCAGGAACTGGCCGCGCAACCAGCCGAGCTGGTCCATCACCTCGCCGCGGAGCAGCTCGTCGTCGCCGGCGTCGTCGAGCCCGCGCAGCAGGAACTCCTCGCCTCTGGTCAGGTCGTCGCCTTCCAGCTCCGCCCGGTTGATGCACGCCTTGGCCCGCAGCCGGCCCGGGGGCTGGGAGGCGATCAGCTGGTCGGACAGTTCCAGCGCGCGGCGCACCTCACCGGCGGCCGCCAGGTAGGTGATGTGCGTCAGGGAGCGCCGCGACACCGCCTCGGCATCGTCCGGCGGCGTCAGGCGGCGGCTGTGCCCGGCGAGTCCGGCGGCGACGTCCGGGGCGCCGCTGCGACGCGCCCGCTCGGCGGCGTCCTCCAACAGGCCGGCCACCTCCTCGTCGGGGACGTCCCGGGACAAGGCGAGGTGCCGGGCCCGCCGGTCCGGCGACTCGACCCGGCCGGCGAGAGTCCCGTGGAGCGCACGCCGCTCCAGCGGCCCCAGCTGCGCGTACAGCACCGACGCGATCATCGGATGGGTGAACCGCACGGCGAGGTCGTCCTCGACGGTGAGCAGCCGGTCCGCCCGCGCCTCGGCGAGCAGTACGTCCACGTCCAGATCGGGTGCGCAGGCACGCAGCTCGGTGACGGTGGTCGGCCCGAGCCCGGCCACCAGCCGCAGCAACGGCATCAGATGCGTGGGCAGGGCTCCGAGCCGGCCGGCGATCGCGTGCCGCAACGAGTCCGGCAACGGTATGTCCGTTGGCGCGCCGCGGACCAGGTCGTCGCCGCTCAGCCCATCTGCCAGCGCGATCGCGTACAGCGGGTTACCACCCGAGATCTCGTACACGCGACGCAGCATCGGTCGGGAGATCACCGCCACCGTGCGGGCCAGGACCCTGCGCAGCTCGTCGATGGGGAGCGCGGTCAAGTCGAGCGTCTCGTGCCGGTTGCGGCCCATGGTGCTGTCGAGCTCGAGCGGATCGCGCTCGTCGGCACCGGAGCGTACGGCCGCCAGCAGGCTGACCGGGTGTTCGTCGGTGCGGCGCAGGGCGAAGCGGATGGCCCGCGCCGACGCCGGGTCCAGCCACTGCAGGTCGTCGATGGCCAGGACCACCGGACCGTCCCGGACCAGCCCCAGCAGTTCCCTCAGCACATCCCGGCCCGGCGCGAACGGGTCCGTGGCCGCCGCCGGGGCCTGCGCGCCCGCGAACTCGAGGTCGCGGAACATGTCGTCGAGCGCGACCAGCGGGACCGGCATCTCCTCCTCGGCCGGTCGCGCCCTCAACACCTGGTAGCCGGCCTGCTGGCATTGGCGGAGGGTGTGGCGCCAGAGTGTGGTCTTGCCCATGCCCGACTCGCCGCGGATCAGCAGCGCCTGCGGGCGGCTCGGGACGGCCTTCACGAACGCCTCGAGCCGGCCGAGCTCCCGGATCCGGCCGACGACCGTGGGGTGGTCGGTGTCGAGTGGGCTGGGGGGACCCATTGTTCGATTATCACGGCGGGTGCCACGACCGCCGGCCGGTGGCGACGGCGCGCCGACACCGGCCGTCCGAACAGGCGATCCGCTAGATCGGCCCGGCATGTTTACGTACGGTGCGGTCGAGGGGCAGAGTGAGGTGGAGCGGCGCGGCGGTGCCCACGGGCGAGGACGTGGGCCGACGAGGAGAGGACGATCATGCCGAACGTGATCCGAGCGGCGCTGGTCCAGACGGACTGGACCGGCGACAAAGAGTCGATGATCAAGGCGCACGAGGACTACGCCAGGCAGGCGGCGGCGCAGGGCGCCAAGGTGATGTGCTTCCAGGAGCTGTTCTACGGCCCGTACTTCTGCCAGGTGCAGGACAAGGCGTACTACGCCTACGCCGAGTCCATCCCCGGCCCGACCACCGAGCGGTTCCAGGCGCTCGCCCGCGAGCTGGGCATGGTCATGATCCTGCCCATGTACGAGCAGGAGCAGCCCGGGGTCCTGTACAACACCGCCGCGGTCGTCGACGCCGACGGCACGTACCTCGGCAAGTACCGCAAGACGCACATCCCGCAGGTCAAGGGCTTCTGGGAGAAGTTCTACTTCCGCCCCGGCAACCTCGGCTACCCGACCTTCGACACCGCGGTCGGGCGCATCGGCGTCTACATCTGCTACGACCGTCACTTCCCCGAGGGCTGGCGGGCGCTTGGCCTCGGCGGGGCGACGATCGTGTTCAACCCGAGCGCCACCAGCCGGGGGCTGTCGTCCTACCTGTGGAAGCTGGAACAGCCGGCGTCAGCGGTCGCCAACGAGTACTTCATCGGCGCGATCAACCGGGTCGGCATCGAGGACCTGGGTGACGACGACTTCTACGGCACGTCGTACTTCGTCGACCCGGAGGGCAAGTTCGTCGGCGAGGTCGGCGACGCCAACCAGGCCGAGCTGCTGGTACGCGACCTGGACATGGACCTGCTCGACGAGGTGCGCGACCGCTGGGCGTTCTACCGCGACCGGCGGCCGGACGCCTACGACGCCCTGGTCAAGCCGTAGGGAGGCGGGACATGGAGCTGCTCATCGGTGGTGGGACCGTCGTCGGGCCGACCGGCGCGTTCCGGGCCGACGTCGTGATCGACGGCGAGAAGGTGGTCTCGATCCAGGAGCCGAACCGCTTCGACCCCGGCCGGACGTACCGGTTCGTCGACGCGGCGGGCAAGTACGTCATCCCCGGCGCGGTCGACGCCCACACGCACATGGAGCTGCCGTTCGGCGGCACCTTCGCCAGCGACACCTTCGAGACCGGCACCCGGGCCGCCGCCTTCGGCGGCACCACCACGATCATCGACTTCGCCGTGCAGCGCACCGGCGAGGTGGTGCAGGACGGGCTCGCCGCGTGGCACCAGAAGGCCGACGGCAACTGCTACATCGACTACGCCTTCCACATGATCCTCGGCGGGGTCGACGAGGACGCGCTCAAGGCCATGGACCAGCTGGTCGCCCACGAGGGGATCACCAGCTTCAAGCTGTTCATGGCGTACCCGGGGGTGTTCTTCAGCGACGACGGCCAGATCCTGCGCGCGATGCAGAAGGCCCGCGAGTCCGGCGCGATGATCATGATGCACGCGGAGAACGGGCCCGCGATCGACGTGCTGGTACGCCAGGCCCTCGCGCGTGGCGAGACCGACCCGATCCACCACGGCATCACCCGCCCGGCGGAGCTCGAGGCCGAGGCGACCAGCCGGGCGATCTGGCTGGCCGCGGTGGCCAGTGACTGCCCGCTCTACATCGTGCACCTGTCGGCGTCGCAGGCGCTGGCGGCGGTGGCGGAGGCGCGCGACCGCGGCCGCAACGTGTTCGCCGAGACCTGCCCGCAGTACCTCTACCTGACGCTGGAGGACCAGCTCGGCGCGCCCGGCTTCGAGGGCGCCAAGTGGGTCTGCTCGACGCCGCTGCGCAGCAAGCACGAGTCGCACCGGCGTGACCTGTGGCAGGGCCTGCGCACCAACGACCTGTCGGTGGTGTCGACCGACCACTGCCCGTTCTGCATGAAGGAGCAGAAGGAGCTGGGCGTCGGCGACTTCTCGAAGATCCCCAACGGCATCGGCGGCGTCGAGCACCGCGTCGACCTGCTCTACCAGGGTGTCGTCGACGGGAAGCTGTCGCTTGAGCGCTGGGTCGAGACCATCGCCACCACGCCCGCGCGCATGTTCGGCCTGTATCCGCGCAAGGGCGTCATCGCCCCCGGCTCGGACGCCGACATCGTCGTGTACGACCCGAACGGGCGCACCCGGATCAGCGTGGAGACCCACCACATGAACATGGACCACTCCGCGTGGGAGGGGTACGAGATCGCCGGCAAGGTCGACACCGTGATCTCCCGTGGCGACGTGCTCGTCAGCGGCGGCCAGATGCACGGCGTGAAGGGGCGCGGCCAGTTCCTGCGCCGTGGCCTGTCGAGTTACCTGGTGTGACGCATGGACCTCGGTGTCGTCTTCCAGCTCGACCCGCCGGCCGGCGAGGTCGTCAGGCTCGCCCAAAAGGCCGAGCGGGCCGGGTTCAGCCACGTGTGGACGTTCGACTCACACCTGCTGTGGCAGGAGCCGTTCGTCATCTACAGCCGGATCCTGGCCGAGACCGAGTCGGTGATCGTCGGCCCGATGGTCACCAACCCGGGCACCCGCGACGCCACGGTCACCGCGTCGCTGTTCGCGACCCTCAACTCGATGTACGGCAACCGCACGATCTGCGGCATCGGCCGCGGCGACTCGGCGCTGCGGACGCTCGGCATGCAGCCGAACACGCTGGCCGAGGTGCGCGAGTGCGCCGAGGTGGTACGCGCGCTCGCCGGCGGCCAGACGGTCACCTACCGGGGCCGGGAGCTGCGGTTCCCCTGGATCACCGACGGGCGGCTGGAGGTCTGGGTCGCCGCGTACGGTCCGAAGGCGCTGGCCCTGGCCGGTGAGGTGGGCGACGGGTACATCCTGCAGCTGGCCGACCCCGACGTCGCGTCCTGGACGATCGGCACGGTACGGGCGGCGGCGGAGCGGGCCGGGCGTGACCCGGCGGCGATCAAGTTCTGCGTCGCGGCACCCGCGTACGTCGGGAACGACCTCGCCCACCAGCGGGACCAGACGCGCTGGTTCGGCGGCATGGTCGGCAACCACGTGGTCGACATCGTGTCCCGGTACGGGGACAACGGCGGTGGGGTGCCCCGGGCGCTCACCGAGTACGTCGCCACCCGGAAGGGCTACGACTACGCCCAGCACGGGCGGGCCGGCAACCCGCACGCCGACTTCGTGCCCGACGAGATCGTGGACCGGTTCTGCGTGCTGGGCCCGGTCGAGCACCACATCGAGCGGCTGCGGCAGCTGCGCGACCTCGGCGTCGACCAGTTCGCCATCTACCTGCAGCACGACGACAAGGACGGCACCCTAGACGCGTACGCCCGCTACGTGGTGCCCGAGTTCGCCGGGCAGGTGACCAGCTAGGCGCGGGTGAACCGTACCCGCCGGGCGCCGGGGGTGCTGACCAGGAGGCCGGCACCCTCGGCGCGGACCGTGACGCCACCGCCGCACCACACGCCCGGCCCGGCCGGCTCGAGTGCCACCGGGTCCGCCGCGCCGATCGTGACCGTCGGGGGCCCGCCCGCCGCGAGAACGGCGTCGGCGTCCAGCTCGGCGCTCGTGTAGCGGCCCACCGGCAGCGGCCCCACTTCACCGTCACCGGCCCGCCGGTAGCGGCCGCTGACGTCGCCGGACACACGGTGCGCGGCGGTCAGCGTCGTGCCGTCCAGCCGGTACGTCGAGCCACCGGCCTCGGCGACCCCGTGCCACATGCCGTCGGTGCCGAGCCGGTACCGGTACGGCGTGCCGCCCTCGTGGACCTCGATCCCGCCGTCGTCACCGGGCCGCACGTCGAGGAACACGTCCTGGTCGGGCTCGTGCCAGCGACCCAGCAGCGCCGGGCGTGTCCGGTCGGCGTCGCCGGGCGGCACGGGGTGGCCGTACACGTCGTCGAGGCAGCTCGCGACCTCGCGCCCGGTCATGGCGGCGAGCGCCACCGCCGCCGCGAGCTGCGAAGGGCTGTGGTCGTTGCGGTTGGCGAAGACGGCGACCGAGATCCCGGCGGCGGGCGAGTGGATGACCGCCGAGCGGTAGCCGGCCCACGATCCGGAGTGCCACCAGGCGGGCGGCCCGCCCGGAAGGGCGGCGACCTCGAGCCCGAGCGCGTACCCGATGCGGTCGCCGCCGCTGAGCGTGGCGCGGTCGAGCAGCGCGTCGCGGATGTCGGTGCCCAGCACGTCGCCGGTCATCATGAACCGGTGCCACCCGGCGTAGTCGGCGACCGAGGTGACCACGGCGCCGTCACCGACGACCTCCTCGGTGACATCGCAGCGATCGAAGCCCCGCCCGGTGGCGACGTACCCGGCGGCCAGGTGCGGGACCAGCGCGGCGACGTCGTCGCGCAGGTGCGAGACGGCCATGCCGAGCGGCCCGAACAGGCGTTCCTTCGCGTACGCGGCGAGCCCGGCGCCGGTTGTCCGCCGCACCACGGCCGCCAGCAGCACGTATCCGGTGTTGGAGTAGGAGAACTCGGCGCCCGGGGCGAAGTCCAGGTCGCGGTAGCGGGAGATCAGCCGTACCAGCCGGTCCTCGCGGATGCCGTGCAGGTCGGTGCCGGCCAGCTCGCACATCGAGTAGCAGTCCCGCAGCCCGCCGGTGTGGGTCATGCACTGCCGTAGCGTCACCGGCCGGCCGAACGACAGCTCCGGAAGCAGGTCGCGCACGTCGGAGTCGAGGTTCACCAGGCCGTCGCGGGCCAGCATCAGCAGGCAGGCGGAGGTCATCTGCTTGCTGACCGAGGCGATGTCGAAGACCGTCCACGCGGTCGCCGGGACGTCGTGCTCGACGACGGCGCAGCCCGCGGCCTCGGCGAGAGCCAGGGTGCCGTCACGGTAGACGCCGACGGCGAGGGCGGGCTCGCCCGGTCGGACCAAGCGGTCGAGGGTTGCGCGTACGGACGCCGCGAGGCGGTCGCGGTCCAGATCAGGGGCCATCGCGCCATCGTAGACAGCGCGGTGCCGGTCAGAGGTTGAGCCAGGACAGGTGAGCGGCGACCCACGCGTGTGCCTGGGCGACCGCGTCGATGTGCGAGTTCGGCCAGGCGAACTGGTGTGTCACCGCCGCAGCTCCGAGGCCCATCGCGGCGCCGGCACAGAGCATCCCGAACACGGCGAGCCCGCGACCAGGGACGCCGTCGCCGCGGCCGGCAGCGAGTCCGACCAGGCAGAACGCCAGACCGAAGATCCCGACGAGGAAGCCTTCCGGGGCGAGGACACCTGTCGCGCTGGCGCCCAGGGCGGCGACCGCCAGCACGATGCCGAAGGCGGTGCCGGAACTCATCCGGGGAAGCTCGGATGCCAGCAGGTACGGCCG
>Ga0126377_10003114_pt1 | contig 11633 bp, 9 predicted proteins | sample PanSoiMetPlot_22_FD_92647 | JGI IMG/M metagenome (GOLD analysis project Ga0126377, IMG submission 92647) | Tropical forest soil microbial communities from Panama - MetaG Plot_22 | ecosystem: Environmental > Terrestrial > Soil > Tropical forest > Bulk soil | place: Panama | collected 2016-02-17
GCTGGCGATCAGCTGTACGTGGATATGGATCTCAGTCAGGAAAACCTCCCGGCTGGTACCCAACTTGCGCTGGGCTCTGCGGTGATCGAAATATCAGCAGTGCCTCACACGGGCTGCGCGAAATTCTCTAATCGGTTTGGCGTGGAGGCGCATAAGTTTGTTAATTCAAAGGTTGGCAGTCCGCTGCGTTTACGCGGTGTCAATGCCAGGATCATTCAATCGGGATCGGTTCATGTAGGGGATGTTCTAAAGAAACTATAGGAGACAACCATGGAAGCTTGGGGCGGGGCATTTTCGGGTGGTCATCAACAGATCCTGAGTCGGTTCATGACAGCCTGTCAGGTTGACGACCGTATCGTCGCCGCCTTTCTGGTTGGGTCGTACGTAAAAGGCCGGGCTGACGAACATTCTGATCTTGACCTTTTTCTGGTTATTGCAGAAGATGCTCATGAAGATTTCGCCGCCACACGGTCTTCATTCGCTGCATTGCTGGGCGAACCTTTGTTTCTGGAAGACTTCAATATTCCAAATATCGTCTTCCTGATCTTCGCAGATGGATCGGAAGTGGAAATTTACTACGTCCCCGAAAGCGACATCGGCGCGATTTTCGATGCACCCTTCAAAGTCCTCGTTGATAAGAAGAATATTGCCACACATCTCACGGTTCAGAAGAAAGATGTGGATTCAGATGCGCAGGTTGAAAAATTACGGCGGTTGATCTATGGATTCTGGCATGACTTCTCCCATTTCGTTACAGCAATGGCGCGGAATCAACTTTGGTGGGCGCATGGGCAGCTCGATATGTTGCGTGCCATCTGTGTGGGCCTGACGCGGTTGGAGCATGATTTTTCAGATACAGAAGTGGATGAGGAGGTTTATTTCAAGATCGAGCAGGCGATGCCTGTCGAGCGGATATCGTCCCTGCATACCACTTTTTGTCCGATGGAGAAGAGTGCCATGCTGGAAGCCGCCTCCGTGCTCCTTCACTTCTATCAGGAAGTTGGATTTGATCTGGCTGCAAAATATGGAATACCCTACCCTGAACAGCTTAAACGAGTTATGGTCGAGCGATTCGAAAAATTGAGGTGAAATAGCACGACGAATGGAGCTGATGCAATCATGGGTAACTTAATCGTCAAAACGATTTTCGGTCTTGCATTTTTCATTCTGGTGCTGGCTTTTTATTTGCCGCTGTTTCGCGCGATATCCAGGCCCGTGATGCGTGTCAATATTCTATGGGCCAGAGCTGTAGGCAGCAGCAGCACCGCATGGATCGCCGCGCTCAGGCCGAAGATCACGGCCACTGAGCTGAGGAAATTGCTTATTAAGGGGGCGATGTTTCTCCACATCCATGGGCCGGCCCCGATCAGCAGGACTACGGAAAATATTACGCCGACTGCGATGATCAGTTCCAGCCAGGCGTGGCGATCAGGTTCCGAGGGCATCATCATGCTGCTCACTACAAAGGCAAGATAGAACCATAAGTAGAAATCCTTCACGGAAGGCAGGGCGCGAACAGCGATCCAGAACAAATTGAATTGCCCTTCCCGCAGGATGTCCAACAATACCTGTATCTCCAGGTGATAGAAGGCAATATAGCCCATGAGAATCGTGCCGGTGATCAGCGGTGCGGCGCCGATCAGGGAATCGCGCACGATGTCTGATCGCGCGGTCTCCACGAAACCAAGCTGCAGGCGTCCATCGGGCAGAGGCCTGGGCAGGATGGAGAATCTTCCCGTTGGAACTTGCAGCAATTTAGCCATCAGATAATGACTGGCTTCATGGATGAAAACTCCGGGCAGAAAGATCATCTGAAAAATGCCCATTGTAAGTTGGGCATTGCGTGTGAGGATTAGAAAAACAGCTTGAATTTCGCGATGCAAAAGCCGCTGAAGCAAAATCAGCGGCACAATCATGAGCACAAACCAGAACAAGCCTGTGATCTGATTCATAAATATCCCCAGGGATATGCGTCATTGCGAGAGAAGCAATCCCGTTTATGCGGTGGAGATTGCTTCAGCGAACAAGCATCGCCTCGCAATGACAGTTATTTTTGAGCCGCCTTGGTTATGGCGGTAAATTCATCGGGTTTCAAGCTGGCCCCACCGACCAGTGCGCCATCGATATCAGATTGCGAGAAGAATTCGGCAGCATTGGCTGCAGTCACTGATCCGCCATACAGGATACGGATCACGGCGGCGTTCCCGGCCCCGAACAATTCGCTCAATGCCGGTCGAATCACCTGGCCGTGGACATAATTGGCGTTCTCTCCGCTGGAGGCTTTGCCTGTGCCGATCGCCCACACAGGTTCATACGCGACCACGATGCGCGAGGCAATAGCAGAGTCAATGTCAGCGAAGCCCAATTTAATTTGGCGCCGGACAACTTCGGAGGTGAGCCCTGATTCGTATTGATCCAGCGTTTCGCCCACACAGACGATCGGCGTGAGATCAAATTTGAGAGCGGCACGCAGTTTCCGATTCACTGTCTCGTCGGTTTCGCCGAAATAAGTGCGCCGCTCCGAATGCCCGATGATCACATAACCACAAAATTCCTTCACCATGTTGGGCGCCACTTCGCCGGTGAACGCACCTTTCTCCTCCCAGTGCATATTCTGTGCTCCAAGGCCGATGCCGCTCCCGCCCAGCATGTCCGCGACGGCGGAGATCGAAGTGAACGGCGGGCAGAGCACCTTTTCGACATTCGTGATTTCGCCCAGCGGTGCCAGCATCTTCGAGACCAGATCGCGCGCTTCCGCGGCGGTCTTGTTCATTTTCCAGTTTCCCGCTACAAAAGGTTTTCGCATATTTACTTCCCTTCCTGTGGATGGATTTGATTTTTTTACTGGCTTTGACTCAGCAGGATGCCCGCCTGTTCCTTCACCCAATCCTGCGTGCGGGGCGATTGTGTCAGGTCCTGCAAAATTCTACGCGCCTCGAGACGCTTTCCATCATGCAACAAAATCTCAGCATTTAACAGTTGTGCCATGGGCCAGTTGGGCTGCACCCGTAACAGCTCATCCAAATTATGATGGGCAGCCTCCATGTTGCCGTGCAATAACGCATAGCGTGATTGTACAAAGAAGGCCATCGGTGGATCGTTGTTTTTCAAGGCATCGAGCGGAATGTAGATCGGGAGATCGTCCATGGCTGTCGCGAAATAAAAACTTCGTTCAAGGCGATCGCGCACATCAGGCGGGAGCGGCTGCTGGCTTTGTTTGAAATTCTGTGCAGCACGTGAATACGCAAAGGCTGCGCCGATATATTGCCCGGCATCGAATAGCTCGGTGCCTGCTTCCATGAGAAAATCATTTTGATCCGGCCTCAGCGAAACTGCCTGATTTAACTCATCCATCGAGCGTTTCAAATCGTGATTATGCCAGGCGTCCAGGGCAAGATTGAGATGAGTGTCAGCATCATTCCCTGCTTGCGGCGGTTGTGAAGGAGGTAAGGGAGGCGGCGTATTTGTGGGAGGATTAATCGCAGTAGGGATAACATTATTGATAGAGGTAGGAATGAACAGTGTTGCTGTGGCGTTGGGACGCGGTTTGATCAGGTTTGCGAACAAACGATTACTGCGGATGAACACAGCCGCCCCCACACATAGTACCAGGAATAAGGCGGCCGCTACCCACAGCCATGTAGAAGAGTCCCCCTCTTTCGACCTCGAACCTGATCCTGCTGCGACATTCACGGCTTTAGCCCGTTTGGCTGGTGGGGGAGCAGCGACGGGTGCGGGGACCTGTGCAACACGCTCAGGCGCTTTTTCGACCGGCTGCATCATCTGTGAGACGCGCACAAAAGTTCCCTGCATCGGGGTGCCGGAATCGTTCCAGGCTTGTTTGAAAGACGCGACCAGTTGCGAAGCATCTGCAAATCGATCATTGCGTTCCTTTGCCAGAGCCTTTAACAGCACACGCTCCACGCTCTCAGGTACCGAAGGGTTGACTGTGCGTGGCATTGGTAGTGGCGTGAAAATGTGATCGTGAATAATGGCAAAGGGTGTATCCGCGCTGAAGGGGACACGCCCGACCACCATTTCATATAACATCACACCAAAGGAATACAAATCGGTGCGTTGATCGAGATCGCTTTTCCCCATGGCCTGTTCCGGTGAGATATATTGGGGCGTGCCCATGATCGTATCGGAGGATAATGTGGACTCGCCTGATTGGGCCATGCGGGCCAGACCAAAATCGGCGAGATAGATCTGGCCATCATTTGCCAGCAGGACGTTCGATGGTTTGATGTCGCGGTGCAGTACTCCCTGCTTATGGGCATAGGCCAGTGCCAATCCCATGGCATCCACTATCTTTGCGATTTCATCTGCTGAAAGCGGGCCTTGATCCAGCCGGGCTTTCAGTGTATCCCCTTCAATGAATTTCATTACCAGGTACGGGCGACCATCATGTTCGGCATAATCATAGATGGGAACGATATGCTGGTGTTCCAGCTTCGCTACGACACGAGCTTCGCGTTGAAACCGCGAAGCAAAAGATGCATCCTGGTGAAAGGCTGGATGCAGCGCTTTGATCGCCACGTATCGATCGAGTGAGGCATGATAGGCCTTGAATACCGTCGCCATGCCGCCCTGGCCAAGCTGTTCGACGATCCGATAAGGACCAATATTTTCGCCAACGTTGAAGGACATGTTTGCTATTTTACATGACAATGCGATTCTGTATACATTGCAAATATCTGCCGATTGAAAAAGCTGGCTAATAGATCATGGCAGCGCCGTGATATTGTAGGTTGCACCCGTGCTATCCAGAATGAATTCCAACTTGAACGCATACGAATCTCCAGACTGGCAGGCGACTGTCCATTTTTCGTCCCAAACTCCGGCGTTATCGGGTTCTTGTAATACTTCAATTGTGGATTTTGATCCGATCGGTTTATCACAGCCTAGACTAACAGCCGCCGCGCTGACTGCCCGCCAGGTGTCGTTCTTCAAAATGTCATTGCCTAATCCGCCTGCTGGAGGTTCATCCGCGACTGAATTATTTTCGGGCGAGGCTGTGGATAAATCTGAACTCGGCGGAATAGGTGTAAAGATAGGTCCGCCTTGAAATGTCTGGTTGCTTTTATATTGTTTGTAAGCGTAGAATCCCAAAACAGATAGAACAAGACAACAACAAAGAACGATTATCACACCTGCAATGATAAAAATATTTCGATTCGTGCCAGTGGGTTTTTCAGGCTGCAATATTTGTGTTTCCATGTTTTCCTCTATAAGTTATCTTGATAATAAACAGCGCAAGAAGATCGATCTTCCTGTGCCGTTTGATTCGTCTGCAAAAGTTATTTATCCATTAACGCCGCGACACTGGACAACTTGACCGCCATTCTCAATAACGGTAATTGCGTTATCCATTGCGCGTTATGGCAGCGATGGCAATGCTGAAGGTATTATCGGGGGAATATCGGTCGCTTGATTAATTACGGTTTTAATTACCGGTGGGATATCAGTCGTCTGATTCACTACAGTTGTGATTACTTGGGGCGATGTCAAAATATTTTGCAATGGCTTGGTGGGTTGTACTGTTGGATTTGGCGCAGAGGTATTGGTTAACTTTGGAATAGGAGTCGCAGTGGCGTTTATTTCTTGATTGGTTGGAGTGGATTCAGGAGCAGGGGTTGTTGCGCTGTTTGTCAGCGTGATCTCAATAGATGTAGCAGAGATACGTGCCGACTTTAGAGTAGCCATCAGTCTGCCTCTAAGATTCGGCACTAAAGAAAAGGCAAGGCCGATGCCCAACGCGATCCCTACAAGAACATATAACCACTCTATATGCCTCTTTTTCGGAGATATTGATTTCTTTGCCGCTGGGAGTCCTTCGTTAAAAGTTGCGCCATGATGAGTCAAGGATGGAGCGCTCCGCTGTACCGGGTTGTTCGCATTCAGCCAGGCATTTTTAAACGCCAGGACCATCTGGTCAACATTTTCAAAACGGTTATTGGGATCTTTTGCAAGCGCTTTGAGTAAAACCTGTTCAACAGACTCAGATACATTTGGGTTCAAAGTACGTGGTAATGGCGGCGGAGTATAAATCTGGTCATGGATAATGGCAAAACCTGTTTCGGCATTGAATGGGGGCTGTCCGACAATGAGTTCGTAGAGCATCACGCCAAAGGAGTACACATCCGTCCGTTCGTCAAGACCACCCTTGCCCATCGCTTGTTCCGGTGACACATAATGTGGTGTTCCCAGAGAGGATTCAGAAGAAAGGGTGGAAATTTCTGCCTGTGTAACTCGTGCCAAGCCAAAATCTGCGAGATACATGGTGCCATTGATACCGATCAACACGTTAGAGGGTTTAATATCACGATGCAAAATGCCCTGACGGTGAGCATACGCCAGGGCTGAGCCAACCGAATCAACAACCTGTAGAACTTCATCATAACTCAACGGTCCCTGTGCAAGTCGGTCCTTCAGCGTGCTCCCTTCAATAAATTTCATGACCAAATAAGAATGGTCTTCTTGTTCTGCATAATCATGTATCGGGACAATATTTGCGTGGTCCAGCTTCGCTACCAGGCGTGCCTCACGCTTGAACCGCGCAATAAAGTTTTGATCCTCACGATGAGCTGGATGAATTATCTTAAGCGCTACATAACGGTCCAATAAAGGGTGATATGCCTTAAATACTGTACCCATGCCACCCTCTCCAATTCGCTCCAGGAGTTGATAAGGACCGATATTCTCGCCGACTCTAAAAGACATGATGACCTCTGAACGTAATCATCAGCGCCATTTTATCTTACCCGAATTGCAAACAGCCAACCATAACAAAAGTGTGAATAAAAACTGGCAAAGGTTTACCTTTGCCAGTTCAAATCTCGCCTGTGCTCTTAGCGATCCATCAATGCCGCGACACCGGGCAGCTCTTTGCCCTCCAGAAATTCCAAAGATGCGCCGCCACCTGTAGAGACGTGCGTCATCTGTTTGGCAACGCCAGCTTTTTTGACAGCACTCGCAGAATCACCGCCACCGATCACTGTAGTCGCGCCGGATTCTGCCAACATGCGTGCGAGAGCGAACGTGCCTTCCGCAAACTTGGGCATCTCGAAGACACCGACGGGTCCGTTCCAAACGATCAGTTTGGCTCCGTTCAATGCACTTTTATACAAGCTGAGAGTCTTGGGGCCCACGTCGAGCATACGCCAGCCTGCCGGGATCTTGTCCACATCCACAGTCTGTATATTGGCATCCTCGGCAAATTTATCCGCGATGACTGCATCCACTGGCAGGATCAATTTATCGCCGGATTTTGCCATGATACCTTTGGCTGTATCGAGGGAGGCTGTTTCAACGAGACTATCCTGCATGTTAAGTCCCTTGGCAGCAAGGAAGGTATTTGCCATGCCGCCGCCGATGATCAACTTGTCGCATTGGGTAAGCAGGGTTTCGACAACGAGGATCTTGTCACTGATCTTGGCGCCGCCCAGAATCGCGATATAGGGATGTTCAGGATTCGAGACCGCGCGCCCAAGATATTCAAGTTCCTGTTCCATCAAAAAGCCGGAGACTGCTGGCAGGAAACGCGCGATCCCTTCGGTGGAGGCATGCGCGCGGTGGGCTGATCCAAACGCATCGTTGACATAGACATCTGCCAGTGATGCCATTTGCCGCGCAAGATTGAGATCGTTTTTCTCTTCACCCGCGTGGAAGCGCGTATTCTCCAGCATGATGACTTCTCCAGGCTTGAGTTCCTTCGCCAGGGCTTCCACTTCAGGTCCCACACAATCAGGCGCCATTTTGATAGGAATCCCCAACAGCGAAGATAAAACTTCCGCGGCGGCACGCAGGCTGAATTCCGGATCTGGACCGCCTTTTGGTCGCCCCAAATGACTCGCGAGAATTAGGGACGCGCCTTGATCCAAAACATATTTGATCGTCGGCAAGGCTGCTTTGATACGCTTATCGTCGGTGACTTTGCCATCCTGCATTGGCACATTGAAGTCCACACGCATGAAGACACGCCTGCCTTTGAGGTCGATATCTTTTACAGTTTTCTTATTCATGGTTGCTCCATGTGAGTACACAAGCAGACAAGAAAACAGGTACACAAGGAAACGTACTTGTGTACCTGTTTACGTTTTTACCCTCTACAAGCTCTTCGCAATCAACGCCGTTAGATCTGCGGTGCGGCAGGCATACCCCCATTCGTTGTCGTACCAGGCCACCACCTTAACCATGTTGCCGAGAACAATGGTATCCATCGCACTGAACACGGACGAAAATGTGGTGCCACGCAGATCGGTGGAGACCAGCGGTTCATCGGTGACATCGAGGATGCCTTTCATGGAACTGTCGGCATATTCGATCGTGGCGGCGCGAATGTCTTCTGCAGACGCTTCCTTGTTAAGGGTTGCGGTGAAGTCAACCACTGAGACTGTGGGAGTCGGCACACGGAAAGCCATGCCGGTGAATCTACCTTTGAGTTCGGGAATGACAATCCCTACGGCCTTGGCCGCACCAGTGGCGGAGGGAACGATGTTTTGGGCCGCGGCGCGTGCATCGCGTAGATCCTTTGCCCCAAGGTCCTGCAATTTTTGCGAGTTGGTGTACGCATGGATGGTGGTGAGGAAACCCTTGTCAATGCCGAACGTGTCGTTGAGCACTTTCGCAACCGGAGCCAGGCCATTTGTAGTGCAGGATGCGTTCGAAATAATGTTGTGTGTAGCAGGATCGTATTTATCTTGGTTCACACCGAGCACAATCGTGATGTCTTCATTTTTTGCAGGTGCGGAAATGATAACTTTCTTTGCGCCGCCTGACTCAATATGGGCCTTGGCTTTGGTCGCGTCAGTGAACAAGCCCGTAGACTCGATCACGATCTCCACGCCCATGTCCTTCCACTTGATGGCGCCAGGATCGCGTTCCGCAGTGACCTTGACGGTCTGGCCGTCAATGATCAGGTTGCCGTCCTTTGCCTCGACTGTGCCGGGATACTGCCCATAGGATGAGTCATATTTCAAAAGATGAGCGTTGATAGACGGATCGAAAAGATCGTTGACTGCCACCACTTCGATCTCTTCGGGGTGACGCTGCTTGATCGTGCGAAAGACAAGGCGCCCAATGCGCCCGAAGCCGTTGATACCAATTTTGACAGACATTTCAAACCTCCAGAGTTTGTTTGTGATCAAGTGTCCAAAGAGATTGTATCATAATCAGATCGTCTGACCTCCCGTTCCTATTCAAAATGACTGTCATCGGAATCTGATTATGAATGTTACATCACAATTGCGGCCCCGTATGTTCGTCCAGAATCTCAATCAGTGTCTCTGCCAGTTTGATGGAGTCGTGCCGCCACGGATGACTTTTGTCGGTCAGATCGGCGCAGCGGACGCGCACATCGGCCAGTGTCTCCTCATCCACGCGCACCCACTGTGAGTCTTCATTTAGTTGACCGTCATAGTTATCGTTGCAGAGTACCACGTCAAATACGCCATCGCCAACATGCTCCTCCAAAGACCGGAGGTGATCATAACAAGTGTATGTATCCGTCTCGCCGGTTTGGGTGGCGATATTGCAGATATAAACTTTTACTGCGTGGCTGGCGTGCATTGCACCAAGTAGATCCTGCACCAGCAGGTTGGGTAGCAGGCTAGTATATAGACTGCCCGGGCCGACCACAATCATATCTGCGTTGAGAATCGCCTTGATGACAGGCGGATATGCCGGAGCATCATTCGGTTCCAGCCAGATACGCCGGACCCGACCAGCCATCTTTGGGATACTACTCTCGCCCTGCACTCGGACCTGAATCGGCACATCAGGAATCTGCAGATCGGCCACCAGCTTCACATCGTGCAATGTAGAGGGGAGCACGCGCCCGCTCACCGATAATACTTTGCCCGACTCAGCAATTGCGCTTTCAAAACTCCCCGTGATCTCGGCCAGCGCCGTGATGAGCAGATTCCCGAACGAATGACCTTCCAGTTCACCTTTGCTGCTGAAGCGATACTGGAATAACTGCGTCAACATTTCTTCGTCATTGGAAAGCGCCGCCAGGCAGTTGCGAATATCGCCAGGCGGCAGGATTCCGAAACTTGCGCGCAGCCGCCCCGATGAACCACCATCGTCTGCCACGGTGACAACAGCCGTAAGATTGCGGGTGTAAAGTTTCAGCCCGCGCAATAAAGTGGAAAGCCCGTGACCGCCGCCAATTGTCACAATTTTGGGTCCACGTTGACGGAGGCGATAGTTGGTCAACTCATCTACAATTGCATGACCAGGGCGCATGAATGGTCTCAGGAGCGCACGGTTGAGTCGGTACATGCCGTAGCTGGCCAAGCCGAGGCCCAATCCAGCGAAGATCAACACGCGCAAAAGCCGAGGCAGAAAACGCAGAGATGCCAGCGCGAGAAGATTCAACAGGAAAGGATTGGTGGTGTCGGTGCGATATAAGTCCCGCAGGAGCAGGGCCAGCCCCAACCCCAAAAGGGTAATTCCTGTCAACACAAAAAAATACCAGCGTTTTACGCCGAGACCGGGCGCAAACCAAAGCCCCAATTCTCGTAATCCCTGCGAGTAGCGCTGACGCATGGTTCTATGATCGGTCCTCATCAATAAGAAGTCTAGCAGGGATAAGAGTTCAAGTCAATTGAAGTTTCATAAGGATTATCAACACATATATTCCACCATTTATCCAGATCTTTTCAAGTGCCGAAAACAGGGAAAATAATTCTCTCGATTATAATTGCGCCGATGAAACTCACCATCGCCATCGACATCGGGGGCACGCACATCCGCGTAGCCGCCTATGAACCCAATAACCTCAAGCCCGTTGCCCAGCATCGCGCCCGCTCGCTGGGCAATGAGTTGGGTGTCTATGATCGCCTTGAGAAAGCCATCGAAGCGATCTGGCAGGAAAATGTATCTGCCATCGGCATTGCCTCACCCGGTCCGCTTGACCCGTATACTGGAACGATCCTTGACACGCCGAATATTCCAGAATGGAAGAATTTTCCGTTGACCGCCAAACTTTCGGAGCATTTTGGGGTGCCGGCCTTCCTTAATAACGATGCAAATCTGGCGGGGCTGGCCGAGTGGCGGTTTGGCGCAGGCAAGGGACACCATGATTTAATCTATCTCACGATCAGTACCGGCATTGGTGGGGGCGTGATCAGCAACGATCATTTGTTGCAGGGATTTCATGGGATGGGCGCAGAGTTGGGGCATATGACAGTCGATCCGGATGGTCCGCTCTGCGGCTGCGGCCATCGGGGGCACATCGAGTCATTTTCGTCGGGAACGGCAATCGCCCGCTATGTGCGGGAACAAATCGCCGCCGGACAGGAATCATCGCTTCGGACTCAGCCGAATCTGTCTGCTGTACAAATAGCCGATGCGGCGCGAAATGGAGATCCGCTTGCGAACTCGGCATTTGAGCGTGCTGGGCATTATCTGGGAATTGCCGTGTCGAATTATCTGGCAATTTTCAACCCGTCCATTCTGGTGTTTGGAGGCGGGGTCTCTCAGGTTGGGGATTTGTTATTCAAACCCTTCGAAGAAAGTTTGCGTAATCATGTGTTTCATCCACATTATTTGGAGCATCTTATCATCACGAAAGCCGCACTGGGTGATGATGCGGGTCTGTTGGGGGCATTGGCATTGGCCGGGATGAA
>Ga0126377_10003115_pt1 | contig 11632 bp, 10 predicted proteins | sample PanSoiMetPlot_22_FD_92647 | JGI IMG/M metagenome (GOLD analysis project Ga0126377, IMG submission 92647) | Tropical forest soil microbial communities from Panama - MetaG Plot_22 | ecosystem: Environmental > Terrestrial > Soil > Tropical forest > Bulk soil | place: Panama | collected 2016-02-17
GACACCTGCTCGACGGCGCCGTACCAGTGTTTGCGGGTGCGACGCTTCAAGTTCTGCGGTAGTGAGCGTGACCCCGGCGCCGGCGACAGGTTTGTCACCCAATGGCCACGCCGCGACGGCTCTTCAAGTAGCGAATGCAAGTCGCTTGCGAAACTGATCCATCAGCAGCCACAGGCTGAAGACCGCCTGCAGCGCGACGGTTGCGACCGAGAGGTACCAGATGTGATCGAGCCGCACCCACGGCTGCAGCGACAGCCAGATCGCGGGCACGCAGAAGGTGATCACGCGCGCGGCGCTGCTGAGGAGCGACGGCCAGGTATTGCCGATCGCCTGGAACAGCCCTGAGCAGGTGAAGATGATTCCCGTGCCGATGAAGTTCCACGAGATGATCTTCAAGTAGTGCGTGCCGTACTCGATGACCTGCGGGTCGTTGGTGAACGCGCGCACCAGGATCGACGCCTTCCACTGACAGAACAGCGTCAGCACCGCCATGATCGCGACGCCGGTGAACGCCGCGGTGCGAAACGTCTCCCGCACACGTCCAGCCTGGCGCGCGCCGTAGTTCTGCCCCGCGATCGGCGAAGCGGCGAACGCGACCGCCATCGCCGGCAGGAAGATCGACTGCATGACGCGCGAGCCGATGCCGAAGCCCGCCTGCGCGGCGGCGCCGAACTCGCGGATGCACCAATACACGACGCCGACCACGAGGAACATGATCATGAATTCCCCGCCCGCCGGCAGTCCGATATTCCCCATCCGCTTCCACGTCGGAAAGTCGGGCCGCCACAACTTCGTGTCCACGCCCACGTAGTGCTCGAGACGCGCGAAATAGATCGCCAGCATGATCACGCCGACCGCGATCGAAATGGAGCTCGCGAGCGCCGCGCCCTTGACGCCGAGCGGATGCCCGGTGCCCCAGCCCGCGATCAGCACTGGAGCGAGAACCGTGTTGAGGAGGAGGGTGACCGACTGCACGATCATCGTCGGCTTGACGATGCCCGTGCCGCGCAGCGCCGCGCCCATGCCGACAACTGCGAATTGCAACGCGAGGCCCGGCACGAACCACTTCAAATAGAGTTCGCCCGCAGCCTTCGACGCCGGATCCGCCGCGATCTCGCGCACATAGGCGCCCGCGATCGTGTAACCCGCGATGAACATCAGCACGGCGCAGATCGACGAGATCAGCAGCGCCTGGTTGAAGATCAGGTTGGCGTCGCTCTGATCCTTGCGGCCGACGGCGTGCGATATCAGGGTGATCGTGCCGACCGACAGCACCTGCGTGAGGCCGAGCACGATGAACATGACGTTGCCCGCGGCACTCACGCCCGCGAGCGCCTGCTGACCGAGGCCCGCCACGAAATACAAATCGACCAGGTAATACAGGGTCTGCACCAGCATGCCCATGCCGATGAACATCGACATCTGGGCGAGGTGGCTGCCGATGGAGCCCTGTGTCAAGTCCTTCATTGCGGTGCCTCAGCGGATGGGTCGTTTGTAAAAACGCGCCAGTTTACTCCATGCGTCAAAAAAATCGCTTGCCGCCGCCGCCCGACGGGATGACGATGATGCCGCGGGGGATATCCAACAAATGAGTCGGGCTTTCGTTCGCGAATCGGACCAGGACGCGGCGGCGGACAACGTGCCGGAACGCATCGTGAGCCCGCATCCCAACCTCGTGACTCCACAGGGGCTGAAGCAGATCGACGAGCAGATCCGTGCGCTCGAGGCCGAGCGGCAGGCGGCCCGATCGGAGTCCGATCCATCGGCCACGGCGCGTGTCGCGCGGGAACTGCGCTACTGGTCGCAGCGCCGCGCCACCGCACGACTGGTCGAGCCGCTGCCGCAGCCCGACGCCGTGCGTTTCGGCGTGGAAGTGAAACTCGGGTTCGAGGACGGCACGGAGCGCACGTTCCGCCTGGTCGGCGAAGATGAAGCGGACCCGGGACGCGGGCTCATCAGCTGGGTATCGCCGATCGGCGCGGCGCTGATGGGGCATGAGCCCGGCGATACGGTGAATGTGCTGGACAAGCCGGCCGAGATCGTCGAACTGCGCTCTTGAATGAACGACCGGCGTCCAGCGGCCGCCGGAGCGATGTCCCCGACCCAGTCTTGATCCGAGTTCAACGCTGTCGCTGAATGAACGCGAGCGCCTCGGCGGCGGCGCGTTGTCCGCTCTCCCAGGCGCCGTGGATCGTTCCGAAGTGCTCGACCGAGCAGGCTTCGCCGGCGAGGAAGATGCGCTCACCGACCGGCTGCTGCAGAGTCTCGCGCGAGCGCGCCCGCCCAGGCCGGGCCGCTGAATATGAGCCGCGCGCCCAGGGATCACCGCTCCAGCCGACCGTCACGCTGTCGATGATCTGGCGTTCGAACTCGGTGCCGAAGATGCCTGCGAGTTCCTCGCGCGCGAAGCGTTCCAACTCACCGCGCGCTTCGAGATCACGCGCGAAGCGGCCGCCGAAGTAGGCCAGCAGCGCATCCTGGCCCGACGGACGCACCTGGTAGCTGCAAGTGTGAGCGGACTGATCAGTGCCGATGAAATGAGTCGTGCCCTCGAAGGGCAGGGTGCCGGGCCGCATCCGGAAGAAGACCTTGTCGGCGATACCGAGCGGCACGTCGTTGCAAGCCTGCTGCATTTCGGCAGGGAGCGCGGGCTCGAAGATGACGCGACCTTCGGCGAGCAGATTCGTCGAAGCGGTCACGATCACCGCCCGTGTCTCGAGGGTTCCGGAGGGCGTATGCAGCGCGACGCGCGGCCCGCGCCAGTCGACCTTCTGCACCGGTGTATGGAGTCGCACATCGAGCGGCTCCGCGCCGCGCGCGACGATACTGCCCAGCCCCTCACGCACCGCCCAGTTCACTTCCGAATCCTCGAAGCGCGCCAGGTCGAAGGTCGAAACCGCATCACTCTCGATGCCGATATACCAGGTCATGATCGCGTCGAACTGCGCGCGCACTGCATCGTCGGGTATCAGCTCGCCGACGGCGACGTCACGGCCGGCGCGCGCGGCGTCTGCGGCGAGGTCGAAGTTGCGTTCGATCGCCTTGCCGATCGCCGCTCTCTCGTCGGGAGTCAGCTCGTGTTTGCCAATGCGACGGCGCCAGTCCGGCGGCCGCTCGAGGATCGCGGCGCCCTGCTGCTGCGCGAGCGTCGCCCACGGATTTTGGTCCGCGCTGTGCAGCCATGCGCAGCCGAAATCGAGCGGGAAGCCGAACGCCGCAGTGTCCGTGTGCGCGCGGCCGCCGACGCGATCGCGTGCCTCGAGCACCAGCGGCTTCACGCCCTGGGAAGTCAGCCAGCGCGCGGCGGCGATCCCTGCCGCACCGGCACCGACGATCGCGATGTCAACCACGGGCATGAGGCAGTCGAATCAGGGGCGCGCGTCCACGCGGAAGATCGGGTACAGGCGATAGTGATCGTCCCAGGACGGATGATGACGATAGAAGAACTCGAGGCGCGCGTCGGGGTCTGCGGCGAATTTCGCGTCCTCCGCGAGGCGACGCTTGAACTCGGCGGCGAGCGCGGCGTCGCGGTTCATCATTTCCTCGGCGATCTGCTCGTTGATGTACGCCTCCATGTACTCGCGCACTTCGAAGGCGACGTTGAAGAAGCCCCACGCAGCGAACGAGTCCGAGGACTGCGGCTCGAGCAGCGCGAGGATGAGTCGTGCGCCCGGCTGCGTAATCGGCACGTAGAGCGAGCCCGTCGCGATGTCGCGATGCTCGCTTCCCCAGCTGCCATCGATCGTGACCGTGGTGTGCCCTTCGGAAGGCGTCGGCGAGAACGATGCACGGGTTGCGCGGAACGTCTCGACCGTGGCCTGCGAATGCGCACCGAGCTTCTCGAAGCGGATGCCGTGCAGCGTCAAGCGTTCCGCGAGCCAGCCCGCTTCAGCGGCGGGAATGATGTAGCCGCCGCGAGGCGCCTGCGTCTTGCTCTTGACGACGAGCTCATCCTGCAAGGGGACGTGCCAGATCTGCGGCTTGCTGGTGTCGTAACGGATCGCGGTGCTGCCGGAAATCGCCGAAGGTGACCGCGTGTATGCGTAACCCCGAAAGTCGATCATCGTCGCGTGCGCGCCGACGTCGACGTCCATGGTCACGTCCTGTCCGCCGAGGGTCTGTGCGCGCTCATCGGCGGCATGCGCCTGCGCCATCCAGCTTGCGCCCTCGCGCCGGGTCATGTCCGCCAGCGTGACGAGGATATTGCGCATGATGCGCACGCGTGTGGGGTAGTCCTTCCACGAATGCGTTTCGACCAGCAGCGCGAACCGATTGCGCAGCGCCCAGTAGCCGGTCGAAAAGCGCGGCGAGTAGGGACTGATCTTGAAGCCGGCGGCCGGGTTGTTGGGATCGTTCAACGACGGATAGAAATCGAGCGGCATCGACCCTTGCTTCGCGAGCGCGGCGTTGAGCTCCGACAGCATGGCGCTGCCCGTGGGAAACAGACCGGGATCGCCGATGAGGCGCGGCTGCACGTTGTTAGACACGTCGGGCTCGAACTCGGCGCCGTCGGTCGTGTGCAGGTCGACGTACAGGATCGGATCCCAGGCATCGAGGAGCCGCAGCATGGCGCGCATCTCGGGCGCATCGAGCTTGGTGTAGTCGCGATTGAGGTTGAGATTCTGGGCGGTGGTGCGCCAGCCCATCTCCTCGGGGCCATTCTGGTTGGGGCGATTCCAGCGTCCGAAGCGCTCATGCCCGTCGATGTTGAAGACCGGCACGAACACCAGCACGAACGACTTCAGCGTGCCCGGCGCAGCCTGCCCATCGAGGAGCTCGCGCAGCGCGAGGAACCCACCGTCCTTGCCTTCGATTTCGCCGGCGTGAATGCCCGCCTGCACCAGCACGACTGGAAGCTTGCGTTCACGCGCGAGCTCAGGCGTCAGCGCTTCGCTGCGCGAGGCGATGAGCGCGAGCATCGGCCGGCCTTCCGGCGTGCGGCCGAATTCATCGCAACGCACGACCTTCGGATAAGCCTGCGCAAACGCAGGACACAGGCGCTCGACTTCGTCGTAGCGCCCCGTTTTCTTGAAACCGGATTGTTCGGAGATCGTTTTCAGCATGGCGGACTCGGCGGACAGAACGCGGTGATCGATCGCGAGCAGCAGCAGGCTCGCGAGCAACAGTCTCGGGATCATTGGTGGTCAGGGACCCAGAGGTTGTGAATGCCCATGTTCAGACGGAACGGCAGCCGCACCGTTGCAACCGGGCCCGCTTCCATCTGCTGCGTGTCGACGATGAGGAGGTCTGTGCGGCCTTCCAGCAGGCGGTTCGTCGTTCCCATGAGATAGCCGTCGCCTTCGGCTGCGTCCTGGCGTCGCGGAGCGAAGCAACATTCCCCGAGACCCGAATCGGGTCCCACGAAAAACGAATCCGCTTTCTGTGTGGCGTGATCGAAGCGCGTATAGCAATTGAGCGGACGCATCGGGCTCGCAGCCAGTCGCTCATTCAACGGTCGCGTGGGATCGAGCGTCGGCATGAAGCCGTAGCGGTACGGATGCGTGTGGTAACGATCGTCCTGGCGTGGCAGTACGCCGACATGCGGGAACAGCACTTTCATGTCGTACGGCCTGGCGGGTCCGGAGACGTCGACCGTCAGGCGCGTGAGGCGACCCTGTGCACCGATCGGGTCGAACGGTTCGCCGCGCAGGTTGGGGAAGAACGGAAACTGGTTCTTGTGTGCCATGTCGACGTCGACGTGGATGCGATTGCCGTCCGAGAACGCGCCCATCACGTGCGTCGAGCAGCGCTCCGGACCTTCGAACCAGCGCAGATCCTTGCCGTCGCCGCCCCGACGCATCACGCCGAACCAGGTGGGGAGCTGCGAATCCCACGTGAAATGCACCTTGCCCTTCTTCATCTCCGCGACGCTGGTCGCCATAGGGACCACGAGGAACGCAATGTGCGTCGGCGTGACCGCGAAGTCGTGCAGCATCCCGACGTACGGAACCTTGATCCAGGCACTCCAGTTGATGTGCCCGTTCCCGTCGACGGAAAAAACATTCACGTCGTCGGTCGCTTCGCCCTTGGCCTCGTAACCGAAGGCAATCATCTCGCCGGTGCTCGAGTCGATCTTCGGATGCGCCGTGAAGGTGAGGCTTTCGAGCTTGCCGTGGAAGGTCCAGTAATCGTCGAGCGTCGCGAGCGTTTGCGGATCCATCACGACCGGTGGACTGTCTTCCTTGAGCGCCAGGAGGCGGCCGGCGTGATAGATGACGTTAGTGTTGGCCGTGCCGCGGCTCACGGTCGCGACGCGCGGGTCGTCGGTGTGCGGATTGCGATAGACCCCGAAGAGCGACTCGCGCGCATCGCGCTGCGCCTGGAAGCGCTGCGTGCGCACGAATCGCGAGCGGAAATCGACGTGGCCGCCCAGGATCCGGAACATGCCGACGTGACCCTCACCATCGAACGGGATGTTCGGCAGCCGCGGCGGATACTGAAAGTCAGGTCCCACGCGATAGAAGGTGCCGCTGAGATCCGCGGGGATCTCGCCCTCCACTTCGCAGTCCTGGATGTCGCACTCGGTGCGAAACGGCGCGCCGAAGGGATCGGGTGGGAAGCGCACCGGGGCGGGGCGTGTTGGGGTGGTCATCCGTTCCTCGAGGGTGAAGCCGGCAGGCTCCGCAGCCTAACGTTCCGCGACGCCGACGGGTAGGGGGCCGCCACTTCGCGGCACGTGGTCGGAGTGGGCACCCCTCTGGTACTGTCTGCACGCCTCCAATTGAACCGAGGAGAACAAGAAGTGAAGCCCGCCCTCATCCTGCAGCGGCGCGAGTTTCTGCAAGCCAGTGGAGTGCTTACCGGGATGCTGGCCGTCGGCAGCCCGCTGGCACTGCTTGCGCCCACTCGCACCTGGGCCGTTGACCTCTCGACCCTGACCAGCGCCGAAGGCGCCACGCTCATGGCCATGGCGCGCACCATCGCGCCGCACGACAAGCTGGAGGATGCGGCTTACGCGCTGGTCGTTCGTGGCATCGATGAACAGGCGAGCAAGGATGACGGCCTCAAGAAGCTGATGAAGGATGGCGCCCAGGGGCTCGGGGCAGACTTCGCGCGCGCACCTGAAGCGCAGCGTGTCGCCGCGCTCAAGAAGATCGAGCAGTCGCCGTTCTTTCAGCTCACGCGGGTCAAGACGCTGCAGCTTCTCTATTCCTCGCCGCTCGCCTACAAGTACTTCGGCTACGAAGGCGAAGCGTTCTCCAAAGGCGGGTACCTCTACCGTGGCCTGAACGATCTGCGCTGGCTCCCCGACGTCCCGCTCGAGGACTCGGGTCCCATGCCCACGGCGTAAGCGGCGGAGGCACTCGCATGATCGAACACACTGATGAAGGCGCCGTCGTCATCGTCGGCTCCGGGGCCGGCGGCGGCACGCTCGCGCACGAGCTCACGCGCCGCGGTATCAAGGTCGTGCTCCTCGAAGCCGGCAAGCGCGAGTCGATCGCCAGCTTCTCGCAGGATCCGAACGTCGCGTTCGGCCAGCTCACCTGGCTCGATCCGCGCACCCAGTCGGGCACCTGGACCGTGCCACGCGATTTCCCGACGTTGCCGGCGTGGATTGCGAAGAGCGTCGGCGGGACGACGGTGCACTGGACCGGCGCTACACCGCGCAATCGCGAGTGGGAAGTCACCGCACGCACCAGCTACGGCAATGTCGCCGGGACTTCGCTGATCGACTGGCCGATCAGCTACCAGGAGCTCAAGAACTACTACCAGCTCGCCGAGAGGCGCCTGGGTGTCACGCGGCGCAACGGCGTGCCCGGCATGCCGGCATCGAACAACTTCAAGGTGATGTACGCGGGCGCAAAGAAGCTCGGCTTCAAGCGCGTGCACACCGGTTATCTCGCGATCAATCCGCAACCCTTCGACGGGCGCGCACTCTGCATCCAGCAGGGCTTCTGCGCGCAAGGCTGCAAGACCGGCGCCAAGTGGAGCACGCTCTACACCGAGATTCCGCGCGCGGAGGCGACCGGGAATCTGGACCTGCGCATCCAGTGCATGGCGACGCGCATCGAGCACGGCGCGGACGGACGCGCGAACGGCGTCGTGTACCGCGACGCGCAGGGCAAGGAGCAGCGGCAGAAGGCGCGCATCGTGTGCGTCGCAGGCAACGCGCTCGAAACGCCGCGGCTCCTGCTGCTGTCCGAATCCGCGAAGTATCCGCACGGGCTCGCGAATTCCAGCGACCAGGTCGGGCGCAATTACACGCACCACATCATCAATTTCGTGTGGGGCATCTTCGACCAGCCGGTGCATGCGTGGCGCGGCGCGACGCTCGCGGGCCTGATCGAGGATCCGCAGGTCAACGACCCGAAGCGCGGTTTCGTCGGGGGCTATCACTTCGAACTGTGTTCACTCGATCTACCGACGTTCCCGCTGGTCGGCATTCCTTACGGCTGGGGCCGCGATTTCGCGTCGGTGATCGACAACTTCGCGAACATTGCCGGCATCCTCGTCAACGGCGAGGACATGCCGCGTGCCGACAACCGCATCACGCTCGATCCGAAAGTGCGGGATGCATACGGCCTGCCGGTCGCACACGTGCACGTCGATGAGCATCCGAACGACCTCGCCATGCGCAAGCATGCGACCGACTGGGGCGCGAAACTCTACGAGGCGATCGGCGCGAAGCGCACGCTCAAGGGCAGCCATCCGCCCGCGACTCACAACATGGGTACGGCGCGCATGAGCAAGAATCCGCGCGACGGGGTGACCAATGCGTGGGGCCAGACGCACGACATCAAGAACCTGTTCGTATCCGACGGGAGCCAGATGAGCACGCCGGGCTCGGCGAACCCGACGCTCACGATCGTCGCGCTCGCGCTCCGTCAGGCCGAATACATCAGCCGCGAGATGACGGCCCGCAACATCTGATCACTTCGGCGCTGGAGTCTTGGCCGGCGGCGAATTCTGCGCCGCCGGTTCGACGACCTTGGCCGTGTCGACCCGGAAGCGCAGGCTTTGCAGCGTCTGCGCATCGAGCGCGCCGACGCCCGCATCGACGGAGCTGCGCTCGCCGGGCTTCACCGGTCCGCCGATCGTGATCGGGCTCGCCTGTTTCACGATGTTGCCGGAAGCGTCGACGAGCACCGGCGTGAGCTGGATGTCCATGAGCGGGAGCGGCGCGCGATTCTCGATCACCGCGACCACGCGCTGGTTTGCCGCCACCACCGGAGCAGTCGCCACGTAGTTGCCGGGATTGCGTGGCAGGTCGATGCGCAACGCTTCGACTGCGGCGGCCTGTCCGACGTTGCTGTTGGAAGTCGCGGCGGCCTGGTAGTACTTGAGCGCCGTCTCGGTATCGCCCTTGTCCTTGGACACCTGGCCGAGGAAATACGCGGCAGGTGCGGTCGGCAGGAGCTTCGCGCTCTGGCCCAGGTACTGCTCGGCCTTGGCCTTGTCGCCGGCGCGATATTCAGCAACACCCGCGCCGAGGTAGGAACCGTAGTAGTTCGGGTTGAGCTGCATCGCCTTCTGGTAGTAGGCACGCGCTTCCTTGGGCTTTTTCTCCGAGAGCGCGATCTCTCCCAGCATCTGCTGGAACAGGCCCTCGTTCGGCTGCATCTTGGCTGCCTCGGCCACCAGCGTCTTGGCCTTGGCGGTGTCGCCCTTCTGCGCAGCCGCCATCGCTTCGTCGTACTTGTCGTACGCGGGCTTCATCTCGAGGAGCGGCTTCACGCGCGCCTGGTAGGCTTCCGCGTTGATCTCGCCACCGCGCCCGAGCTCGCCCGCGGTCTTCTTGTTCTGTTCCACGCGCTCGGCTGAGGGCGGGTGTGAGGCGAACATGCCGGACATCCAGTCCTGGTTCTTCTCGGCGTCGCCGAAGAGTTTCACGAACGTTTCCTGCAGCGTGACCGCGCCCCACGGGTCATAGCCGACGAGCTTCATGTACTTCATGCCGTAATGGTCGGCTTCGAGCTCCTGGTCGCGACCGTATTTCATCTGGATCATCTGTGCGCCGGCGCCCGCGCCCTGCAGCACGAGCGAGGCGAGATTGGCGTCGACTCCGCCGACGGCCGCGCCAATCTGCGCGACCTGCATCCCGGCTTGCATCAGCGTCCCCCGCTCCTGCGCCTTCGCGCCGTGACGCGCGGCTGCATGCACGATCTCGTGGCCGAGCACGGCGGCGAGCTCCGCCTCGCTCTGCAGCTCATACAGGAGCCCGCGATTGACCGCGATCTTGCCACCCGGCAAGGCCCACGCGTTGGGCACCGAATTGTTGAGCACGGTGAACTCGTACGGGAGCTTGCGATCGGAGACCGCGGCGAGCTTCTGGCCGATCTCACTCACGTAGGCACTCAATTCCGGCAGCACGCTGAAGTCGCCGCCCTCGCCCTGGCGGGTGGGCGCGTAGTTCTGTTCGCCCATCTGGATTTCTTCCGCCTGGGAGACGAACTGGATCTCCCTCTTGCCGGTGACCGGATTGGTGCCGCAGGCACTGAGTGCGAGCGACCCCGCGAGTGCGACGGCGATGACGGATGAATTCCGCATGACGACCTCCCGTGTCCGTAGTCCCGTCGGGCGGGCTACGTTTCTGTTGTGGGCGGCGCGGCCTTGCGACGCATGACCAGCGTCAGCACGAGCGCCGCGAGGGCCCACTGTATGACTTGCCCGAAACCCTCTGCAAGCACGTACGGCGTTGGAAAGCCGTACCAGTTCCAGTAACCGACGCTGCTGGTGAGCCAGGCCATGAGTCCCACCGTCGCACCGAAACCGACACGCCCCCAGAGACTCAGGTTGGTGAAGCCCAGCAGGATGCAGAGCAGCAGCGCGCCGAGGAAGTCACTGATGATCTCGGTGAGGATCTGGCGCGCCGACAGCGGCTCGTGGCCCGCCGGGTCGAAGAGCAGCAGGCCGTTCGGGCCGGCCTTGATCTTGTCCATCCACGCGCGCTGCTGATCCTCCGTCAGGTTGTCGAGGTCGCCGACGCCCGGGAAGAAATAGAGGCCCTTCTCCGGGATGTTGGCGCGCATCAGGTCGAGCAACGCCGGCTCATTCGGCAAAGGGCTGATGCCCACGCTGCCGAGACGCGTGGAAGCTAGAAACCCCCAGACGAACATCGCCATCGCCGCCAGGGTGCTCGCGAGGATCAGACGACTCATGGCTTCTCCCGGACGTTGATCTCGATCTTGACCCCGTTGGGGTCGCTCAGGAACAACTGCCGCAAGCCGCCCCCGGCCGCGTGATTCACGTGCGCAGCGACCCCGTGCTGCTCGAGTCGCGCCAGGATCCCATCGAAATCATTGCCGTTGAAGGCGATGTGATCGACCGGGCCGGTTCCCGGCGCCGGCGTCGTGACCGGGATCTGCTGCGAGCGCGAGTGCGCCGTGTAGGTCTGCCACTCGCCGATATGGATGCAGGGCGTGTCGCCGACGTAGAGCCAGTAGCCCGGAAAGGCGAGGGGCGGCCGCGGACCGACGCGCATGCCGAGCACGTTGCAGTAGAAATCGCGCGTCGCGTCGATGTCGTGCGTGAGAACGAGATAGTGCTCCATCTTCGTGAGGGGCATGGGAACTCCGCTTCAGTGCGCCGGCGGCGCCCGCACGACGATGGGCACGTTGCACAGCTCCACGTAGCCCGCCGCTAAGTGGAACCACTCCTCGCGCCGGTTGCGCCGGCTCTCCACCAGCCTGGC
>Ga0126377_10003116_pt1 | contig 11631 bp, 10 predicted proteins | sample PanSoiMetPlot_22_FD_92647 | JGI IMG/M metagenome (GOLD analysis project Ga0126377, IMG submission 92647) | Tropical forest soil microbial communities from Panama - MetaG Plot_22 | ecosystem: Environmental > Terrestrial > Soil > Tropical forest > Bulk soil | place: Panama | collected 2016-02-17
CGCAGGCGCAGAAGATGATCAGTCTCTGTTTGTGGCGAGCTCGTGCGATGGCCAGGTCGAGCAGGTCGCCGGCAGCGGCCGGCTCGACGATCTCTGCCTCTCCATTACTGCGCTCGGCGACGCGCTTGTTGCCGAGTTCGGGCATCCACATGTAGCGATCTGGGCCCGCGAGCTCCTCGAAGGCCTTGTCGCGAAAACCTGCCGCCCTCACGCTGCGCGCCACGCGTACGTCGACGAAGCAGGGCGGTGCGTGACCGCGCGCCTCCTCCACCGCTTCGGTCGCCTCGAGCAAGAGCGGCGTCGACGATCCCCATCCCCAGTAGCCGAAGCTGAACAGCGCCAGTTCCATCGCCATGATTGACACTAGCAGTCCGTGTATCGAACCCGAGCTTCGATCGACTGCGCACTTCGAAGGTGAAAGATGCTTTGTGCTGCTGATCAACTCCCGTGCAGCAGATACGCACTCGCGGGAGGCTCCACAGCGTAGCAGCCAAAATGTGCAGCATTGAAGTGTCGACATCGTTCCCTTCTAATGACTCACGATGGCGGTGATTGCCTCTTTCGCGTCCGCGCTGCGGACGTTCTCCAAGGGGCGGCTGTACCTCGGACGCGAGCTGGACTTCCGGTCGGCCGCGACATCGTCAAGAGGACCAGGTGGCCGCGTTCGTCCAGCGCGGCGGGCTCGAGCTGACTCAGATCCTCCGTCAGTTGATCGTGCTGAGCGGCGGTGCTGCTCGACGCGAGCATTTGTGGAGGGCGCCGAGCCTTCACTCGCCAAAGATCGGCGAAACTCGCAATCATGTGTGAGGGTGGGGTCACGAGGGGGTGGGGTGGTGATCAGCCAAGGACACGGAATGGACATGTCGGGGCCAGCGCGCGGCTGGATCGCGGAGGCTTGGTTTTCGCGAGGTGGTCGGCGCGCTCCGGCTGCCCCGGACGCCGGAAGCCTTCGTGTGGTCACCGTGAACCCGGAGCGCGGCACTGGATCCACTCTCGCCGCGCGAATCGCGCTGCTCGAGTCGGCGGTCAGGGTAACGGCGTCGCGCGTACCCACGTTGTTCGTAACGTCAGCCGGATTCGTAGGCTGCGCGGCAGGGCTGGGCCACTATGTCGGGGACGGCACCGTGACCTGGGCGCCTCCTGATGTCCGGAAGGCGAAGCGGCAGTTGGTGCGGGTCGCCCGATCGCTACCTCATCGGAGTGCGCTTGCGGTCGGTGTGGATCTCGGTAGCGCTGAGCCCCTTCAGCAGCAGTGGTGGCTTCGCGGGGGCACAGGCGATCGCGCGCTCACCGTCATCCGCGGTGAGACTCTTCTCCACCACCGAGTCGTCGACGTCGCGGGTCACCGCGTGATGGGCTTCGTCTGCGGCGAGATCCTTATGCCGATCCCGCTTGCTCTCCTCGACAACGTCGACGTGGTCGTCGATTCGGCGCACGCGAGCATCGTGTGCAACACGCGTGAAGGTGCCAAGCCCACCAACTGGATGCCTTTTCACCGCGTGCTCCTCGCGCTCGGCAGGCATTGCGGCGCCGTCTTTGCACACGCACACATGCCCGCGGTCGCCGGCCGCCGCAACGCCCGAAGCCGGAACAACTGGGCGGTCTTCCGAGGCGGCAAGCCGTTTCCCAAGTTGCGCGACCTAGCGATCGGATGATCGGTTGCCCGGAGGCAGGGATCGCCGGTCAGGCGAGCTGGGTTGTGTGAGCCACGCGGACCGATCGCTGGGTGCGTCTGGGTCGTGAGGCATCTCCCAGGCGCGTGGTACCCTCGATCCGATGGCGACCAGCCGCATCAACCTCGCCGATCCCGACTGCGAACCCAGCGACGAGCAGCTGCGTGCGTTGTCGCGTGGCGCGTTCGCGGATGTGAAACAGAGGAATGCGGAGGCCGCGGCGCGCCTTGCAGCGGCCATCGAGGAGCGCCGGAGGGCTGTCCTGGCGCGCATCGCTCCTCTCCTGGCGGCCGGCCGGCGAGATCGATGAAGCCGGTCCTCCTCGTCATCGCGGGCCCGAACGGTGCCGGCAAGACGACGCTCACGGCGCGCCTCCGCGAGGATCAATGGAGCGAGGGGGTCGAGTATCTGAACCCCGACGAGGTCGCGCGAGACCGTTTCGGCGACTGGAACTCGCCCGTCGCCATTCTCGAGGCCGCCCGCTGGACGACCGATCGCCGGGAGGAATTGCTGGCGAAGGGCGTCGGGATCGCGTTCGAGACTGTCTTCTCTGCGGACGAGAAGGTCGACTTCCTCGCAAGGGCTCGCGATGCCGGGTACTTCATTCGCGTCTTCTTCGTGTCCACGAGCGATCCAAGGATCAACGCCAGTCGTGTTGCGGGACGCGTGATGAGCGGCGGCCACACGGTTCCGATCGAGAAGATCCTGTCGCGATACGAGCGCTCGATGGCGAACGTCGCGGCGGCGATCGCTCTGGCGGATCGGGTGTACATCTATGACAACTCTGTCGACGGCGTCGAGGCCACGCTTTGTGCGCGGACGGAGGACGGTCGTCTTCGCAAGGTCTACGTCGATCTTCCGGTGTGGGTCGGTTCTACGGTGGCGGCGCTGGAGCGCCATCCTCTGATGAAAACCGGTCCGGCTACCTAGCCGGATCGCAACCAGCTCGGTCAAAGCAAGCCGCGGCGGACCGCGTCCGCGCCGAACGCCCCCGGCGAGTCACGGATGCCCGGCGTGCGCCGCCGCCGCGGCCTGCTCGTAGCGGAGCAGGCGGGCGCGGACCTTGGGCTGCACGGAGACGCTGTCGCGGGCCATGAGGGCGACCGCGCGCCGCTGGGCCGCGACTGCCTCGGCGGGGCGGCCGGCGTGGAAGTAGAGGAGGGCGAGGGTGTCCCAGATGTCGCCGTCGCCCGGTTCGATCTCGAGGGCGCGCATGGCGAAGTTGAGGCCGGTCTGCGGTCGGTGGAGCAGGGCGTAGTACCAGCCGATCGTGTTCAGCTGGGAGGGCGTGCTGCCGACGCGCACCAGGCCGATGACGTCCTTCTCGATCGCCTGCAGGCCGGACGGCGGAAGCGACTCGACGCCGATGTACCAGTCCGGGACCACGCGCGCCATCTGGACGTCGACCAGGCCCATCCAGGCCTGGGCGTCGTTCGGCTCGCGCGCCAGGTACTGGCGGAGGAGCGCCTCGGCCTGCGGCCGCGGCTTCTTCTCTCGCGTCTGGTCTCGCGTCTGGACCAGGGCGCGCCAGTAGAGGAGGCGCGGCCAGCTCGCGTCGGCGCGCTCGGCCCGTTCGAGCGCCGCTTTCATCGTGCCCGGTCCGGCCCGGCGCTCGCTGCCGGCCAGCTCGATGAAGAGCGCCTGCGCCTCGCCGGGGCGCAGGACGCGCTCGCTCCTCACGCCGCCCACCGCCGCCCGGCGATAGCCGAGCCGCCAGATGTTGAGCTGCCTGTTCAGGTGATAGCTGCGGTACTCGTCGGCCAGACGATCGGCGATGTCGCCGAACGATTCGCGGAAGGCGGCCTCCTTGTCGCGCCCGGCGGCGAAGGCGGCCAGCATGCGGCGGAACCGACGGTGGTGATCCTGGCTGCCGTTGGCCAGGAGATGGGTCAGCTTCCAGGCCGCGAAGTAGCCCGCACGGTCCCCTTCGCCTCTTCGTGACAGCTCCTCGTACTTCATGGCCATGAGCCGGCTCATGCTCGGCAGCGCGCTCACCTCCTTCCAGTAGCGGACGTCCATCGGCGGCGGCTGACCGACGATGGCCACGCCCTCCTTGAGCTGGAGGGTCTCGTAGTAGCTCGCGAGCCCCTCCTCGAGCCAGGGCGGGAGATTGAACAGGTAGCGCGCGTTGAGATCGTGGGTGAGCTCGTGCACCAGCACCTCCGTCCGGAGGCTGCGGTTGGCTTCTCCGACCAGCTCGCCCCACTCGCAGGTGACCACCAGCCGCTCGGAGCCGAAGTCGCCGCTGCCGGTCATGAAGCCGCCGACGTTCTCGCCGTAGCGCGCTCGCATGTCGGAGCATCCGGCCATGTCGATGATCCGGATCGGACGGACCGGCCCCGGCCGTCGCGGCACCACGAGCGTGTAGAGATCGGCGAGCGCCGAGGCGAGCGCCTCGAACTCGCGCGCCCGCTCGCGCGCGTCGTCGCCGTCCATGTCGGTGACGAGCAGGATGCGATCGGTCCGCACCTCGCGCCACGCGTGGCCGCCGGGGTCCGCATGCGCCATGCAGCCCGTGGCCACCGCGGTGAGAGAGAGGATGACGAGATGGACGTGCCGAGCCGACCAGCGCGCTGTCACGGGCCGATCATGATCAAATCCCGGGCCGCGACGGCGACCGAAAGCGATGCGGGCGAGTCGGCTGGCCAATGTCCTCTCGGGTGGACATCGGCTCCTTTCGTGTCCTCTCGAGTGGACGCCTCGCCCGGTCGGCCCGGCGACCGCGGAAAGCGTGTACTCGAGGTAATCGCGCACACGGGCCCGGCCACCGGAGATCGGATCCGGCTCGCTGCCGTCGCGCCGGGCGTCGCGCCGGCGAACCGGCCGCCGCCGCAGCGAGCGCACGACCTGCACTGGCGGCCGCCCACACCCGGCCGTCCAGACCGCCCCACCACGTTGAGCCGATGGCCGGACTCGAACCGGCGACCTACGGTTTACGAAACCGTTGCTCTACCGACTGAGCTACATCGGCGGAGCAGGGACTTTGCCCAACCGGGCGGGCAAGGTCAAGCGGCGGAGAGGGCGCGCTCGATGGCGTCCATCGTGGCGGGCTTGAGGACGTACTCGTCGAAGTGATCGCGGCGGACCGCGGCGCGCAGGCGGCGTTCGGCCCGGCCGCTGAAGGCGATGACCCGGACGGGCTTCGCAGAGACGGTGCCGCGGAGGAGCTCGGCGAGGGTGACGCCGTCGATGTCCGGAAGCCCGATGTCGACGAGGGCGACGTCGGGCTGGAAGCGCTCGGCGATCTCGATCGCTTGGTGGCCGGTGCTGGCGACGGCGACCTGGTGGCCGCGGTCGCGCAGCGCGGAACCTATGACGTGGGTTACCTCTTGCTCGTCGTCTACGACCAGGACGCGCATCGCCGACTTTCCCCCCCGGATCTGGAACCGTAACCGGCTGGTCGGACTCGTCAATTCAATAGGCCCGTTCAGGTCGATCCACGTTCGGCGGGGCGGCGTAACCGCCCACAACCTCCGGGCGTAGTCTCCGGGCGCCGCGCTGTTGCGTGAGATTCGATATGGCGATGCGGTTTCTTGCGGCGGCCGATGAGGCAGCGGTAATGTCCGGCCCCAACAAGGGTCAAACACTCGAAAGGAGACGGGAAATGAACCTGTTCAGCAAGGGAACCGTGCTCGCCGGCGCCGCATGGGCGCTGTTCGCATGTGGTGGCGGCGGCTCGGCTCCGAGCGGCGAAGCGACCACTCCGGCGGCGAATGCCCCAGCCGCGGGCGCGGCCGATCAGGCGGCGCCGGCCCAGGGCGATGCCGCCGGTCCGATGACCGCCGAGCAAGTAAAGTGCTCGGGCATCAACGACTGCAAGGGCAAGAGCGATTGCAGCGGCGGCGACCACTCGTGCAAGGGTCAGAACGACTGCAAGGGCAAGGGCTGGGTCAAGGCCTCGGCCGACGACTGCAGCGCCAAGGGCGGCACGGTCGTCCAGTAGTCATCGTCGCGCGCGTCCACCGCGTCCGGCGCGCGCCCGGCGCCGCTCCGCCACTCTTCGGCGAGAGCGGCGCCGCCGCCCGCAGCTGACGCCATCCACACCGCCATGTGGCAACGGAGAGATCTCGGGCACGGCATCGGCCTCCGGCTGGCCCACTACCAGCACATCCTCGAGCACGGGGTCTCGGGCGTGGACTGGTTCGAGATCATCTCCGAGAACTTCTTCGAGCCGGGCGGGCGGCCGCAGGCGGTGCTCGACATCGTGCGCGCCGCGCGGCCGGTCGTCATGCACGGCGTCTCGATGGGCCTCGGCAGCCCCGAGCCCGTCCCCGACGCGTACCTCGACTCTCTCGCCACCCTCATGAGGCGCGTCGAGCCCGCGTGGGTGTCGGACCACCTGTGCTGGGGGGGAGTCGGCGGGCGCTACTCCCACGATCTGCTCCCGCTCCCCTCCACCCGCGAGGCGATCGACCACGTCGTGCGCCAGATCGATCGCGTCCAGGAGCGCCTCGGTCGCCCCATCCTGATCGAGAACGTGTCCAGCTACGTCGCGTTCGCCGCCAGCGAGATGGCGGAGTGGGAGTTCCTGGTCGACATCGCGCGCCGCAGCGGGTGCGGCATCCTGCTCGACGTCAACAACATCCACGTGAGCGCGCGCAACCATGGCTTCGCCGCCATCGAGTACCTGGACGCGATCCCGGCCGAGCTCATCGGGCAGATCCACCTCGCCGGCCACACCGATCGCGGAAGCTACCTGTTCGACTCGCACGTCGGACCGGTGCCCGACCCCGTGTGGGAGCTCTACGCCCGCGTCGTGCGCCGCGTCGGCCGCGTGCCGTCGCTGGTCGAGTGGGACGAGGGCACTCCCGCGTACGAGGTCGTCGTGGCCGAGTCGCGCAAGGCGGCCGCGCTCGAGCGCGAGATCTGCCCGTCGGCCTCGGAATCGGTCGAGCCGCATGGCTCGAGCGGCGCGACATGAAGCTGTCCGAGCTGCAGGATCGCTTCTGGCGCCTCATCACCGCGCCGGAGCCGGTCGCCAGGGCGCTGCCGGAGCTGGCGGCGCGCGATCCGGGGCTGGCGCCGCTCGCGTCGTGGATCGCGGCCGACAGCGAGGCGACCGCGACCGAGCGCCTCGACGTCTACGCCGGCATGTACTTCTTCCGCCTGCTCGACGTCCTGCGCGACGACTACCCCAACACGGTCAAGCTGGTCGGCGACGACGCCTTTCACAACCTGGTGGTCGACTACCTGGTCGCGTACCCGTCGGACAATCCGTCGCTGCGCTGGATCGGGCGCCACCTGCCGCGCCACCTCGAGGGCAGCGAGCTGGCGCGCCGCTTCCCCGCCGCCCCTGCGCTCGCGCGGCTCGAGTGGGTGCGCGGCGAGGCGTTCGACACCGAGGACGCGCCGGTCGCGACCGCCGACGCGCTGGCCGCGGCCAGTCCGGCCGCGTGGAGCGCGATGCGCCTCGCGATGCAGCCGTCGCTCCGCCTGCTCGATCTCGATCACGCGGTGCTGCCGCTCTGGCTCGCGCTCGAGCGCGGACAGGAGCGACCCGACGCGCCGGCCGCGCGCTCTCACGTCGTCATCTGGCGGCGCGGCTTCCGCGTCTATCACCGCGCCGTCGACGCAGTCGAATGCGAGTCGCTCGAGCTCGCGCGCTCCCGCGCGACGCTCTCGGCCGTGTGTGAAGCGCTGTGGCGACATGTAGGGGAGTCGACGCCACACGTGATCGTGGGATATCTGCGCACCTGGATCGAGCAAGAGATGGTGGCGGCGGTTCAACTCCCGCCGTAACTCGCGCAATCGCACGCGCCGCGCGCTGCGTCACCGGCGAATCGGCCGGGCCAGGTCTCTGGCCGGCCGTCGGCCGCCGCCGGCGCGCGCCCGCAAAACGATCTCCAGGGGAAGCAGTTGTTAGGGATCCCTCTAGCGCTGAGTGGCTCGATCGCAGTAAACGCAGGCTGTTGTAAGCAATTCAGGGCCGCGTGTCGCTCAGCTCACGGGACATGCGACCTCTCGCAACACCGCTGGGTTTCCGTTGGTGAAAGGAGAGAGGAATGCCGGTCCTCGGTCGATTTTTCCTGAAGGCTTGTTTGACGTCACTAGCCTGTGTCGCCGGCGTCGCCGTCGCCGCTGCGGGGCCAGACGTGAAGCTCAGCGCGCGCGATCACGCGGCACCGACGACGCTCGCTCTTCCCACGCATCTCATGGCGTGGCCCTCCATTTCGAGGCTGAGTTTCTGGTGGCAGGCCGCACAGCCAGCGGGACAGGCGCAGCCCGCGCAACCAGCACAGCCGGCGCCGACGGCGCCGCAACAGACGCCGCCGGCTGATCCGGCGCAGGCTCCAGCACCCGCGCCGGCGCCCGCGCCCGCGCCCGAACCGGAGGCGCAGCCGGCGCCGTCCTCGTCGGCGCAGCCCGCCGATCAGGCCGCGCCCAGCGACGCCGACGTGATCGCCCAGGCGCAGGCGGATCTCGCCAACCAGGGCAACGAAGATCAGGGGGAGGGCGAGGTCATCGTGGTGACCGGCTCGGCCATCGAGCGCAACGAGACCACCACGCCGGCCCCGGTGTCGGTGGTCGACAAGGAGGAGCTGGACGCCTCGGGGCTCGTCAGCGTCGCCGACATCCTGCAGAACCTGCCCTCACAGTCGAACGCAATCAATGTGCAGTCCAACAACGGCGGCGACGGATCGGCCCGTGTCAACCTGCGCGGCCTCGGCGCGGAGCGCACGCTCGTCCTCGTCAACGGGCGCCGACATGTGAACGGCGGCCTGGGCGCCAACGCGTCGGTCGACCTCAACGCGATCCCGCTGGCCGTCATCAAGCGGGTCGAGGTGCTCAAGGACGGCGCCTCGGCCGTCTACGGCTCGGACGCTCTCGGCGGCGTGGTCAACATCATCACGCGCGACGACTTCCAGGGCGTCGAGGGCAACGTCTACACCGGGACCACCCAGCGCGGAGACGGCACGACCGTCGACGTCAGCGTGGTGGCCGGTCAGGCGACCAAGCGCGGCAACGTCGTCTTCTCGGCCGGCTACTCGGACCAGCAGCCGATCTTTGCCGGTGAGCGCGACTTCTCCGAGGTCGCGCACGTCTACGACTTCGCCGAGGGCATCGAGTCCACCGACGGGTCGTACACGACGCCCAACGGCTTCATCGGCGACGGCAACATCAAGGGCGAGAAGCCGCTCTGCCCCGATCAGGACATGACCGGCTGCACGCCCGACGGCCACGGCGGCTTCCGCGATTTCGATAGCGCCGGCGTGTCGGACAAGGGGCTGGGCGATCTCTACAACTTCCAGCCCGTCAACTACCTCCTCACCCCGCTGCGCCGCTACAACGCCTTCTCGACCGGCAGCTACAAGTTCCACGAGAACGTGCGCGGCTTCTTCGAAGCCTCGTACATGAATCGCAAGTCCATCCAGCAGCTGGCTCCCGAGCCGCTCGTGACGCTGAACGAAGAGATCCCGTTCTCGGCCCAGAGCATCTACAACCCGACCGGGCGCGACCTCGCGTACGTCGGACGGCGCATGACGGAGGGCGGGCCGCGCATCTTCTCGCAGAGCGTGGACACCTTCCGCGTGGTCGCCGGGCTCGACGGCCGGCTGCCGATCGAGAAGCTGAGCGGCTGGAAGTGGGAGGGCTCGTTCAACTACGGCCGTACGCAGGGCACCGAGACCAACAAGGGTCGGTTCGTGCGCAGCCGGGTTCGCGAGGCCATCGGCCCGAGCTACCGCGACGACGCCGGAGTGGCTCACTGCGGCACGCCGGACAACCCGGGCTCGCCGGACTGCGTCCCGCTCGACCTGCTCGGCGGCGAGGGCACCATCACCGACGACATGCTGGACTACATCACGTACACGGGGATCCTGGAGGGCTTCACCCAGCAGCGCACCTGGCTGGGCCAGGTGAGCGGCCCGATCACCACCACCCCGTGGGGCGGCGATCTGATGCTGGCGTTTGGCGGCGACTTCCGACAGGAAGAGGGCGGGCAGCAGCCCGACCCGAACACCGCCACCGGCAACACCACGGGCAACAAGGTCGAGCCCACCAAGGGCAAGTACGATGTGTCCGAGGGCTTCGGCGAGCTCTCCTTCGTGCCGGTCCGCGACCAGCCCTGGGCCAAGCTCCTCGAGCTCGACGTGGCGGCGCGCGTGGTCGACTACAGCACGTTCGGGAACGCCTTCACCTGGAAGGCGGGGGGACTCTACCGCCTGCCCATGGGTCTGGCGGCCCGCGGCACCTACTCGACGGCGTTCCGCGCGCCCAGCATCGGCGAGCTCTACGCGGGCGTGGGTGACGACTTCCCCAACATCGGCGATCCGTGCGACACGGGCGACGGCCCGATCCAGGATGCCAACGTGCGCGCGAACTGCGCCAGGGAGATCCCCAACAACTCGGAGACCTTCGTCGACGGTCGCAGTCAGATGCCGGCGCGCGTGGGCGGCAACCCCGATCTCGACGCCGAGACGGCCAAGGTGTGGACGACCGGCCTGGTCTACGAGCCGACCTTCGCCGAGGGCCTGGGCCTCTCGGTCGACTACTTCAACGTCAAGATCACGGACTCCATCCAGTCGGCGGGAGCCAGCATCCTCCTGGCCAACTGCTACAACCTGCCGCCCGATCAGGCGAGCGACTGCGACAAGATCATCCGCGACCCGAACTCGGGCATCATCCTCAGCATCATCGACACCAACACCAACATCGGCTCCAACGAGACCGACGGCGTCGACTTCAACGTCAACTACACGTGGCAGTTGCCGGCCGTTGGCCGCTTCCGCCACAACTTCGAGGGCACCTGGCTCCATCACATGAAGGAGGTGTTCCCGAGCCGCACGGTCGACGGCGTCGGCGTCTACGACCTCGCCGATGGCGGCGAGGGAGGCGTGTTCCCGCGCTGGAAGTTCAACCTGACCACGCTGTGGGGATACAAGGAGCTCGGGCTGGGCGCCAACGTGCGCTACATCCACAGCTTCCGCGAGTGCGACCAGAACGACTGCACCCAGGAGGGCGCGGACATGCTGGATCGCAAGGTCGACCTCAACGTGACCGCGGACGCGTTCGCCACCTACACGCTGAAGTCGCCGCTCGGGTCGTCCATGCTCACGGTCGGCGTCAACAACGTGACCGACCAGGATCCGCCCGTGATCTACAACGGCTTCCTGGCCACGTCGGACTCCAACACGTACGACTACCTGGGCCGCTTCTTCTACGCCCGTCTCACCCAGTCGTTCTGACGACTGACGAGGTCCGCGTCGCCGCGACCGCGCCATGGAGCGCGGCCGCGGCGGCGGTCGGATCTTCCGCTGCGAGGAGGCCGCGGATCGCTGCCACGCCATGGGCGCCGGCGCGACCCGCGGCCTCGGCATTTTCGGGGCCGAGCACCCCGCCGATGGCGTAGAGCCGCGCCGGCGAGCCGGTCGCCGCGATGGCGCGCGCGGCCGCGCCCAGCTCGGCCACGCCGATCGGCGCCATGCCGGCCTGGCGCTTGGACGGGGTGTCCCAGACCGGGCCGCACACCACCAGGTCTGCCCCGTCGCGCGCCGCCGCCCCGGCCGCGTCGGCGCCGTGGACCGACATGCCGATGAGGAAGGGGCCCGGGTGGCTCAGCCGGCGCGCCACCGCGATGGGCAGCCCGGCCTCGGGCAGGTGCACGCCGTCGGCGCTGGCGGCCAGCGCGACGTCGATGCGGTCGTTCACGAGGAGCGGGCAGCGCCGCTCGTGCACAACGTCGAGCAGCGCGCGCGCCAGGTGCAGGAGCGCGCGCGCCGGCAGGTCCTTCTCGCGCAGCTGCACCACGGCGCCGCCGGGCGGGACGCCGGCCAGGGCGCGGGCGACCGCGTCGCAGAGGTCCATCCCGCGCGCCTCGGCGGCGCGGCGGTCGGTCACCAGGATGAGGCGTCCGAGCTGCACGGGTCGCCTCTCTCCCATCACGGCTCGCGCCGGCTCACTCGATCACGCCCTCGAGCGGGGAGGAGGCGCTGGCGTAGGCTCGGCGCGGCATGCGGCC
>Ga0126377_10003117_pt1 | contig 11631 bp, 7 predicted proteins | sample PanSoiMetPlot_22_FD_92647 | JGI IMG/M metagenome (GOLD analysis project Ga0126377, IMG submission 92647) | Tropical forest soil microbial communities from Panama - MetaG Plot_22 | ecosystem: Environmental > Terrestrial > Soil > Tropical forest > Bulk soil | place: Panama | collected 2016-02-17
CCGCGACCACCAAATCCACCGCCGAGTCCTGTGTTGCTCGGGACACAGAGTTCGCTTGCGTCCTGCTGTGAGCCACAGACGTGATACGGCACGTGAGCGGTGGCGACGATGTGGTAGAATTGCGGCGTCGGATAATCCTCCGCCGTCCACGCTTGGCCGGTATTCGTCGAGATCGCGCCTCCGCCGTCGTTGCCGAGCATCATGTGCTCGGCGTTGTCCGGATCGATCCACAGGTCGTGCATGTCACCATGCGTTCCGCCGCCGACTTGCGTGAGCGTCTTGCCGCCGTCCGCCGAGCGATACATCGACGTGTTGAGCGCGTAGACGACGTCTTTGTTTTTCGGATCAGCCGTGACGTGCGTGTAGTAGAACGCACGCTGCCGGATGTTGCGGTTGTTCGTGGACAGCGTCCACGTCGCGCCGGCGTCGTCAGACTTGAACAAGCCACCGTTGTCGTTTTCGATGAGCGCGTACACGCGATTTCCATCCGCCGGCGAGACGGCGACGCCGATGCGACCCAACACGCCCGACGGAAGACCCGATGCGCGGCTGATATCCGTCCACGTCTCGCCGCCGTCGGTGGATTTGAACAATCCGCTGCCTGGGCCACCGCTCGACATCTTGTACTCGTTGCGGAAGGCTTCCCACATCGCCGCGAACATCACATTCGGGTTGTGCGGATCGATCGAGATGTCGATCGCGCCGGTCTTCGGCCCGCGGTCGAGCACCTTGCGCCACGTCTTGCCGCCATCGGTGCTCTTGTAGACGCCGCGCTCGTCGCTGTCGACACCATATTTGCCGAAATCCGCGACGAACACGATGTCGGGATTCGTCGGATGGATGCGGATCTTCGAGATCGCATCAGAGTTTTTGAAACCGACGTGCGTCCAGGTCTTGCCCGCGTCGGTCGACTTGTACACGCCGTCGCCGGGCATGATGTTGCCGCGGATGCACGACTCGCCGGTCCCGATGAAGACGACGTCAGGGTTCGACTCGGAGACCGCGACTGCGCCGACCGACGCGCTGGTGATCTGATTGTCGGTGATCGGCGCCCACGTCTCGCCGCCGTCGGTCGTCTTCCACAACCCGCCGCCCGTCGCGCCGAAATACGCGACTTTCGGTTGCCCTTTCACGCCCGAAACGGCAATCGAACGCCCACCGCGGTCGGGGCCGAGGCTGCGCCAGCGATACGACTTCCAAATCGTCGTGTCCACCGACGGCGGGGCAATGGACGGCCCCTCGGCGCTTCGGCCGAGGTGGGTCGAGCCAATAGTGCCGAGCACCACGAGTCCTGCGGGAACGGCGATGCGGACAACCTGACGAAACATGGATCTCACTCCCTGAAAGGCGATCATCGTGGGATTGAATGCAGTAGAATTATCGGGCAGTGAACGACGCCTAACCAGGGGAGCGGCGCATGTCTGATGCGAGAGTTGCGTTGATCGGATTCGGGCTTGCGGGGGAGACCTTCCACGCGCCGCTGATCGCCGCCACGCCCGGTCTCGACGTCACCGCGATCGTAACCACCGATCCAGGGCGCCGGGCTTCCGCCGAGCGGCAATATCCCGGCGCGAAGCTCCTGTCGAGCGTCGACGAGGTCTGGCGGTCGGCGGCTGATTTCGACCTCGTCGTCGTCGCATCCCCGAGCGGCACGCACACCGAACATGCGCTCGGCGCGATCGAGGCGGGGCTATCCGTCGTGGTCGACAAGCCGTTCGCGCTGACCGCGGCCGAAGGCGTTGGGATGATCGAGGCGGCCAGTCGTAGCGGCGTCATGATCGTCCCGTTTCAGAATCGTCGCTGGGACGGAGACTTCCTCACCGTGCGCGCGTTGATCGATGAAGGAAGATTGGGCACCGTAACTCGATTCGAGTCGCGGTTCGAGCGCTGGCGTGTGATCCCCAAGCCGCGGTGGATGCAGCCCGGTGCCGCGGCAGCAGGCGAAGGGATGATCTACGATCTCCACTCGCACTTGATCGACCAGGCGCTGGTGCTCTTCGGTCCAGTCGCCGAAGTCTACGTGGAGACGGGGCAGATTCGCGAAGGCGTGCAGGTCGACGACGACGCGTTCATCGCACTGACGCACACATCGGGTGTGCGATCGCACTTGAAGGCAACGCTCGTCGCGGCGGATATCGGCCCGCGGTTTCGCGTGTACGGCGATCACGGCGCGTACGCGAAGTTCGGCGTCGACCCGCAAGAGGAAATGCTCAAGGCGGGACGCCGGCCGGGTGATCCAGGATTCGGCGAAGATTCGCCGGAGCTTTGGGGCACACTCTCGGACGGCACTTCGACGACGCGTGTTCCGACCGCGCTCGGCGTGTATACCCAGTTTTACGCGGGCATTCTTGCGACGCTGCGCGAGAAGGCGCCGCCGCCGGTGAACGCGGCCGACTCGGTCGCTGGTCTCAGGATCATCGAGGCGAGCTACCGATCGGCGGCGGAGCGAAAGGTTGTGACCCTATAGATCAATCGGCATAAGGGCTTTCCGCGCGACTCGATCCTCCGCCTCCGCCTCCGCGTCGTCGGCGCTTTCGTCTCCGTCGCTTGTCGGGGGTCGCCTCTGAAACGACGGTTCTCGCTGGTTCGCGTGCGACCGCCGCAGCCTTCCGCTCCTGATTCATTTTTGCTCGGGCGCGCTCGGCGGCTCGCTGTTCACGAATTTTCGCGATTCGCTCTTTGATCGGAATCTCGAGCTTCGTCGTGGGTTGCGCTCTGTAGTCGAAATCGGGCAGCGTCACACGCGGCAGTGGTTTGCCCACGGCGCGCTCGATTGCGCGAAGATCGTCGGCCTCCTCCGGCGCCACGAACGTATACGCTTCGCCCGTCATCTCAGCGCGCGCCGTTCGGCCGACGCGATGGATGTAGTCTTCGGCCGCGGCGGGCACATCGAAGTTGACGACATGGCCGAGTGCTTCGACGTCGATGCCGCGGGCGGCGATGTCGGTGGCGACGAGCACGCGGTAGCGGCCGGACTTGAAGCCCTCGAGCGCGTCGGTGCGCTGTGCCTGCGAGCGATTGCCGTGAATGCGCGCGACGCTGATGCCGCGTTTCTCGAGCTGCTCCCAGAGGCGGTTGGCGCGATGCTTGGTGCGTGTGAACACGAGGGCTTCTCTCATCGTTCCGCGGTCGAGCAGCGCGAGCAACAGTGCGGACTTGAGCTCCTGCGGGACAGGATACACGGCTTGCGTGATGCCGACCGCGGGGGCCGCTTTGCGCTCGAGGTTGATCGTCGCCGGGCTGTGAAGCAGCTCGCGCGTCAGCTCGACGATCGGCGCCGGCATGGTCGCCGAGAAAAACAGCGTCTGTCGTTTCTTGGGGAGATGCGACAACACCCGTCGAATGTCCGGCAGGAAGCCCATGTCGAGCATGCGATCGGCCTCGTCGAGCACGAGATGCTGGATGTGGTCGAGTTTGGCGTACGGCTGCTTGAGGTGATCGAGCAGACGGCCAGGCGTGGCGACGATGATGTCGACGCCGGTGCGGAAGGCGTGTTCCTGCGGGCCCATGCCGACGCCGCCGAAGACTGCCGCGGCCGTGATCGGAGTGTGAACCGCGAGCTCCTCGGCCTCTTTGAGAATTTGCGCCGCTAGCTCTCGTGTCGGCGTAAGGATCAGCGCGCGTGTCGTGCCGCGCTTCTTCTCGATGAGCTGCTGAAGAACGGGAAGAAGGAAAGCTGCCGTCTTTCCACTGCCGGTCTGCGCACAAGCGAGGAGGTCCTTGCCGGCGAGCGCAGGTGGAATGGCATCGTTTTGAATCGGCGTCGGTCGATGGAAGCCAAGCTCTTTGACGCCGCGGAGCAGGTCGCGGTGGAGATGAAACGAAGTGAAGGACACGAGGTCAGGATTGAAGTCCGGTTGCGTTGCTGTGAGAACTTTAGCGCATCCGGGGTGCTCATGCCGTCACTTCTTCGCGTCGAAGTCAGAACAGTCCGACTCGTCCTTTCACCGAGGCGATGATTTTCGCGGGGTCGTAGCCGATCCCTTCCTTGAAGACGATGCTCACCTTACGGATGTCCGCGATCTGCGCGGCGGGATTTCCGTCGACGACCATGAGGTCGGCTTGTTTGCCGACGGCGATCGAGCCGGTGCGATCGGCGCGGCCGAGGTATGTCGCGCCGTTGAGCGTGGCAACTTTGATGGCTTCGAGCGGTGTGAGGCCGCTTTCCGCAAGCAGCTCGACTGCCCGCTGATTCGAGAATCCGGCGATCACGCCGCCACCTCCCGTGGGATCGGTGCCGACGATGAGGAGTCCGCCGGCGCGATAGAAGTCGACCTCGAGCTGTCTCGCCTTGGGAAAGAGTGTGGCGTAGCTCGAGCGGTCGGTGCGTTGCGTCGCGGCATAGCGCTGCTCGAATTGCTCTTTGAGAATGGGGTCGAGGACGTCGATGCCGGGTGGCAGCGGACGTCCGGGCGTGAAGGTCTCGAACACCGTGAGCGTAGACGTCACTGCGACTTTGTGCTGTACGAGATATCTAATAAGCGATTTGACCGCGTCGCTGTTCGGATCGACCGCGCCGAGCGCTGCCTGCCCCGCGCCTTGTCCCGGACAGACGTCCGGCTTCTTGTCGGCGACGAAATCGGTTGCGGCGAAGAATCCGTGCTCGAGGTTGTCGATCCCGAGCTCCGCAGCTTCGCGGTACGTCACGGAGCAAAGGTGGCCAGTGAGCTTCATCCCGAGCTTGTGGCCTTCGTCGAGTGACGCACGCAGCATGTCGCGCGTGATGTGCATGTACGCTTTGAGCGACGTCGCACCGGCGTCGTGCCAGAAGTCGATGAGGCGGCGGGCGTCGGCGGCGTCGGTGAGCTCGTGCACTTGCGCGAGGTTGAGGCCGGGGCCTTCGAGGTAAGGCGCTGTTGCGTCGATCCAGGGACCTGCGCGGTCGCCGCGGTCGATCGACTTCTTGACGTTGATCTCGCCGTAGCCGTTCATGTTGCCGCCGGTGCGCATCGAGGTGACGCCGCCGGCAAGATAGAGACGAGAGAAGCTCTCGCTCAGGTTACCGTAGACGCCGGGCCCGGTCGGGTAGTAGAGATGTTCGTGCACCATGACGAGTCCAGGCAGCACGGATTTGCCCGCGAGGTCGAGTACCTGGGCGCCTGAGGGGACTTGGGTTCTTGCCGCGTCGCCAACCGCGGCGATGCGTCCGTCGCGCACGATCACCGTCTGATTCTCGCGCGGCGGTGCGCCGGTGCCGTCGATCACGCGGACGTGCGTGAGCGCGACGACGGGAGTGTCGACCGATACGAACTGTCGCACTGCGTTCGAGAGCGTCGGTCGCTGGAGTGGTTGCGCGAACGCGGAGGTTGCTGCGGAGAGAACCACTGCGCCGGCAAAGAGGATAGTTCGCATCGGTTTATCAGGGTTGCCGTGTATGATGCTGCGGATCTCGGTGCTACGGATGTCAGCAAGGAGCTGCTTTGGATGGGAACGTGATCGCGAAATCGCAGCGGTTTTCTGCTTTTGATCTTTCCGCGCAATCCGCGAAATCCGCAGCTAAATAACCTGGTTTTAACTGCTCTTGAGCTACGGATTTCGCGGATTACGCGGAGAACTTCGGAAAAACGGATCGTCATTGTCGCTTCAGTGTTCCGCCTCTCCAGCAGTCCGCCGCTCTCCAACGTTCCTCCTCTCGCGCGAACGAAGATCCGCCGGTATTAGTGTAGGGTTCGGCCAGCCACGCTGTCTATTGGCTCCGCTGCTCCACCACTCCACCTTCCACCGCTCGGGGGGTCCCCATGAACATCAACTACCTCGCGGTCCTCGTCAGCGCCGTCGTCATCTTCCTGCTCGGCGGCCTGTGGTACTCGCCGGTGTTGTTCGCAAAGAAGTGGGTCGCGCTCCAGGGACGATCGATGGACGAAATGAGCGGCAAGGCGCACCCCGGCATGTACGTTCAGGTCTTCGTCTGCGGCTTCCTGTCGTCGCTCGTGATGGCGCCGATCATCTCCCACATGCCCCATATCGGTTTGGTGCACGGCATGGGGTTCGGCGCGGCAATCTGGCTCGGCTTCGCGGGCGCGACGAGCTACGGAACGGCGCTCTTTTCCCTCAAACCCAAAGCGCTGTGGGCCATCGATTCCGGCTTCAACCTCGTGTCGTTCATGATCGCCGCAGCGATTCTCTCGGTCTGGCGGTGAACATGCCAACGCTTCGACGTATATCCGCCGCGCTGGTCGTCGCGAACATCAGCTGGACGCACGCAGCGCTCGCGCAGCAGTCGCCGGCGTGGTTCACCACATGGACGTCGAGCAACCAGCAGGCTGCTCGGCCTCTGCCGGATTCCGTCGATCGTGTGCCGACGTACGTCAACCGCACACTGCGGCAGATCGTGCGTACGTCGATCGGCGGCACTCAGGTTCGTGTGCGCTTCTCGAACGAATACGGCGACCGGCCGCTCGTGATCGGCGCCGCACGTCTCGCCTTGCGTGACAGTGGCGCGTCGATCGTTGCCTCGACCGACCGTGAGATGCTGTTCGGCGGACGTCCATCGGTGACGATTCGGCCAGGCGCCACCATCGTCAGCGATCCAGTGTCGTTTACCGTACCGGCACTGCGCGATCTCGCCATCACTATCTTCTTGCCCGACTCCTCTCGTGTCGCGACGCGCCACGCGCTCGGTCTCCAGAGCAACTACGTGTCGCGCCCGGGCAACTTCGCGTCAACGCCAGCGCTGCCGACGGACACCACCGTGTCGATGTGGTTCTTTCTCTCGGGTGTCGACGTCAAGAACACCGCGGCGACGGGCGTGATCGCCACCATCGGCAACTCGATCACCGACGGCGCACGATCGACGCCGAACACGAATCGGCGGTGGCCGGACATCCTTGCCGAGCGGCTGGTGAAAAGCAAACAGCCGCTGAAGGGGGTCGCGAACGCCGGCATCTCCGGCAATCGCGTGTTGACGTTCGGCGCTGGCCCGAGCGCGCTCGCGCGCCTCGACCGCGACGTGTTGATGCAGCCGGGCGTGACGCACGTGATCATCCTCGAGGGAATCAACGACATCGGAAACAGTCAAGTCACACACATCACCGCCGATGAGCTCATTTTTGGATTGCGGCAGCTCGCCGATCGCGCGCGCGAGCGCGGGCTGGTCGTCATCGGTGCGACGCTCACGCCCGCGGGACCGCGGCCGGCATTCACGCCCGCACACGAGGCGATTCGCGCGGCGGTCAATAACTGGATTCGAACCGGGGGCGCCTTCGATGCCGTAATCGACTTCGACGCCATCACTCGTGATCCCGCGAATCCCACGCAATTTCTCCCCGCGTACGACTCGGGCGATCACCTCCATCCGGGCGACGCGGGCTACAAAGCGATGGGCGACGCGATCGACCTGGCGCTGTTCGGGAAGCGCAGTCGGCGGCCGTGAGCCTCCCTAAAAACCTTGCTCGTTCCGTGCTCGCTCCATCATGATTCCGTATGAAATACGCTGAGCTTCGCAACTACGTCGGCGGCGCGTTCGTTCCGCCGGCAGCGCCGCGGTCGTTTCTCGACGTCTACAATCCGAGCAGCGGCGACGTCATCTCGAGAGTCCCGCTGTCCGACGCCGCGGAGCTCGACGCCGCGGTCCGCACGGCGCATGAAGCCTTTCCCGCTTGGTCCGGGCTGCCGATCAAAGAGCGCGTTCAGGTCTTCTATCGGTACAAGGCGCTCCTCGAGCAACACATCGACGAGCTCGCGGCGCTCGTCACCGAGGAGAACGGAAAAATCGCGAGTGAAGCACGCGCCGAGGTGCTCAAGGCGGCGGAATTGACGGAGTTCGCGTGTTCGCTGCCGCAGATCACGCCGGGCGAAGTACTCGAGGTCAGCCGCGGTGTGGAATGTCGCATCGAGCGGTTTCCTCTCGGTGTCGTCGCGTCGATTGCGCCATTCAACTTTCCGAACATGGTCCCACACTGGACCATCCCCAACGCGATCGCCCTCGGCAATTGTATGATTCTCAAGCCGTCGGAGCTCGTGCCACTCAGCGCCGGACGAATCGCCGAGCTGTTGAAGGAAGCGGGGTTGCCGGCGGGCGTATTCCAGGTCGTGCACGGCGGACGGGAGGTCGTCGAAGCCATCTGCGATCATCCGGACATCGCTGCCGTCAGCTTCGTGGGCTCGACGAAGGTCGCGAAGATCGTCTACCGTCGCGCGACGTCGAATCTCAAGCGATGCCTCGCGCTCGGCGGCGCGAAGAATCATTTGATCGTCATGCCCGACGCCGATCGCGAGATGGCGGCGTCGAACATCGTCGCGTCCATGTCGGGGTGCGCAGGACAGCGCTGCATGGCGGCTTCGGTGATGGTCGCGGTGTCTGCGACGGATCACATCGTCGACCGTCTGGCCGAGATCGCGCGCGCGATGGTTCCGGGCAAAGACATCGGTCCGGTGATCACGGTGGCTGCGAAGGAACGCATCGTCGGCTACATCGATGAAGCGGAAGCACGCGGCGCGAAAGTGATCGTCGACGGTCGCAAAGCGGTCGTGGCGGGCCGCGAAAACGGATATTACCTCGGTCCAACGATCATCGACTACGTCACGCCCGACATGCGCATCGCGCAGGAGGAAGTCTTCGGTCCCGTGCTCGTCATCATCCGCGCGCCGAGTGTCGATCGTGCGCTCGAGATCGAGAATGCGTCGCAGTATGGAAACGCGGCTTCGGTGTTCACCGAGAGCGGTTCCGTCGCGCGTTACGTGATGGAGCACGCGAGCGCCGGCATGGTGGGCGTGAACGTTGGCGTGCCCGTGCCTCGTGAGCCGTTTTCTTTCGGTGGCTGGAACGAGTCGCGCTTCGGAGTTGGCGACATCACCGGACGCGGATCGATCGAGTTCTGGACGCAGGCGAAGAAGATGACGACGAAGTGGAATAGGGATGCGGGCGTGAACTGGATGTCATGACGCGGCGTCATTGGGCAGTCGTCGCGTCGCTCGTGCTGATCATGGCCGCGACGCTGACGCCAGGCTCCCGTGACAGGTGGGTGCACGACTTCTGGTGTTGGCGCTGTCGCGAGCAGCCCGACGCCCTCGAGCGCGCGGCGAACATCCTTCTGTTCGTGCCGCTGGGGCTTTCGCTCTCGCGCGGTGTACGAACGTCGCGTGCGGTCGCGACGATCGTCGCGACGACGCTCGTCGTGGAGCTCCTTCAGTATTTCGTGATCGCCGGGCGATTCGGCTCCCTGCGCGACGTCGTGTCCAATACCGCGGGCGGCATGCTCGGACTGGCGATCGGATACAACTCGCAAACCCTCATTCGGCCCGATGCGCGGACCGCGCGGCGAATCGCATGGATCGCGGCTGCCGTCTGGGTGACGCACGCCGTCTTCTCGATGGCTGCGTTTCGACCGTCGGCCACGCCTTTCTTGTACTACGCGGGGGTCGCGCCGCAACTCGCCCAATACGACCTCTATCGCGGCGTCGTCGCGCACGCGTCGGTGAACGGCGCCACCGTGTTCAGCGGCCCATTTCCGCCGGGGGTTGATGCCGACGCCTGGATGGCCGAGCCGCTCGATCTCGCGGCAAGTGTAACAACAGCGCCTCCAACGTCACGCCCGGCGCCGATTCTCGCGATCACCGACTCGAGGAGGAACGACATCGCGTTTCTGGGTGAGGCGCGCGGTGACCTGGTGTTCCAACCGCGCACGCGAGGTGTGGACTTCGGCTGGCACGCGCCGTTCGTCGTCCTGACTCACGTTTTTGCGGCGCCTACTTCGCCGCGCGGAAACGGCCTACTCGTTGCTGGCGTGCGCGACGGGTTCACGCTAAAGGCCAACGCCCAGACCGCGACCGGCCAATCGCGCGTGGCGGTGGCGACGCTGACGCCATCGCTGGGGTGGATGCTCTGGTGGCCGTTCGGGATTCCACGTCCGGCGACAATGACCTGGATCAGATGGTTATGGCTGGCGATCCCGTTCGCCGCGATTGCTTTTTGGAGTGGCGCGGCTGGGGGTTCGAAGGGTCGTTCCGTGGTGTCGACGCTGGTCCCGCCCGTGGTCGCAATCGCGGGCGCTCACGTCCTCGTGCCCTGGTCGTTCGGCGCTCGTCCAATCGGTGTGTGGTCGGATGCCCTGCCGATTGGGATCGGACTCGTCACTGGGCTTGCGCTTGGCGCTTCGCGCAGATCAGGTTCACGGACATGATTTCATTTGGATGTTTGAGTAGAGGTATCGCCGCGCTGTCCCTCTTGGCGGTGCCTTCGTGGTCAGTTGCACAGCGGGGCGGCAATCCTGCGGCGGCGGAGGCGGTCAAAGCTCGCTACGCGAAGCTCGAGGTGCGGATTCCGATGCGGGACGGCGCCAAGCTGTTCACGTCGATCTATGTCCCGCGTGATACCTCGAAACCGGCTGCGTTTCTCATGCAGCGGACGCCGTACAGTGTCGCGCCCTATGGACCGGACGCGTCTCGCACGTCGCTTGGGCCCAGCAGCAATCCGAAGTTCGCTGAGACGGGCTTCATCTTCGTGTATCAAGACGCGCGTGGCCGGTACGAGTCCGAAGGCGCGTTCACGGAGATGACGCCGCACAAGGACGTGAAAAAGAGCAAGACGGACGTTGACGAATCGACAGACACGTACGACACCATCGCGTGGCTGCTCGCGAACGTTCCGCACAACAACGGCCGCGTCGGCATTTATGGAACCTCGTATCCTGGTTTCTATACCACCGCGAGCTGCATCGATCCGCATCCTGCGTTGAAAGCGTGCGAGCCTGGGGCCCCGATGACCGACCTGTGGATGGGCGACGACCTATTCCACAACGGCGCATTCATGCTCGGCGCCAATTTCGGTTTCTATCAAGGCTTCGGGCGGACGCCGCGGAACCCGAAACTCGGCCCCGATCCGCGGTATCCGGCGCCGAACATGGAAGGCGACGCGTACAAGTTTCTACTCGCGCTGGGACCAGTTGGTCCGGGCTCGAGGCAGTGGCTTCCGCGCGAGACGGCGCCGCTGTGGGACATCGTCATGCAGCACCCGAGTTATGACGCGTACTGGCAAGCGCGCGACATCAGCCGTCACGTGAAGCGTGTGCCGGCGATGCTCGAGGTCGGCGGTTTCTATGACGCCGAGGACCTCGCCGGCCCGTTCCGCACGTTCCGCGGTATTGAAAAACTCTCCCCGGGCGCCGACAACCACATCGCGATGGGTCCGTGGTCGCACGGTGGCTGGTCGCGCGGAGCAGGGAACACGCACGGTACGTTGCGCTGGCAGACGGCGACGGGCCCGTGGTTCCGCGACTCGGTCGAGGTGCCGTTCTTCATGCACTATTTGATGAGCGGACCAAAGCTCGACCTGCCGAAAGTGTTGATCTATCGGACTGGCGGTGAGCGTTGGGACCGGTACGACGCCTGGCCTCCTAAAAACGCTAATGCGAAATCCCTCTATCTTCTGCCTGGCGGGAAGATCGCCTGGACGAAGCCGACGGCCGCCGGCGCATTCACCGAATACGTCAGCGATCCGGCGAATCCGGTGCCGGTCGTCGAGAAGCCGAACGCCAGCGGGATGCCGCGCGAGTACATGAGTGGCGATCAGCGGTTCGCGTCGAAGCGGGCCGATGTCATCACGTTTCAGACGGAGCCACTGACCGAAGACGTGACGATTGCCGGACCAGTCACGCCCGTGCTGCACGTCGCGACGACGGGCACCGATGCGGA
>Ga0126377_10003118_pt1 | contig 11629 bp, 10 predicted proteins | sample PanSoiMetPlot_22_FD_92647 | JGI IMG/M metagenome (GOLD analysis project Ga0126377, IMG submission 92647) | Tropical forest soil microbial communities from Panama - MetaG Plot_22 | ecosystem: Environmental > Terrestrial > Soil > Tropical forest > Bulk soil | place: Panama | collected 2016-02-17
CGACGCCTACGGGCACTACATCACCGAGGCCACCGTGCTCGACGCGCTGGAGGCGGCCCGCACCGGGCCGGTCGAAAAAGGCTCGGTGGGCGGCGGCACCGGGATGATCTGCTACGAGTTCAAGGGCGGCAACGGCACCGCCTCGCGGGTGGTGGGCTACCGCGGGGCCAGCTACACCGTCGGGGTGTTCCTCCAGGCCAACTTCGGCTCCCGGCAGGAGCTGACGCTGGCGGGCGTGCCGGTCGGGCGGCTGCTCGCCGACGGCGACCCGGCGGGCGGCGACGCCACCACGCCGCCGGGGGCCGGCTCGGTGATCGGCATCGTGGCCACCGACGCGCCGCTACTCCCGCACCAGTGCACCGCCCTGGCCCGGCGGGTCACCCACGGCATCGCGCGCACCGGCACCATCAGCTCACACTTCTCCGGTGACCTGTTCCTGGCCTTCTCCACGGCAAACCCGGGCGGGTTCAGCGGCTCCCATCCGCTCCCCGGCACCGAGCGCGACTACGACCAGCTCAGGTTCATCCCCTGGGCGCAGATAAACCCGTTCTTCGCGGCGGTGGTGGAGGCCACCGAGGAGGCCGTGGCCAACGCGCTGGTGGCGAACGAGGAGATGACCGGGCGCGACGGGCACCGCACGCCCGCGCTCCCCCGCGACCGCGTCGCCGCGCTGTTCCACCCGGCCCGCTGACACCGGACGCCGCACGCCGCACACCGTCGGCCGCCCGCCGCCCGCCCGCTGAGCGTGTCCGGGCTTGTCCGACAGTTTCCATCTACCTCCCAACCGGCGCACAAGGCGACAGACTGGTATGACGCCCGGTGGTGCGCCGGGCGGGGCTCGATCATGAACGGGGCAGTCTCCGGGGTGCCCCGTGCGGGGCGGGCCGATTTCGTGGGCTGGCACAGCCGAGGTGCAGGGAGAGATGCGCCGAGGCATCGACTCTGGCGGAGGGATCTTCTGGGGCGGTCCCTCCGCCAGAGGGCCGGCGCGGAGCCCGGGACCGTGATCGGCGACAGATCCGGCCACCCGGGCTTGTGGCATGCTCCGTGCAGAGGGCAGGCCCGCCAGTGCCGCGGGCGCGGCCACGGCGAGGAGGAGCACCCGATGGCGGACAAGCAGCGGATCAGCTACGTGCCGGTGGACCAGATGGACGACGAGATGAGGGCCGAGATGGAACGCTGCGCGCGCGAAGGCACCCCGCGGCCGGAAAGCTCCGCCATCCGGGCGCACGTGCCGGCCTGCTTCTGGTTCTTCGCCCGGTCCTGGAACGACATCTTCCGGCAGGGCGTGTGTGACCACCAGATCAAGGAGCTGTGCCGGGTCTACATCTCCCGCACGGTCCAGTGCGAATACTGTGGCAACCAGCGCTCGGTGGCCGCGGCGGCCAGCGGCCTCACCGAGGGCAAGTACGACGAGCTGCTGAACTTCGAGGCCTCGCCGCGCTACAGCGACCGGGAGAAGGCGGCGCTGGCCTACGCCGAAGCCATCGCCTGGCACCTGCCGACGCCGGACGAGTTCTGGGCGCGGATGCACGACCATTTCACCGAACCGGAACTCGTGGAACTCGGGTGCTTCATCGGGCTCACGTTCGGGCAGCAGAGCTGGCTGCGGATGCTGAACATCGGACACCACGAGGTGATGGCGGGGACGGACGGCTCGATGGCACCGGGATTCGAGACCGCGGAGAAGATGGCGGACACGCTGGCCTCGGACGACTACTGGGCCAAGCGCTGAGTTATCCGCCGACCCGGGCGAAGCGTTATCCGCCGACCCGGGCGAAGCCGCGCGGGTAGCGGTGCAACGACTCGGACCCCGACTCGGTGATCAGCATGAGTTCCCCCGTCTGCACACCGGCCCGCTCATCGGTGGTGATCACGTTGGGCTGGATCACCACGGTCATGCCTGCGGCGAATGTGAAGTCGGGCGCCGACCGCGCCTCCAGGCTGGCCCGGGACACCACGGGCGGAAGGTAGCCACCGCCGTACCCGTGCATCAGGTCGTCGTAGATCGTGTAACCGGCGCCGAGGATAACCCCGGCCGCCGTCTCGGTGAGTTCACCGGCGGTCACGCCGGGGCGCAGCCGTGCGATGACGGCGTCGAAGGCCGCCTCGGCCACGTCGTGCATGTCCCGGTAGCGCGGCAGCGGGTCGGCGGCGATGGCGAACGTGCGCAGCACCTGTCCCGGATACCCCTGGTAGCTGGCACTGATCTCGCAGCTCAGCGCGTCCCCGCCGGCCAGCCGGCGGGACGACGCCCACTGGGCGGGCACGCATAGGCGGGGCTCGGCCATCGGCGTGGCGCCCAGATAGTGGATGTGGGTGAGGCCGCCCGCCGCGATGTAGGCGCTCTCCAGCGCGGCGTGGCACTCGGCCTCGGTCATCCCCGGCCGTGCCGCCGCGGCCAGCGCCCCCACCGCGTCGTCGCTCATCGCGGCGCCCCGGCGGAGCCACTCGATCTCCGCGGCGGACTTCACCAACCGGAGTTCGGAGTACTCCGCGTCCAGGAACACGACGCCCCCGGCCACGCCCGCCAGCGCAGGCCACCATCGAGCCGGCGCCGCGCCGATCACCCCGAGCCGGCGCACGCGACTGCCGCTACTGCCCGCCCAGTCCAGCGCCGCCGCCAACGCCGAACTGCCCCCCGGCCGAACCTCCACCCCGCGTGCCATTCCCCGTGCGCTGGGCACATGGTTGTCGTAACAGACGAACCTCACCCCCGGCTCCCCGGCGCGGACCAGCAGGGCAGCCTCCCGGGTCACCGGCCACCCGGTCAGCCAGGGCACCGCCGACCCGGCCCGCTCCGCGCCATAGACAAGGCAGGCGTCCACGCTCTGCTCCCCGAGCATCCCCAGCAGCGCCCCCCACCGCCGCTCCATCTCCCCCGGGGAGAAGCCCGGCCACATCTCCCTTGCGGAGAAGCCCGGCCACGCACCCGCCACTTCACCGGCCATGAGACCGATCCTCGCCGACCCTGTCCCGCGATGTCGGCTATACCTGGGTCATGGATGTGGACCTGCCGATCTGCGCAACCTGCGGGGTGCAGTACCCGGCCCCGCGCGAGGACTGCCCCATCTGCCTGGACGAACGCCAGTACGTGGGGTGGGACGGGCAGCGCTGGACCAGCCTCGCCGAACTCGCCGCCGCGGGGCACCGGGGCCGGATCCGCGAGGAACACCCCTTCGTGTTCGGGGTCGGCACCGAGCCTGCGACCGCGATCGGGCAGCGGGCGCTGCTGGTCGTGACCCCGGCCGGGAACGTGCTCTGGGACATGATCACCTACCTGGACGACGATCTGGCGGTCGGGATCCGCGACCTGGGCGGGATCCGCGCCATCGCGATCAGCCACCCGCACTTCTACGGGTCGATGACCACGTGGGCGCGCGAGTTCGGCGCGCCGGTGTATATCCACGCCGCCGACCGGGAGTGGGTGGCCCGGCCGGATCCGCTGGTCCGGTTCTGGGAAGGCGAGACCGAGGAGATCGCGGACGGGCTCACGCTCATCAACGTCGGCGTGCACTTCACCGGCGGCCAGGTGCTGCACTGGGCGGGCGCGGACGGCGGGGCGGGCGCCCTGTTCTCCGGGGACATCCTGACCGTGGTCCAGGACCGGCGGTACGTGTCGTTCATGTACAGCTACCCGAACCTCATCCCGGAGCGGCCGGAGGTCATCCGGCGCGGGCTGGCCCGGCTCGCGCCTTATCCGTTCGAGCGGGTCTACGGCGCGTGGTGGCGGCGGGTGGTGCAGACCGATGGGACGGCCGCCGTCGCCCGGTCGGCGGAGCGTTACCTGCGCTTCGCGCTCGGCGAGCAGAATCCGGCGCGGCCCGGCGGACTTGGGTAAACACGGCGGAACCGATAGGCTTTCCGGCCGACGATCTAGGACTATCCCGCGCCCTCGGCATCAAGGACTATCCCGCGCCTTCGGCACGGTGGGGGAGTGATCATATGCGGCGCATCATCGTTGCGGCGGCGGCCACCGCGCTCATCGGCTCCGTGGTGGCGGCTTGCGGAAGCAGTTCGTCCGGCACCACCGGCGGCAGCAGCGGGTCGTCCGCGTCCGCCTCCGCGGCGAGCTGCTCGAACGCCTCGATCCAGAAGGACCTGTACACCAAGGGCGTGCTCACGGTCGCGACCGACAACCCGGTCTTCACGCCGTGGTTCGTGAAGAACAAGCCGTCCAACGGGCAGGGTTACGAGAGCGCGGTCGCCTACGCGATCGCCGCGCAGCTGGGCTTCACCAAGTCCCAGGTGGTGTGGGTCACCGAGCCGTTCAGCAGCTCCTACGCTCCGGGGCCGAAGAAGTTCGACTTCGACATCAACGAGATCTCCTACACCCCGCAGCGCGCGCAGGCGGTCACGTTCTCCACCAGCTACTACGACGTGCAGCAGGCCATCGTCGCGCTCAAGGGCTCCCCGATCGTCACCCAGCACACCCCGGCCGACCTGAAGAAGTACCTCTACGGCGACCAGGTGGGGACCACCGGCCTGACCTACATCACCAACAAGATCCAGCCAACCCAGCAGCCGCGGGTCTTCGACACGCTCAGCCAGGTGTCCGCCGCGCTGGAGGCGCACCGGATCGACGCTCTGATCACCGATACTCCCACCGCGCAGTACATGGCTTCGGCGCAGCTCAAGCACGCGGCCCTGGTGGCGCAGTTCCCGTCGGTGGGCGAGCACTACGGGCTGCTGTTCCACCTGGACAACCCGCTGGTGAACTGCGTCAACAAGGCGATCGCCAAGCTGAAGGCGAACGGGACGCTGCACCTGTTGCAGCAGAAGTACCTGCAGGTCTACCTGACCTTCCCCACCATCCAGCCCTGACCCCCGGTGGCGCTGAGCGGAAGCCCGCCGCCGGGGTCGTCCGGGAACCCGCCCCCAGGCTCGCCCGGGAGCCCGCCTCCCGGCTTGCCTGGGAGCCCGCCTCCGGTGTCGTTCGCGCGGACCGGGCGCGGGGCCAGGCTGCTCGGCGGCGGCCGCAGCGGGACGGTCATCTCGACCGTCAGCACCCTCGTGGTGCTCGGGGCGCTGGCCGCGACCTTCCTGCTGGCGCCCGGCGCGCGGGCGGTGGAGCACGCGTTCTTCAGCCCGCAGCACATGTGGCAGTCGTTCATCGGCAACCCGCAGCAGGGCTACTACTCGGTGGGCGCCGCGATCTGGCTCAACATCAGGATGTTCGTCGTCGCCGAGGTGCTGATCCTGGTGCTGGCCCTGCTGATCGCCCTGATCAGGCAGTCTGTGCATCCCGCGCTGTTCCCGATCAGGATTCTCGCCACCGGTTACGTCGATTTCTTCCGCGGCGTGCCGCTGATCCTGGTGATCTTCGCCATCGGGCTTGGTGTGCCCGCGCTGAGCCTGCCGGTGGTGTCCGCCCAGTCGAACGCGGTATACGGGGTGACGGCCCTGGTGCTGTCCTACTCGGCCTACGTCTCCGAGGTGTACCGGGCCGGGCTGAACTCGGTGCACCAGAGCCAGGTGGCGGCGGCCCGGTCGCTCGGCCTGCCGCACCGGCAGGCACTGCGCTACATCATCCTGCCGCAGGCGGTGCGGAACATCATCCCGCCACTGCTCAACGACTTCATCAGCCTGCAGAAGGACACGGCGCTGGTCGGCGTGCTGGGGACCATCGAGGCCAACAAGGCGGCCGAAATCTATAGCGAGCAGGTGTTCAACTTCTCCAGCTTCACGGTGGCCGCGATCTTGTTCCTGATCCTCACCATCCCGCTCGCGCGCTTCACCGACCGGCTGATCGAGCGGGACCGCAGGCGCCGCCTCGCCGGAGCCACCCCATGAACGACACCAGAGGGCACGCCCTTGAGCGCCATCGGGGACACCCCGCGAACGCCGCCGGAGGGCACCCCTTGAGCGCCACCGGGGACACCCCGTGAGCGCCGGGCCCGGCCCGGTGGCCGACGGCGAGGCGATCAGGATCGACGACCTGCACAAGTCGTTCGGCGCCAACGAGGTCCTCAGGGGCATCAACCTGTCCGTGGCCACCCACGAGGTGGTCTGCCTGATCGGCGCGTCCGGGTCCGGCAAGTCCACGCTGCTGCGCTGCGTCAACCTGCTGGAGCCGATCGACTCCGGGCGGATCAGCCTATGGGGCCAGGAGATTACCGCGGCCGGCATTGACCCGAACCTGGTGCGCCGGCACGTGGGGATCGTGTTTCAGTCCTTCAACCTGTTCCCGCACATGACCGTGCTGCGCAACGTGACCCTGGCCCCGACGAAGGTGCGGCGGCTTTCCCAGGGCGAGGCGGACGAGGAAGCACGCGAGCTATTGGGCAGGTTCGGGCTGGCGGACAAGGAGGCCGACTATCCCGACCGGCTATCCGGCGGCCAGCAGCAACGGGTGGCGATCGTGCGGGCACTGGCCATGAAGCCGCAGATCATGCTGCTTGACGAGGTCACCAGCGCGCTCGACCCGGAACTGGTGGCCGAGGTGCTCGACGTGATCAGGGAACTGGCCGCCACCGGCATGACCATGCTCATCGCCACGCACGAGATGGGTTTCGCCCGGGACATCGCCCGCCGGGTGTGCTTCCTGGAAGAGGGGCGGATCATCGAGGACGCCCCGCCCGCGGAACTGTTCACCAGCCCCAGGGACGAGCGCACCCGGCGGTTCCTGCGCCGGATCGTGGACGCCGGCCGGCTCTGACCCTGGGCCGAGCGCCGCCGCCGACGGGCCGGGCGCCGACGGGCCGGGCGCGGCGGGCCGGGCGCCGCCGGACCGGGCGCGCCGGGCCGGGGAAGAGCCGCAGCCAGCGGCGGAGCCTGCCCATCGCCTGCCCGCGACACGCGCTGGCCACGGGGCCTTAATGCGTTGATGTCCGGACCCCGTGCTGCGATATACAAGAAAGTGACACTCGGCGGTACCTGGAATGTCCGGCCGCCGGCGCAGCTTATGAATCTAGATGCAAGGCATGGACGAGGAGCCGCAGCGGGCCAGCCTGCGGAGCGACCGGTTCCTGGCGCACCCAGGCCTGATCGTAGTGTGCTGCGCCACGGCCATGGCCGAGGCCGGCCTGCTGGCGGTGTCCGCGCCTGCCGCCCGCGGCCTTGCGCCTCAGGTCACCGCGCTCCCGCCGCTGGCGATCTTTCACGACCTGCGCTGGCTGTACAGCACCCAACGATCCTGGCTCTGGTTCGCCCTGCTGCTGGCCGGGCTGCTGGCCGCCCGTGCCGGGCTGAACACGGTGCTGGTCCGGCTGGCCTGGCCGGCGTACCCGGCGCCACCGTCGCTGGCCGCGCTGCGCAGCGCGCTCGTCGTCACCGCGCTGGCCTGCCTGCTGATGTCGCCGCTGGTCAGCCTGACCTTCGGGGTGGCCATCCTGCCCTTCTCCTGGCCGTTCCTGGCGCTGGTGCCGGCCATGCTGCTGATCGCGCTGCCGCTGACCCACGCCGGGGTGGCAAGCGCCTGGTGGCGGACGCTGCCGCCGGTCTCGGCCGCGTGGTGGCTGCTGGCGGAGTTCGCCACGCTGACCATCGCCGCCGCGGTCGCCGCGGCGCTGCCCGCGCCGTACGCGGTACCGGTGGCTGGCCTGGCCGGCCTGGTGAACGCCCGGGCCTGGTACGGCCTGACCGCCGCGGTCGTGCGGTCTGCCGGGCGGGAGCCAGCCAGCCCGGGGCCGGCGGCCCTGACGTCCCCGGGCCAGGCCGAGCTGGCGCACCGGGTTCCCGCGGGGCCGATGGCGCTGGTCGCGGTCATCGCCACGGTCATCGCGATGACCAGGCTCGTCTTCGTCTTCGGTGGCCCCATCCCGGTAGGGCACCCGGAGGCGACCGTGGCCTGGGTGGCCGAGACCACCGGCGCGCTCCACCAGGGCGTCGTCGCCGCCACCGCGCATCACCCGGTGCTTGAAATCGCCGGTTTCGGCTCGTGGTGCTGCGGTCAGAACCGGGCACTGGCCAAGGCCCTCCCGGGCACCGTGGTCCAGCAGTTCTCCTACCGCGGCACCAACAGCCGCGGCCAGCCGCTGCCGTACGGGCCGAAGGCGGGCAACCTCCCGCTGCCGCTGCTCGGCGACCGGGTCACCGCGCAGGTGCAGTGGCTGCACCGGCATACCGGCAAGCCCGTGGATATCGTGGCGGAAAGCGAGGGCACTCTCGGCGTCGACGCGATGCTCGCCCGCCACCCCGACGCCCCCGTGGGGTCGGTGGTCCTGCTCAGCCCCATCGTCGCGCCCGGCCAGACCGGCTACCGCGGTGGCGGCGGCACCAGCCAGGTCACCGCGGACGAACTCCACGCGCTGCTCTGGTTCGTCGGCGGGCTCTCCCCGTTCGGCACGTCCGGCGCGCAGACCCTGATCAACTCCGTGAACAGCGTCGGCGCCCAGTTCGCCGCGGCGGCCGCCCACCACGCTCCGGTCCGGTTGCTGGAAGTCGTCCCGCTAGCGGACGCGGTGACCCTGCCCGCCTGCCCGCTGCCGCCCAACGTGGTGGTGGTTCCCGCGTTCCACGGTGAACTGCTCGGCGACCCGGCGGCCCTGCACAAGGTCCGCCTGTTTCTCACGAACCGTCCGGTCACCGGGGTGGCCGAGCTGCGTACCACCGCCGAGATCATGGCCGCCGCCGCGTCCGCGTGGCGGATGCCGGAAAGCACCGCGCCCTCCCCGCCGTGCGGCGCCCGGTTCGGCATGCCTGGTGCCGCGAACGGCAAACGCTAAGCGGGGCCCGCCGTCCGGCCGCAGGAATCCGCTATCCGGCTGCGAACAGTGAGGTGGCCGACCGGACGGCCCTAGTAGGGTGGCGGGCCTCCCAGCGTCCCTGCTGGAACCGCAGGTCGAAGCGCTCGAGCTCGGGGCCCTTGGCGGCGAAGCCGGCCACCGAGTCGAGCAGTTCCTCGCGCGGCAGCAGCAGGGCGGCGAAACGCACCTCGGGGATCTCGGCGCAGTCGTACAGCGGCACATCCCTCGTGCTGCCGTCGTGCACCCGCAGTTCCAGCCGCCGGACCTTCGGATCCACCCGGGCCAGCAGCGCCCGCGGCCCCTCTTCGCTGCCGCTGGTGGTGACGTTCAGCAGGCGGCCCGGGTACAGCGGGGGCCCGGAGGAGGCCCCGACGTGGATGATGCGCCCACCGGAGTCGGTGAGCCTGATCATGCTTAACAAGTCACCGTCGCGCGGTTCATCCCGCCGCGCCCAGACGACCCACGACACTCCGGCGTCGTCGGTTCCCTGCGCGACCACGTATCGTCCATCCATCCGGCCCTCCCTCGCCCCCCGCGAGCCATCCCCTATCCGGGAAGTTTACCGTCAGTGACAAGGGTTTAGGAGCTAAATCTTCAGCCCGCCTGGAAAATGGCTATCTGACCTGCCACTTCGGCTAATGCCGGTATGGCGAAGCCTTTGGTTATGTAATACTTTGCGCCGCCCCTATAACAGGTTGTAATCATCGCACGCTGCGCCGGGTCCGCGGCCCGGGGACGGTGAGCAGCGGGCCGGCCAGCGCGGCGAGCGGTCCGTTGCCGGACCGGGAACGAACGGTCCGTTGCCGGGGCCGGGAGCGATATCGTCTGCATCCACGGCCGGGCGGCTCGCTCCCCCCGCATTTCACCGCCCGGAGCCGGCGGGGACGGCTAGGGAGGGTACTGAAGCATGCTCACCGGGTTCAAGAACTTCCTCATGCGGGGCGACATCGTCGTGGTGGCCGTCGGGCTCGCCGTAGCGCTCGCGTTCAGCGCCCTGATCGCCTCATTCACGGCCAACATCATCAGCCCGCTGGTGGCGCGGGCCCAGGGGGGCCACGCCCTCGGCCTGGGGGTCCAGCTTGGAAACGCCAATAACAAGGTGACGTTCCTGAATTTTGGCGCGCTGATCTCCTCGTTCATCTATTTCTTCGTCTTCATACTGGTCGTTTACTACGTCATCGTCGTTCCTTACCGGAGGATCCAGGCCCGGCGCGGGGTCGCCGTGTTCGGCCCGCCCTCGCCGGTCAAGACCTGCCCGGCCTGCCTGTCCAGCGACCTGCCGGCCGAGGCGAAGAAGTGCAAGTACTGCGGCACCGACCAGCCTTCGCCCACCGCGGCCTGATCGCGGCCAGGGCGCCGGGTGCCCGGCACGGCGGGCGCCGGTCGCCCGCACGGCTGGCGCGTGCCCAGCACGGCGGGCGCCGGGATCAGGTCTCACTTGGCGTCGGCGTAGCTGGTCACCACGGCCGTGGTGACCGGGAACCGGACCGGCGTCGGCCCGAACACCAGCCGACCGGCCTCGGCTGCGGCCTCGCCGACCGCCGCGACCACGTCCTCGGCGACGCCGGCCGGGCAGTGCACGATCACCTCGTCGTGCTGGAAGAAGACCAGGCGCGGCTGGCCTTCGCCGCCCGTGGCGGCGGGCAGCTCCGCGGACGGCCCGCCGGGGAGGACGGCGGGCACCACGGCGCTTGCGTTATTCAACGCGGGAAAGCCGAGGCGGCGCCTCAGGCCAGCCAGGAAGACAACGGCCCAGTCGGCCGCGCTGGCCTGCACCACGAAATTGCGGGTGAACCTGCCGCGGGCGCGCACCGACCGGCCGGCCCGCGGTTCCTCGCCCGGGTCATCGGGTTCGGCGGTGAGGCCGCGCCAGTCGCTCGACGGTGGCGGGCACGTCCGGCCGAGCCGGGACCGGACCACTTTGCCCTCCTCCCCCGCCCTGGCGGCCAGTTCCACGTAGCGCGCGGCGAGCGGGAACCGGTGCCGGAGGACCGCCAGCAGTTGCCTCGCCTGCCCGGACGCCCCGCCGTACATGGCGGACAACAGCGCGATCTTGGCGTTGGCCCGTTCCCCGCCGAACGCGTCGGCCAGCGCCTGGTAGAGGTCGCCGGTGCCGGCCGCGACGGCCAGCGCCTCGTCCCCGGCAAGCGCCGCCAGCACCCGCGGTTCGAGTTGCGCGGCGTCGGCCACCACCAGGACCCAGCCCGGGTCGGCCACCACCGCCCGGCGCAGCACGCGGGGGATCTGCAGCGCGCCGCCGCCCCTGGTCGCCCACCGGCCGGAGACCACCCCGCCGACCACGTACTCGGGGTGGAACCGGCCGCCGGTCACCCACTCCTCCAGCCAGGACCAGCCGTACGCGCCGTACAGCCTGGCGAGTTCCTTGTACTCCAGCAGCAGGGCGGCGGCCGGGTGGTCCACCTCACGCAGCACGTGCGCGCGGGTGGACGGCACCCGGACACCGTCGGCCGCCAGCGCCCGCAGCACCTGCGCGGGGGAATCGGGGTTGACCGGGCGGCCGCCGAGCGCGGCGGAGATCCGTGTGGCCAGGTCGGCCAGGCGCTGCGGGCGCAGGCCGGGCACCGGCTTATCGCCGAGCAGGCTGGCCAGCAGGGCGGCATGGACGTCGGCACGCCACGGCAGGCCGTAGTGGCCCATCTCGGCCGCCACCAGCCCGGCCGCCGACTCCGCCGCCGTGAGCAGCGCGAACCTGCCCGGGTGGTCGTCGGCGGCGATCCGGCGCAGCTGGTCGGCCCGCACCGCGACGAGCGCGTCCAGCGCATCGCGGGGGCTGGGGAAGGCCGGGTCGGCGGGCTCGAACAGCACCGCCTGGCCGGTCGCGGCGGGCCGCGCGGCCGGCGCGCGGGCCGGGGGCGCCGCGGCCCCGCGCCGTGCTAGCCCCGACCCCCCCCCCCCCCCCCGGGCCCAGCCCCCCCCCCCCC
>Ga0126377_10003119_pt1 | contig 11629 bp, 6 predicted proteins | sample PanSoiMetPlot_22_FD_92647 | JGI IMG/M metagenome (GOLD analysis project Ga0126377, IMG submission 92647) | Tropical forest soil microbial communities from Panama - MetaG Plot_22 | ecosystem: Environmental > Terrestrial > Soil > Tropical forest > Bulk soil | place: Panama | collected 2016-02-17
CGCTGACACTCCGGCTCACCGACCAACGTCGACAATTCAGGCCAGGCGAAATCATCTCTATCGAGCTGGAGTTCAGCAGCGCGACGACGAAGCGATTCACGGTCGACGGCGCGACGTACGACCGAAGCGGTCGGCTGACGATTGACGAGTTTGTGATCGATCGAATCGACGACGTGTCGGATCCGATGCTCGATTACTTCGGGTCGAGTGGCGCCTACATTGGCGGTGGCATTCGGAGCATGGGCGTGCTCGGCGAGAAGCCGTTCACGGTGAAGCTCGAGTTGAACGAGTGGTTTCGGTTTGACAAACCGGGCAAGTACACGCTCGCCGTCAAGTCGCGCCGCGTGACCGACGAATCCGTCACGCCGCATGCCGTGGTTGCCGTTGAATCGAACACGGTCTCGTTCGAGATCCTTCCGCGCGATGCGACCTGGGAGGCGTCGGAACTCGAAGGCGCGCGCCGCATCATCGACGCACGGCAGCCGCCCTTCGGCTCGCGCCCCGGCTGCCGGATTATGCGATTTCTCGGGACCGAGGCGGCGGTGATGGAAATGATCCGCCGCTACGGCGCGGACGCCGATCAAGGATGCGACTTCGACTACATGGCCGGCCTGTTCAGCGCGGAAGACCGGGAGGCAATCGTGCGGGCGATGGAAGACGGCCTTCGCGCGGCGGATCAGGCGGTGACCGGCAGTTACCTGCGAACGTTGTCAACGCTGTCCGTCTATCTCCAGCATCCCGAATTGCGGCCGGCGCAGACGCGAGAGATGAAGGGACGACTCGTCACTGGCGGTGAGTTGAGCAGGCGTTCCGATCTGATCGACGCGGCACAGTCCGTGTACGGCGACATCTTGACCGCTGCGATGCAGGACAAGACCGATCGTGCTCGTGCGATCACGCTGGCCGAAATGCAAGCATTGGCGCAGCGTCAGCCGTCAGCCGCATCGGCGGCGTCGCAGGATCAGCTCGCCGCCCGATTTCTCGATCTTCCCGCCCAGCGCCAGGCCAATCTGCTCGAATATCAATGGAGGGTTGTCGCCGGGTCGGCGATGCTGCCGGCTTTGCGCCGGCTCGTCGACGCGCCGCCGACCGACGCACCCTCGGTCCCTGACCTCGCGCTTCGGCGTCTGGCGCAGATGGCGCCTGACGAGGCGCGACCGCTGATTCTCCGCGAGATCCGGAATCCGCGACGCGGTGCAACGCTGAAAACGCTCGGCAGCCTGCAAGACGCCGAACTACCGGAACTGGATGATGCACTTGCCGCGAACTTCGAGGCGAGCACCAGCGAAATCCACGCCGCCCTCGTCCAACGGTACGCAACCAGGAAGGTCGCGGCACGGATCCTGGCGAGCGCCGGCGACGAGATCGGCGTCATGGCGTGCCGTCAGCAGACCTCGATCCTCGCGTACTTCTTGCGTGTCGACGAGTCGACTGGCTCGGCCTTGCTCGATCGAGCGATGACGTCGCGCGCCACCGGCTGCTGGAGATTCCTCAACGAGATTGCCGCTGTGCGGATGACGCCGGTTGTGCAGACGCGAGCGATCGCCGATCTTGACGATTCCGACCCTGACGTCGTTATTGCTGCCATTCAAACGCTAGGGCAACACGGATCGCCGGCAGCGCTCGAGCCGCTGCGTACGGCTTTCCAGCGCTGGCACGCGACGTGGGCCGACCGGGCAGCGGAGCTCGCCTACAGCTTCGCCGTCGAACGTCCGAATGCGAGACAGGCGATGGTCGAAGATGCGTTTCGTCAGGCGATCGGAACCGGTCGGGGTTGGCTCGTGCGAGCAAGTGACTTGCGCGAGTTGCAATCCCTGTGCGTCACCGACAATTGCCGCACACAGACGGGCTACATGATTCACGAAGACGACACGAGAATCATGCTGTGGAGCATCAACGAGGCTGACGAGTCCAACATCGAACTCGCGCAATACCGCTTTACATCGATCGCTGCGCTCGAGGAGAAGCTTTCGCAGTATCCACGTGGAACGGCATTTATTCTTCAGCGAAGCGCGAACGAGAGCGGCGATGTCACGGCAGCGATACGGAGGCTCACGGCCTTCGCCGCCTCGCGTGGTCTATCAATCAATGAACGTTAGACATTCGCCTGTTGTTGGCTACGCTCGTAAGCTCGCCGAACCGATGAACGGCAAAACGGAGCGATCCACCAGGCCACCTGGCCAACGCGCAATCCGCGCGGGCTGGTGTCTTACTACCTGACGCAGCTCTTGAGATAATCCGTTCCGACCGGAGGTCAGCTTCGTCCTATGCCTACGATGCCGGAATCGGTTACGCGAGCGTTGCGTCGGCTCGGCCGGCGACTCACTTTGGGGCTCTTTCTGGAGATCTGGCCGGCGTGGGCGGCGGGCAGCCTGCTCGTGGCCGGACTCGTTGCGCTGGCGTGCCGCCTGTTCGTGCCCGCCGCAGCGCCGTTCCTTCACTGGCTGTGGCTGACGCCCGTTGCCGCAATCCTTCCTGCTGCCTTCATTTGCAGACGACGATCCTATCGGCCCGCCGAGGTTGTCGCCGTCGCCGACTGGTTGAACGGCGGCCTGGGGACGCTCCTCACGCTGCACGAAACGAACGATTCGTCGTGGATCGACTCCGCGCTGGCCGCGCGCACTTCAGCATTCACGCTCCCGCGGCTCCGACCGTGGCGCCGCCTCGTCACAGTGCCTCCAGCGCTGGCGTTCATGGCCACGGCGCTCTGGGTTCCACAACGTATGCCTCGGCAGACGAACGTCATCTTCGCCGAGACGATCGCAGGGAATCTTGCTGCCGCAGTCACCGAGCTCAAGGAGCAGCAGCTGATTACCGCTGAAGAAGAGAAGAAGCTCGAGGAGGAGATCGAACGCATCCGGAAAGGCGCGCAGGAACGCGTCGACGCTTCGTCATGGGAAGCGGCAGACTCGCTGCGCGACAAGCTCGCCGCAGACGTCGCCGAGAAGCAGGACGCGATCAAATGGGCCGAGCAGACTCTCGCGCGCTACGAGGCGGCTGCTGCGAGTGGCCCGAGCCCGGACGGAATCGCGGCCGCGCACAGCGCCGAGCTGATGAAGGCGCTCGAGCGGCTCGCCGAGCGCGGTCTGCTCGCAGGCGCGCCGCAAGAGCTGCAGCAGCTGGCCGCCGGCGCCAAACTGCCGGCCGACGCGGCGTCGCTCAAGAAGCTGATGGCCTCGCTCGCGAAGCACCTCGCCGGCGTCAACGGCCGCATGGCCGGCGTTGGCAAGCTTGGCAAGGACGCTCGCCGGTTCGATCCATCTGAGTTCCCGCTCGGCAAATCCGGCCCCGACGGCGACGGCACACCGGGAAGGGGCGGCGTCACTCGCGGCCGCGCGGATGCCGATCTCACCTGGGGCAAAGAAACCTCGCCGCTGGATCGATTCAAGTCGCAAACGCTTCCGCCGGGCGCTGCACGCAGCCCCGACGACTGGGCGCCGGTCGTCGAATTGCCTGGAGCGCCTCGCGAATCACCCAGCGCGAGCAAATCAGCGGCAGCGAGACAGTACAGTGCGGTCGCAGGTCAGAGCGCGTGGCGCCGCTCGCTCGCGCCTCGCCACCAGAGTGCAGTCAAGAAATACTTCGACAAGTGATCCGACTATGACTCGAGCCGATCACCAGCTTGTTTCCCAGGAGCAGGTCGCAGACGGCCAGGCCAAGATCGCGCGCGTCGTCGGCGCGCTGCGCCAGGTGCTCCTCGGCAAAGAAGACACGATAGACGAGGTCGCCGCTGCGCTCTTAGCGCGCGGCCACGTGCTGCTCGAAGGGTTGCCGGGACTTGGCAAGACCGAGCTGGTCAAGGCGCTGTCGCGGCTGCTGTCGCTCGACTTCCGCCGCATTCAGTTCACGCCCGATCTGCTGCCGACGGACATCACCGGCAGCCACATTCTCCAGGAGCGTGATGGCCGCAAGGATTTCGTCTTCCATCAAGGCCCGGTCTTCACGAACGTGCTGCTGGCCGACGAGATCAATCGCGCCTCGCCGAAGACGCAGGCCGCGCTGCTCGAAGCCATGCAGGAGCATCGCGTGACAATCTTCGGCGAAACGCGGCCGCTGCCGGATCCGTTCTTCGTGCTCGCGACGCAGAACCCGATCGAGCTCGAAGGCACCTATCCGCTGCCCGAGGCACAGCTCGATCGCTTCATGTTCAAAATCAACGTCGCCGGCGTCGAACGTTCAGTGCTCGAGGAGATCCTCACGACCCGCGTGCACGGCGAGCCGCCGCCGCTCGCGCCGGTGCTCGACGTCGGCGAGTTGCGCGGCCTGTTCGCGCTGGTCGACGCTGTGCACCTGCCGCGGGCCGTCGCCAACTACGCGGCGCGGCTCGTGGCGGCTTCGCATCCCGCGAGCACCGAGGCGCCGGACGCGGTCCGTACCTTCGTGAAGCACGGTTGCTCACCGCGTGCCGCGATTGCGATCGGCGCCGCCTCTCGCGGGCTCGCGCTGCTCCGCGGCAAGCCCAACGTCGGGTTCGACGACGTCCGCCGTGTCGCCGCGCCGGCGATGGCGCATCGGATGGTGCTCGACTATGCGGCGCGACTGGACGCGTGGGATGGCCGCCGCGTCGTTGCCGCACTGCTCGAGGCGATTCCCGAAGTCGAACGGGGACTGCCTCAGACGCTCGAAACGAGGTGACCGTTGGCGACGCAAGGCCATTGGCAGCGCTGCCCGCTGCCGGCGATCCTGCTCCTGTTCTGTGGACTGGCGCCCGCTGCCGCCGCCGCCGGTGAGTACCGGACGGTCGAAGTCGAATCGCTCAAGATCGAGATCGATTCCGAGTGGGGCGCGCGTACGGCGCCCGGCTATGTGCCGGTCCGGTTCGACATCACCAATCTCGGCGAGGCCCGCGTGATCGATCTCGTCGGTCAGGGATCGCGATTCATGAGGATGGCGGGAGGGGGCACTGGCGCAGCGACCACGATCCGCCAGTCGGTTCGGCTCGCGCGCGGCGATCGTGTTCGGCTGACGATTCCCGTGCCGGTGTTCGGCATGAGCGAGAGCATCCGGTTCGACATCGAGGAAGACGGCCGCACGCTCGAACGTTTCAATTACCTCGGACTCCAGAGCAACGTCCCGCCTGGCGAGGCGGCCGCCCTGATCGTTGCCGATCGCGGCAGTCCGTTCGGAGGGGTGGCGGTCGGATGGCCGCGCGAGATGCCCCCGACCGCGGTCAGCTTCGCTGGTGGCTACGTTGTCTCGTCATCGGCATCCAGCAGCACCACGACGGCGATAACCAGCCACGCGCCAGGTAGCGGCACGCCCCGTCCGCCCCTGGACTTCGTGCTCGCTCCCTCGCGGCTGCCGACGAACTGGCTGGGCTACACGTCGCTGCGTGCCGTCGTGATCGGGCCCACCGAGTGGGAGCAGCTGAACGACGCGCAGAAGAGCGCGCTGCTCACGTGGACCGCGTGCGGCGGCGATCTGTTCTTCGTCGACGGCGAACTGAAGGCGCTGTTTCCCGGCGAGCCAAATCTTTCGGCGCCCGCTGATGGCGCGCCTCGCGCCTACGTCTTCGGCCGGATTCACCGGCCGACGGCTGCCGCTGTCTCCGCCTCAGGGCTCAAACAGATCCTCACGGACGCACAGAAGGTCCAGGACTCGAACTGGTCGCTGCCGGTGAACGGCGCTTACGCCTGGTCGGCGATCGCCGCTCGCGGCTTCCGTCTGCCGATCCCGGGCGTCGGCGGCGTGCCGGCTCGCGCTTACATGATGATCCTGGTGCTCTTCAGCTTCATCATCGGACCGGTCAACTACTGGATGCTTCGGCGCAGCAGGAAACAGGTCTTGCTCGTGCTGACGGCGCCGCTCATCTCGGCGGCGTTCATTCTGCTGCTCGGCGTCTACGTGCTGGCGGGCGAGGGCATCGGCGTACGGGGCCGCGCGGTGACGTTCACGATGCTCGACGAGGTGAGGAAGCACGCCGCCACGCGTTCGAGCGCGTCGTTGTACGCGGCGGGCATGACGCCTGCCGGCGGCCTGCGTTTTCCTCGGGACACAGCGGCAATCCCGATCGGCGCCGAGGGCATCGGCCTGCGCGAGCGGCTGGTGCTCGATTTGACCGAGACGCAGCAGTTCTCCGCAGGCGTCATCCAGGCGCGTTCGCCGACCAACCTCGAACAGATCGCGTTTCGATCCGCGCGCGAGCGATTGAGCTTCAGCAGCGAGAACGGCGGTCTGAGCGTCGTCAATGGTCTCGGCACCACCGTCACGTCGTTGAGCTATCGCGACGGCGATCGCCGCTACGTCTTGAAGGCTCCGCTCCCGCCGGGCGCGAAGGCGGTGTTAACGAGGGCGACGTCCGCCGGCATCGTGGTGCCGCCCGACGTGCCCCTCTCGGCGAGATTCCTGCACCTCGTCGAGAATCAGCCTGCCGGGTCGTACCTCGCGGTCCTGGATCGCTCGCCGTTCTGGGATCCTGGCGTGCCGAACGTGCTGGAGCAGGGCAGCTTTCACCTCCTGATCGGATGGCCGGGAGGACAGCCGTGAGCGACGCGATGCTGCAGCTCGATGGCCTGGTGCGGCACTTCGACAACGTCCACGCGGTCGACGACATCTCGTTCAGTGTCGAACGCGGAAAGGTGCTCGGATTCATCGGGCCGAATGGCGCTGGCAAGACCACGACGATGCGGATGCTCGCCACGCTCGAGACCCCGCAGCGCGGCGATGCGCGGATCGGCGGCTATTCGGTCCTCGACGAGCCCGCCAAGGTGCGGCGGATCACCGGCTTCATGCCCGACAGTGCGGGCGTTTACGCTCACACGACGGTCACCGAGTATCTGGACTTCTTCGCCCGCGCTTACCACCTGCGCGGCGCGGCACGCCGCGAGGCGGTCGACAGCATCATCGAGTTCATGGGCATCGGCGAGCTGAGAGATCGCAACGTCGAGCGTCTGTCCAAGGGCCTCCAGCAGCGTGTCGCGCTGGGCCGAGCGCTCGTGCACGATCCGCAGGTCCTCATCCTCGACGAACCGGCGGCCAACCTCGATCCGCGCGCGCGCATCGAGTTTCGCGCGCTGATTCGTGAGCTGGCCGCCGACGGCAAGACCATTCTTCTCAGCTCGCACATCCTGACCGAGCTGGCCGAGATGTGCGACGCGATCGCCGTGATCGAGAAGGGCCGCATCCTCGCCACGGGCACCGTGCAGGAGATTCTCGTGCGCATGCGCCCGCGCCGTACGCTATCGGCGCGCTTCGCGGGCCCGAGCGACGGCGTCGAGCGATTTCTGCTCGAGCAACCCGGCGTCGTGAACGTCCACGAGGCGGGTGGACGGATGCGGTTCGAGTTCGAGGGCGACGACGAGGCCCAGGCGGCGCTCGTCGGCCGCTTGATTGCCGGCGGCTTCCGCATTCTCGAATTCACGGCGCACGGCGCGGACCTCGAGGACCTGTTCATCGCGATAACCAAAGGACGCGTGCAATGAGCTGGCACCCCCGCGTCTTCGCGTGGCTGGAGCGCGCGAGCGACTGGCTGAACCCGATCGTGGTCAAGGAGGTGCGGCAGTTCACCGGTGGACGGGAGTTCCACTCTTCGTTCGGGGTCAGCCTGATGCTCGGATTGTGTGTGGCGTTCTTCGGCGCGGCCGAGGCAATTAGCGCAACGGGCACACCAGGACGATGGACCTTCGGCGCATTGATCGGGTGCCTGGCATTCTTCGGTCTCGTCGTGGTACCGCTCGGCGCGTTCAACGCCCTCCGTACCGAACGGCTCGAGCAGACGCTGGAGCTGATCACGCTCACCACGCTTTCGACCCGCCGCGTCGTTATCGGCAAGCTTCTCGCGCAGGGCGTGAAACTCGCCACGCTCTTCGCCGGGCTCGCGCCGTTCATCGCGATGAGCTTTCTCCTCGGCGGCATCGATTTCGTGACGATTCTCGTGTCGATGCTGGTGCTGTTCTCCTGGGCGCTGTGGGTCTGCGCGGTGAGCCTGTTCCTGTCGTCTCTCATCAAGACGCGCGCGATCTCCGGACTCATGTTCGGCGCCGTCGGGCTGATGTTCTTCCTCGTCGTCGTCATCCTCGGCGTGCCACAGGTGCTGTTCTTCGTGCTGTCGCGCGGCGGGGTCGGCTCCACAGGCGTCTCGGTTGGCTTCGTCGGCGGCTCGCTGCCGTGGTGGGTGCTTGCCATGGCGACGACGTTCTGCCTGGTGAGCATGATGAACCTGGTGCTGCTCGCCGAGAACCGCCTCTCGGTGCCGAGCGAGAACCGCGTCACGCCGCTGCGCGTCGGCTTCGCGGCGCAATTCCTGCTGCTCGTGGCCTGGGTGCTGTCCTTCATCGGCGAGCCCGTGCCGACTCGGACGGGCGCCGCCGAGGCGCTCGCCGTCCTCGGCGGTCTGCATCTGGCGCTGGTGGCGATGTTCACCGTGACGGAAGATCTCGTGCTGCCGCGTCGGGTCGCGATGCGGATGCAGGAATGGTCGCCGGTCCGACAGATGCTCGCGATCCTCAGTCCCGGCGGCGGTCGCGGTGCGCTTTACGTGATCGCGCAGATGGTGATTCTTCTCGCGGCGGTGAGGATCCTGCGGCCATCCGGCGCCGGCATGGGCTTCTCGTTCGCCGTCTGCGGGTACATCTGCTTCTTCAGCGGCGTGCCGGTCGCGGCCTTCCGTCTTCTCCGGCCTGCGGCCGCGGCAGCTTTCCAGCTTCGGGTCGCCGTGCTGGTGTCGTTGCCGCTCGTCATGGCGCTTCCGGACATCCTCTATTACATGCTCTGGCGGCCGTACTCGTTCGACATCAATTTTGCGACCCGACATCTCATCAATCCGTTTCGCACGTTAGCCAACTGGCCTCTGGTCGAGTCGAAGAACCTGTTCGCAATCCCCGTGGTAATGGGACTGATCGGTGTGGCCGCCTACAGCATCGTGATCGGCGCCGGTCTGAAAATGACCGTGGAGTCAGCGATCGAGTCGTCCCCTTCAGCGCCCGCCAGGGAACCCGGCCGTGCCGACGTCTATTGATTGGGCCGCGGTGCGAAGCGCCGCGCGATTCCGGCTGTCGCTGCCGCGAGCCCCGATCGGCGGCAGAGTAGGAGACCGTCTCGGTGCGGGAACCGGCAGCTCGCTGGAGTTCCAGGATTACCGGCCGTATGCGCCCGGAGACGATCTGCGTCATGTCGATTGGGCGGCCTACGCCCGATCCGAAGTGCTGGCGGTCAGGCTCTACCGCGAGGAAGTCGCGCCGCGCATCGATCTCGTCCTCGACATCAGCCGATCGATGGCGGTCACCGAGAAGAAACGCCGCGCCTACGGCGAGCTGCTGGGCGTCCTCGCGTGCGCGTGCCTGGCGACCGCGGGCGATGCCCGCATCATCACGCATGCAGCGGACCCACCGCAGCCGCTGCGCATCCCCGAAGACATCGAGCGGTTCCTCGAGTGCGGCGAGCCTCGCTCCGTTCTCGAAGATCGGCACGTACCGCTGCGGCGGCGTTCACTCCGCGTCGTCGTCAGCGATTTCCTCTTTCCGCACGATGGCGACGCGCTCGTGGCGAGGCTCGCACGCGAGAGCGCGCGGTTATCGATCGTCCAGCTCACGCTTCGTGACGAAGCCGAACCTGCAGTCGAAGGAGGTCGACGGCTGGTCGACGTCGAAGGCGGCGGCGAGCTGGATACGGTGATGGACGAGGCGGCGATTCGCGACTATCGCGCACGATTCAACCGGTTGCGGCTCGGGCTCTCGACCGGCGCCCGCCGCGTCGGCGCGCGGTTCGCCCACATAGTCGCCGAAACGCCGCTTGGTGCAGCGGCGCGCGGCCTCGCCGACGCCGGCGTGCTCGAGGCCGCATGATCTTCGCGACGCCGTTCGGGCTCGTGGCGCTGCTGGCGATCCCCGCGATAGTCGCGATTCACCTTTTTCGGCGGCGCTTTCCGGTTCGTACGGTGGCTGGATTGTTCCTCTGGCAGATTGGCCGCCAGACGCCGGAAGGCGGCGGCAGGATCTCGCGGCTGCCAATCACCACGAGCCTGATTCTCGAATGCCTGGCGGCGCTCGCGCTCGCGCTGATTCTCGCCGGCGCCAGCATCTCGTCGGCAGGCGTCCGCCCGCATCTGGTCGTGCTGCTCGACGACTCGGCGTCGATGGCGGCGGTGAATGGGCGCGGTGAAAGCGCCCGCAGCCGCGGCGTGCGCCGCGTGCTCGACGAGATCGATCGCCTTGGCAGTCGCGGGCTGGTGACGATCGTTCAGAGCGGCGTCAGGCCGTCGGTGCTCGCGGGACCAGCCGTTCCTGCGCTCGAAGCTCGCCGCGCCCTCGATGCCTGGAAACCGGAAGCGCCGCATCACTCGCTTGCGCTCGGCCTGCGCGTGGCACGCGAGCTGGCCGGCCGTACGAGCAGGCTCCTGGTGATCACCGACGCAGCCTCGGGCGCACCGCCCGCGGACGGAGAGGTGTGGGCGTCGGTCGGGGAGCCGCTTTCTAACGTCGGGATCATGGCCGCGGATCGCGCGCTCGACACCAGCGAGGGCCGAGGCACGATCGCGCTGACGCTCGGCAACTATTCCGACGCGGTCGCGCGCAGGGTCGTATCGGTGTCGGCCACTGACAAGGTCCTGCTGACGCGCGCGCTCGAGTTGCCGCCCGGACTTTCGTCGCTGACGCTTCCCCTTTCAGCGGGCCTTCCAGCGGTGCGCGTGGCGCTCGAGAACGATGCGCTCGCGCGTGACAACGAGGTGATCCTGGCAGAGCCGCGTCCGCGAGTGGTCGGCGTCGCGGTGCAACTGCCGGAGGGGCGCGGCCGGCAAGCACTGCTGAAGGCGCTCGCGTCGGTTGCGGGCGTGACGACCGTACGGGACTCGCCGCATCTCGAGTTTGGCGACGCGTCAGAGCTCGATCGTCAGCCGTCGCCCGGCACGTGGCGCGCGGGATTCGGCCGCGCACCCGCCACGTGGCTCGCGAAGGGAGAGCCGAAGGATTTCATCGGACCGTTCGTGCTCGAGAAACGGCACCCGCTGCTCCTCGGCGTGTCGTTCGGCGGCGTCGTGTGGCCGGGCGCAATGCCGCTGTCCGGAGACGTTCGTCCCGTGGTTTCGGCCGGCGATCAGCTGCTCGTCGGTATGCGTGTGTCCGGCAGCGCGGGAAACGAGCCGGCGATTCTCTTCAATCTCGATCTCGATCGCACGAATCTCATTCGCTCGCCGGACTGGCCGATCCTGATGTCGAACCTGGTCGAGATGCGGCGGCAGGCCCTGCCAGGCCCTGAACGCTGGAACTATCGCGTTGGCGAATTGGTACGCGTGCGGCTGGGCCGCGATCCGAAAGGACCACTGCGCATCCGCTGCGGCCCGGTGGAGCGCCCGCTGTCTGCTCTCCGTAGCCCGAAGGGAGAAGGGGGGCCGCGAAGCCGCGAGCTCGAGTTCATTGCGCCGTCGCCGGGCGGTCTGCTCCAGATTATCGAGGATCCGGACGGCGCCAGCGGCGACGCCGTCTTGTTCGAGCTGGGTGTGAATTTCCTCGACGAGGCCGAAGCCAACCTGCGCGATCGATCGAGCGGCAACGCGGGTGAGTATGCCGAGGCGAGCGGCCTGCGCGCCGAAACCGGTCCCTCGTCCGATCCGCTGTTCTGGCTGCTGCTCGCGATCGGCGGCGCATCGCTCGTCGCCAACTGGTGCCTTCTCGCACCGGCGCGGGGGCGGGCA
>Ga0126377_10003120_pt1 | contig 11629 bp, 9 predicted proteins | sample PanSoiMetPlot_22_FD_92647 | JGI IMG/M metagenome (GOLD analysis project Ga0126377, IMG submission 92647) | Tropical forest soil microbial communities from Panama - MetaG Plot_22 | ecosystem: Environmental > Terrestrial > Soil > Tropical forest > Bulk soil | place: Panama | collected 2016-02-17
AGCGGCACGATGGCGCCGGGCCACTCCTTTTCATGGGGCCACAGCAGCGACAGCGGCGAGAAGCAGCCGTGGTCGAGGCCCTTCTCCTGGAAGAACGACAGATCGAACTCATCGGCCGTGAGTCCGTTGGCGATGTGCCGCGCCAGCGCGGGATGGCCCTTGATGGGTGGCAAGGGCCGCGCGCCACCGCCTTCGTCGGCCACCCAGTACTTCGCGCCCACGCCCAGCGTGAAGTGCGAGTAGTGATCGAAGAAGAACGACGTGATGTGATCGTTGTAGATGAAGAAGAGTACGTCGGGCTGCTTCTCGGCCAGCCATTTCTTCACGGGTTCGTAGCCCGCGAAGATCGGCGCCCACACCGGGTCCTGCTGTTTCTTCGCGTCCAGCGCGAAGCCGATGGTGGGAGTGTGCGAGGTGGCGATGCCGCCGACTATCGTGGCCATGGGATGCTCCTTGAACCACGCAAGAATACCGGCGGCCGGCGCACCGGCCCATCCGTGAGCGAAAAACTAATAACGCGCGCATCGTCGAGCGCACAAGTGATCACTGTTCCAGCATCACAGCATGCAACGGGTCCTGATCACCGCCGGCGCTTCGGGCATCGGCCGGGAACTGGCGCGCGCCTTCACGGGCGCGGGCGCCCGCGTGGGCGTGGTCGACATCGACGGCGCTGCGCTTGCGGCATTGCGTGCGGAGTTGCCCGCCGTGATCGCCGAGATCTGCGACCTGGCAGAGCTGGCGCAGATCGAGCGCGTGATTCCTCGCGTCATCGACACACTGGGTGGCCTCGACGTGCTGATCAACAACGCAGGCATCGCCGGCCCGACGGCGCCGGTGGACCAGGTGAAGCCCGAAGTCTGGGACCGCGTGATGCGCGTGAACCTCGGCGCCACGTTCAACGTCACGCGGCTCGCGATTCCGCACCTCAAGGAATCGCCGGCGGCGTCCATCATCAACATGTCGTCGGCCGCGGGACGACTGGGCTATCCGCAGCGCAGCGCGTACGCCACCAGCAAGTGGGGCGTGGTCGGGTTCACGAAGACGCTGTCGATGGAACTCGGCCCGCTCGGCATCCGCGCCAATGCCATCCTGCCGGGGCCGGTGGCCGGCCCGCGCATGGAGCGGGTGTTGGAAAGTCGTGCAGCCACTTCCGGTCGCACGGTCGAACAGGAGCGCGCGAGCGCATTCACCAATCAATCGCTGAAGTTCTTTACAGAAGCGAGTGAGATCGCGGCGCTGGCACTGTTCCTGGCGTCCGACGCAGCGAAGACGATCTCGGGGCAGGCCCTGCCCATCGATGGTGACCTCCACCGCTCCGTTTGATCGGCTATAGTCGGCCGCATGTCCTATCGTCCGCCAGGCGTGCTTTGCCGCGTGCTGAACGTGATCTTGCCGGATTCCGATGAGGGTACTCTCGCGCGGACCCACACTCCGTCGCCGGGCACTCTTGCTGGCTTGTCCGATGCCGGGATCCAGGTCGCGGAAGAGGAAGGGTTCATCGACACTTCCTACGCCTCCATCACCTCGTCCATTGGCAACGGTTTCTGCGTGCCGCTGGTCCAGCGAAACACGGAGGTGGGCAACACCGGTCTCTGGAAGAAGGGCACAGACATGAGTTCGAGGCCCAACATTTCCGCCGGAACGGTGATCGCCACCTTCAACGCGGAAGGCGTGTACGAAAGCAAGGCGCGTGGCAATCACGCCGCTTTCTTCGTGAAATACGACAAGCAGGGCGGCGTCGACGGCATCGTCATCTACGATCAGTACCGCGAATGGCCGGACAAGGAGCAGAAGGCCATCGAGGAACTGCAGAAGAACCAGACCAAGCTGCACGCATCCGCGGGCGACAAGGTCGCCGCGCTGGCCGAGTCGGCCAAGAAGCTGGCGGAAGCGAAGAAATCGCTCGAGGCCGCTTATCCCGAGGTCGACGACAAGGGACGCCGCTTCCGGCGCAAGAAACCGGGCGAGCGATTCATCCCGTTTGGCAAGGGAAGCCCGTCGAACAATGCGAGCTCGTTCAGCGTCGTCATTCATTAGCCTGCTGTGGCTGGTGGGCTGCGGCGCTCACGCGCCCGAAGCGCCGGCCCCAGCTCCCCAGGCGCTCTGTCCCGCGACCATGAAGGGCGCGGGGACTACTCAGATTCCGCTGAGCGGACTGTCGATCATCTGGATCGAGACCGGCAAGGGATCGGGGAACGTCGCATCGACCGGCGACTCGAATCGCATGGAATGGGCGCTGAAGCCCGCGAACGACGTGCGCCACCAGGCGATCTGCGAGTACGACGACGAGATCATCGGCGTGTTCATCGACCCCGCCATGCAGCGTTGCTGGCTGGAGCGCAAGCCGGGCGCTCCCGGCAGCGTCACCACCTGGTGCGCTAGAACGGGTAGTGCCGCGGAGTAGTTTGCACGGTGATCCAGCGCAGCTCGGTGAAGGCATCCACGACCGCCTTGCCGCCGAACCGACCATAGCCCGAGCCTTTCACGCCGCCGAACGGCATTTGCGCCTCGTCGGCGACGGTGGGCCCGTTGATGTGGCAGATGCCGCTGTCGATGCGCTTGGCGAGGTCGAGTCCGCGCGCGAGGTCGCGCGTGAAAATGGCGGCCGAGAGTCCGTACTCGGTGTCGTTCGCCAGCGCGATGGCCTCGTCGGCGCTCTTCACGCGCGTGATGGAAACCTGTGGCGCGAAGGACTCCTCGCGGAACAGCGTCATCGCCGGCGTGACGTGATCCACCACCACGCCCTTCATGACCGTGCCGGCGCCACCGACCGGCGCGAGATCGCCGGTGATGACCTTGGCGCCTTGCTTGACCGCATCGCCGACCAGCCGCTGCAGTCTCTCGACCGTGGGTTGCCCGACCACCGAGCCGATCACGAACTCACCTTCGAGTGGATTCCCCACAGGTAACGCCGCCACGCGCTTCGCCAGCCGCGCGGCAAAATCATCGGCGACCTTCTGATCCACGATCACCCGCTCGGTGGACATGCAGATCTGGCCGGCATTGGCATAGGCGCCAAACACCGTGGCATTCACCGCCGCATCGAGATCCGCGTCGTCCAGCACCACCAGCGGCGCCTTGCCGCCGAGCTCGAGCAGGATGGGTTTGAGATATTTCGCGGCGGTCTGGGCCAATAACTTCCCGACGCGCGTGGAGCCGGTGAAGTTGACGCGCTTCACGGCCGGCTGCGCGATGATGGCCTCGCTGACCGCGCCGGCGTCCTTCACGTCCGTGTGAATCACGTTGACCACGCCATCACCGAGCCCGGCTTCGATCAGCGTCTTGCCGATGAGCTGGTGTGTCTGCGGGCAGACCTCCGAGGATTTCAGGATGACCGTGTTGCCGCAGGCGAGCGGCATGGCCACGGCGCGCACGCCGAGGATCACCGGCGCATTCCACGGTGCGATTCCGTAGACCACGCCCACCGGCTGGCGATGCGCCATCGCGAGATTGCCGGGGACATCGGAGGGCACCACTTCACCGGATACCTGCGTGGTCATGGACGCGGCTTCGCGCAGCATCGACGCTGCGAAGTGCACGTTGAAATGACCCCAGCCGGCGGTGGAACCCGTCTCGTCGCGCACCGCGGTGGCGAACTCCGCCGCGCGGGCCTCGAGCAGATCCGCGGCCTTGATGAGTTTGGCGCGGCGCGCGCCCGGGCCCAGCGCGGACCATGCGGGGAATGCCGCTTGCGCCGCCTTCACGGCTTTGAGCGCATCTTCCGCCGACGCCGCGGCGGCACGCGTGACCACCTTGCCACTCACCGGATTGCGCCGCTCGAAGGTGGCGCTGCCGCCTGCCGGCAGCTCTTGTCCGCCGATCAACAGGTTCACGTCGTACATGGAATTTCCCCCGTGGCGAAGGTCGAAAGGCTATCGCCAATGTGCGCCTTCGGCCGTTCGCTGCCAATCGATTTCAATCTCATGCATAGTCGAGCCCGGCCGGCTCCGCGGGCGAGAGTGGCGCCAATCGCGGGGAAGCCCGCTGGCGAGGGGGTGCTATGACGATCAAGCGCATCGCGTTCGTGGCGAGTCTCGTGACCTGCCTGTCGGGCTGCGGCAAACAACCCGAAGCCGTGCCATCCGTGACGCCGCAGCCCACGGCCATGGTCGATTCCGCTCGCATATCCAACCAGGGTATCGGCGAGTGGCTCTCCTACGGCCGCACCTACGATGAACAGCGCTTCAGTCCGCTGATCGCCATCAACGAGGAGAACATCGGCAAGCTCGGCCTGGCCTGGAGCTACGAGCTCGACACGCCGCACCGCGTGCAGGAAGCCACGCCGCTGGTCGTCGACGGCGTCATGTACGTTACCAGCGCCTGGAGCAAGTTGTTCGCGCTGGATGCGCGCACCGGCAAGGAAATCTGGCGCTTCGATCCCAAGGTGCCGGGCGAGGCGGGCGTCAAGGCCTGCTGCGACGTGGGCAATCGCGGCGCGGCCGTGTGGAACGGCAAGGTCATCTTCGGAACCCTCGATGGCCGGCTGGTCGCGGTGGACGCGGCCACCGGCAAGCAGTTGTGGGAAGTGATGACGGTGCCTACCGGTCAGAACTACACCATCACGGGTGCACCGCGCGTGTTCGAAGGCAAGGTGTTCATCGGCAACGGCGGCGCCGAGTACGGCGCGCGCGGCTTCGTCACCGCGTACGACGCCGACACCGGCAAACAACTCTGGCGCTTCTACACCGTGCCCGGCGATCCGGCACAGCCTTTCGAGAACACTGCGCTCGAGCAGGCCGCGAAAACCTGGAAGGGCGAGTGGTGGAAGCTGGGCGGTGGCGGCACCGTGTGGGATTCCATCGTCATCGATCCCGCGTTACGGCTGGTGTACGTGGGCGTGGGCAATGGCAGTCCCTGGAACCAGAAGCTGCGCAGCCCGGGCGGCGGTGACAATCTCTATCTATCGTCCATCGTGGCGCTGAAGATCGACACCGGCGAATACGTCTGGCACTTCCAGACCACGCCGGGCGAGACCTGGGACTTCACGGCCACGCAGCCCATGATGCTCGCGGACCTGCAGATCGACGGCAAGACCCGCCAGGTCATCATGCAGGCACCGAAGAACGGATTCTTCTACGTGCTCGATCGCGCCACCGGCGAGTTCATCTCGGGCGGTGCGTACGCGTTCATGACCTGGGCCAGCGGGCTCGATCCAAAAACCGGCCGTCCCATGGCTAACAAGGAGGCGCGCTACGACCAGAGTGGCAAGCCCACGGCCGTGGTGCCAGGCCCGGGCGGTGCGCACTCCTGGCAGCCGATGAGCTTCAGCCCGAAGACCGGCCTGGTCTATTTCCCCGTGATGGACGCAGGCTTCATGTTCATTCCCGCGAAGAGCGTGAAGCCCAGCCACATCGGCTGGAACACGGGCGTCGATTTCAACGCGGGTTCGCTGCCCACGGATCCCAAGATACTCGCGGGCATCAAGCAGCAGCTCAAGGGTCACCTGGTGGCCTGGGACCCGGTGGCGCAGAAGGAAGCCTGGCGCGTGCCATTCGACCATCCGTGGAATGGCGGCACGCTGGCCACCGCGGGCAACCTCGTGTTCCAGGGCAACGCCATGGGTGAATTCGCAGCCTACCGGGCCAGCGATGGCAAGAAGCTGTGGTCGGCGTCGACGCAGGCCGGCGTGCTGGCGGCGCCCATCTCCTTCGAGGCTGGCGGCGATCAGTACGTCGCCGTGGAAGTGGGCTGGGGCGGAGCGTTCGGCCTGGCCGCGGGAGAGCTGGCGCGCGATGCGCACCTGGCCTCCAACATTCCACGCGTGCTGGTCTACAAGCTGGGCGGCACGGCGAAACTGCCGGACCTGCCGGTGGCGGCTCCGGAGAAGCTTGAGGCGCCGGCCGAGATCGGCAACGAGGCCACGTGGACCGCGGGCAAGGCGGTATTTCATACGTATTGCAGCGTCTGCCACGGAGATTCCGCGGTCAGCGGCGGCGTGATCCCGGACCTGCGCCTCTCGGCGGTGACGCGCGACGCGGCTGCGTGGGATCGCATCGTGCGCGGCGGAGAGCGCATACCGCGCGGCATGGTCTCGTTCGCCGCGGAAGTGTCACCGGACGACAGTGAAAAGGTCCGTGCGTATGTGATACACCGTGCGCATGAGACTGCTGCGCCGTAAGACCCTCGCGCGAATTTCGGGATTGGCGGCGGGCTGCATTGCGCTGCTACTGGTGGGTTCAGCCGCAGCGGCCGACGCATTGCCCATCGTCAAGGGCCATGTCACCAAGATCAGTGACGGGGACTCCATCGAAGTGGACACCGACGCCGGTCACGCGCGCGTGCGGTTCTCCGCCATCGATACGCCGGAGTACGACCAGCCGTACGGCGCGCAATCGTCGGCGGCGTTGAAGGCGCTGCTGCCCATCGGGTCGGCGGTGGAGCTCGAAGTGGTCACGCAGGACCAGTTCCATCGCATGGTCGCCGTCGTGTGGCTCATCGATGGCGCCAAGCGGACCAACATCAACGAGACCATGCTGCGCGAAGGCCATGCCTGGGCGTACCGGCGCTACATGAAGGACCCGAGGTTCTGCGACATCGAGCAGGATGCGCGTTCGAAGAAGCTCGGACTGTGGGCGCAGCCGGTGAAGGACTGGATCTATCCACCCGAGTGGCGCTTCCTCAAGAACGGCGAGATCCGCACGCTGCCGGAGCCGTACGAGGAGACGCGCGAGAAGTGCGTGGCGGTGCTGAACCTGGCCGGCGCGGCGACGTACACGCCGCCGAACTGACGAGCCCTAAGCCAGCATCTTCTTCGCCGACTCGACGTTCTTTGCGCGCTCTTCCGCGGTCGGCGGCGGCGTGACCTCGAGGGCTTTCTTCACTGCCGGACGCGCGGCGACGAGGTCCATCCACCGCTTGAGCTGCGGCAGGCCTTCGATGCTCACGCCCGACCAGTCGTGGCCCTTCACCCACGGATAGTGCGCGATGTCGGCGATGCTGTATTCGTTACCGGCAATGTATTGACTGGCGGCGAGCTGCTTCTCGAGCACTTCGAACAATCGCCGCACTTCACGCTGGTAGCGATCGATGGCGTACTGGATCTTCTCCGGCGCGTAGCGGAAGAACACATTGGCCTGGCCCATCATGGGCCCCACGCCCGCCATCTGGAACATCAGCCACTGGAACACGTGCGAGCGCGCCTTGGGCTCGGTGGGCAGCAGCCGGCCCGTCTTCTCGGCCAGATATATAAGTATGGCGCCCGATTCGAACACGGCGAAATCGCCGTTGTCATGATCGACGATGGCCGGGATGCGCCCGTTCGGATTGATCGCGAGGAACCAGGGCTCCTTCTGCTCGAGCTTTCCCAACGAAATCTGGCGCACGCTGTACGGCAGGCCCAGCTCCTCGAGCGCAATGGCGATCTTGTAACCATTCGGGGTGGAAGCAGTGAACAGCTCGATCATGCGATGTTCCTCGTGACCCGCATGAAGTACACGCTGCGCTCGCACGGCTCGTCAAGCGGACAACCTGCTCGTTTCGCTCTAAGTTGATTCGCAATGCGTTAGATTGCGCCGGTGGATCTCATCGTTGCGAACTGGCGGCTGGCAGCCGTCGCCGCGTTGTTCTTTCTCGGAGTGGCGTTGCGGCGCGCGGCCTGGGCCGGCGCGGATCAAGGGCGCGCCATGCTCAAGTTCGTCTTCAACGTGGCGCTGCCCATCCTGATCTTCGGCGCGCTCACCGGCGTGCCGCTGGAACGCGAGCACGCCTTGCTACCGGTGACGGCGATGTGCATCTCGCTGGCAGGCTGGGGTGCGGCCGCCTTGGTCGCGCGACGCTTCGCGCTGACCAGGACCGGCGAGGGCGCCATGGTCCTGTGCGCGATGTCGCTGAACAATTCGATGATCTATCCATTCGCGGCGCTGAGCCTGGGCGCGGCCGCGTTCTCGCAGCTCGTGATGTTCGACATGGGTCACGCGGTGCTGGTGTGGACGGTGACCACCGTGGTGGCCTGCCGCTATGGCAGCCACGCGGACGACATCCCGGTATTGCTCAAGCGCACGCTCGGCGCTCCGCCGCTGTGGGTGCTGGTGGCGGCGCTGCTGTTGAATTTTGCCGGCGCGCCGATTTCGAAATCATTCCTGCACGGCACGCTGCTGACGGGTCAGCTGCTCATGCTGATGGTGCCGCTGTCCATGGGATTGCTGGTCAGCACGCGCGGCCTGCGCCGGCCCGAAGTATTCGCCGCGGTGGCGCTGCGTTCGTTGTTTGGTCTCGCGGTGGGCGCCGTGCTCGTCTGGGCATTCGGGTTCAGCGGCAGCGCCGCCGCGATCGCGCTCATTGGCGCGGCGGCGCCCATCGGATTCACGGCGGTGGTGTTGTCGTCGCGCGAGAGCCTGGACCTGGATCTCGCGGCCAGCGCCGCGGCCATTTCGGTGTTCCTGGGGTCGTTGTGGATTCCGCTCGCCATGCTCTTCGTTCCGCGTTGAGTCATCGGGCCGCGTAGTAGAGTAGTCGGCATGTACACGGCAAGCGCTGCGATCCTCGACGCCCTGGTGGAAGCAGGCGTCGAATACCTGTTCGCGAATTTCGGCAGTGATCATCCGGGACTCATCGAGGCGATTGCCGCGGCGCGCGCCGCGAACCGCCCGTGTCCCAAGGTGATCACGGCACCCACCGAGATGGTCGCGATGTCCGCGGCGCATGGCTACGCGCAGGCCACGGGCCGTGCGCAGGCCGTGCTGGTGCACGTGGATTGCGGCACGCAGGCGCTCGGCGGAGCCGTGCACAACGCCGCCAAGGGGCGGGTGCCGGTACTGATCATCGCCGGCATGTCGCCCGCGACGCAGGAAGGCGAGGCGCGCGGCAGTCGCAACGAGTTCATCCAGTGGATCCAGGACGTACGCGACCAGCGCGGCCTGGTGCGTGGCTATGTCCGGTACGAGAACGAGATCCGCGTGGGCGCGAATGCGCGACAGATCGTGCATCGGGCGCTGCAGTTCGCACACAGCGATCCGCGTGGCCCGGTGTATCTCACGGCAGTGCGCGAAGTACTGGAGGGCGAAGTGCCGCGCACGACTCTCGACATGCGCCAGTGGAGCCCCGTGTCACCGGGTGCACTGAATCCCGAAGCCGCGCGCGAAATCGCGCAGGCCCTGGTGGCTGCGGAATGTCCATTGGTCGTCACTTCCTATCTGGGTCGCAGCTCGCTCGCCGTGCAGGAACTGCTGTCGCTGGCGGAAGAGCTCGGCGTGGGCGTGCTCGAATCCGTGCCCAACTACATGAATTTTCCGACCAGCCACGACTGTTACCTGGGCGTCCAATGGAACGAGCGCCGGCAGAACGAAGCGCTGGCGCGCGCGGACGTGGTGCTGGTCATCGACAGCGACGTGCCGTGGATCGGCGCCGTGAGCCACCCGCGCGAGGGCGCGCGGATATTTCACATCGATGCGGATGTGCTCAAGGAGCAGATGCCGCTGTGGTACATCGGTGCCACGCTGCAGTGCCAGGCCGATGCCGCGCAGGCGCTGCAACAGATTCGTGCGGCCACCGAAGAGTTTGCAGCGGATCCGGAGAAGATCGCGGCGCGACGCCGGCAGTTCGCCGTGGCACATTCCCGGTGGCACGCCGGTGTGCGCGATCGCGAGCAGCCTCGCGAGGCGCTTACCGCGGAATACCTGGTGGCGGCGATACGCGAGGCGGTGGGCGACGACGCCATCGTCATCAGCGAAGCCGTGACGAACTTCCACGTGGTCTCGCAGCACATGTGCCGCACGCAGCCGGGGACCCTGTTCTCGAGCGGCGGTGGTTCGCTGGGCTACAACGGCGGCGCGGCCATCGGCGTGAAGCTGGCGCGGCCTGACGCACTCGTGGTGTCCATCTGCGGCGACGGTTCCTATCTATTCGCGCAGCCCTCGACCGTGCACTGGATGGCGAGGCGCAACGAGACGCCGTTCCTGCACGTGGTGCTGAACAACGGCGGCTGGCGCGCACCGCGTTCGGCGGTGGTGAGTGTGCATCCGGTTGGCATCGCGGCCGGAGCACCGAACATCGACATCGACTTTCCGCAGCCGCCGGACTATGCGGGGATTGCGGCGGCCGCCGGTGGCGCACACGCGGAGGTCGTGAAATCGGTGGCCGACGTGCGTCCCGCCCTGGAGAGGGCATTGCGCGCCATACGCATCGAGAGACGCGCCGCGGTGATCGACGCACGCATCAGTCAGCCATGACGGGCGGCCTCACTGTGACACGGTCGGCAGTGCGATGAACGTGGCCTGCTTCGCGGAGTGATGGATGCGCACCGTGGCCTTGCGGTAGTCGGACGCCTGCGCCAGGAAGATATTCGGTACGAAGGTTTGCGGATTGCGGTCGTAGAGCGGAAACCAGCTGGACTGGATCTGCACCATCAGCCGATGGCCGGGCAGGAAAACGTGATTGCAGTTCGGCAGCGCGAACCGGTACTCGAGCGGCTGGTTGCTCTTGATCGCCTTTGCCGCGGTGAAGCCCTCGCGATATCGGCCACGCAGGATGTCCATGCTCACGGCCAGCTGGTAGCCGCCCAGCTCGGGCTGTTCAGGAACCTCGTCTGGATAGACATCGATGAGCTTGACGACGAAATCGCCGTCGGTACCCGTGGTCGATGCGAACAGGTGAACTGCCGGGCTGCCGCTGACGCGCAGCGGTTGATCGAGCGCCGGTGACGTGAACGTGAGCACGTCGGTGCGACCCGAAGCTTCGCGCTGGTCGTCTACCAGCCATTGCGGCCAGGTGAGACCGCCGCTGTAACCCACCGGCTGGATGGGTCGCGCCCGGAACGGCACAGGATGAGCGGGGTCGGAAACGTATTCGGAGTAGGCCGCGCCAGCGGAAGGCGCGGCGAATGCCAGTCCTGAATCCGGCTGCAGATAGAGCGACCGCGTGCCAGTCGCACAGCCTTGTTCGCAGGCCGGCGGCCAGCGGTCGAACTTCCGCCATTGGTTCGTTCCGGTTTCGAAGGCGGTGACAGCGGGAAGATTCGCGCTGGGTGCGCCGTCGATCAGGTACTGGGCCAGGAAGGGTCGCAGCACCTTCTCGCGAAAATGCTTCGCGGTGTCGCCGCCAAACCGGATCGGTCCGAGCGAGCTGCCCTCGCCGATGGACTGGCCGTGATGCCATGGGCCCATGACCAGCTTCACCATGCCACCGCTGTCCCGGCCCTGGAGCGCGGCATAAACCGCCATCGCACCGTAGATGTCTTCCTGGTCCCACAAGCTGTGCACGAGCATCACGGGCACCGTGAGCGGCCGCGCGGCCAGCACCTTGTCGACCGCCTGATCGCTCCAGAACGAATCGTAGGCAGGATGCGCCAGCACCTTGTTCCAGAAGCCGAGTTGCTCCATCCCATGCAGCTTCGCCAGGTTGCCGGCCGAGACCGCCTGCATGTACAGATCGTAGTCGTCGAATTGACTGCTCCACCATTTCACGGTGTTGTCGCGCGTTGCCACCTGCTCGTAGATGTACGGCAGGTTTTGCTGCCGGAACGCGCCGTTGTGGAACCAGTCGTCGCCGCGCCAGCCGTCAACCATGGGATTGATCGGCACCGCAACCTTGAGAGCGGGGTGCGGATTCACGATCGCCATCAAGGGCTCGAAGCCGTCGTAGGAAATTCCGATTACGCCTACCTTGCCATTGCTCTGCGGGACGTTCTTCACCA
>Ga0126377_10003121_pt1 | contig 11625 bp, 9 predicted proteins | sample PanSoiMetPlot_22_FD_92647 | JGI IMG/M metagenome (GOLD analysis project Ga0126377, IMG submission 92647) | Tropical forest soil microbial communities from Panama - MetaG Plot_22 | ecosystem: Environmental > Terrestrial > Soil > Tropical forest > Bulk soil | place: Panama | collected 2016-02-17
ACCGCGACGAACACGGCGTGGCCGCCGGCGTCGCGCAGCTCGGCCGCGACCGCCTCGCCGTGCTCGTCGCGGTCGAGGACGGCGACGTCGCAGCCGTCGCTTGCGAACGCGAGCGCGCAGGCGCGGCCGATGCCGGACGCCGCCCCGGTCACGAGGACGGCCGGGCGGCGTCCCGTGACGCCGTAACGATCCGCTGCCGACATCTGCACCTCCGCGTAGCGCGAGCTTGTGCTACGAACAGTACACTGTTTTGTCATCCATTCGAGGGAGGACCATGACCGCAGGGGGTGCCAGACCGCTTGCTATCGACCTTGACGGATGCGTCGCGATCGTGACGGGAGCGGGCGCTGGCATCGGACGCGGGATCGCGCTGTCACTCGCCGGCTGTGGAGCGCATGTGGCCGTGATCGACATCGACGCGGCCCGGGCGGAGCAGACCACAACGGACGCAAGGGCCTTCGGGCGCGAGGCGCTCGCGCTTCCGGCCGACGTCATGGACACGGACTCACTCCGGGCCGCTGTCCGCGCCGTCGACGGGCACTTCGGGCGCATCGACGCGCTCGTGAACAATGCCGGCGGCGTCGCCAGCCGTCGTTTCCTCGACCAGTCCGAGCGAAGCTGGCGCCGTCACATCGACATCAACCTCGTGTCGATGTTGGCGATGACCGCCGCCAGCGTGCCGGTGATGATCCGGGAGGGGCGCGGCGGTTCGGTGCTGAACATCGCGAGCATCGAGGCGACGCGGGCGGCGCCGACGTTCGCCGTCTATGCCGCGTGCAAGGCCGGCATGGTCAGCTTCACCCGCACGATGGCCGTCGAGCTCGCGGAGCACGACGTGCGGGTGAACGCACTCGCGCCGGACTGGACCCGCACCCCGGGCAACAGCGGCCTACGACGCGGTCCCGTGCCCGACGAGCTGCCCGAACGACCGCCGGAGGTGCGCGAGCTGCTCGAGGCGTATGTACCGCTCGGCCGAGAGGGCACGGTCGAGGAGATCGGCCAGGTGGCGGCGTTCCTCTGCTCACCGCTGGCCGGCTACGTCACCGGTGCGGTCATCCCCGTCGACGGCGGTACGTGGGCGTCGAGCGGCTGGACCCGCGCCGGCGAGCGCTGGAGCCTGTTCGGTCACGACCACCCGATGTGACGGCCGTGCGGTTTCACGTCACCTGGTCAGCGGTTGAGGGTGCTCCCGCCGTCGATGACGATCATCGATGCGTTCGTCCACGACGCCTGCGGTGAGACGAGCCAGGCGACGCCAACGGCGACATCTTCAGGGGTCCCGGCTCGTCCGACCGCGATCCCGCGCGTGATCTTCGCAGTCCACTCAGGATCGAGCCCACCCCCGTAGAGCTCCGTGTCGGGCACGAACCCAGCGGCGATGAGGTTCGCGGTCATCCCCTCGCGGCCGACCTGGCTCCCGAGCGTCACGACCCAGCGGTTCAACGCGGCCTTCGCCGCGGCGTAGGCAACATCGGCGCCGCCACCCAGCGAGGCGGTCGACCCGACCACGACGATCCTTCCGCCGGGGCGGCGGAGGTGCGGGCGCATCGCGTGCTCGAAGAGGACCGCGGTGAAGATGTTCTGCTCGATCACGCGCTGCCAATGGGCAGCGACCTCGTGTACCGACGTCACCGGCCCGCGATCAGCGCCGCCGGCGTTCAGGACGAGGGCGTCGACGACCTCGACGGCGCCGCTGATCGTTGACGCGGCGCGTTCTACATCGTCCGGATCGCTCAAGTCGGCCTTCACGGCAATGCCGCCCAGCTCCTCGGCGACCTGCCGGACGGGTCCGGAGCGGCGCCCGACGACGATGACCGTGTAGCCGTCGCCGGCGAGCTGTCGCGCGATCGCGCGGCCGATGCCCGTCCCGCCCCCCGTGATGACGGCCGTGCGCGGCGCGAGGTCAGAGCTGGACGACACAGTGGGGTCTCCCGTCGAAGCGCTGGCACTGGTAGTGGCGCACCATCGATGAACCGGCGGGCCCGAGCGCCATGTGGGTCCGCAGGTTGCGCTTGTGAAACAAGATCGTGAGTTCCTCGTCGTGTCTGCCGGTGCCGGCGTCGGCGATGACGAAGCGCTCCAGCTCACGCTCTGCGTCGAGCCAATCGTCGGGGCGGCGACCGAGCAGCTGGTGGACGTCGTCCACGTCAGCCGCATCGAGGGCGTCGCCGATCTCGCTCCGTCGCTGCAGGTGCCGGGCCATGCGGAACGCGAGGCGGAGGTCGTGCTGCAGCTCCCGGTCCGCGGTCTGAACCGAGCCGAGCGAGTCGACCAGGTGGCGGAACGTAGCGTCGTGGCGCGACTCGGGCATGGGTGGCGGCTCCACGTCGGGGAGCTCGATTCCCAGGTACTCACCGAGGAAGTCGCTCGCCATGAGGTTGGTCTCGCTGTTCCACTGCATGTAGGTCATGAGATCGGTCTCGGGGAGGGGGTTGGCGACGGCCGCGCCGAACTGCAGCTGGTTGCCGATGCAGGCCGCGAAGTGGTGGCGCTTCACGGCCTCCAGGTCGATCGGCTCGCCGGTGAGGTCTTCGTAGCGTGCGTAGAGCCTCCGCATGTCGCCGAAGCCGATGAGCGTGTCGCGCATCCGCCAGATCGTGATGTCGCCGAGCGGGTCGCCGACGTGACCGAACTCGAGGTCGAGGATCGCGACGAGGTGGCCGTCGTGATGGTGGAACTGGCCCGAGTCCCACACACACGGTGCAAGGCGACCGTTGCCCCGCGGGAGGTGGCGATGGAGCCAACCGAGGGAGAACTCGGCGAACGGGTCGGCATGCCGCTTCCTGGCTCGGTAGCGGGCCTCCATGTTGCGGTGGCCGACCATCCCGCTGTCCTCGCCGGGACCCGGGTGCATCACGCCGGCCGCGACGAACGGCGCGGGATCGAGCCGGTGGAGGCGGGCAAGCTGCTGGAGGTACTCGTCGACGACGACGTCTCGTTCGGCGTCGCTCACGTCCTCGAAGTCGGGCCGTCCCGGCACGCGCTCGGCGATGAACGTGTCGATTGTCCCCGGGGTCTCGAGGTAGCCGTGGAGCGCAGGTACGGGCAAGCCGCGTTTGGCGAGCAAGCGATGGAACTCGTACTCGTGCCGGTGGGGGAAAGCTTCGCTGTCGGTGCGCTCTCCACGCAGAACGAGCTGCTGCACCACACCATCTCGGTCGAGATCGACGAACCATGTCGGCCGCCAGCGCGCTTGGCGCTCGATCGCGACGACGACACCACCCATGCGGCCGGCGACGATGTCGGCGGCCTCCTTCGTCGTCGGCACTCGCTTCACGACCGCTCCTCCTCCAGCTGCTCGTCCGACTTCCGACCCGCAGCAATTGGGTAGTCTAAATGCCCGAGCGGGAGGCCGTCGTGAAGATCGGGCTCAATTTCTTCCCTATTCGCATCCGAGAGATGAGCAGAGCCGCGGCGCTGGCGGATCGCCTCGGCTACTCGTCACTGTGGTACGGCGAGCACGTCGCGGTCCCCTGGGAGTTCGATGCGGCGCGCTACCCCGGTGACCGCGTGCCGTTCCGGCCTGACTCGAAGATCCTCGATCCGCTCTCCCTCCTCGCCCACCTCAGCGGCGTGACCGAACACATCAGACTTGGTACGGGCATCTCGATCCTGCCGCTGCACGACCCGCTCCTGACCGCCCGGACGCTGCTCACGATCGACCTGTTCAGCAACGGCCGGCTCGACCTCGGCGTCGGTGTCGGGTGGATGGTCGACGAGTACGAGTTCGTCGGCCGTGACTTCTCTCGGCGGGGCGAGATCCTGGATGAGTTCCTGGACGTGCTCGACGTGCTGTGGGCCGAGGACCGCCCCGAGCACCACGGCCCGCACTTCGACTTCCGGTCGATCGGCTTCAGCCCCAAGCCCCTGCAGCGGCCGCGCATTCCGGTGCACGTGGGGGGCCGGACCACGCCCTCGCTGCGGCGAGCGGCTCGTTACGAGGGTTGGTACGGCGGTGCCGAGACTCCCGAGGATGCCGCGCGCATCCGTGCCGAGATCAGCCGGCACCGGGAGGCGGCAGGCACGGCTCCAGAGGGGTTCGAGATGTCGGTGCTGCTCTTCTGGAAGCCGACGCGGATGCAGGTCGACGCGTTCGCGGAGGCCGGGGTCGATCAGCTCGTCGTCACGCCGTGGGAGCCTCTCACCGACGCCTCGGCGGCACTCGCCGGGATCGAGGCCTACGCCGACGAGCTCGGCCTCGAGCGGCCGACGGCGGGCCTGGCGTGACGGTCCGGGTCGGCGTCGTCGGCGTGGGCTGGGGCACCATTGTCCACCTCCCCGCGTACCAGGCGACGGACGGTTTCGAGGTCGTTGCGTTGTGCGCCCGGACGCCGTCGCGGTTGGCGCCGGTCGCCGAGAAGCACGGTCTAGACATGTCGACCGACTGGCAGGAGTTCGTCCGCCGCGATGACATCGACCTTGTCTCGGTGGCGACGCCGGTGGCCCTCCACCATCCGGTCACGATCGCGGGGCTTGCGGCCGGCAAGCACGTGCTGTGCGAGAAGCCGCTGGCCCTCACGGCGGCGCAGTGCGCGGAGATGGTGGACGCGGCGGAGCGAGCCGGCCGATCGACCGCGACGTGCTTCGAACTGCGCTGGCTCCCCGATCGTTCGCGCATCCGCCAGTTGGTGCGCGACGGCATCGTCGGGGCGCCGTACTTCGTGCGGCTATCGCAGAGCGCCGCCTACTGGCATCCGACGCGTCCGGCGCAGGCGCCGTGGATGTACGACCTGTCGGCCGGCGGCGGCTACCTCAACGGTTTGCTCGCTCATGACATCGACTTCGTGTGCTCGCTGTTCGGTCGGCCGGTCGACGTGTGTGCCGACGTGCGCACCTCGGTGCCGACCCGGCCGTTGCCCGACGGCACCACCCTTCACGTGACGGCGGACGACACGAGCGCACTGCTCATGCGGCTCGACACCGGCGCTCTCGCAGTGATCTCGGCATCGGTCGTCGGCCTCCACACGCTCGGAGCCTCCTTCGATGCCTTCGGCGAACGAGGTTCGATCGTGGGACCGCTGGGGGGACGGGCGGCGAACGGAGCACTGCTCGCCGGCTCCGTCGACGCGGACGCTCTCAGCCCCGTGGCGCCGGACGACAGGCGTCCCGCCCACGACGAGGTGATTCCCCAGCGCGCGGCGTCCGGCCCGATCAGAGCGATGGCGCTCCTGCTCGAGGACTGGCTACCTGAACTGTGCGGCGGCGATGCGCCTCATGCGATCCCGACGTTCGCCGACGGCATGGCGGTGCAGCGGGTCATCGAGGCGGCCCGCGCATCGTCGGCGGGTGCAGGCTGGGTCTCGGTCCGCTGACCGGTGGATGTGAGCGAATTTCAGGGCACTCTTCCGTCCAGGCCCGTCTACGTCCGCTGGTGGCGGCGTGTTTGGACAGTTATAGTGCACCCAATCTCGTCGGCCATCGCGGGCCGGCGATCTAGGACCAAACACGGGGGGGAACGTGACTGCCACGAGTACCGAAGTCGACGTCCGGAGAGCGGGGTGTCGTCGGTCGCCATCGAGGCTGCAGCTGATCGCTGCCCTACTTGGTGTGGTCGTGCTTGCTGCCGCGTGCAGCAGCGACAGCGACGACACCAGCGCCAGCAACACGTCGAGCAACTCGAAGAGCAGCGCCGAGGCGCTCGGCACGCCCAACGCGGCCTCGGGAGAGCCGGTCAAGGTCGGCACGATCACCGAACTCGGCTCCGAGGCCATCGGTGCGCAGTCGCAGCAGACGCTCGACGGTGAGCAGATGGCCGTCAAGTATGTGAACGCGTACCGCGGTGGGATCGGCGGCCGGCCGATCGAGCTCGTTCATTGCGGCAACAAGGCAACGCCGGAGGGGGGCCAGGACTGCGCTAACAAGATGGCGCAGGCCGGCGTCGTCGCCGTGATCCTGCCGTTCACCGCCGAGAGCGCCTCTCAGGTGCCGATCATCACCAGCGCAGGCATCCCTTACATCATCGGGGCGGGAACGACGCAGGAGGACTTCACGACGCCCGGCGCGTTCTCCGTGGGCGGCGGCTACGTCGCGACACTCGGTGCGGTGGCGGCGCACGCCAAGGAGACGGGCGTCAAGAAGCTTGCGCACGTGGTCATCGACGTTCCGACCGCAGTCTCGGCGGCGAAGGCCATCGGTGGCCTCGTCTTCAAGAATGCCGGCGTGGACTACCAGGTGATCACGGTCCCACCTGGCACGCCTGACATGACGCCTCAGCTCCAGACGGCGGCCAGCGGCGGCGCGGACGCGGTGATGGTGACCGGCGACCAGACGTTCTGCACGTCGTTCTTGAAGGGCTACGACACGCTTGGACTCGACCTGAAGAAGTACGTCATCGCGACCTGCATCGACCCCTCGGTGATCAAGGCAGTGCCCGGTGCGTTCAAGGGTGCGTATCTCACGGTCGGCACCGACCCGAAGAGCAAGGACGTCGACCTCTACGGCGCGATGCTCGACAAGTACCTGCCCGACAAGGACGTCGATCACAACCCGATCATCAGCAGCGGCACCGCGGGCGGCGTCGGATCGGTCATGCAGTTCCGCGCCTTCATGGAGGGCCTGAGTGGCGACGTCACGAAGGACAGTGTGATGAAGCAGATGAAGACTGCGAAGGACGTTCCGGTCTTCATGGGCGGCTCGTCGACCGTGACCTGCGACGGAACGGCGATCCCCATGCTGCCGAACGTCTGCGGTGCCGACGTGCAGGTCGCCACGCTGAACGAGCAGGGCATCCCGACGGAATTCAAGGCGATCGACGCCGCGTCGCTGTTCAAGACGTGACGCCGCGCACTGTCCTAGACGTCTCGATCGAGTCGACCACGCTCCGGTGAGCGAGCCAGGCAGAGCGTGACCGACTACGTCAACTTCCTGTTGCTCGGCCTGGGCAACGGCGCGGTCTTCGCCGCCCTCGCCGTTGCCCTGGTCGTCACCTACCGCAGCTCGGGTGTCCTCAACTTCGCGACAGGGGCGGTGTCGCTCTATGCGGCGTACACATACGCATACCTCCGCAAGGGCGAGCTGCTCATACTGCTGCCGCCCTTCCCGAAGTTCGTCGATGTGGGTGGACCCTGGCCGTTCCTCCCGGCGTTCGCCGTCAGCGTCCTGCTGACGGCGCTCCTCGGGCTGGTGCTCTACGGCGCCGTGTTCCGACCGCTCCGCCACGCGGTACCGGTCGCCAAGGCGGTGGCGTCCCTCGGCGTCATGGTGGTGCTGACCGCGCTGGTGGCCGAGCGTGCCGGCAACGATCAGGTCCTCGCCGAGGACATCTTCCCGACGCACGCCTACCACCTTGGCGGCGTGCGCTTGTCGGGAGACCGACTGTGGTTCGCGGTCGCGATCGTCGCCCTCGCGCTGGCGTTGGCCGCGCTGTACCGCTTCACACGCTTCGGCATGAGGACCCGGGCCTCCGCGGAGACGGAGGTCGGCGCCCTCGTCACCGGACTCTCCCCGGAGCGGATGGCACTGGCCAACTGGGCCATCAGCGCCGCCGTGGCGGCGGTGGCCGGCATCCTGATCGCGCCGCTGACGCCCTTGCTGCCCGGCACCTACACGCTGTTCATCGTCCCTGCGCTGGCTGCGGCTGTCGTCGCACAGTTCTCTGCCATCGGGCCCGCGGTGTTGGCCGGACTGGCGATCGGCATGCTCCAGTCGCTCGCCGTCTTCCTGCCGACCCGGCACAGCTGGATCCCTCACACCGGCGCGGCTGAGCTGGTGCCGCTGATCATCGTGTTCGTCCTGCTCGTCGTGCGCGGCCGGCCACTGCCGACGCGCGGGATGCTGATCCAGCACTCCCTCGGGCGCGCGCCGCGCCCTCACCGGGTCGTGCCGCCCCTCGTGCTGGGCGCGGTCGCCGGCGGCATCGCCATCGTCGCGTTGGACGGCAGCTATCGAGCCGCGCTCACCGTCAGCTTCATCCTCGCGATCCTGTCCCTGTCACTCGTCGTCGTCACCGGCTACGTGGGACAGATCTCCCTTGCCCAGCTCACGCTCGCCGGCGTCGCCGGCTTCCTGCTGAGCACCCTCACCGACTCGTGGAGCGTGCCGTTCCCGATCGCGCCGCTGCTCGCGGCGGCGGGCGCCACGGTCATCGGCGTCGTGGTCGGCCTGCCGGCGCTGCGTATCCGCGGGCTCCTGGTCGGCATCGTCACACTCATGTTCGCGGTCGCCATCGAAGCGGTGTGGTTCCGGAACGACGCGCTGAGCGGCGGCAGCGGGGGGCGCAAGATCGGCGAGCCGAAGCTTTTCGGGCTCGATCTCGGCATCGGCACCGGCACGGAGTACCCGCGGGCCGCGTTCGGCCTGCTCTGTCTGGCGGTGCTCCTCCTCGTCGGGCTCTTCGTGGCGCGCTTGCGCACCAGCCGCCTCGGCTCTGCCATGCTCGCCGTGCGCGCCAACGAACGGTCGGCCGCGGCGGCGGGCATCAGCGTCGTGCGCGTCAAGCTCGCCGGCTTCGCCATCGCCGCGTTCATCGCCGGGATCGGTGGTTCACTGCTCGCGTACAAACAGCAGAACGTCACCTTCCAGTCATTCAGTGCGCTCGCCGGGCTGCAGCTGTTCGCCACTGCCTACCTCGCGGGCATCACGTCGGTCGCCGGTGGCGTGGCCGCGGGCCTCATCGGGCTCGGCGGTCTCATGTTCGTGTTCTTCGACCAGCACTTCGACGTCGGGAATTGGTACGGGATCCTCTCCGGTGTCGGCGTCATCCTCACGGTGATCGTCCATCCCGAGGGCGTCGTCGGGACCGCGCACGAATTCCTCGACAAGCGGCGTCAGGCGAGGGTTGCCTCGATGGTGGAGCCCGCTCCGACCGCGGAGCGGCCACCGCCGGCATCTCACGTAGCGCTGCCCGAAGACCGGAGAGCGGCGCTGTCGATCGAAGCCCTGTCCGTACGTTACGGCGGCGTCGTCGCCGTCGACGGCGTGACGTTCGAGGTCAAGGAGGGCGAAATCGTCGGACTGATAGGCCCGAACGGCGCTGGCAAGACCACGCTGATGGAAGCACTCGGCGGGTTCATCGACTACCGAGGGACCGTCTCGTTCTTCGACGAGGCGCTCGAGGGGCGGCCGCCGCACCGCCGGGCCCACCTCGGCCTCGGCCGGACCTTCCAGGGCATCGACCTGTACGACGGGATGTCGGTCGCCGAGAACGTCGTGGTCGGCGAGTACGTCGCCACCGACGCAACCGATCTCGACGCCGTCCTGAGCGACCTCGGCCTGCTGCAGGTCCGTGACCGCAACGTCGGCGAGCTGTCGCGAGGGCAGCAGCAGTTGGTCTCCGTCGCTCGGGCGCTCGCCGGTCACCCCCGGGTCCTGCTCCTCGACGAACCCGCAGCCGGACTCGACACGACGGAGAGCCTGCAGCTCGCCGAGCGGCTGCGCCAGGTCCGGGACAAGGGCGTCACGATCCTACTCGTGGACCATGACATGAGCCTGGTGCTGGGGCTGTGCGACACGATCCACGTGCTCGACTTCGGCGTCCTCATCGCTTCAGGGCCGCCGGCCGAGATCCGGTCCGATCGTCGCGTCGCCGAGGCGTACCTCGGCGGACTGCATGCCAAGGCGCTGGTCCCAAGGTGACGGTGCTCGAGTGCAGTGTTTCGGTCGGCTACGGCGATCTCGTCGTCGCGCGCGACATCGAGATGGCCCTCGAGCCGAACGACGTCGTCGCGCTACTGGGCCCGAACGGTGCCGGTAAGACCACCTTCCTCTTGACGGTCGCCGGGTTCCTCCCCCCGCTCGAAGGCTCGATCCGGCTGGACGGCCAGACGGTCAAGCCGGGTTCGGCCAGGCGGATGAATCGCGCCGGTGTGGTGCTCGTCCCGGACAGCCGTGCGCTGTTCACCACGATGACGGCGCTCGAGAACCTCAAGCTGGCGTCGAAGACGGGCCAGCGCGGTGTCGACGACGTGTTCGACCTGTTCCCTCCGCTGAAGGCGCGGGCCAAGGTCGCAGCAGGGATGCTCTCGGGCGGCGAGCAGCAGATGCTGGCGATCGCCCGGGCACTGGTCCAACAGCCCCGCGTCCTGCTCGTCGACGAGATGTCCATGGGGCTGGCGCCGGTGATCGTCGAGGAGCTCCTTCCCGCGGTCCGACGTATCGCGGATGAGATGAGCACCGCGGTGATCCTCGTCGAGCAGCACGTTGCGCTCGCGCTCGAGGTGGCAGATCGCGCGGTCGTGCTGGTCCACGGGGACGTCACGTTGTCCGGGCCTGCCGACATGTTGCGGGACGACCCGACGGCTCTGGAGGCGGCCTACATGGGCGCCACGATCACGGCGCCGCACGGCTAGCGCGCGCCGCGGCGAGCACCGCGTCGAGGGCGCGGTCGTGCGGGTTGGGCGAGATGTACGGCGACACGGGGATGACCTCGGCGTCGATGGGCATGTCCTCGGGTTGATCGTCGACGAAGACGACGCCGTCGAGATCGTCGACGAACGGCTGGGCGACATAGCGACGGTGCTGGTCGCGCGCATCCTTGCCATGGAACTCGTCGATGTGGTCCGCGATGCCATGCGCAACGGCACGCTGGTGGGCGTAGTCGGCGCCGCCCGCGCTCCAGAGCACGATCCGGTGACCCGCTGACCGCAGGCCCACCAGCAGTGCGACTGCGCCGGGACGCAACGACGTCCCGCTCAGGGAGTCGATGAGGCAGCCGTCGACGTCGAAGACCCAGAGCACGCTTTGAGGATACTGTTCATGAGGTGATTGCGGCGCGCCGAGCCCTCCGAGCGAAGTGGCGTGCCGAGGGTCGGTACCCCGACCTCACGATCGGTGAAGCGATCGCTCACGCCGCCGCGGCAGTCCCGGATGACCCGTTCGTCTTCGCACCTGTCGGTGGGCAGCCCGTACGTGTCACGCTTGGCGCGCTGCACGAGGGTGCTCGCGCCGATGTGGGAGCGCTGCTCGGCGCCGGGGTGAGCCCCGGCGACCACGTCATACTGCAAGCGCCCGTCGACGTGCGCAGCACGGAGATGCTCGTCGCGCTCTGGATGCTCGGCGCAGTCGTGGTTCCGCTGACCGTCACCGCCGGCCGCGACGAGGTGTCCCACGCCGTCCGCCAGACCAGGCCGACCTGTGCGGTCGCGGTGCCGACCTGGCGCGGTCGCGACCTCGTCGCGGAGCTCCGGGGGCACGGACTCTCGGCGGTGCTGTCGCTCTCCGAGGAGCGGGTCGAGCGGCCCTTTCCGGACCTCCCGCGGCCGAAGCCCTCGGACGACGCGTGCGTGCTGTACACGTCGGGGTCCACGGCGGCGCCCAAGGGCGTGCGGCACACGCACGAGACACTGCTCTTCGGCGTGACGAGCGCGCCCCCGGGCCCGGCGGCAACTGCTCTGGTGGCGTTCCCGGCCGGGCATGTCGCGTCACTGCTCGCCCTACTACGCCCACTCGTGGCCGGTGGCACGACAGTTGTCATGGACCGCTGGAGCGCGCGCCACGCCGCCGCGCTGATCGAGACCCATGGCGTCGAGACGAGCGCCGGCACGCCGTTCTTCCTCTCGACGCTGCTCGACGAGGCCGAGCACGGCCACCGCGACATCGGCTCGCTCAGCCGGTTCATGTGCGGTGCGGCGGCCGTGCCACCTGCGCTCGTCGAACGGGCAGAGGCGGCCGGCATCGTCACGTGGCGCA
>Ga0126377_10003122_pt1 | contig 11625 bp, 19 predicted proteins | sample PanSoiMetPlot_22_FD_92647 | JGI IMG/M metagenome (GOLD analysis project Ga0126377, IMG submission 92647) | Tropical forest soil microbial communities from Panama - MetaG Plot_22 | ecosystem: Environmental > Terrestrial > Soil > Tropical forest > Bulk soil | place: Panama | collected 2016-02-17
CGTATGCGAGTTTGCCTGAACACACCGCACCAAGTCAACCCCCCTGGCATGGTCTCGAGGCAGAGAGAGGTAAGACCCTGACATGCTTAGTAATTTAGTTGCTATTGCCTCTTGTATTCTTGTTGATGTGTTGATCTAGGTGTCAATTGGTTAATTATATTATCAATGTACTATTGGACCGTGATTTGACTTGATAGCCTGACTTGTGCATGTGGTCTGACCAGGATTAGCCTGGTTGGATCTCACGAGCTCCTCGAGGTGTGACATGTGGCGCGACTCTGTTGTGTGGGCATTGGTGTTGTTTGGTCTCATTGTCTCCGCACTCATCATCATCGCGATATTGACTGAGGGCGCGTAAGCGTGCGCCTGGCACTCGCGCTGCTCGCGTTGTGCCTGGTCGGTTGCGAATCGATGGCACGACTGCGACCGCAACACGAGAGCGGCGTGCATGTCGTCTGCATCCTGGCGCGCTGCCAGGTGTTCGTGACATGCACAAATGAAAAGGGCGCCGAGGCGCCCTAATCATTTGAGCCTATTTTTTCCGAGGTTTTCTAACGATACTCCAATCGCTGCACAGTGGTCTCGAGCGTGCTCACCTGGCGCTCGAGTGAGGTCACGTCGCGCGAGTCGGCCTTGTCATAGTCAACCTTGCGCTCGAGCGCGCTCACTGTGCGCTCGAGGTTGTCGAGCTCCTTTGCGTTCGCCTTGTCGGCGTTGAGCTCATCGAGTCTCGCCTCGATGCGCTCCTCGAGTGCGTCGACACGCGCAATCAGTGACTCGAAAAGTTTAACGATTCGATCCACCTCCGCAATGCTCACGGTTCCTCACCTCCTCGTTGTTCCTCGGGTGCGACCAGTGCGAGCACTGACAAGGCGACCTCAGTTTGCAATACGCCAGTGATTCGCACGTTCACGAACCGAGGATCAGTCTTGTAAGTCTGCATCCACACGCCAGGCGTCGGCGCGCCTTTCGGCGGTACCAGGCGCGGCGGTGGAGCGCGGCGCGTCCACTTCTTTTTTCCCTTTCGTTTGTAGTGTCCAGTCGGCATGGTTCCCTCTCTTGGTTGTTATGCGGCGCGCCGTGCGGCCTCGCGAACGCGTGCGCGAGCACGTTTCACGAGCCGCTCAATGTAGGGCGCCAGGTACTCGACTCGTTGATTCCAAAATCGCAACCGAGCTCGCCGCTCGATGAATGCGTCATGACCTCGAGAGCGCCAGTAGTAACGCACCGAGCGACACCTCGAGCAGATCATCAAACCGCCGTGCGAGCCGCACCTCGGCGAGAGCTCGCGGTCGCAACCTGGTATCTCGCAATAACGTGTTGGCATTGACGGCACCTCCTTGTCAGTCGATCAGCGTGATGTGTTCGCGTAGCGGCGCAATTCTTGCTCGGTGATGAATTGGCGCCGGCCATCCATGACAACGCGCAACGCGCGCTCACTAATTCGCCGGCGTAGGTGTCGCGAAGAAATGCCGAGCGCCTTTGCGGCCTCCTCGACGCTATATCGAATGCGAAGCAGTGGAGCGGGTCGCGATTGTTTTTGCGGTCGCCGTTTTCGTGCTTTCAACCTGGCCTCCAAGACTGCAAGAGGTTGCCAGGCGTAGACTACGCTAGTCGGAGGAAAATGAAACTATGAGAGAGATTGCAACAATTACGCGCGGCAAGTGCGCGCAGTGTGGAGGCCTCGAGCGGCCGTGCCTGGCCTTTAGGTCGTCGACACCTGGCGCCGCGCCTGTCCAGGTGTGCGGGCGCTGTCTGCGGTGGTTGCTCCGGCACTTGTACGGCGCTCAATTGCAGCCATCACCGAGCGAATTGCGGCGGCGATAGGTTTGCCCTCGGTGTGCTCGGCCTCGTGGAGCGCCGCCCATGTCTGGATCACATCCGCCGGCGTGTACCAGATCAGGAACGGCGCCGAGCTCCTCGAGGCCGCCTCGCGTAGCTTCACCTGGCCGTCGGTCAGTTGCTTTTTGCGGCCGTAGGCGCGGCCTTCCAGGTTCTTGACCTCGACCGGAATCCAAACGCCAAACGCCGCAACCAGGTAGTCGGCGGCGCCCCAAGGGATCACCTCGAATCCGCACTCGCGAGCCTGGTCGGCGATGGCCGTATCGTTCGCGTCCCGCTTCCTGGCGAATTGCCGGTTAAAACCTCTATACACGTCGACCTCGATACAGCCTTGTGCGCTGCGTCGGCTCGAGTTCAGGTTCGGGCGCCTGGTCGAGCTCCTCGGCCTCTGAGGCCTCCGGCGCCCCTGGCTCCTCGAGCGGCTCATCTGTAGGCGGTCGGCGCTTGGGCGGCGCCTTGGGCTTGTGGCTCGGCCTGGCGGCCTTTTTGGGCGCCTTCTTCTTCCCGATCATGGTTTGCTCCTCACCTGGTCGGCCGCCTGGTCGCGTTCAGATTCGACCGCGCGCCACACTCGCGCGTGAATCTCCTCGAGTAGTCGCTCCACGTCCCGCACGCGCACATAGGCGTCGGTCGGATCGTCGGTGCGGTGCATCCCGTAGCGGGTCCACTTGAAGCATTCAGCGTCAACGGTTGCCATGCCCTAGCCTGGCACTGTCTCGCGAATGATGCCAGCGAGCGCCTTGCCGCCGAGTGCGGTCGACGCTAGCGCCGCCTGGTCGGGTGCGGCGCCGCCTGGCGGTTGACTCAGACGCACGTCGAGCTCGGCGCCCTCGAGAGTCGGGTCGGGCGGTTTCGGCGGACTGACTTGTGCGGCGGCGAGCTCGGCTCGAGCGCCCTCCTCGATTTCATCGTGCGCGTTGAGGATTCGGTTCACGACACTCGCCGCAATGTGCATGGTTGGGAATTTCATCGGTTGACCTCGCGGCGCTTGCGCTCTTGCCTGGCGCGTTCGTGGAATTGGCGGTTTTCCTCGAGTCTGCTTTGCCACCAATCACGCAAGTCTGCGGCCATATCGGCGGCGTCGCTCCCGAGCTCCTCGGCGGTACCGGCGCCGCCGATCATGTCCAGGATATCGGTGCCGGCCTGTTTGACGCCGCGACCGAGGGCGCCGACTGCGCTCGGCTCGCGCCCTTCGCGTTGCGCCTCCGGCCGAGGCGTAATGTCGGGCGCCGGCGCGGTGTCAATCGTGAGGCTCCCATCTTCGCCGGTGTTGAGTAGATAACCGCGCTTTTTCAGATCATCGAGGATCGCCGCCTGGCGCTGTCGCGAGATATCCGTCACCGCCGAGGTGACTGCGGTGGTTCCCTTCACGATTTCGTCGCCGCTTGCAACGCGGTCGCCTGGATCGAGTCCGAGCGCCTTGATGTGTATGGCGAGCTCCTCGCCGGCGGCCGAGCCGCCGATGAAATTTTTATAGCGCGCTTGCACGCCAGGGTTGTCGGAGCCGAGCTCGTTCGCGAGTTTGAGGATTGCGTTCGCTTCGGTTTGCGCGCGGTCCGCCTGATCACGGTACTTGTTGAATGCTTGCACCTGGTTGTCGCCGTGCGCCTTGCGATCCGAGCGCACTGCGTCCTCGAGTTTTTCCGTGCGTGTCTCAACGTCCTCGAGCCAGGGATTTGTACTGAGCTCGGCGAGGCCTCGGCGCGCGTTCGCGCGCACGTCCGGGTCGGCGTCATTCGAGAGAATCGAAAACTTGCGCCGCTGCGAGTCGATGGCGGCGAGTTGCTCGCGATCCACGTCCGACAGGCCTGGCAATTGCGAGGCCTTCGCGAGCGAGTCCTCGAGCTCGACGTTCAAACTGTATGCGGTGTCCGCCTCTTGCGCGGCGGTGTCGAGTTGCGACTGATGCAATCGTTTCGCCAGGACACCGACGCCGGCGCCGATGAGCGCGCCGACTGGTCCGCCGAATACACTCCCGAATCCGGCGCCGGCGATGAGGCCTTCCGGCAGTCCTGATAACAGGCCGGTCCGCTGTTTCTCGCGCGGCCGGCGCATCACGTCGACGGTTTCGAGTGCCATGCTCTTAGCCTTTCAGTCCGATGTATCCGCCAAAGCTCGCGCTCTTGCTCTTGCTCGTTGCTTGAGCCTTCATGAAGTCCTCGCCGAAACTCGAGCTAATCGCGCGTGCAATGTCCTCGCTCGTTGCTTGCTGGAAGTTCGTCGCCTGGCTTTGCGAGAGCACCGTCGGACCGCCGAGAATTCCCGCGAGCGCCGCGTATGGTGAAAGCGCGGCATTGGCGCCGCCTTGCGCGAGTCCGAATAGCGCCGGAATCTGCGACAGCGCGCCGGTTGCTGCGCTCGTGCGCGCGCTCGCCAGGTTCGCCGCCGCTGTATCTCTCGAGGCGAGGTCTTGCGCGCGCAGTGCCGTTGCACCTTGCGTGAATTGTTTCGCCGCCGCGTTCGCCGCCAGGCCTTGAGCGACCCCCTGTCGACCTCCGCCCAAACCGCCGGCGGCGACCGCGTTGCCTCGGATCGTCGGGTTTATCTCCGTGCGGAAAAATTCGCCAATGTCGGAACCGAGCGCGCTGATTTGCTCGCCGAGTTGCGGATTGCCGCCGAGGCGTTGCTCCAAATAGGCGGTGTCGGCGCCGCCGCGCAGTTGATCGAGGAACCCTTGACCGCCGGTGAACAATTGCCGCGCGGCCGTGCCGAGCTCGCCGGCGTTCGCGATTGCAGTATCGGCCGCAGTCGATGCGCCGCCGTAGAGGCGTTGAAACAAATCCTCGAACGCAATCCCTTGCGTAGTCGTCGACTGTCCACCGCCGAGGCTCGAGGAAACGCCGCGCGAGAATTGATCCGACTGCGAGCCGGAGTAGCCGTAGCTCTCTTGTGTCGACTGCGAGGAGCTCTTGGCTTTGCTGCCACTGATGCCGCCCATTAGTTCACCCTCACCGAATAATTACCCTCGCCTTCATCAACAGGCGCCAGGAGCGCGAGCATTCGCGCAAGTGCCGGCCGTTCGGTGTGAAACCGCACGCGCTCAAAGTGTGCGCGGCGTGCCGCCTGGCAAAGTGCGGCGGCAAATTGTTTCACCTCGCGCCCCTGGTACGCCCAAACCTGGAGCACCTGGCCGTGCTCCGTTGATTCTGTGATCGCGTAGGAATCCTCACCGACGCGCCAGCATTGCAGCCGGCCGGACTCGACGCCCTCGCGAAACTCGAGCTCGCAACCGTTGAACGTCCGCTCGAGGCCTTCGCGCACATCATCACTCCACGACACGCAACGGAATTCCAAGCTCATTGGTCGGCTCACGCTTTGGCGGTCGGAGGTGCTCGATTAGCTTTTGCATCAGGCGCGCGACCGTCTCCGCTTCGTCCATGTTGTGCAGCGGTGCGCGGCGAATGATGCGAACCAGGTCGGCGAGCTCGGGATCGGTAATCATTGCAATATTCCGTAGCTGATTAGATCGTTGATGAGTGTGGCGAGCTCGGCAGATAGGGTCGCCAAAGTCTCGCCAGTGCCGGCGCCGTTCACTCCGCGGTCGGCCGAGAAGGAACCGGAAACGGTCCAATCAGGCCGCGCGACTGGCGTCACGCCATTGAAACCAATCCCGGTCGCGTTCCAGGCGATGCGGACATTGCCGCCAGAGAACAAGCGCGCGCTATCTGCGGCCGCCCAACCGAGGCCGGTATCGGTGTCACCTTGGAAGCAATAACCGACTAGCGATGAGCTCGCCTTGGCTGCGACTTCGCCGGTCGAGAGCATCTGAAAGATGTTCGTCGAGCCGTCGACCGTCGCGTTGAGCGTGCCACTGTTGACGTACAAACCAATCGTTCCGCTACTAATCGCCACGGCCGGCGCAGACACCGAGCCGGCGCAATTCACAAGGAACTGCGTGATTGCATCGCCGTTGCGAGTGAGGCGCAGCGCGGTTGTCGTAGTCGAAATGTCATCTTTTGAGGTCTGCAAAAACCAATCGCCGCCGGAGGCAACCTGGCGCCAGATTTTCTCATCGGTGCCGGCGTCGGCCTCGTACATCCAAAAGTTCGGTTGCGTCGCCGAGGCTTGCACCATGTCGCCAACTGGGCGCCCCAATAGCGCACTTGGCGGAGCGCCCATGTTGAAACTGCCGGCGGCATCGAAATACGCGCGCAGCGTGTTCGTCGTGTAGAAGTTGATCGGGTCCGCGCCAGTCGTCGAGAGCGTGAGCGTTTTCGCGTGCTCAATCACCGCATGGTGAGCGATATATTTTCCGCTGGTCGTGTAGTTGGTGCCGAGCGTGTAGAGCGTTAGGTTTTCCGTGCCGTTGCCGAGGTCGAGTTGCGTGAACGCGCCGGAGCCAGTGCTCGGGTTCTCCATCGTCCACTTATGGCCGGCGTTGACGGTTTGATTGACGTAGACGCGGCCGGTGATGTTATCGAGGCGCGTGTTGGTGCCGTCGTGGTAGATCGCAAAATCATTGCCGGCGCCAAAAAAAAGCTTCTCGTTATCGTTCGGCAAAAACACCGAATCGATGCCAGTGCCAGTGCGGTCGATGATGAGCGCGTTCGCGCCGGCGGCGCCGGCGTCGGTGCGTGACTGAATCAGGAATTGGCCGGCGGAGTTGCGGAGCCAATAGATTTTTTCGTCGGTCGCGGCGTTCGTATCGTGGAGCGAGAGCAACGTGTCAGTGCCACTGATGCGAATTTCGCCGCTCGGCGGCGTGAAAATCCAATCGCCCGTTATGGTTTCGTTGCCGGCCTTGAGCGCGTAGTCATCGAGTGCGGTGTCGAGCTCCTCGGTCGTGATGAATACCTCATCGAGCCGCGCGAGCATGGTCGACAGGCGCCGCAATTCATCATTGAGAAACGAACGCGTGAGCTCGTTCGCATCCTGCGGCGCGGCGTTCGGCGTGTAGCGTTCGGGTAAGGCGCGCATGTCAGTGATAGCCTCGGAGCTCCGCCTCGATATCGATGCCGGTCACGGTCCACACTTCCGAGCCAATCGAGCGCGCCTCCACCGAAATATAGCGGCCTTGCGCGAACGCGTTCACGATCTGCTCGGGTTCGGTGAGCGCGACCTCGTTTGACCAGGTGATCGTATCGGAGGGAGACATGCGCGAGCCGAGGCGCACGAGGAGCTCGCCGAAACCTGGCTCGGCGCGCACGTGGACACGCTTCACGAACTTGACGCGCTCCGGGTCCGCGAACGTCAGATCATAGCGACCGATGCCGGCCTCGAGTGCAACCAGGTCGTCGGTATCCTGGCCGATGAGCTCATCATCCGCACCAAACACGAGCGACTCAATCGCGCTGCTCGAGGTCGCGCTCCACACTGAAATATCCGAATCCCAAGTGTCGGAGTCCGAATCCCAATCATCCGAGGGCGCGGTGTCATCGAGCACGCCGAGCTCGGCGCACGTGATATCCGGCAAGTCGCGCACGCCGAAAGAGTCGTTCCCTACGTCGTAAACTAGCGCCTGGCTGCAAAGCGTGTCGGTGCCGGTCGGATAGGCGATGATGACCTCGTTTTTAGGCCGGTTATAGAACGCGAACAAATTCTCGAATCCGGCGCCGAGTTGGTTGAACAAGTAGGACCGCATCCGTTGTTGTCCGATCGATTGGCGGTTTTGCCCATCGGTCAGAATGATATCGTCGCCGGTCACTACGACATGTTGTCCGCTCAAGTTCGCGACCGAGTGACGCGTGAGTGCGCCCGACGTTGAGAACAATTGCCGGAAAGCGAACACGGACTCGCCGGCCACGTAGTCGGCGGCATAGGTCGCAGTCGGTTTGTAGATGATGAGCGAGCCGCGACCAGGCGCCGCGCACATGATCGCGCCAGGTGCGTCGGCGAGCTCCACGTCGCCGGCCTCGTTGTCTGCATCGGGAACCCACTCGGCCGGAACCGTGCCAGGCTCGGCCGCATCGCTCCAATAGATTCGCGACGGATAACGCACCGAGGTGTCGGTGATGTCGAGCGCGAAAATGTGATACTTGAACGCCGCCACACTGGCGCAAGTCCAGTTCGCGTCCCAATCGGGAAGCGTTACGAACGGCGAGCCGACACTCCCCGCCCAATACGAAAGCGGGTCGAGTCCGTTCGTTGCAATCGGAATCCCGTTGAGGAGCGCGGTCGACCATTGCCAGGCTTGCGTTACGGCGTCCTGGCTCGTGATCGATATATCGTCCTGGTTGGTGGTCTCGAGCGCGTTGATATCGTCGGCGCCAAACACGAGCCAGAATCCGAGCGCATAGCGGAGGTGCAACACCTCGCTCGGAAGTGTGCCGTATACCTGGCGCGAACCGAGCACGCGCGAGGCGAACCCGCGCCTCATCAGCACATTGCGGCCGGTCGAGTAAAACTCGAGCGCGATTTCGTTCGCTGGCACGTCCGAGACAATGCCGCGCGTCGGTCGGAGCCTGAGAATTTTTTTCGGGTAGCTCATGAATTGTCGCACTCGAGTGTGCAAGCGCAGCTATCGAGCTCCACATGATCGCTCGCGCGCCGTATCTTGAGCGTGCCGGTCGCGGTCCTGGTTTGACCGAGGCCGGCCGTGCGTGTCCAGGTGGTCGAAGTGCCGCCCGAAATCCAGGTGTCGGTTGCGCCGGTCGAGAATCCGTCACCGCCTGGCGCGCTCATGTTGTATTCATAGTCGGCCGCCGCACCTGACACTAACCAGGTGAGCGGAAGCTCGGCCGACGGCGTGCTCGAGCCCTCGACGAAATCGCCGGCGCTGCGGAACTGGAAAGACGCCGGCGAGCTCGCCGAGCGTTGCGCGAGCACCGTCGCGGGTAGTTGAACCTGGATCATGTAGACATGGCGGAGTGTCGCATTGTCGCGCACCGCGAATTCGGAGAGCTCGCGCAATGTGCCGTTGTCATTCACGAACGCGCGCGCGATCTGTCGCAGCGTGCCGGCATCGTTGACATACACGCTCACGTGTCGAGCTCCTCGTGATGCGGTTGCTCGCGCTTGCGGAGGTCCGAGGGACTCGCGAACAGTGTCGGTTGTCGCTGGCCCTCGCCATCAATCCAACTGACCGCGTACCGCTGCCAGCGACCGAGGCGATAGATACTGCGCGCCAGGACGCGGCCGGATTGCTCAACGCCACTGCGGAGCAGCCAGACATACTCGCCCACCTCATAGGTGAATTGATCGCTCATGAATACACGAGCTTGATATCGCCGGCGTTCATGCCAGTGGTATCGGTGGGAACCGTATTCGTGATGATGATTGAGCCGCCGGTGTTGCTCGAGCTCGCGTGCGACAGGAACCCGCCGGCGCTCGAGCTCTTAGGCCTGGTCGAGTAAGTCCAGGCGCCGCTAATTGTCTCCGTCCCCGCCACCCTGGCGAGCAAACTACCATCGGCGATTTGGCTCTCGGTGATTCCAGTGAGTGCAGCGCCGCTGATGGCGGGCAGGACTGATGGGAACCGCGCATCAGGTACCGTTCCGCTCGCAAGATTCGACGCGTTGAGCGCAGTAAGAGCAGAGCCATTGAGAGCAGGAAGTGTCGAAGGAAATCGCGCATCGGGTACCGTCCCGCTCGTGAGTTGAGTCGCATTCAATGCGGTGAGCGCGGCGCCATTGCCGGAGAACGTCGCGGCGGTGATGAGTCCCGACGCGGTGAGCGCGGCGGCGATTATGGTTCCGGTGAGTGTCGGCGACGCGGACAACACCATATTGCCGGAGCCAGTCACGCCGAGGACTCCATCGAGGAGCGAGAGTTCCACGTGCGAGGCCGACACGGCGCCAGTGATGCCGGGAAAGGTGTTGAGAATCGTCGACTTTAAGAGCCGGAGGTGATCGTCACCCTGGCTTTTCGGATCAGTCGCGCCGACAGGATTCGACGCGTTGAGCCCGCTAATGTAGGTCGCACTCTCGAGTCCCATTGCACTAGCCTCCGACTTTCATCACGAGCCAGTACGCCGCGAGCAGCGCGAGGCCGGCCGCAACGAGATTGATCTTTGCATTCGCAACCAGGTTGAACGCCGCGAGCACAAAGCACACGAGCGCCGCAATCAGCAAAATGAGGCCGAGCATTGCCATGCTAATAACTCCCACCTGTCCCGAAGTTGTAGGCCGGACTCACCGAGGCGCCGCCCAACTTGCGGCCGATCTGCTCGTTGAGTTTGTTGACGGCATCGGTCCAAATCTCGAGCGCGGAATTCGCGAGCTCGAGGTCTTGCGTGTGGCCGTAGAGATAAAACAGCGCGCCTTGCGTGTAGATCGCTTCGTGATCGGTCAAGAGGTCGTTTTCGTCGGTGTCATCCGCGAGCGGCGCCGGATGGCCTAAATACTCGAGGTCGAATTCCGCATCAGTCGCCGGCGTGCCGCGAATCTCGATAGTGTCGCCGCGCATTGCGTATTGGAGCGGCGAGACGCCGGTGTAACGGCGCACCGTGAGGAGTGACACTTGCTCGAGCGCGTCGGCGTCCTCATCCGCCGGCGTGATGGCGCGGAGCTCGAGGAGGTAAGGCGGCAAGGTGTACACGCCGCCGGCGACGCGATCTGATTCGCCGAGCGTGCCGGTTTGCACAAAGGCGCGGAGCTCGCGCCGGATCATGCCCTCGCATTCGCGAATGAAGCGCGCAACCTGGCCGGTGAGGTCCGGCCGGTGTGCATCATCGAGCACTGCCGTTTTCAATTCGCCGTAGTTCATCGAATCACCTTGCGCGCGGTGCGATAGGGAAAGCTTGCCGGCGAGCGCGCGAAGCGTTGCCAGGCGCGCGTTCTCGCGTGCGGATCAGGTGCAGCGAGGTCGGGATACAAGTTGCGGAGCATGGCGATATCCTCAACCGGGATTCGCAACACGCAGCGACCGAAAGGCAGATCACGCGACGGAATCACTCCGTCGCGTATCTGTCGCACGTGCTCGAGTTTGAGCTCGCGAGTCACGAGCGCCCCCGCCAGGTTAAGCGACTACCGCCGTTGCCGGATTGAGGTCGCGAATGGCGCCATGCGCGTCCTCGCGCGTCACTTTTACCATCCAGTCGACCGACAGTTGACGGCGCACCGAAAGGCCGAGTTTCGCGAGCGGTTGCACCTTGTATCCGCCGAGGTAGGCGATCTGCACATACTGCGGATCGATCAACAGCAAATCGGTGCAGCCAGTGACAGGCACCGCATCGCCTGAACTGTAGGTCTGCATCAGGCGGTTCGGGATGAGCTCGAGTGTCGTGCCGAAGTCCGTCACGATCACATTGATGTATCCCTGCGAGGTCTGGTTCACGCGGCCGCCACTGCCGGCAATGTTCGCAGTCGGAACGGCTGCGTTCGGCGTCGTGAACATGTACTTGGCGAGCGCTTTAATCATTTTCGGCGTTGACATGGCAATCGTGGCATTGCCGCCGGCGGTGTAGATGAGCTCGACCACATCGCCGAGCAGCGTCGCAGTCAGGCCGCGCGAGTCGCCGTTCACTGGCGCGTCGACTACTTTGGTTGTCGTATTGAATCCGCCATCGGCGCCAGGTGAACCGCCGAAACTCGTGTTCGTGGTCAACCAGGACGGAAAGGCGCCAGTCTTGCCGGCGACCGCGCTGCCGTCATCGGCGAGGCTCGCTTGATGCGAGAGCGAAATCGCCTCCACGTCGCGCCGGAGCTCTTGCAATCGGCGGCCGGTCTGGTACGCGAGGCCTCCGGCGGAGCCGATGGACTGCACCGCCTCGCTTCGCTCGGATACGCTCACGATCTTGTCGGAAATCTGCGCGTGATTGCCGACGCGCAGACCTACGGCCGCATCCTGGCCGGAGGCGTCGGCGCCGTCGATCACTGCGTTAGTGAGATCAGGCGCCGCGAGATC
>Ga0126377_10003123_pt1 | contig 11624 bp, 9 predicted proteins | sample PanSoiMetPlot_22_FD_92647 | JGI IMG/M metagenome (GOLD analysis project Ga0126377, IMG submission 92647) | Tropical forest soil microbial communities from Panama - MetaG Plot_22 | ecosystem: Environmental > Terrestrial > Soil > Tropical forest > Bulk soil | place: Panama | collected 2016-02-17
GCGATTGGCTTCGATGCGTTGCAGGCGCGAGGCGAGGCGCTCCTTGACGCCCTCGCGCTCCATTCCGTCCTCCGACAGCCGCAACTCGGTCACCGCGGCATCGATGAATTCGCGCCCCGCGCCGCCAGACTTCGCGAGCGCTTGCGCGGCCTCGGCGAGGTGCCGCGCCGCGCCGAGCTTGGCGCGGGCGCGGCGCGCTCGCGCGCTCGCTGTCATCAGCTCGATCGTCTTCGCCAGCCACACCGTCCAGGTCACGACCGAAGCAAACGCAAGGCCAATGAGAACACCCTTCACCAGCGGGTCGGCGCTCAGAAACATGCCCCAGGGACTAAGGTCGCGCGGCAGGTCGGAGGAGCCGATGGCGGGTATGGTCGGTGGCGCCTCCGGAGTTCCCTGCGCGAGTGCGATTGCGCGAAAGCCGATGAGCGCGACAATTGCGAAAGCGTTACTTGCGAAAGCGTTGATTGCGAAGGCCTTGATTGCCGGTCGTCCCTTGCACCAAACCATGACCACATCCGTCTTCTAGTTGGTTGTTTTGCTTGTCGCGTTGTTGTGACGAGGTTGTGACCGGCCTCGTCGCGTTGTGGGGCTTCTCACTCGGCGGCCTGCAAGACTTCTGGGCTCGATCGTTTGGCCATTACTGTGCGGCGGCGGCGCCTGAGCCACATGACGATTCCGGTGAACGCGAAGATCGGCGGGAACACGCCAGTGAGGAACACGGCGATCTGCCAGAGCGGACCGCCGCGACTACCTTCATGGAGGCCACGAATCCACTGCGCCGCCCGATCACCGGCGAGCGGATCGGGCTGGCTGCGCGCCGTGCCATCGCGATCATTGATGATGACGGTGGCGATATCGCGGCTGCCCGGATCGCGCAGTTGCACGCGCCAGGTCACGGCCGGGTGCTCGCTGCGGTCCGGACGCTCGCTGCGCTGCTCCGCACGTTCGGTCCGCTCGCCGCGCTCGGAGGTGGCAAGGAACAAGGCGCTCGGCCGCCAGCCCGGCTTCGCGCTGCGCGCGCCATCGAGCGCGGCGTCAGGCGAGAGCTGCGTCTCGCGCGCCAATTGCGCTGCAAAGATCGGCCGCCCGGCCTGCGGGTTCATCGGTGCGATTGCTGACATGGTGGAGCGCGCCGTCTGGGGAAAGGACAGATAGATGCCGGTGAGGGAGACAAGTGTCAGCGGCAGCGCGATCCAGAAGCCGAGCAGATAGTGCAGGTTGCTGATGGTGGCGTCGCCGGAGCGGCGCCAGCGCAGGCCTGCGCGAAGCACACCGTTGCGCGGCCACCACAGCCACAGCCCGGTGAGCGACAGAATCAGCATGCCGACGCCGGCCCAGCCCACGATGGCGCGGCCCGAATATTCCGGAACGGTCAGGTTCTCATGGAACCGATGGAGGAAGCCGAAGAACGACGAGCGGAAGTTCACCACGTCGAGCACGCGCGCGCTCGGCGGATCAAGATAGACGGTGAGGAGCTGGCGCGCGCCGCCTTCCTCGCCGCGTGCCATCACCGTGATGGGACGGCCTTCCTCGGCCGGAAACCGCACCACCATTGGTGTGAAGCTCGCTGGCAGCGCGCCCCGCGCGCTATCGAGATGGCTCGAAATCGGGGCGGCGGTGTTACCGGTTACTGCAAAGCGGGTGGGGTGCAGCAGCGGTTCCAGTTCGTCATGCCAGACCAGCAGTGCGCCGGAGATCGCGATCGGAACCAAGAGGATGCATAGCACGAGCGCAATCCAGCGGTGGATCGCCCACCAGAGCGTTCGCAGGCGTTGCAGAGTCGAAGGCGAGGAAGAGGCAGTCATTGATGAAACAGTCATGGAGCGTCACCAGACCTCGGAGGTTTCGCTGACCCAGCTGCAAATAGTGGTCGAGTGGCGTAGCGCTGGGATCACCCTGTACAAACAGAATCGCGCCAGCAAAATCAATGTATTTCTGCTTTTTTGAATTATTACAATGTAAGTATAGATTACGTCTGGACTGCATAGTCGATCTATTGCCTGACTCGGGCGCCCCCTCTATCAAGTATTAGGCCCAAAACTACATTATTTAGTCGTTCTAAACTGGGCCGGAGAATGGGGTTGTATGTCAAAGTGTCGGGGGCTGGGGGCCCAGCGATTCATTCAAACAAAGGCGGGATTTGTCAGCGTAGCGGCGCTGCTGTGTCTGAGCGCGCCTGCCAAGCTCTTAGCGCAAACCGCGCCGGAACAGACCGCGCCCGAACAGCCGGCGCCATCACCGCCGGAGCGAACGACGCAACAGGAGACGCTGCCGCCGGTTGATGTTGATGTGCGCCGAAGGCCGCCGCCGCGGCGTCCTGCTCCGGTCGCCTCTCCCGCGCCAGCACCCGCGCCGACGCCTCCACAGGAGGCGACAACCGAGGCACAGCCGGCGGTCACGGGCTATCGCGCCAACACATCAGGCATTGGCCGTCTGCCGGTGCCGCTGCGCGATATGCCGCAAACCGTCAACGTGGTGCCGCAGCAGGTCATTCAGGAGCAGCGCGCCAACACCATGGAAGATGCGCTGCGCGCCATCCCGGGCATTACCTTCGCGGCTGGCGAAGGCGGCCAGCAGGGCGACAGTCCGTTCATTCGCGGCTTCGTGGCGCGTGGCGACCTGTTCCGCGACGGCATGCGCGATCCGGGTTGGTATACGCGTGACTTGTTCGCTGCGGATCGCGTCGAGGTCTACAAGGGGCCGTCGGCCTTCGCGTTCGGTCGCGGCGCCACTGGCGGTGCCATCAATACGGTGACCAGGCTGCCGGATGGCAAAGACTTTGTCGAAGGGACCGTCACGGCGACCACCGGCCCGGGCATCCGCACCGAGCTCGATGCCGGCGGCAAGAACGGCATCTGGTCCGGCCGAATCGCTGCGCTCGGCATGGAACTCGACACGCCGACGCGCGACCATGTGTGGACCAAGCGTTGGGGCGTGGCGCCGTCGGTTTCGGTCGATCTCGGCGAGCGCACCAAGGCGACGCTCAGCTACATCTATCAGGGTGAGCAGGGTGCTCCAGACTATGGCTTCACCTTTCTGCCGCAGCCAACCTACAACACAAAAACCGGTGCGCTCACCAACCCGGGATACTTCGGCAATGGCGCCGCCACGCCGCCACTGCCGGTGCCGCGCGACACGTGGTACGGCATCCCGACCGGTCCACTGCGCGACATCACCGAGGTGAATACCCAGATCGCGACCGCCAAGATCGAGCACGAGCTCAACAACAGCACCAAGTTCACGAATGCGATCCGCTACATTGTCAACGAGCGCTACTCGCTGCCGACGGCGCTGCGCAATGTCGGAAATTTGGACGGTACTGCAGCGGCGGCTAATACTCCCATTGATCAGTTGTTTGTCGGACGTGAACGGCGCGCGCGGCAGACCAACAACACCTATCTGGTGAACCAGGGCGACGTGGTCACCAAGTTCAACACCGAGGCATGGCAGCACACGCTGGCGGCAGGATACGAGATCACCGGTGAGACGCGCGAGCAAAACCGGACCGATATTTGCGATCCCGCCAATATGGCGTGCCGCACCAGCGTCATCGACCCATACGGCATGGGTGCGCCAAGCGGCGGCGTGCAAAAGGTCTACCAGGAGATCAATACTCGTGCGTCCAATCTGGCGATGTTCGCGTCCGACCAGATCAAGATGAACAAGTACTTCGAGGTCCTGGCCTCTGTGCGCGGCGATTTCTTCCGCACCGTCTACGACGATCCGAACCAGGCGTTGGTCGCCAATCAGCATCTGGAGCGGTCCGACAGCATGGTGAGCTACCGCTTCGGTGCGGTCGCGCACCCGATGTCCAATGTCAGCACCTACGTGGCCTACGGCATTTCCTACAATCCCTCGGCGGAGCAGGGCACGATCGCCAATATCAGCACCGCAAACCTCGCGCCGGAACGGACCTTTACCGTCGAAGCCGGCGCCAAGGCGGACCTGCTGCAAAACCGGCTGAGCCTGACCGGTGCGATATTCCGGATCGAAAAGAACAACCTGCGAATCACTGATCCAACCGACGGCGTGACGGCAATTCTCGACGGCATCGCGCGTGTTGACGGCGTCGAGTTTGGTGCGGCCGGCAAGATCACCGACGAATGGAGCATCTTTGCGGGTTACAGCTATCTCCAGTCCCGAATCCTGGACACGCCCGATCTCAGCCAGAACGGTCGCGAGCTGCCGAACACGCCGTCGCACAACCTGACGCTCTGGACCACCTATGCGCTCGCCGGCAAGCTGACGCTTGGCGCCGGCGCGACCTATCAATCCTTTGCCTATGCCAACGTGCAAAATACGGCGTACGTGCCGGATTATTGGAAGTTCGACGCCATGCTGAGCTACAAGGTCGACGAGAAGTCGACCCTTCAGCTCAATGTCTATAACCTCACCGACAAGTACTATTATTCCCAGTATTCCGGGGGCAACGTCGTGCCAGCATCCGGACGCTGGGCGTCGTTGACCTACAAGGTTCGGTGGTGATGGGCCTGCTCGCGCCGGCCTGCGTGGAGCCGGTCGCATGATGGTGCATATCCCCAAAGTGCTTGCGCCCGAGCAGGTGGCACGCTGCCGCGACGTGATGGTCAAGGCGGAATGGGTTGATGGCCGGGTCACCGCCGGCCATCAGTCGCAGCGGGTCAAGAACAACCTGCAGCTTCCTGAAGATTCGGCTCAGGCGCGCGAACTCGGCCAGATGGTCATGCAGGCGCTTGGCCACAGCGCGTTGTTTTTCTCCGCAGTGTTGCCGAAGCAGGTGTTTCCGCCCCTGTTCAATCGCTACGACGCCGGCATGACCTTCGGCGCCCATGTCGACAACGCGATCCGCGGCTATCTCGACACGCCGTTGCAGATCCGCACCGATGTCTCCGCGACTCTGTTCATCTCCGAGCCCGCCGACTACGACGGCGGCGAGCTCGTGGTCCTCGACACTTATGGGCAGCATTCCGTGAAGCTTCCGGCCGGCGACATGATCGTCTATCCCGGCATGAGTCTCCATCACGTGACGCCGATCACGCGCGGGTCGCGCATTGCGTCGTTCTTCTGGATTCAGAGCATGGTGCGCAGCGACACGCAGCGCAGCCTGCTGTTTGACCTCGACACCGCTATCATCAAGCTTTCGCGCGACCATCCGGAGCATCCCTCGGTGGTCGAGCTGACCGCGGTCTATCACAACCTGCTGCGGCAGTGGTCGGAGGTCTGACGCGCGGCCATCGTCAGGTCGGCAGCGCGATCACTGAGCCTACGCCCGACATATCAAAGTTCGCACCGAAGATGCGAATCATTTCCGAAAAGGCAAACTGACCGGTGCAATGACCCGCCGCCATACGCTCGATCTTCCACTTGTCGCGGAACGCTGTCACCAACTCAGTTATCTTTGCGTCGGAGATGTCGACAAGGTGGAAGCCACCGAACACTTCATAGATCTTCGGGTCGATCTTGGCGGTGGTCTCGACGATCTTCTCGATTCCTGGATGCGAACATCCCACCACCAGCACGCTACCCTTCGGGGTCTTGAGCACAAGCGAAATCTCGTTCATTTCCCGTGTGCCTGCGACATCTGACTGCGTCGAAAACAGGAAGGCGCCAGGAAGGACTTCGGTCTGCTCCCTGATCTGGACGAAACGCCCATGGGCCCACGGCGGCTCCGGTCGCAGCTCAGCCGGTGGATTGCCGCCGAAGTAGCGCATCTCGTCCGGAATTGACGCCACGTTGCGCTTCATCAGGTTGACGAGAGCGGGCGGGAATTGCGAGTTGAAGCCCCCGCCTTCGACCGGGGTGTAAATTGTGACGTTGGGGTTCTGGCTCAGGACATGATTGAGTCCGCCGGTATGGTCGTTGTGGCGATGGCTGATGACGACGAAATCGAGACTCTTGAGGTCGACGCCAAGCGCGCTCGCGTTTGCCGCGAAGTCATCCCCCTTGGCGCCGGTGTCGAACAGGATACGTCGGCCCCCATATTCAATGAACGCGGAATAGCCCCAGCCGCGCTTGAGCGCGGATGGCTTCCCGAATGCATCGAACAGAACGGTGATTCGCGCCGGTGCTCCCTGCGCGTCAGCCGGGCTCATCACAAAACGGGCAGCTAATGTGGCGGACGAACCCGCCAGCAGATGGCGACGCGTCATCATGGCCTGCTACTCCCTGGCGCCGATCGTGATTTTATCGAGGGCGCCTTGCTCTTAATCGACACTATTCAGTCCATCATGATGGCTAGAGCATGATCCCGATTCAACTGATCGGAAGGCGCGCAGGCCGCACAGAATCGCCTGCGACCCGGTCCACCAAGGTTCATGTGCCGAACGCTACGACCCGGCTATCGGGCGGCTTTGCCGGCTGCTAACATCGCAGTTGGGTCGTCCGAAAGTGCAGGGCTGGTGCGGCGCGAGCGGCTTCCATCCGGGCAGTTTCGATCGAGAACCCTTGCGATGGAGGAAGCGATGCAATCAGGGCTCAAGCTGAGCTTGGCCGCGGGGGCAGCCTTGCTGTTCCTGCAGGCACCAGTGCATGCACAAAGTACTGCCATCTCCGGACAGGTCACGTCCGAGGCGGAAGGCGCGATGGAAGGCGTGGTCGTCACGGCCCGCAAGGCTGGCGCGAAGTTCACGGTCAGCGTGGTCACCGATGCGCAAGGTCGTTACAGCTTCCCGGCCAACCGGCTGGAGCCTGGCCACTATGCGCTGACGATCCGCGCGGTCGGCTTTGACCTCAACGGCCAGGCGTCCGCTGATGTGGCGGCTGAGAAGACCGCTAATGTCGATCTCAAGCTGGACAAGACCAAGAAGCTTGCCGCGCAGCTCAACAACGCGGAATGGATGGCCAGCATTCCAGGGACCGAGGAGCAGAAGTCTGGTCTCTTGAATTGCGTCGGTTGCCACACGCTCGAGCGTGTGGTGCGCTCCTCCCATGATGCCGATCAGTGGACAAAGGTGGTCCATCGCATGCTCGGCTATGCGGCGGTGAGCCAGCCGATCAAGCCGCAGCGTCTCAATGACCCGGAGCGGGCCGGAACGCCGGAGCAATATCGCCGGTTCGCCGAATATCTTGCCACCATCAATCTGAGCGGAACCTCCAACTGGGAGTATTCGCTCAAGACCATGCCGCGAGCGAAGGGCCAGTCCACGCGTGTCGTCATCACCGAGTACGATCTCGCCCGGCCGACCACCGAGCCGCATGACATCGTCGTGAAGGACGGCGCAGTCTGGTACACCGATTTCGGCGAGCCCTTCATCACCAAGTTCGAGCCGAAGACGATGAAGATCACCGAATATCCGGTGAAGATCTTCAAGCCGAACCATCCGGTCGGCCTGCTCGATCTCGGCGTCGATCAGAAGGGCACCTTCTGGTTCGATACCATGTATCAAGCCTCGCTCGCCAACCTTGATCCCAAGACCGGTGACATCAAGTACTACCCGCTGGCCGAAGAGTTCAACAATGAAGGCGTCCAGATGAACTTCGTCGGGCTGCGCCACGACGTCGATGGCAAGGTCTGGACCAAGAACGTCCCGACCGGCGAGGTCTTCCGCGTCGATCTCGCGACTCAGAAGTGGGAGCGGTTCGAGCCGCTCAAGCAGCTCTCCAACGGCAAGCGCAACACCATCTACCAGCTGATCTCTGACTCGCAGAACAATGCCTGGGTGGCGGAGTTCGTGAACGGGTACCTTGGCAAGATCGACGCCAAGACCACCAAGGTGACCTGGTATCAGCTGCCGACAGCGAACGCGCGGGCGCGGCGCATGCGGATCGACGATCAGGACCGCATCTGGGTGACAGAATATCGCGGCAACAAGGTTGCGATGTTCGACACCAAGGAGGAGAAGTTCGTCGAGTATCCGCTCCCGGCGCACACCTATCCGTACCGTTCCGCCGTCGACAAGAACGGTGAGATCTGGACGGGCGGCATGCATACCGACCGCATCGTGCGGTTTGATCCGAAGACCAACCGCACGCTCGAATATCCGCTGCCGAGCAATACCAACATCCGCAGCGTGTGGATGGACGACACAACGACACCACCCACGTTGTGGACCGGCAGCAATCACGGTGCCGCGCTGGTCAAGGTCGAGCCGCTCGACTGAGGATACGCCAGGTAAGCTTGCGCCCGCTTCGTCGCATGACGGGGCGGGCGCAATGCTGTTCGGCGGAGCGCTGGACGTCAGCCGGTTCAGGTGTTGTCGCTCAGGGGTTTGACCCAACCGGCCATGGTTGCGAGGCCCATGGCGAGACAGGCACCGAGGAACGCGCTGCCAATACCGACAATTTTGGCAACGATCCGCGAAAGTTCGAATGTTTCACCGATCACGATTCCAATCGTGACTCCGATGACTGCTCCGACTCCAAAAATGAGCCACTCGCGCATAGTGTTCTCCAATAGATCTCGGGTTGTCAGGCGCCTCGACGAGTACCTCGCTCGGTGGAGGGCGCGCTGTGATGGGCATCACAAAAATGATGCCGGGCATCGCAGGATGGACTGGGCGCGGCGAAACCCATCGACGCTCGGGATGTTCAGATTGATGGATTTCGCCGCGCCCAATCCATCCTGAAGACCGGTGGGCTTGTCCCAGCTCTCAACGGCGCACGCTTGAACGGTTCGGCAGGAACGCTTCTGCATTCTGATGGTTGGTGCGATATCGAGGCGTATTTGCAACGCCGAGTTCCCTCGCGCACAGCATTGTCAGTAAGGAGCCAATCATGGCAGCGAAGCCCATTCCCGACGGATATCACACAGTCACACCCTACCTCACCGTGAGCGGCGCCCCGAAGGTGATCGAGTTCCTCAAGCAGGCGTTCGGCGCCGAAATCCCTGACGAGATTATGAAGCGGCCGGACGGCTCAATCGCGCACGCCCAGGTTCAGATCGGCGACTCGCGTGTCATGATTGCCGACGAGAGCGAAATGGCAAAGGCAACACCGTCATCGCTCTATCTCTATGTTCCAAATGTGGACAGCGTATATCAGCGGGCCATCAAGGCTGGCGGCAAATCGGTCATGGAGCCGACCGACATGTTCTATGGCGACCGCAGCGGATGTGTGAAGGATCCCTCCGGGAACAGCTGGTTCATGGCCACGCACAAGGAAGACATTGCGCCGCCTGAACTGCAGAGACGCGCCGAGGCTTTCTACAAGGGGAGGCACAAAGCGGCGTAGGCCAGTGCCGGCGTTTGACCCCGCTTAGCAGCGGTGCGCAAGATGGGTTTCGTTGCGCACAACCCAATCTGCGTACGCCGGCCGGCCGCCGCTTTGATCAGTTTCGCGGACGAGTACCGACGCTGAGCATGTCACAGGCCGATATCTCGACATCGACCCGGTCACGATAATTTCTGATCGGGCGCGGCAGGCGTGCCTGCGTGATGCCGATCAGGCTGGCGGCTACGATCATCGTGGCCGCCACAACAGGTCTGCGAGGCATGGTGTTGTCCCCCAACCCCATTGGATTTGGGAGAAATGTAGCAACAATAGTCTGCAATCTCGTTGAAAGCTCAGCTCAAATGCGCCGCGTCGCGGCAAGTGTTTGTTAACCCAACAACGGTCAATCGAAAAATTCGCTCGGCGGTTCAAGTGCTTCGCGGTTTTGGGGCTTTTCGGGATACGCTCCGGATATGGCTAGGGCCAATCATCTTCTCGGCTTTCGCGACACGGATGTTTGCACGGAACCTATGGACCGCGAACGATCCATCGGGTTCGTGGCGTTCACGATGATCGTGGCAATTACGTGGGGGCGAGAGCGGCATGACCCTTCACAAGGCAGCTAACGATTAGCGATAGGCAACGCGGATCGTGGCTGGCATTCGCTGGCCACGATTTCGTTTGGTGTCGTGCTTGGCTCATCAACCCAGACAGCAAAGTTAGGCGGCCTGTGGCGGAAGAACGATTATTTGCTCATCAGTCCGGCCGCACTCGCAGGCAAAAAGCACGGAAGAAAGTTCTGGGTGTGGCTTGTTGCGCTTCATGGCAACGTAGCGCATGCGGGCGCCACAATCGGGACAAGCCGACGGACGGGGAAATGGGATTATTTCACAGGTTGGCATGGCACTATTAATGTCCAGAGGTTGACATTGCCGTTGTTCATGATGCTTGCAGAGCCAATGCACAAACGATCTAATGCGTTCCGAGGCAAAGCGCGCCGGGTGGTGGGTGCTATGTCATCTGAATTACACGACGAGGCGACTGAATGCCATCGCGTGGCAGCTGAATACAAGCAGAAGGCAGACGCCACCAATAGTCCTACTGACAAAGAGCTATATAAATTGTTGGGCGACAGCGACACGGAATTGGCACAAGCATATGAAGCAGTGGGCGTGGCGCAGGTAAGCAGCGCGGCGCTACGCCATGAGGGGCAGCTTGCCTCGAACAGCGACGCCCTCTGACTAGAAATGTACTTGGAATATTTCCTTCATCACGCCTGCCAGCTGGGCACAGCTACGTGAGTGCGCGCGATGCCCAACCTTTATGAAAGCGATCAACCAAATCGTGGAGAGGCGTCTGCGGCAGACGCTCGAGACTGCTGAAAAATCAACGTCCTGGACCTCGCGTCCCAGATGACCCGAGAGCCTTGCTGATCTAATCGTTTGTAGCGCTGCGCCCGAAGAGCAGCCGCGACTAGTTGCTCATGCGCTTACGGTGCTCAACCGCTTTCTCCTGGAAAAGGGAGAGGCCGGTGTGGTCGCCCAGTCGCAATACCGTGTTGTCGAAGATCGGTAGCTTGGGTTGCTTCTTCGTAGCCTTGCGCAATAACAAACCACTGTTGAGCCATGTCGGCATAGTAGCGGCGATCTGCATGAAACAAGGCTTTTTCCGCCTTCTTCTTGTACTCAGCAGCTCTCAATCTCGATTGAGATGCGACCTTTCTGAAGTCCAACCCCATGACTGCTCCTCTCAGAAGGATGGAGCTTAGCCAATTACAAAGGTTTACAACTATTAGATGAAGGTTTATCGGGTGCTTCTCGGCATCGAATGAAGCTCGCTTTGGCTGTTCTTCTGGATATGCGCCTCGGTGAAATTGCGTGGCGTCGAATGAGCCTCAACATCGCTCCGGTCAGGCCAATCCATAGGTCACGCACATCGTGGCGCGTCGCAGAAGGTCAAGAAACGACAATGAAATGGCGTTTCTTGCAATTTGATGCAACAAGAAACTTTGGCGCTCCAACGTCGCGCAAAATCGAAATTACGTGCTAACCAAGAGATACCGCTAAGGCGCTAGTTTCTTGAGCTTGAAGCCTCGGCGGCTGCGACTGCAAGGGTGCTTGAACGCCAAGTCGAGACGGCTAAGCTTTCACGTGAGAGCGCGGCAGACGGCTGCACGTGCCAACAGTGAGGGGTATTAACATGACCATCAAAGCAACAAAAATGACCATGCTTGCGCTGGCTGTATCGTTCGCCTGCGCCGCTCCCGCGGTCGCCCAGGATCTGGGGCCGAACGTCAGGAAGCTCGCCGATGGCGTCTATGCTTTCGTGGGTGAAAACTACAATTCGAATGCCGGCATCGTATTGACACAGGACGGCGTCGTGCTGATCGACTCTGGTCACAACCCGGTCGAATCCCGCAAGCTGATGGAGGTCGTCAAGAAGCTCACTCCGATGCCGGTGCGGCTTCTGATCGATACCGAGCCGCATCCCGACCACAC
>Ga0126377_10003124_pt1 | contig 11624 bp, 12 predicted proteins | sample PanSoiMetPlot_22_FD_92647 | JGI IMG/M metagenome (GOLD analysis project Ga0126377, IMG submission 92647) | Tropical forest soil microbial communities from Panama - MetaG Plot_22 | ecosystem: Environmental > Terrestrial > Soil > Tropical forest > Bulk soil | place: Panama | collected 2016-02-17
CGACCCGAAATCATGGGCCAGCTCGTTGGCTGCATCCGCGGTATTGCAGCGGCCTGCGAAGTGCTCAATTTCCCGGTCGTGTCCGGCAACGTCTCGCTCTACAACGAGACCAACGGCCGCGCGATCCTGCCGACCCCGACCATCGGCGGCGTCGGCCTGATCGACGACTTCGAGAAGTCCGCGACGCTCGCCTTCAAGGCGGCGGACGAGGCCATCCTGCTCATCGGCGAGACCGCGGGCTGGCTCGGCCAGTCGCTCTATCTGCGCGAGATCTGCGAGCGCGAGGAGGGAGCGCCGCCACCGGTCGATCTCGCGGTCGAGCGCAAGACCGGCGATCTCGTGCGAGCGCTGATCGGCGAGAGTTTGGCCACCGCGGTCCACGACGTCGCCGACGGCGGGTTGCTCGTGGCGCTCGCCGAGATGGCGATGGCATCCGGCATCGGCGCCGAGCTCGATCACGCGCCGCTCGCCGCGCACGCCTTCTGGTTCGGCGAGGACCAGGCCCGCTACATCGTCACGGTGGCAGCGGGGGCCGCCGAGAAGGTGATCGCGCGCGCCCACGCCGCGGGCATCCCGGCGCGCGCGCTCGGCATCACCGGCGGCGATGCATTGACGCTGCAGGATGAGCGCCCCATTCTGGTCGCAAAGCTGCGCGAGCGCTTCGAAGGCTGGCTGCCGGCCTATGTCGCGGCCGGGGCCGCCTGATTCGGAGTTGTTGCGTTGTGACGCGTTTCTGCGACGCTTTGCTGAGACGTTACGGGAGAGTGCCATGCCGATGGACGCGAACGAGATCGAGCGGTTGATCAAGGCGCGCATTCCGGATGCCGAGGTGACGATCCGCGATCTTGCCGGCGACGGCGATCACTATGCCGCGACGGTGCTGTCCGAATCTTTCCGCGGCAAATCGCGCGTTCAGCAGCACCAGATCGTCTACGAGGCGCTCAAGTCGGAGATGGGTGGCAAGCTGCATGCGCTCGCCTTGCAGACCGGCACTCCGGAGCATTGACGCGGCTAGATGACCGGCGCTCGGTCGATATCGCCCAATGGGGTCGAGACCCTGACGCCCGCGGGGGCGATCAACAGCACCGGTACCTGGGCGCTGGGCACCCGTGCCGGTGATTTCGTCTACGTAGCGGGTATGCGTGGCATCGACCCAAAGACCAACACGCTGGTCGAAGGGGACCAGGCGCGTATTCGGCAGGGCTTCCTCAACATGCAGCTGATTGCCGAATCTGCGGGGGCGACCCTGCGTGATTGTGTGCGTATCGTCGTCTACGTGACCGACATGCTTCGCTTGCGCCCGCTCGTGAACCAGGTTCAGGAGGAGCTTTGGGGCACGGGACCCTATCCGCCACGCACCATTGTCGAGGTCCGGCGGCTCAATCAGGATGACATTTTCGAGGTCGAGGGCACCTTCTACGCACCTATGAAAAAGTGAGGGGGCGGCCCCGCTGGCCCCCTTGGGGTTCGGAGGACGCTGGGCTACATATAGCCTTAAGGTTGCGGGGCGCCGCGCCCCGCCGGCGAGACGAGGGATTCCATGGCCATCGAGCAATTCATCGATAATGAGGTTAAAGGCAACGACGTGGTGCTGTTCATGAAGGGCACCCCGCAGTTCCCGATGTGCGGGTTTTCCGGGCAGGTGGTGCAGATCCTCGATCACCTCGGCGTGACCTACAAGGGTCTGAACGTGCTCGAATCGGACGATCTGCGTAACGGGATCAAGACCTACTCGAACTGGCCGACCATCCCGCAGCTCTACGTCAAGGGCGAGTTCGTCGGCGGCTGCGACATCATCCGCGAGATGTTCCAGGCCGGCGAATTGCAGGGGCTGTTGAAGGACAAGGGCGTGCCGGTGAAGGAAGGCGAGACGGCTTAATTACAAGAGACTTGCCCGGCCGCGATCTTGCAACCGAAATAGCTTTTGCCGGCGACGTCACGGAACGTCGCCGCCCATTTCTCCTGCGCTGCGGGCTCGAGCGTCGTGAAGCCGAAGCGCAAATCGGCACGGCCGTAGCTCACGTTGGTGCCGCCAATCTTGCCGCCCGTGAGATCGCCTTTGACCTTGCCGGTCAGCAGCGTGCCGCCGGTCCCCAGCACGAATTGCGGCGGCCGCTTGTCGGCAAAGCTCAGCGCCTCCCAGACATGAATGTGACCGGCCAGCGCCAGCGTGATGCCGTCCGGCAGCCGGCCGTTGGGCAGCGCCTGCTGCAAGGTGGCATTGATGGTCTTGCGGTGCGTCCGGAAGCCCCAGATCGGCCGGTGGCTGACGAGCCAGGTCCCGGCCGCGGGCCGCATGCTGGCGAACTCCGCGGCATAGGCGGCGGTGTCGCAAGGGCAGGAATCGGCGGCGTTGCTCGAATCCAGCACGACGAATGACTGGCCTGCCACCGCAACGGTGTAGTGCCGGATGAGATCGATGCAGGGCGGCGCCGATCCTGCCGGCGACGGGTCGAGCAGGCGGAAATAGCCGGCGCCCGCGCGCTTGCAGATTTCGTGATTGCCGCGCACCACGATCCAGGGCGCTGCGCGCAAGGCGGGCGCAGCGGGCGCGAAGAAATCGGCCTTCCAGGTCGCCCAGTCGTCGCCGTAGGGACTTCCGGCACAGCCGGCGTCGCGTGGCGGACAGGCGCTCTCGCGATAGACGTAGTCGCCGACATGGATGACGAGGTCGGGCTTGGCCGCAGCTACGCTTGCGGCCAATTGCGCGAACGGCCAGAGCGACGACACGTTGCAATCCTGGAACTTGCCCGAATCCTCGTCGTCGGCCTTCGATTTCTTCTTGGCCTTGAGGCGACAGCCGGTATCGCCGAAGGCGGCGATCGACCGGAGCGTGGTCTTCGGCACGGGCAGCGGCGCATTCTCGATGCTGGCCGAGCTCGCGCCCGGCGGCAGCGGCAGCTCGCAGACCAGGACCGGAAAGAACGCATTGGGGCCGGTGTCGGGCAGAGCGCGCACGCTCATCGTCCGCTGCGCACCGTCGATGGTGATCGCGGGACATTGCGTCGTGTTGGCGAGGACCGCGCGCGCCATTGCGCCCTGCGCGCCGAGCACGACATAGGCCGCTTCCAGCGTCGACGATTGGGCCGCGGCGCCGCGCGGCAGCAAGGCGAAGGCCAGCACGAGCATTGCTGCCGCACCGGGTAGCAATCGGTACCTCATGCAATCGGGCTTATCCGATTCGTGAAACGAATTCGCCCCTGACCTAGTGTCCCGTTTCCGACGTTCGCATCACTTTGTAGCACGCACTTTTGCGAACGCGCGCCGACGAGCCGGTTCAGGCGAGTGTCCGGCGCGCGCACCTCTGAAAGAGGCCGCGCTGGCCGCTCGCTTCGCTCGCCAGCGCGGCTGCGGAAACAAAGGGACACTAGCAAGTTTATGGTTCTAGTGCGGTTTTGGCTCTGACGTTCCGATGAAGAACGTGCTGCGAGACTGATCGGAACGTCAGAGCCACCGCACTAGGGTCGGGGGCGGCGCTATGGCAGCTGAACTGAACGGATCGACGCGGTCAGCGCGAATAGAACTCGACCACCAGGTGCGGCTCCATCATCACGGGGTAGGGCACCTCGCCGGGCGCCGGCACGCGCGTGAGCTTCGCCGTCATCTTCGAGTGGTCCACCTCGATGTAGTCCGGCACGTCGCGTTCGCCGAGCGCAGTTGCTTCCAGCACCAGCGCGAGCTGCTTGGACTTGTCCTTGACCTCGACCAGGTCGCCGACCTTGACGCGGTAGCTCGCGATGGTGACGCGCTTGCCGTTCACCTTGATGTGGCCGTGGCTGATGAACTGGCGCGCGGCGAAGACGGTCGGGACGAGCTTCGCCCGGTAGATCAGGGCATCGAGCCTGCGCTCCAGGAGCCCGATCATGTGGGCGCCGGAATCGCCCTTCATGCGGATGGCTTCCGCATAGATGCCGCGGAACTGCCGCTCGGAAATATTGCCGTAATAGCCGCGCAGCTTCTGCTTGGCGCGCAATTGCACGCCGTAGTCGGAGAGCTTGCCCTTGCGGCGCTGGCCGTGCTGGCCGGGGCCGTATTCCCGGCGGTTGACGGGGCTCTTCGGGCGGCCCCACACGTTCTGGCCCATACGGCGGTCGATCTTGTACTTCGCCTCATGGCGCTTGGTCATCGCGTCCTCATGTTGGGTTGCTGGCTTGAGGATCGCGCCCTCCTCTGTCCCGGCAGTGCCGGAACCGACAGGTTTTGGCCGAAGCGACGGGCAAAACCGCGGGTCGCGAAACATTGCGCGAGCCAAAAGGCCCGCGCAACGCGGGGTTATTAGGCGGAAAGCGGGGCCAAGTCAAACCGTCCCCGGACCCGCCTATCTCACGTTCCGGTACCCCTATTTCACCTCTTGGTAGACGTCGATCTCGATCGCGCCGGGAAAGACGGCGCGCCAGGTCTGCAGATAGGCCTGCACACGCGGGTCGCTGGCCACGCGCTGGCGGTTGAGCTCGATCACCTCGTGGGTGTCGTATTCGATCTCGTGGACGAAGCGCGACGGGTCGTCCACGTTCTGCAACAGGCGGACCTTCCGGCCGCCGAATGCCTCGTAGAACGGGGCCGCCGACTTCAGCAGCGACGCAAGATGGCTGGAATTGGCGGTCGGCAGAGTGAATTTGAACTGCACGGTGCGTCGGACGGTCTGCGACTGAGATTCGTTCGCCATTGCACGCCTCCCCAACAAGCCCCCCGTCGGGGACGATGCTAGAGCGGATTCTGATCCGATGGAAACAGAAACCGCTCTTACCCGTTGTTTCTGACGCGTTTTTCCAGGGAAATGCTTTACGACCTGATACCGAAATTTACCAGCGCCGCGGCGAGCGCCGCCGAGGGTCGCCGACCGGAGGTAAAGACGACCTGCGGAGCCGCAGGGGCATCCGCGCTTGCCGGCAGGCCGCTCAAGTCGGCGACCCGACGCGCGATCGCGGGCGCCGGATCGATGAAGGTCACCGGCCAGGGCGCGAGCTGCCGCAGCCGCTCGAGCAGGAGCGGATAATGTGTGCAGGCGAGCACGATCGTGTCGGTGCGCCGCCCGTCCGCATCGACGAAGCAGGGCTCGATCTCTTTCGCAATGTGCGCATCGGCGACCGGTGTGCCCTGGAGCTCGGCCTCGGCGAACTCGGCCAGTCGCGCCGAGCCGACCAGCGTGACGTCGCTGCCGTTGGCGAAGTCGCGGATCAGCGCCCGGGTATATTCGCGGCTCACCGTTGCCGCGGTGCCGAGCACGCTCACGCGCTTGCTGAGCGAACTGGCGCAGGCCGGCTTGATCGCCGGTACCGTCCCGACAAAGGGTGTCGAATAGGCCGCGCGCAGATGCGGGAGGACGACGGTGGAGGCGGTGTTGCAGGCGATGACAACGAGGGCGGGGCGATGGGCGGCGATCAGCTCGCCCATGAGGACCGTGACGCGCGCAATGAGCTCGTCCTCGCCGCGGCCGTTATAGGGAAAGAAGGCGTCGTCGGCGACGTAGAGGTAGCGCGCACCGGGCCTGGCCTTGGTAACCTCGCGAAAGACGGTGAGGCCCCCAACCCCGGAGTCGAAGACGAGAATGGTCGACGCAGCAGACACGGCCACTCCGTGGTACGCAAAGAACCGCCGCCGAGCAACGGCCTGCGCGGCTATCCCGCCCGATCGCGGCCGGCAACGAAGCGCAGCGCGAACGCGTCGCCGGCGGTCATGATCGCCGCCACATGCGGCGCGCCGAAATGCACGGGGAAGAGCATGGCGTTGTGCTCGGTGCAGTAGCCCAGCACGCGGCGGCGCGTGGCACGCGCCTGGTCCGGCAATTCGCAGAAGCCCGAGTTCCAGTGCGGCGCATAGACCTGCAGCGGATGGTGGATCACGTCGCCGCAGACCACTGCGTGCTCGCCGCGGTCAGTGAGCTTCAGGATCACGTGCCCCGGCGTGTGCCCGGGTGCGGGCTCGATCAGCAGCGCATCGTCGATGGCGCGCTCACCGTCGATGAGCACCGCCTGGCCCGCCTCGATCACCGGCAGCACGCTGTCGCGATAGGCGCGGTTGCGCTGCGGGTCGGCGTCGGCGGCAGGATTGCGATCCGGATTGCCGATCTCGTTCTCGGCGCGTGAGAACAGATACCTGGCGTTGGGAAACGTCGGCACCCAGCGGCCGTCGCGCAGCATCGTGTTCCAGCCGACGTGATCGGCATGCAAATGCGTGCAGAGCACGATGTCGATGTCCTCGGGCGCCGCGCCGGCATCCCGCAGCCGCGTGAGGTAGGGCGTATCGAGCTGGTGGAAGCGGGCAAAGCCCGGGCGCTCCTTGTGGTTGCCGGCGCAGCTGTCGACCAGGATGGTGTGGTGATCGGTGCGGATCAGCCAGGAATGCACGCTGGTGACGAGCCGATCATGCTCGGGCGAGTAATGGTCGGGCACGAGCCACGACAGGTGCCGCTGCAGCAGCTCGCGCTCGAAGCCGACGAGATAGCGCTCTGGCGGAAAGCTCGCGAACCCGATCTGCTCCTCAATGCGCGTGATATGCACGGCGCCGATCGACCAGGCCTGCGCTGAGCCAGCCTCCACCGGATCAGCCCGCCTTGCCGAACACGCGCTTGAAGATCGTGTCGACGTGCGCGAGGTGATGGCCGAGGTCGAAGTTCTCCTTGAGCTCGGCCTCGCTCAGGTGCTTGCGCACGTCATTGTCGGCCGTGAGGAAGGCGAGGAAGTCGCCTTCGCCCTGCCACACCCGCATGGCGTTGCGCTGCACGACGCGGTAGGCGTCCTCGCGCGCCACGCCCTTCTGAGTGAGCGCGATCAGCACGCGCTGGGAATGCACCAGGCCGCCCAGCCGCTCCATGTTCTTGAGCATGTTGGCGGGATAGACCACGAGCTTGTCGACGATGGAGGCGAGGCGCGCGAGCGCGAAGTCGAGCGTCGCGGTGGCGTCGGGGCCGATCATGCGCTCCACGGATGAATGCGAGATGTCGCGCTCGTGCCAGAGCGCCACGTTCTCCATCGCCGGCATCGCATAGGCGCGCACCATGCGGGCGAGCCCGGTGACGTTCTCCGACAGCACTGGGTTGCGCTTGTGCGGCATGGCCGACGAGCCCTTCTGGCCTTCGGAGAAGAACTCCTCGGCTTCCAGCACCTCGGTGCGCTGCAGGTGGCGGATCTCGGTGGCGAGCCGCTCGACCGAGGAGGCAACCACCCCGAGCGTGGCGAAATACATGGCGTGACGGTCGCGCGGGATGACCTGGGTCGAGATCGGTTCGACCGCCAGACCCATCGCCTTGGCGACATGCGCCTCTACGCGAGGATCAACTTGAGCGAAGGTGCCGACCGCGCCGGAAATGGCGCAGGTCGCGACCTCCTCGCGGGCGGCCTGCAGCCGTTCGCGCGCGCGCGCGAACTCGGCATAGGCATAGGCGAGCTTGAGGCCGAAGGTGGTGGGCTCGGCGTGAATGCCGTGCGAGCGGCCGATGGTCGGCGTCAGCTTGTGCTCGAAGGCGCGGCGCTCGAGCGCGGCCAGCAGCTTGTCGGTATCAGCGATGAGGATATCCGCGGCGCGCACCAGCTGCACGTTGAGGCAGGTGTCGAGCACGTCGGAGGAGGTCATGCCCCGGTGCACGAAGCGCGCCTCGGGCCCGACGATCTCCGCCAGATGGGTGAGAAAGGCGATGACGTCGTGCTTGACCTCGCGCTCGATCTCGTCGATGCGCGCGACGTCGAATTTCGCGGTTCGGCCCTTGTCCCAGATTTTCTTCGCCGCCGCCTTCGGGATGATGCCGAGCTCGGCCATGGCGTCGGCGGCGTGCGCCTCGATCTCGAACCAGATGCGGAAGCGCGTCTGCGGGTCCCAGATCGCGGCCATGTCGGGCCGGGTATAGCGTGGGATCATCGGCGGCCTTGGCAGGTCATAACAAGGAACTATGAACAAGCCGCGCTGTAGCAGATCGGGACGGCAAGCTCAATTCGCCCGCGCAGTTGTCCAGTGGAAGCCAAATTGCCGGCGGGTCGCGGGTTTGCTAGGGTCGCCAAATTACCCAATACGAACCGGGAGGCGACCATGATCAGGCCATCGTCGGCCACTGCTCTTGCCGCGGCGCTTGCGGCGTCGGTTTCGTCCGCCCAGCCGACCTTGGCTCAAGACGACGTCGATCAACGCTTCGGCACCGTGCATTTCGCGACCTCGTGCAACGAGGTCGCGCAGCGGCGGTTCGACCGCGGCATGCGCTACCAGCATTCGTTCTGGTACAGCCAGGCCAAGGAAATCTTCGAGGATGTCGCCAAGGCAGACCCCGACTGCGGCATGGCCTATTGGGGCGTCGCGCTCACGCTGCTCAACAATCCCCACAATGCTCCCCCGACGCCGAATCTTCCGCTCGGCCTCGCCGCGATTGAGAAGGCCAAGGCAGTCGGTGCCAAGACCCAGCGCGAGCGCGATTACATCGATGCGCTTGCGGTCATGTATGTGGACTACGACAAGACGCAGCACGGTGCCCGCGTGCAGGCCTATCTCAAGGCCATGGAGGCGCTGGCCGCCCGCTACGCCGACGACGACGAGGCGCAGATCGCCTATTCCATCACGCTCAACGTGGCGGCCTCGCCGGCGGACAAGACCTATGCCAATCAGCTCAAGGGCGCGGCCATCCTGGAGCCGATCGCCAAGCGCCAGCCCCAGCATCCCGGCGTCGCCCATTATCTGATCCACCTGCACGACTATCCGCCGATCGCGGACAAGGGTCTCGACGCCGCCATGCGCTACTCCAAGATCGCGCCGGCCGCGCCGCACGCGCAGCACATGCCATCGCACATCTTCACCCGCGTCGGCTATTGGAAGGAGTCGATTGCGTCCAACGCCGCCTCGGTTCGCGCGGCCAAGGCCGACAAGGCGGCGAGCGATCAGCTGCACGGCCAGGACTACATGGTCTACGCCTATCTGCAGCTCGGCCAGGACAAGAACGCGCAGTCCGTCATCAACGACATGGCGCAGGCCGAGAACTACAATCCGAACGTGCAGGGCGGGCCGTTCGCGCTCGCCGCCAGTTCCGCGCGCTACATGGTCGAGCGCGGCGATTGGCAGGGGGCGGCCGGGCTCGACGTGCGACCCACGAAGTTCGCCCACGTGCTGGCGATCACCCATTTCGCCCGCGCGCTCGGCGCCGCGCGGTCGGGCAAGCCGGAGGCGGCCAAGGCCGACATCGCCAAGCTTGCGGAATTGCGCGACCAGCTGCGCGCGGCCAAGGACGCCTATTGGGCCGAGCAGGTCGACATCCAGTGGCAGGTGGCGACCGCCTGGCTGCTTTACGCCGAAGGCAAGTATGACGAGGCGCTCAAGGCCATGAGCGCCGCCGCCGACGCCGAGGACAAGACCGAGAAGGCGCCGGTGACGCCGGGGCCGCTGGCGCCGGCGCGCGAGCTCTACGGCGCCATGCTGCTGGACCGCGGCGCCGCCAAGGAGGCGCTCGCCGCCTTCGAGGCGACGCTGAAGAAGGAGCCGCACCGGCTCGGCGCCACCGTGGGCGCCGCTAAGGCCGCGGACAAGGCCGGCGATGCCGCCAAGGCGAAGCAGCACTACGCCGCGGCAGTCGCGCTCGCGGAGAGCGCCGATCCGGTGCGGCCGGAGGTGGCGCAGGCGCGCGCGTTCGTCGAGAAGACGCGATAGGCGCCTTCAGTTCGGCAGCCGCGCGCGATCGTGCGGCTGCGCCAGATCGACTGGCGTGCCCTTCGGGATGACGCCGACGGGGTTGAGCCGCGCAATCGACCAGTAATTGATCACGTAGTAGCGCGGCTTCACCGTCTCGGCCACGCCGGGCACGGAATAGAGCTCGCGCATGTAGTTCGAGAGATTGGGGTAGTCGGCGATCCGCTGCTTGTTGCAGCGGAATAGCGAGAAATAGGCGACGTCGAAGCGCACCAGCGTCGGAAAGAGCCGCCAGTCGGCCTCGGTGATCTGGCGGCCGACCAGATAGCGCTGGCGCGACAGCCGCGCCTCGAGCTCGTCGAGGGTGGCGAACAACCCGTCATAGGCGGCCTCGTAGGCCGCCTGCGACTTGGCGAAGCCGCAGCGGTAGACGCCGTTGTTGATGTTGGCATAGATGGTGTCGTTGAGGCGGTCGATCTCCGCGCGCAGGGGCTTTGGGTAGAAATCGGCATCGTCGGCGCCGATGCCGTCGAACTCGCTGTTGAGCATGCGGATGACGTCGGGGGACTCGTTGTTGACGATCCGCCTGGTCTTCTTGTCCCACAGCGTCGGCACCGTCACCTTGCCGGTGTAGCTCGGCTCGGTGGCGGTGTAGGCCTCGTGCAGATAGTGGAAGCCGTTGATCGTATCGGGCGTGCAGTCCGGATAGGCGGGATCGCTCTCGAACGTCCAGCCCTGCTGCCGCAGTCCCGGGATCGAATAGGCGACCGTGATCGCGCCTGCGAGCTTCTTGATCGAGCGGTAGATCAGCGTGCGATGCGCCCACGGGCAGCCATGGGCGACGTAGAGATGATAGCGCCCGGGCTCGGCCTTGAAGCCGGAGGAGCCGTCGGCGGTGATGCGGTCGCGGAAGCGGCTGTCGGCGCGGCGGAATTCGCCGCTCGCCCCGGTCTCCTGCGGCAGCTCGCCGTCGCGCCAGGCGCCATCGACCAGGACGCCCATCAGGCCGCTTCCCCGCGCGCCAACGCCGCCGCGTTGCGGATGGCGGAGATATTGGCGCGGTAGCTCTCGGGCTTGCCGCCCTTGAACACGGCGGAGCCTGCGACCAGCACGTTGGCGCCGGCCTGTGCCACGAGCGGGGCGGTTTCCGGCGTGATGCCGCCGTCGACCTCGATGTCGATCGGGCGCCCGCCGGCGAGCGCGCGCAGCCGCGCAATCTTCTCGACCGCGGATGGTATGAAGGCCTGGCCGCCGAAGCCGGGATTGACCGACATCACCAGAATGAGGTCGACGAGATCGACCACCGGCTCGATGGTCTCGACGGCGGTGCCGGGATTGAGCGTGACGCCCGCCTTCTTGCCCAGCGCCCGGATCGCCTGCAGCGAACGGTGCACATGCGGCCCGGCTTCCACGTGCACGGTGATGATGTCGGAGCCGGCCTTGGCGAAGGCTTCGAGATAGGGATCGCAGGGCGCGATCATCAGGTGCACGTCGAGCACCTTCTTGGTGTGCGGCCGGATGGCCTTCACCACGTCGGGGCCGATGGAGATGTTCGGCACGAAGTGGCCGTCCATGACGTCGACATGGATCCAGTCGGCGCCGGCGGAATCGACCGCGCGCACCTCCTCGCCGAGCCGGGCGAAGTCGGCGGCCAGGATCGAGGGGGCGACGAGGAGCGGATGCCGCATCGGATCCTCCGAGATGTGCCGTTCGCCTAACACGGCGGGTGGGGGAGGGCAACGCACCTTGCAATGCTTTCCACTTGCTGAATCCGACCAAAACCGGTTCAACGCCTGCCACGACCGTGATTGCATGCCCATATATGCAGGGGTGCTTTGAAGCCTGAAGCTTGCCGCCTGCGGGCGGCGCAATCGTTTGGGAAGGAACAGCATGGCACGCATCGATGCCATCGTGCTCGGAGCCGGCATTGTCGGCACCTCGATCGGGCTGCAACTGGCCAAGCGCGGGCTCGCGGTGGCGCTGGTCGACCGCCGCGGCCCGGGCGAGGAGACCTCTTACGGCAA